>OHIU01000033.1_pt1 | contig 98555 bp, 62 predicted proteins | sample 1568281 | NCBI WGS metagenome assembly OHIU01 (sample SAMEA3879543, study PRJEB24766) | human gut metagenome | biome: human-associated habitat; feature: feces | place: USA | collected 1985/1987 | reverse complement strand
GCAGTACAACGGTTTTCAAGACCGCCGCAATCGACCACTCTGCCACCTCTCCAAAAACTTTTCTTTCAAGAAGTGCTTTTCTCTTAAAGCGATGCAAAAGTACTATTCTTTTTTGATATCACAAATATTTCAGCACAAAAATATTATTTCTACGATATTTTATAATCGCAGCGCAGTTGACGCAGCCCTATGCCTGAAATAATCCACATGTATATTTTGTAAAATAACAGAAAAGTATCAACTTCGCTATCAACCTACCATTTACCAATAAATTAGTAAAAGAGTGCAGGTAATGAACACAAAAAAGCCGACTTTACCGGTAACTCCTATACCTAACAATAGTTATTTTATGTCGTACAACATAAAAACCGAGTATTCATGCACTGCTATGTGGAAAAAAGATAGTAATTTTGCAGTCCTTATTAGGATAACAACCATTACCCACTAACAAAATGAATATTATGGAATTGAACAAAACCTTTATCGACGGGCTTTGGAGCAAAGAAATCAATGTCAGTGATTTCGTGAGTAAAAATATCGCACCTTATACTGGAGACGCTTCTTTCCTGCAAGGACCTACCGAACGTACCAAACATATTTGGGAGCTTTGCCTCAAAGCACTCGAAGAAGAAAGAGCTAACAACGGAGTACGTTCTCTCGACCCCCACACTGTATCAACTATTACTTCACACCAGGCCGGCTATATAGATAAGGAGAATGAACTTATCGTTGGTTTGCAGACAGACGAGCTATTGAAACGTGCCATCAAACCATTCGGTGGTATCAATGTAGTAGCTAAAGCTTGCCGCGAAAACGGTGTAGAAGTAGATGATAAAGTAAAGGATATCTTTACCCATTATCGCAAGACACACAATGACGGCGTATTCGACGTATATACTGAAGAAATCCGCTCATTCCGTTCATTGGGTTTCCTCACCGGACTTCCCGATAACTATGCCCGCGGACGTATCATCGGTGATTACCGTCGTCTGGCACTTTACGGTATCGACCGCCTCATCGAAGCCAAAATGGAAGATTTACACAATCTGACCGGTCCGATGACTGATGACCGTATTCGCCTGCGCGAAGAAGTGGCAGAGCAGATCAAGGCTTTGAAAGATATTAAGATAATGGGCGAATATTACGGACTCGATCTTAGTCGCCCGGCTACTTCCGCACAGGAAGCTGTACAATGGGTGTACATGGCTTATCTGGCCGCTGTAAAAGAACAAGACGGTGCAGCTATGTCTCTGGGTAACGTTTCTTCGTTCCTCGACATCTTTATTGAATATGACCTGGCACACGGTAAAATCAATGAAACATTTGCCCAGGAGCTGATCGACCAGTTCGTTATCAAACTCCGCATGGTACGCCATCTGCGTATGCAGTCATACAACGATATCTTTGCCGGAGACCCGACCTGGGTAACGGAAGCCATTGGCGGACGTTTCAACGACGGACGTGTGAAGGTAACAAAGACTTCCTTCCGCTTCCTGCAAACACTGTATAACCTCGGTCCTTCTCCCGAACCGAACCTGACCATACTTTGGGGACCTGAACTCCCTGAAGGTTTCAAGGAATTCTGCGCACAAGTATCCGTAGACACCAGCTCCATCCAATACGAAAATGATAACCTGATGCGCGAAGTACGTAACTGCGACGACTATGGTATCGCATGTTGTGTATCCTATCAGGCTATCGGCAAGCAGATACAGTTCTTCGGGGCACGTGCCAACCTGGCAAAAGCCTTGTTGCTTGCCATCAACGGCGGACGTTGCGAAAATACCGGTACTGTCATGGTAAAAGGTATTCCCGTATTGACCGGTGAAACATTGAAGTTCGAGGAAGTAATGTCGAACTATAAGAAAGTTCTGACCGAAATTGCCCGTGTCTACAACGAGGCAATGAACATCATCCACTTCATGCACGATAAGTATTATTACGAAAAGGCTCAGATGGCATTTATCGATACGAATCCACGCATCAATCTGGCTTATGGTGTAGCCGGTCTTTCCATTGCCATCGACTCACTGTCAGCCATCAAGAATGCAAAGGTTACAGCCCGTCGCAACGACATCGGCTTGACGGAAGGTTTCGATATCGACGGTACATTCCCATGTTTCGGTAATAATGACGACCGTGTGGACCACCTCGGGGTAGACTTGGTATATTATTTCAGCGAAGAACTGAAAAAGTTGCCCGTTTACAAGAATGCCCGCCCTACTCTTTCATTGCTGACGATTACTTCTAATGTAATGTACGGTAAGAAAACAGGTGCTACTCCTGACGGACGTGCCAAAGGTGTAGCTTTCGCCCCGGGTGCCAACCCGATGCACGGACGCGATAAGAACGGTGCCATCGCATCACTGAGCTCCGTAGCCAAGTTGCGTTATCGTGACTCACAGGACGGTATCAGTAATACATTCTCTATCGTCCCGAAATCTCTCGGTCCGACACCGGAAGATCGTGTTGAAAACCTGGTAACAATGATGGACGGTTACTTTACTAAAGGTGCACACCACCTGAACGTAAACGTGCTGAACCGTGAAATGTTGGAAGATGCCATGGAACATCCGGAGAAGTATCCGCAACTCACAATTCGTGTTTCCGGCTATGCTGTGAACTTCGTAAAACTGAGCCGCGAGCATCAGTTAGAAGTTATCAGCCGTAGTTTCCACGAAAGAATGTAATATGATAAACGTACACTCCTACGAAAGTATGGGAACATTCGACGGGCCGGGTCTCCGGCTCGTCGTTTTCCTGCAAGGCTGTCCGTTCCGTTGTCTGTATTGTGCCAACCCGGATACAATAGATGCAAAAGGGGGGACACCTACCCCACCGGAAGAAATTCTGCAAATGGCTATCAGCCAGAAAGTATTTTTCGGAAAAAAGGGTGGCATCACATTCTCGGGTGGTGAGCCTACATTACAGGCCGAAGCGCTTATACCTCTGTTCAAAGATTTGAAAGCAAACGGCATTCACATCTGCCTGGATACCAATGGCGGCATCTGGAATGAAAAAGTTGAAGAACTAGTGAGTCTGACGGATTTAGTGCTGCTGGATCTCAAAGAATTCAATCCCGAACGCCATAAGAAGCTAACCGGATGCAGCAATACAAAAACTTTACATACGGCAGCTTGGTTGGAGGAACAGAACCGACCTTTCTGGTTACGCTATGTATTAGTACCGGGATATAGTGATTTTGAGGAAGACATTCGCAGTTTAGGTGAACATCTCGGCCAATATAAAAGTATACAGCGGGTAGAAATTCTTCCTTATCATCGTCTGGGCGTGCATAAGTACGAAGCTATGGGATGGGATTACCAATTGAAAGAAGTAAAAGAAAATACTCCCGAACAACTGGAACGTGCAGAAAAGTTATTCAAGGAATACTTTGAAACGGTTATAGTAAACTAAGAAATAAGAATAAAAGGGACGGGTGATAACAAAAAATGTAATACTGCATTACATATATTGTTATCACCCGTTACATATATAGTCATTTCCTTTTGAAGGAAACGGTTATGTACTGATTAGTAAGTCAGACGGATACCTGCCTGCAACGTAAAGTTCGTCGGGTTCTCCTTTCGTATAGTCTCTATCGGAGAGCCATCGTCAAAGAAATAGGAAACACCAGGCTCTACATATATTCCCACTCTATTACTAATATTATATTGAGCACCTACCGCACCCATTACAGACAATTGCACAGGTTTCACCGTTTCCTTTTCGCTTCCTACCTTACCATAGACACACTTCTCTATTGCACCACCAGCAGATACATACACTGTGAAACGTTTGTCATTAACGAAACTCCAGTTCGCACGCACCGGAATACCGATATAGTGCAGTTTCTGATCTGTTTTTTCCGAACTATTTTCATAAGTTATTTCAGACGACAGCATCGTATAAGTCACACCGGTTTCCACAGAAAAGTTTTTCGGCAATGCTTTTCGTACCGATAAGCCGAAACTAAGAGGTTGCTTATGCTTGATATTTTTAACCTGACGGGTATTTTTCCGCAGATAAGGTACTCCACCTTCAAATACCAGTTCCTGTCCTTCAGGAATATCCAGAATACCACTGGAAACATTCGGTAAATCCAGTTTATCACTAAACATAGGAGTTGAATTCGGACTTGACTGCATACCACCATTTGCATTATCCAGCGTCGCAAGTGCTCCTGTATTTCCTACAGACATGCCAACCGCCCAACCTTTATTTCCAGTAGATGATTTCTTTTCAGTAGGCAAATGGAGTTTATCTCTGCCGGAAGGACGATATACTTCGCGTTCTTTCTTTTCCGGAATCGAAGATGAAGTTTCCGTTTCCTTTGCCTGTTCCGTTTTTCCCGTTTCTTCTGTCACATTTGAATTCAAATCTGAATTCACTATTTCTTCTTGTCGGTTCACGTTTACTTCCTGAACATTGCTTTCTGTTTCCAAATGCTGCGCTACAAGAGTTTGATAACGAGAATCCCCTTGTTCAATTACTCGCCGGATAACAGGTTCCGGCTGTTCTCCTTGAGTATCCGGCTTTGTCTGTTCCGGCAATACATCAGGTATCGTTGCCAAAGCCGGTTCAGCCGCACGACGCACCTCGTCCACTACCGGACTTTGCAGCAACCACAAGCTAACAGACGATACAGCCACCAGCACAACTGCCGCAGCCGTCATCGCCCAACGACGGAACATGATCTGTTTCTTCTTCCCTACAGACATGGGTGCGGAGGCAGGCAATACCTTCTCCAACCGTTCCCAGCCGGTATCAGGCAACGGTTCGGAATAATCATCCAGCCGCTCCTTTATCTTTTTCAACCATAATTCATCATCTTTCATCATACGTCCTTTCCTTCATTAAGCATTGTTCTTCATCCACTCCCGCACTTTTGTAGCCAAAGTAGCTTTAGCACGTGTCAGCTGCGAAGCCGATGACTTCTCATTAATACCCAGCATCTGGGCAATTTCCTTATGAGACTTTTCTTCAAATATATATAAGTTGAATACGGTGCGATAACCGGCAGGTAATTCACTGATAAACTGCATCAGCACCTTCTGAGGAATAGTTTCCACTGTCGAAGCATCGGGTTCCTCGTACGTTTCGGGTACGTTGTCCAGCCCCTCCGACTGGTTTATTACATCATTCTTGCGCAAGTATTGCAGCGCCGTATTCACCATAACACGCTCCATCCACGCCCGCAAGGATCCATCACCTCGCCAAGTGAATTTATCAAAAGAATCGAAGAGCTTCAGGAAACCATCGTGCATGAGGTCCTCTGCTGTATCACGGTCACCCGCATAACGAAGACACACGCTGAGCATCCGCCCTGCATAGCGCTCGTACAGCTCCTTCCTGGCAAGGTTGTCGCCTTGCCTGCACCGTCCTGCCAGTTCCTGTTCTTCCATTCTTTCCTTTGACACGTGTTTACCTTATAAATGCGGCAAAGATAGAAATACTGCACGTAGCGAACAAGAAATTAACTCTTTTGTTTCTTTAACAGTCCTTTATGCAGTATTTACCCTCCCATTGCATTTTTTGAATACATGTAGAAAATAAGATTAACACCCAAAAAACAACAATTGATGAAGAAGCTGAGATTTTATTCGGTAGTATTTACATTTGCACTTTTAATAATACCGATGTTACAGTCTTGTCTGAATGATGATGACGAAAATCGTGGTACTCGTTTCACAATCGGTACTATAGAAGTTATAGGAGAAAAGGAATACTTTTTTAATCTGGATGACGGTGATAAGATGTATCCCAGCGATACTACTTACATCCATAACTACACTGTGGAAAACAACCAACGTGTATTTATTCATTTCCTTCCATTGGAAGAAGATATCCCGGGCTATGACTATAATGTGAAACTTATCCAACTTGAGAACATACTGACAAAAGATATTATTCCACTTACCGAGGAAACGGCTGACAGCATCGGTAATGACCGTATCAATGCTACCTCATTATGGATTACGGGAAATTATCTGAACATAGAACACCAATTCTTCCACAGCAATAATCCAGATAAGAAGCACATGCTGAACCTGGTCATAAATGAAACAGCCGAGACACCTGATCCGGAAGACGAGTATTTCACTTTGGAATTCCGGCACAATGCCTATAACGATGAACAACGTACGCCGGGTTGGGGAATCGTATCATTCAGACTGGATAAAATAACCGAGCAATTGGCAGGAAAGAAAGGATTAAAAATAATCGTCAATACGATTTATGACGGAAAACAAACCTATACGATAGATCTGAAAAAATAGTAAAATAGGATTAAACAATAAGAGACCAACCTAAACTGACCGATTGAAAACGGAGAGGGTGCATTCCTACAGTGAATACACCCTCTTTTACTTTAAAAAAGCCTTATTTAAAAGACCTTGAAATCTCTTATAACTGTACAAGGATACGGAATACTTTTCCAGGATTAGCCGCCCACTCCGTCATAGCTTCCAATGCATCTTCAGGTACTGCTACCTTCGTTATTAATTCTTCTACCGGGCAAGTTCCTGCCTTCATATAGTTGATGACCGCACGAAAGTCGGCCGGCAATGCATTTCTGGAACCACGTATGTCCAATTCTTTCTGGACAAAATACTTCGTCTGGAAAGCGACTTCACTTTTCGCATAACCAATGCAAACGACACGCCCTGAAAAAGCAACTTCATCCACAGCCATTACATAAGTCACAGGACTACCGACAGCTTCAATCACAACATCAGCTCCAAAACCTTCCGTAATCTCTTGAATCCGGCTATGTACATCTTCCGTTTTAGAATTAACCGTATGAGACGCTCCCATTCTCCGAGCCAGCTCCAACTTCTCATCATCCAAGTCCACAGCAATAACAATGGCACCTCTAAGAGCGGCACGAACAATAGCACCTATACCAATCATACCGCAACCGATGACCATCACATATTCATTGTCAATCACCTGACCGCGCGAAACGGCATGAAATCCCACACTCATCGGCTCAATCAAGGCACAATCACGCGGAGAAATATCACCTGCCGGAATAATTTTAGTCCAGGGCAATACAGCATACTCACACATCACGCCATTCCGCTGCACTCCCAATGTTTCATTATGTTCGCAGGCATTGACACGACCATTGCGGCACGAGACACATTTACCACAATTAGTATATGGATTCAGAGTCACATTCATTCCTTTTTCAAAGCCTGCCGGAACATCCGGACCTATTTCTTCAATTACCGCACCTACTTCATGCCCTGGCACTACAGGCAATTTTACCATCGGATTACGCCCCAGGAAGGTGTTCAAATCGGAACCGCAGAAACCCACATATTTAATTCTCACTAACACCTCACCGGCACCAACCACCGGTTTTTCAAGTTCAACCACCTTCATTTCAGAGGGGTTGACTATTTGAACTGCTTTCATTTTATATATTTGAAATTAATTGTTTAATCAATAACCTTATAACCTTTCCAGCCATAGTAGGCACAGAATATAAAGCAAATCATCGGTACACAGTAAGCTGCATAATAAATGTGCTCATTGGCGTGCATGAAATAAGCCGTCAACTGAGGGAGACAGGCATTACCGACAATAGCCATCACGAGAAAAGCCGAACCACTTTTTGTCTGGTCACCCAATCCCTTCAGAGCCAGAGAGAACTGGGTAGGATACATAATAGACATGAAAAAAGAGATAGCCAGCATGGCATATAATCCTACCATACCTCCCCAAATCATTACCACTCCGCACAAAAGAATATTCATTAAGGAATAAACCAACAACATATCCTGCGGACGGAATTTCACCATCAGTCCTGTACCAATCCAGCGCCCTACAAGGAAAGCAAGCATATAAAGTCCGAAGAAAGTTGTTGCGGTTTCTTCCGGAAGTCCTGCATAAGAACAGCAATAGACAAGGAACAAACTGTTGATCGCTGTCTGCCCGCCATTATAAAAGAACTGCGCAATTACCCCCCAACGCAAGTGTGAATGTTTCAGTACACCAAAGTCAATCAACTTTTCTTTCTTTGAACCGGAAGAAGGAGTCTTACTTTCATCTCCTATCTGCGGCAATTTGGAAAATATGAACACCACTGCTATAATCACCAACAGCAAGGCCAGCATCAGATAAGGGAACTTCATTGCATCCGTCTCTACTTGTATATAAGCCTGCCAGCCACCCGGATAATCTACGGGTAAAGTATCACGTGTATAATGCGTGCCACTCAGAATCAGTTTACTCAGAAACATAGCAGAGATAAAGGCGCCGAGTCCGTTGAAAGATTGTGCCAGATTCAACCGTCGTGGTGCTGTTTCGGGCGCCCCCAAAACGGTAACATACGGATTAGCAGCAGTCTCCAGGAAACACATACCGGTAGCTATGATAAAGAAAATGCAGAGATAGGCCCAATAGGCTTTCAACATGGCAGCCGGGAAAAAGAGCAAACCACCCAATGCCGCCAACAATAAACCGAAAATAATGCCTGCTTTGTAGCTATAACGCTTCATAAACATAGCTATCGGAATCGGGAAAATGAAGTAAGCAAGCCAATAGGCAGTTTCGGTAAATGACGCCTCAAAGGTGTTCAGTTCACAGGTTTTCATCAACTGCCGTATCATTGTCGGGAGCAGATTGCTGCTAATTGCCCAAAGGAAAAAAAGGCAGAAGACCAGCGCCAAAGGTATCGTATAAGTATTTTTTTTCATGGTATTATTATCTTCTTATTCAGACATGTTTTTGATATATGGCAATACAGGAAGATCAGTAAATCCATAGAATTTCCGGGCATTTTCCCCAAGGAACAGCCTTTTTTCATCTTCTTGCAAATCGGGTGATTTCACTATAAAATCATACGACATTTTGTAAGTGATTGCGGTAATAGTACGCGGATAATCCGATCCCCACATCAGTTTCTTCATCCCGACCAGTTCGGCAGCTTTCCGTATAGCTTTTACTGCTCCCTTAAAAGGATAGAACTCATCATTGAAAAGCCAGGTTATTCCTCCTGATTCAATCATCACATTGGGATGAAGAGCCAGCCGTATCTGTTCTTCCCAATCCGGACGTGTCACCATTCCGAAATGCCCGATAGCAATTCTCAACCGGGGACACTCCTGAATGACCTCCTGCATCTCGGGAACTTGCGTTGCTCCGTCCGCCAAGTCTATGGAAAGCATCACATCCCGCTCTTCCATATATCGGAACATCTGCATCATTTCCTCACTATTCAGCATCACCCGTCCCTCTGTAAGCAACAGGCGTTGAGCCGGAATTTTAATAGCTTTGAAACCTCTTGCAATGAGTTCTTTTGCCTGTGCCAGAAACCCGGGCTTACGGAACTCACACATTCCGCAAACAAAGAAGCGATCAGGATAACGAGAAATAACTTCTGCCAGATATTCATTCTGAATACCATCAATAAATTCCTGTGTAATAACAGCAGCAGCCACTTGCGCATAGTCCATGTTCGACAGGAAAACTTCTGCACTATTCACCCCGTCCATCATAAAGGGAGGAACCATTTGGCGGATTTCTCCCATAAACAACGAACGTCCCTTATCCAGTGTACGAATGGGAAACCCATCCACCACTGTATCTTGCCGCAACCATAGATGGGCATGGGCATCAATTATTGTATAGTCCATATAGACAGCTATATTTTAAGAATTAGCCCAACTTACGCGTTGCTGTTCCCCAATAATTTCCTGTACTTCATGCACCAGCGCCCAGTCAATCGGCTCTTCAATAAAAGAGACATTCTTTTTCACATTCAGCGGATTGGCTGTACTGAACAATGTAGTCGCAATCCGAGGATTACTAACAGAGAACTGCATAGCTAATTTCTCAATAGGATAATTCTTTGCTTTACAGTATTCCATTGCTTTGCGACAAGCATCCACCAAAGGTTCTGGAGCTGGATGCCATGCAGGAACGCCCCGTTCACTCAACAATCCCATGGATAGCGGAGAGGCATTTATCACGCCTATTCCTTTCGATTCAAAATAATCAAGAAAATCCGCTAGCTTGTCATCGCACAGGCAATAATGGCAGAAATTGAGTATAGATTCTACCGTACCACTGGGTGAGTGATCAATTACCCATTTCAGGTTTTCAAGTTGCAAGTCAGTGATTCCGACATGTCCGACAACTCCTTTTTCACGCAATTCTACCAATGCCGGCAATGTCTCATTAACAACCTGGTTCAGATCAGCAAACTCAATATCGTGTACATTAATCAAATCGATAAAGTCGATATTCAGACGTTCCATGCTCTCATATACACTTTCTACCGCACGTTTTGCAGAGTAATCCCAGGTATTGACACCATCTTTTCCATAACGTCCCACTTTGGTAGAAAGATAATACCGGTCACGTGGTATGTCTTTCAAAGCCTTTCCTAAAACAGTCTCTGCTTTATAATGCCCATAATAAGGGGAAACATCTATAAAATTCATGCCTGATTCGACAGCAGTAAACACAGCCTCAATTCCTTCTTTCTCTTTAACATCATGGAAAACCCCTCCTAAAGAAGAAGCTCCAAAACTGAGAGATGATACTTTCATCCCTGTCTTTCCGATTTCATGGTATTGCATAACTAATTAAATTTAAAAGTTTTTAGATGCGACAAAAATAGGGTAAGAATAATTTCAGGACAGCATATAAGAAGCGAAAACAATACGTAATGGTTTACGTAAAAAAAACATCCTTCCATACCCTCTTTTATCGAAGAATGTGTTTTCTTTGTAAATGAATCTAATATAGCTGACTTAAGAAATGGAATACCGGAAACATACTTCATTAAAAGATCTCGCCCAAGCATTAGGCGTATCCATTCCCACTGTATCCAGGGCACTAAAAGACAGCCCTGAAATTAGCAGTGAGCTTTGCGCTAAAGCCAAGAAGCTGGCAAAAGAAATGAATTACCGTCCCAATCCTTTTGCCATGAGCCTGCGAAAGAATACCCCGCGTATCATTGGAGTTGTTGTACCGGATATCGTTACCCATTTCTTCGCATCCATCCTGAACGGGATAGAGAATATGGCAGTGGACAACGGATACTTTATCATCATCACCACTTCACACGAATCCTACGAATATGAAAAAAGGAATATTGAGAATTTAGTCAATATGCGGGTAGAGGGTATCATTGCCTGTCTGTCCCAAGAAACTACAGATTATACTCATCTTGCTGCCCTGAAGGATATTAATATGCCACTCATCCTCTTCGACCGTGTTTGCCTGACCGACCAATTTTCTTCGGTAGTAGCAGATGGAGTGCAATCGGCACAAATGGCTACCCAACATTTATTGGATACTGGTAGTAAACGAGTGGCTTTCATAGGAGGAGCTAACCATTTGGATATTGTGACAAGAAGAAAACACGGTTACCTGGAAGCTCTCCGTGACAATCATATTCCCATTGAAAAAGAACTGGTAATCTGTCGGAAAATAGATTATGAAGAGGGCAAAATAGCAACGGAAGCTTTGTTATCCCTTCCTCAACCTCCCGATGCCATTCTTGCCATGAATGACACATTAGCCTTTGCCGCCATAGAAGTTATTAAAAGTCACGGCCTTCGCATTCCGGAAGATATAGCTATCATCGGTTATACAGACGAACAACATGCCAACTATGTAGAACCGAAACTATCGGCAGTATCACATCAGACCTATAAAATGGGAGAAACGGCCTGTCGTTTATTAATAGACCAAATCAAAGGGGATAGAACAGTCAGACAAGTAATCATTCCGACAAATCTGCAAATCAGGGAAAGTAGTAGAAAGAAATAATAAAAACGGTTTATCAACCTGCGGAGAGACGGGGATTCGAACCCCGGATACCCTTTAGGGGTATACACGCTTTCCAGGCGTGCCTCTTCAACCACTCGAGCATCTCTCCAATAGACGCCTTTTCTGAAATCGGGTGCAAATTACAAAAAAAATGCGAACCACAAGCGTTTTCAGCTACAAATGTATTCTTTTTTTTGTTCTTCCGCTGCATTCTCCCCGTTTTATCTTTAATAAAGTCTCAAAATTAATAAACTTTAAAATCTTCAACACCCTATTTGAGCATTCCAAACACTTTTAATGCATTTTCAGATGTCACCTGCGCTACCTTCTCGGGAAGCTCACCATATACTTCAGACACCTTAATTAAAGTGTCTTTCACATAAGCGCTCTCATTTCGCTTCCCCCGATTGGGTACCGGAGTCAGATAAGGAGAATCAGTCTCAAGGACAATCCGCTCCAAAGGTATATTTTTCAAAACTTCCGGCAAAGCTGATTTTTTAAAAGTGACTACACCGTTGATCCCAATAAGAAAATCAGAAAACTCCATGATACGGGCCGCCTCCTCCCGCGTTCCCGTAAAACTGTGGAAAATGCCTCTCAAAGGTGTATTCCTATAAGGTTCCAAGACCTTATATATGCAATCAAACGCTTCCCGACAATGAATTACAACCGGCAAATCATACTCCAAAGCCCACCGGAATTGCTTATCCAAAGCCAGTTCCTGCTCTTTCCTGAAAGTCTTGTCCCAATATAAATCCATGCCGATTTCGCCAATAGCCACATATTTATCCGGTGAAGACAATTCTTCAGCCACAATCTCCAGTTCCTTTTCATATCCTGCATCGACAGAAGTAGGATGCAGCCCTATCATAGGAAAACAATAACCTTTATATGCAGAACATACCCGCAACATCGGTTCTATGGTAGTACTGTCAATATTAGGCATGAAGATGTGGGTAACGCCCGCCTCCCGTGCACGCTCCATCACCTGCGGCAAATCTTCAGCAAACTCTTCCAGAAACAGATGGGAATGTGAATCAATCAATCTCATTCTTTTACTTCATCTTTAGATTTCTCACCGGAACGATAGTAGTAAACAATACCGTAATCACGGCATAAATCCAGCCGTTTTTCATGGGGAACAACCTCACCGAATTTCTCCTCCACCTGGTTCCAAATATCCAGAATAAGCCCATCAGCCTCCGGCCTCATAGAAGAGAGAGCTTCCAGACTACGGGCTGTCAATATCTGGAAATTCTTTTGTTTCTCATAACTCTCCATAAAAATGTCATAATGAACTTTCACCTTGGCAATACCGGGATTATAGATGGGGATGCCTCCTTGAGAAATGCGCTTATTCTCTCCTTCAATAATTTTACGCCCCCATTCTGCCAATGCAGCTTCAGTCGTCAGATCAGGGACATTATTGTTCTTCGTGTCCAGACCATAATATTCTTTATGGGAAAGCCGTACTTCAGAACGTATGACAGCCAAATTCAGCACCTGGATAAAATGGGAAAGATAAAGTCTGGCTGTCTTCACATTGGCCTGGTGTTTACGCCCCGCTTTAGACTGCCGGTCAAAGCATTCGGAATAATAAGATTGCGCCGCCTCAAATTTCATCAAGAAATTGCGGGCGTCCGTCAGAGTCTTCAAAGAAACGGCCAAATCATATACATTATATATATCTGCCTTTACGACCACTGCCTTCAATGCTCGTATCCTCGCCTGGTCTGTATTCGGTAATCTTCTATAGGGCATTCTCTATCGGGTTATTGACGGATCAAACTTCTCTGTGCATCAGATTTTTCATAAGGTTCTCCAACTCTGCTTTCTTTTCATCGGGCACTTTCACAGCAGAAAGATTCACCATTGCTCGTTCACTGTATTCAGCCATTTTCCGCTCACAAATTTCTTTAATTCCAATCTGATCATACAAACCGGTCACTGCCGCTATTTTTTCCGCCGGTTCAAAAGACTTGGCATCTATCCACGCATTCAGTTCCTGCAGCTGTATGTCATCAGCGTGTTCAAAGGCCTTTATCAACATATAGGTTTTCTTGTTGCAAAGAATATCGCCACCGATATTTTTCCCGAAAACCGCTACATCCCCATACACGTCCAATAAATCGTCTTTCAATTGGAAAGCAACCCCCAGATTCATGCCGAAATCATACAAATGTCCGGCGTCTTCGGCAGAAGCTCCTCCCAAGAGTGCTCCAATCTTCAAGCTTGCAGCCAACAGAACTCCCGTCTTCAGACGAATCATTTCCAGATATTCCTCTTCCCTTACATCTTTCCGAAGCTCAAATTCCATATCCATCTGTTGCCCCTCGCATATTTCCAAAGCAGTCAGGCTGAACAGTTCCATTACCTCCTTCAAACAGTCAACAGGGCATTGTGCCATAAACCGGTAAGCCAGTACCAGCATTGCATCCCCTGACAATATGGCTGTATTATCATTCCAAACCTTATGTACGGTTTCCTTTCCGCGACGGCGGTCGGCCCGGTCCATCAAATCATCGTGCAGAAGAGTATAGTTATGATAGACCTCAATTCCCGTTGCCGGTCCATAGATACGGGCCAGGTCTTCTTTATAAAGATTATAAGCCATCAACATCAATACAGGACGTATTCTTTTGCCCCCCATTGACAACACATAACTTACCGGATCATACAAACCTTGGGGAGTACGAGTAAATTTCAAATCCGCGATATGAGAATTTATTTTCTCTAAAAGCTCAGAAGCTGTAAACATAACATTGAATTTTAGGAATAACCATGAATAAAAAGAGGCTGCTTTATCGGCAGCCTCTTCCCTCTTATTTTATCTCATTACTGCAATCTGAACATTACAGGTACTGTATATCTACAACGAACCGGTTTACCGCGTTGCTTACCCGGTTTCCATTTCGGCATCGAGTTAATCACGCGAAGCGCTTCTTTATCCAGATACGGGTCAACCCCTCTCATAACCTTGGCGTCAACGATACTACCGTCTCTGTTAACCACAAACTGTACAACAACACGACCTTGCGTACCATTTTCCTGCGCAATCGTAGGATACTTGATGTTCTTGCTCAGATACTGCATCAAACCTGCCATACCGCCATTTATGAACTCAGGCGCTTCTTCTACGATTTCAAAGATAGTCTGCTCTTCCGGTTCTTCTTCTTCAACGGCAACAGGCACATATTTGATTTCCACTTTTTGTCCTACATCTTCAGTAGAGGCAATAGTCGTTTCTTCTACATCGGCATCATCTTCCACAATTGTCAGTGTTTCCGGAATTGAGGGAGCCTCAGGGGGAGGAGGCGTAGCTTGCTCCGGCTGTTCAGTAATAGGAATGATTTCCTCTTCAAAAATTACATCGGCAATAGCTTGGCTCGTATCAATCTTGATATCACGCTTAGTCCATTCAAACGCAACGAACATGAAAGCGAGCACAATTACATAACCGATTAGCATCCATGTAGATTTCTTGTTCTCCAAGTCTGCTTTAGGTGATTTTTTAACTTCCATAAAATTTATAAAATTGATTATAAGTGTTTCTCATTTTCTGCAAATATAGTACTTTTCCAATGACTGTTCACGCTTAACCTGCTTTTTTCACATAACAAGCATCGGATTTTCGTTTTTTTAAACCTTCGGAAGCACCTGTCTGCATTTGTGCGACAAAAGTAATGAGATATTTTAAAAATACAGTATCTTTGGCCGGAATTTTCAATGAAATATTGAAAAAGGCATTTTCCTTTTTCGTTGTAATTTGTTATATACCTTATAAAATACACATAGCATAAATATCATTCCTGATGAAAAAGATAACGATAGCAATAGACGGCTTCTCCTCTTGCGGAAAAAGCACAATGGCCAAAGACCTTGCCCGCGAGATAGGTTATATTTATATAGACAGCGGTGCCATGTATCGTGCCGTGACTCTATACAGCATTGAAAACGGTATTTTCCAGGGCGACCGGATAGATACTGAAAAATTGGAGAAGCATATCGGAGATATCCATATTTCATTTCAATTGAATCCGGAAACCGGGCGTCCGGATACTTACCTGAACGGGGTGAACGTAGAAAACAAGATCCGCACGATGGAAGTTTCCTCCCGTGTAAGTCCCGTTGCCGCCTTGGGCTTTGTCCGCGAAGCCATGGTAGCGCAACAGCAGGAAATGGGAAAAGCCAAGGGCATTGTCATGGACGGAAGAGACATAGGCACTACTGTGTTTCCGGACGCCGAACTGAAAATTTTCGTGACCGCTACCCCTGAAATACGCGCACAACGCCGCTATGACGAGCTGAAAGCGAAAGGACAGGAAGCCAGCTTCGATGAAATACTGGAGAACGTGAGGCAGCGGGACTATATTGACCAGAACCGCGAAGTAAGCCCCCTGCGCAAGGCCGACGACGCCTTGCTGTTGGACAACAGCAACTTGACAATTGCCCAACAGAAGGAATGGCTCGCAGAGCAGTTCAATATTGTCGTAAAAGAACAGGAACCATGACAAAAGTTGAAATAGATGAAGGCTCCGGCTTTTGCTTCGGAGTAGTCACCGCGATAAACAAGGCTGAAGAGGAGTTGACAAACGGCGGTACATTGTACTGTCTTGGAGACATCGTGCACAACAGCCGTGAAGTGGAACGTCTGAAAGAAATGGGTCTTATCACCATCAACCATGATGAATTCAACCATCTGCACAATGCCAAAGTGTTGCTGCGTGCACATGGAGAGCCCCCTGAGACCTACGCCATCGCCCGCCGGAACAACATCGAGATAATCGACGCCACCTGTCCGGTCGTGCTCCGCCTGCAAAAAAAAATCAAGCAGGAATACACACAGGAAGACGGAGGGGAGAAGCAAATCGTCATTTATGGCAAAAACGGCCATGCGGAAGTACTGGGACTTGTAGGCCAGACTGTAGGGGAAGCCATTGTCATCGAGAAATTGGAAGAGGCCAAGAACCTGGACTTCAGCAAAAGCATCCGCCTTTATTCCCAAACCACGAAATCCCTGGATGAATTTCAGGACATCGTAGAGTACATCAAAGAACATATATCCCCCGAAGTTACTTTCGAGTACTACGACACCATCTGCCGGCAAGTGGCCAACCGCATTCCCAACATCCGGAGGTTTGCCGCTTCACACGACCTGGTGTTCTTTGTCAGCGGCAAAAAAAGTTCCAACGGGAAGATGCTGTTCAGTGAATGCAAGAAGGTCAATCCGAATTCGCATTTAATAGACAGCGCTGAAGAGATAGACAATTCTCTGTTGACCGGTGCCGACTCTATCGGAGTATGCGGGGCCACCTCCACTCCCAAATGGCTGATGGAGGAAATATCCGAGGCGATAAAATCAAGACTTTAAAGACAAAATGTACTACTTACGGGACAGCAAATTAACGTAATTTATTAGTCACGCCCTCAGCTTTTTGCTATCTTTGCCCCCGATTATTAACACTAAACAAAAAGATTGTTATGGGAACAGTTAAGTGTATCGGTATCCTGACCTCCGGAGGAGATGCTCCGGGAATGAATGCTGCCATCCGCGCCGTGACGCGCGCAGCCATCTACAACGGACTTTCAGTAAAAGGTATATATAGAGGTTACAAAGGTTTGGTTACCGGCGAAATCAAAGAATTCAAAAGTCAGAACGTAAGCAATATCATCCAGGTGGGAGGTACTATCCTTAAGACTGCACGCTGTAAAGAGTTCATGACTCCGGAAGGACGCCAGACAGCATACGACAACATGAAAAAGGAAGGTATCGACGCCCTGGTCGTAATCGGCGGTGACGGTTCATTGTCCGGCGCCCGCATATTTGCACAAGAATTCGACATTCCCTGCATCGGATTGCCGGGAACCATTGACAACGACCTCTACGGAACAGATACCACCATAGGCTATGACACGGCCCTGAACACCATTCTGGATGCGGTGGATAAAATCCGTGATACGGCAACCTCACACGAACGCCTCTTCTTCGTTGAAGTCATGGGACGTGACGCCGGTTTCCTCGCGTTGAACGGCGCCATCGCTTCCGGAGCAGAAGCTGCCATCATCCCGGAATTCAGCACCGAAGTGGACCAACTGGAAGAATTCATTAAGAACGGTTTCCGAAAGTCAAAGAACAGCAGTATCGTGCTGGTAGCCGAAAGCGAACTGACCGGCGGAGCCATGCACTATGCAGAACGTGTAAAAAACGAATATCCCGGATATGACGTACGTGTAACTATCCTCGGCCACTTGCAACGCGGCGGCAGCCCGACAGCCCACGACCGCATCCTTGCCAGCCGTCTGGGTGCGGCAGCCATTGATGCCATTATGGAAGGACAACGCAATGTCATGATCGGCATCGACCACGACGAAGTGGTTTATGTTCCTTTCACAAAAGCCATAAAGAATGACAAACCCATCAAAAAAGATTTGGTAAATGTATTGAGGGAATTGTCTATCTGACCCTAGCGTTCTACGTATTATCATATGAAGCAGGTGTGTCAAAACTGATGAAAGAACGCAAATAACACAAATTACGCAAAAAAAGCGAATCTGATCATCGCTGATTATCAGGAGTCATTAAAAAGCAGGGTTGTGTAATTCGTGTTATTTGGGTTCTAAATCTCTATTTTGACACACCTGCTTCTTGTCTCATAGCCATTTCTTCACGATTTCCTCCGTCCGGTCCCATAAATCCGCCATCTGTTGATGCCGGGTATATTTCTCGGAAAGCAATTTAGGACGGCAACTGGCATTCAAGGTCCCTGTGCGTTTCCCCGTATCTTCATCCAGCAATAAGCTGATGGCTGTAGCCGCTCCTTGACGGGGTGTCCGGATAAAAGGGCGGAAAAGAATATCCGTCAACGGGTCGAACCACATATGCATGGTAATGATATTGGTAGATACAATCCCCGGATCTGCCGCATTGACAATTATCCCTTTATCCCTCAACCGATTAGACAAATCAATGGTAAAAAGCGTCAAGGCCAGCTTGGTATTGCTGTAAATAGGAATCCGCCAAAAAGCCCCCTTTTTCCCCTGAAGAAAAAAATCCGGGAAGTCAAGACGGCCTATAGCATACGTACAAGATACCATATTCACTATCCGGCTTCCTTGCCCCATCAACGGAAGCAACTTCCGGGTAAGCAGATAAGGAGCTACGTAATTCACACTCACCGTACGTTCCAGCCCGTCTTCCGTTGTACGGCGTCCGGTTTCCATTGTACCCGCATTATTCATAAGCAGGGCTATCTGCTGCCCGCGGCCCAAAATTAGTTCCGCAAAGGAAGCCACGGAAGACAAGGAAGCCAAATCAATGCCCAGCACTTCCAGATGCGGGTTACCGGTTTCATGCACCAACTTCCTGCATACCTCTTCGGCCTTTTGCGGACGATAGCAGGCCATGACAACCTGATATCCGGCCATGGCAACGGCCCGTGTTATTTCCGTGCCCATCCCTCCGTCGGCACCAGTTATAATTGCAAGTTTCACTTTGATAATCGATAATTAGTTAGTACTATCCGTCCTACTCCGGCACGCAAATTCACCCGTTAGATTCCAGCCTTTCAATCTCCTTCCTCAAACAGGCAGGAAGCTCCTCCTGCAAATGCTGATGGCAGGCCATTTCTATGGAATACATGCGGGCAATGCAATAATTGCTGTGCTTACAGCCGCAACGGGCATTCTCCTCCGCACGCATGCGGTTGACGAACCCCGGTTCATTCAGCAGCGCACGCGCCATTTGCACAGCTTCGAAGCCATCATTCAGCACTTCGTCAATCTTCGTGCGGGAAACCAGCCCTCCTACATAGACCAAGGGCATTTTCAACGCCGCACGGAATTTCAATGCATCTTCCAGAAAATATGCTTCCCTGAAGGGAACAGCAGGAATCATCCACTTGCCTACCATGCGCACTCCATACTTCAACCACCAGCAGGCCATATAGTGCGTCATGGAACGAATCGGCATCTCCCCACGCATCACATACATCGGAGCCTTGCTGACAAATCCCCCGCTCAGGACCAACGCATGTGCACCCGACTGTTCCAGACGCCGTGCCACCTGCATCGTTTCATCCATCTCCATGCCTCCGCGGAAACCGTCGCGCATATTCATCTTCACCAGAACAGCCATATCACTTCCGGCCGCTTCCATCACCTCTTCCATAACCATATCCATGAAACGCATCCGGTTTTCCAAAGAGCCTCCAAACTCATCTTTACGATGATTGGTGGAAGGCGACAAAAACTGGCTGATGAGATAGCCATGTCCCGCATGAATTTCCACCGAGTCAAATCCTGCTTCACGGGCCAGATTGACCGACCGCCCGTACGCACGCGCCAAATCCGGAAGTTCATCCGCACGAAGTCCCCGGACAAAAGTCGGGGAATAAAGGTTGAATCCTCCGCTTGCTCCAACCGGAGTGCAACCGCAAATACTCTTGTGAGACATGTTTCCGCAGTGTCCCAACTGTATGCCGGCAGCGGCCCCTTCCGCATGCACCGCATCCGTTATCCGCCGCAATCCGGGAACTATTTCCGGACGCATCCACAATTGACGGTCAAAAGACAAGCCGCTCCGCGTAACCGCCGCATACGCGATAGTAGTCATCCCTACTCCACCTGCCGCAACGGAACGATGATAATCAAGCAACATATCCGAAGGCGCATTACCGGGACACATGCTTTCAAAAGCAGCCGAACGGATAGTACGGTTCCTCAAGGTCAGCGGTCCGAAAGTAACGGGAGTAAACAATTTCGATTCCATGTTATTATTTGTATTTTACTGATTATGTTCCTTTACCTGTCCTTTCAATAAATAAAAGGTATAATACGCTTGCGTTTTCCTACCGCTTCATCACCGAATTCATCCCGGTAATGACGGTGAATGGCATCGGCACGGGGAACCAAATTAGCAAAAGTCCACCACACGAACACCCACGCTGCAGGCGAAGCCGTCAGAACCGCAAATCCTGTCCACTCCACCAGCTCACCCAGATAATTGGCCGAAGTGACATACCGGTACAACCCGCCGCCGGGCAAATAGTGCCTTGTATCACCGGGTTTACGAAGATGACGTATTACACGGTCAGAATGGAGGTTGATACCCATGCCCAGAAAGAATAAAAAGATACCGGTCACCGCATGGGGTTTCAACAGATAGGCCCAACCGTCGGCATAAAGCCCGGCCGGTGCAAAATAGAATAGCCCGCCGGCCTGCATGACCCCGTTCAGCACATTGAAAACAATCCCCATTGCCATGATGGCCAATGGCATCCGGCCTTTTCCCTTCAGCAGAAAAGGGAAAATGAATGCGCGCTGGAGATAGTGCAACTGGAACAAGAGGAAAAATAAATATTCCGGCAGGGAAAAACCGGTTCCGCTTCTTCCCCACAGCAGAAACATGACGACAAAGACCGGTGCTTCCATTAGTACCCAGGCCCATTTATTATTGATGGAAATTCCCCACGAGGCGGTACGGAACATGCCATAACCGGCTTTGACAAAATAGAGCGCAATAAAGACAATCAATGCCACAGCACTCATCACCCACAGAAAGAGCTGAAAAGTTTCCTGATTCATAGTCCTTTATTTAAGCGAAGCAAAGATACAGAAAACTCACGACAATCAAATCGTTTTCCCCGGATAATTAAAATTTTTCATGCAAAAGCCAACGTTTTTTCCTAAGAAGATTAAGCTGCGAAGATACGAAAGAAGAATCGTTCCACCATGGAGAAAATTTCGTTCCACCGTGGGGTAAAAATCGTTCCACCATGGAGGAACGATTTTTACTCCATGATGGAACGATTAAAAATAGCCAGTTTCGGTTCTTAGCGTTTCTTGATAGGCACGTACGCCGTCTCATCCAAAACATTCTTGTAGGCAGGACGAATGATACGCTTGCCTTCAAAGTTCAACTCTTCATTGCGGTGGGCACACCAGCCCACGATACGTGCCATGGCAAACAGAGGCGTGAAGATTTCTTGCGGCAAGCCAATCATCTCATAAACAAAGCCCGAATAGAAATCAACATTGCTCGAGACGGTCTTTCCGTTGTTCTTTATACGGCCAAACACTTCGATGGCACGTTCTTCCAACAATTCGAGAAAGGCAAATTCCCGTTCCTTCCCCTTTTCACGGGCAAGGTCACGGGCCAGCTCTTTCAAAAGAATGGCACGGGGGTCTGAAATGGTATAGACAGCATGGCCGATACCGTAAATCAGCCCGGTCTTATTATAGACTTCCTTATTCAACATGCGGGTGAAGTAAGTATCAATCTCATCTACGTTGGTCCAGTCCTGAATATTGTCCTGCAAATGATGGAACATATCTGCCACCTGGATATTGGCTCCACCATGGAGCGGCCCTTTCAAGGAACCTATGCCTGCCGCTATCGCAGAGTAAGTATCGGTTCCTGTAGAAGAAGTGACGCGTACGGTAAAAGTAGAATTGTTACCGCCGCCGTGTTCCGCCTGCAGCACCAGCAGAAGGTCAAGGGTACGGGCATCCAGTTCGGTATAATCCTTTTTCAGCATATAGAGAAAATTCTCGGCTATGGAAAGGTTCTCCTGCGGATGGCGTATATGCAGGGAGCGCCCGTGAGTGGCATGCCGGAGCATATTGTAGGCATAGGCAATGATGGTAGGGAACTTGGATATCAGTTCAATGCTCTGGCGCATCAGATTGTCACGGGAAGTATCGTCGGCGGCAGGATCAAAGCGATACATCTCGAGCACGCTGCGTGCCAGAATATTCATAATGTTGTTTCCCTCGAGTTCGATGATGTTCATCTTCGTCTTTTGCTCCAGGGGCATATTGTCGTTAATCAGTTCAAGGAAGGATTTCAGTTCTTCCTTGTCGGGCAAGCGTCCGGAAAGCAAAAGATAGGCAACCTCCTCAAAGCCGAAACGTTTTTCCCTGATGGCCGCATGCGCCAAATCCTCCACGTCATAGCCCCGGTAGAACAGCTTGCCGGGAATAGGCTTCAAGCCACCTCCGGGAATGCGTTCATAGCCCACTACATTGCCTATCTTGGTCAGCCCGACCAATACACCGGTCCCGTCCTCATTGCGCAACCCGCGCTTCACATCAAACTTCTTGAACAGTTCGTTCTCAATCCGGGTGGCTTCCTTCAAATCCTCGGAAAGCTTATAAATCAAATATTCCTTTTTCATGGCATGTATGTTTTTTTTTGTTATTTTTCAATTCTTCCCACAATCTCCTCTGTAAAGGCGGAGGTAGATAAAGAGACTCCATCCGGCATGAAACGGGCCAAATCGGCAGTGGCACGTCCCTCGACAAAACTTTGCTCCAATGCCTTTTCCACCAAAGAAGCCGCTTCCTTCCACCCCCAATGCTGAAGCATCATGACGGCAGACAGAATGATGGAACAGGGATTCACGATATCTTTTCCCGCAATGGCGGGAGCCGTACCATGAGTCGCCTCAAAGATGGCATGTCCTGTCCTGTAATTGACATTGGCACCGGGGGCGATGCCGATACCGCCTACCATGGCCGCCAGCTGGTCGGATATGTAATCACCGTTCAAGTTCAACGTGGCTATGACGGAATACTCTTCCGGAATGAGCAACGTGTTTTGCAGGAAAGCGTCGGCTATGCAGTCCTTGATAACCAGACGGCCCTCCGCAATTTCCTTACCGAACTCCTTTTCCGCCAACTCATACCCCCATTTTTTAAAACCTCCCTCGGTGAACTTCATGATATTTCCTTTATGAACCAGTGTCACCGAAGGCAATCCGTGCTCCAACGCATACTCACAGGCAGCACGCACCAGACGTTCCGTCCCTTCCCTGGAAACAGGCTTCACACCAAAAGAAGAAGTCCCGGGAAAACGGACTTTGGTCACCCCCATTTCATCATGCAGGAAACGATAGAACTTCTCGGCTTCCGGCGTGCCGGCCTCCCACTCGATTCCGGCATAGATATCTTCCGTGTTTTCACGGAACACGCACATATTCACTTTACGGGGTTCCTTCAGCGGAGAAACCACTCCCCGGTACCAACGCACCGGGCGCAGGCAAACATATAAATCGAGTGTCTGCCTCAACGCCACGTTCAAGGAACGGATTCCTCCGCCGACAGGTGTCGTCAACGGGCCCTTAATGCCCACCTTATAAGTACGGAAAGCTTCCATCGTCTCTTCCGGCAGCCATGAACCAGTCTCCTTAAAGGCACGTTCCCCTGCCAAAACTTCTTTCCATTCAATGCCACGCTTCCCGTCATAGGCTTTCTTGACAGCGGCATCTACAACAGCCTGCATGGATGGGGTCACCTCGGCGCCCACTCCGTCACCTGTAATAAAAGGTACAGTAATCTTTTCCATATTCTATCGTGCATTAAGTGCAGAACCGGCACGAAACCACCTTATCTGCTGTTCATTATACGTATGTTGCACCGGAAAACTCTCCTTGGTGCCATCTTCATGGTGAAGAACGACTTCCAGATTCCGCCCCGGAGCAAAGTCTTTCAATCCGATGACAGAAAGCAAGTCATGTTCCTGTATTTTATCGTAATCGGCCTTATCGGCAAAAGTCAGCGCTAACATCCCCTGCTTCTTGAGATTGGTTTCATGGATACGGGCAAAACTCTTGGCAAGAATGACGCGTACGTTCAGGAATCTTGGTTCCATGGCAGCATGCTCGCGGCTGGAACCCTCACCGTAATTCTCTTCAGCAACTACCATAGAAGGAATGCCTTCCGATTTATACAGTTTGGCAGTGCCGGAAACGGTTCCGTAAGCATTGGTCAGACGGTTCCAGACACTGTTGGTCTCTCCGTTGAAGGCATTGACCGCACCCATCAGCATATTGTCCGATATATTCTCCAGATGCCCGCGGAAACGGAGCCACGGGCCTGCCATTGAAATATGGTCCGTAGTACATTTGCCTTGAACTTTCAGCAACAAAGGCATATCCGACAAGTCCTTCCCGTCCCAGGCCGGAAAAGGAGCCAGCAACTGCAAGCGTTGGGAATCGGGGGCAACCGCAATTTCCTTCTTTCCATTGGAAGGTGCAACGTATCCCTCATGCCCGGAAGCAAAACCACGCGGCGGCAGCTCTTCACCCACAGGTTCGGAAAGTTTCACTCTTTCTCCTTTACGGTTCACCAGAGTATCCCGCAGAGGATTGAAGCAAAGGTCACCGGCAATGGTCAATGCCATGGTCAGCTCGGGAGAAGCCACATAGGCATAAGTGTTCGGATTGCCGTCTGCACGTTTGGCGAAATTGCGGTTGAAAGAAGTCACGATGGAGTTCTTGCGTTCCGCATCATCGGTACAACGTTTCCACTGCCCGATACATGGGCCACAGGCATTTGCCATGATGGTAGCACCGATTTCTTCAAAAGCGCTGATCATGCCGTCGCGTTCGGCCGTCGCACGGATCTGTTCCGAACCGGGATTGACTATCAAGGCACCCGCAACATCCAGCTCTTTCTCCTTCACTTGGCGCGCCAAAGAAGCGGCACGGCTCAGGTCCTGATAAGAGGAGTTGGTGCATGACCCGATCAGCCCCACTTCCATCCTGCGGGGATAATCGTTGAGTATTACTTTCTCGGCAAATTTGGAAATCGGCGTAGCGGCGTCCGGCGTGAACGGACCATTGATGTAGGGTTCCAACAGGGAAAGGTCGATATCGATAATCCGGTCATAATACTTCTCCGGATTGGCAACAACGTCCTCATCCGGCCGAAGTTCGGCAGCGACGGCATCCGCCATGGCAGCCACCTCTTCCCTGCCGGTAGCTTTCAAGTAGGTCACCATCCGCCCGTCGTAGGGAAATAAAGAAGTAGTTGCCCCTACTTCGGCACCCATGTTGCAAATGGTCGCCTTGCCGGTGGCAGACAGGCATTCCGTGCCCGGGCCGAAATATTCTATAATGGCATTCGTTCCTCCCTTTACAGTCAGAATACCCGCCAACTTTAAAATCACATCTTTGGGGGCGGCCCAGCCACTCAACTTACCCGTCAAACGGACTCCGATCAAGCGGGGCATTTTCAGCTCCCATTCCATTCCGGTCATTACATCTACCGCATCGGCGCCTCCCACCCCGATAGCTATCATGCCCAATCCTCCTGCATTGGGAGTATGCGAGTCTGTGCCTACCATCATTCCGCCCGGGAAAGCATAGTTTTCCAGCACTACCTGGTGGATGATACCCGCACCGGGCTGCCAGAAACCGATGCCGTAACGGGAGGAAGCGTCACGAAGGAAATCATACACCTCCTCATTGGTCTTTGTAGCTGTGGCAATGTCTTCTTTGGCTCCTTTATATGCCTGTATCAGATGGTCGCAATGCACGGTAGAAGGAACCGCAACCTGCTCGCGTCCCGCATTCATAAATTGCAGCAAAGCCATCTGGGCAGTCGCATCTTGCATAGCCACACGGTCAGGACGGAAATTCACATAATCTTCCCCCCGCCTGTAGTTTTCCACTTCTTTCCCATCATACAAATGAGCGTACAAAATCTTTTCTGCTAAAGTCAGCGGACGTTGCAGTACGGTCCGTATGCGTTCTATTTTCTCTGAGTAATTTGCATAAAACGCCTTGAGCATCGTTAAATCATAAACCATAACCTTCTATTTTTTAGTTTTTCATTATTGTAAAGATTACAAATCAATATTATTAACAAGCAAAAAGAACTAAATGTTTAACAAAACAAAACTTTTCTTCCACTGAAAACAGAGAATGATTACCTTTGCAAAGAAAATCCCCGTTTATAATGAGCCACGAAATACAGTCCCCTATCCTGCACCTCCAGCAGCAACAACTCCTGCTGCGGATGGAATATGAATTCGAAAAGGAGGAGTTCAGGCGGCAAACAGAGAATATGGGAGTGGCCCGAAAAGTCAAACGGGGCCTGTGCTGGTATCCTGCCTCTCCGGGACGGAGCTACTATAATTCCCTGAATCAGTTGGTAATAGAAATTACACATACAGAAGATACTGATATAGAACACAATTTTGAATTTGGCCGCCCTGTCTGTTTCTTCCGCCAGTCGGCCGATGGAAAAATTACCTATATGAATTTCATTGCCACCGTCAGCTATGCCGACGAAACACGGATGGCGGTCATCATGCCCGGTGCAAATGCCGTCATGGAGGTACAGGCTGCGGAGAATCTTGGCATACAGCTCTATTTCGACGAAACATCCTACCGGACCATGTTCGAGGCTCTGGAAGATGTGTCGCGTTCAAAAGGGAACAGACTGTCCGAACTACGGGATATCATGCTGGGCACGGGAAAACCCGGTTTCCGGGAGCTTTATCCCGTCCGTTTCCCATGGCTGAATTCCACACAGGAGACTGCCGTCAACAAGGTTTTATGCGCCAAGGATGTGGCCATCGTGCACGGTCCTCCGGGAACAGGCAAAACAACGACCCTTGTAGAAGCCATTTATGAAACCCTGCATCGGGAACCCCAAGTACTGGTTTGCGCGCAAAGCAATACTGCCGTCGACTGGATTTCGGAAAAATTGATAGACAGAGGTGTCAATGTACTGCGCATCGGAAATCCTACACGTGTCAACGATAAAATGCTGTCCTTTACCTACGAACGACGTTTTGAGGGCCACCCCCTCTACACTGAGTTATGGAGTATCCGGAAAAACCTCCGCGAACTCAGCGGACGTTCCCGCCGCGGCAACTACGATGAGAGGGAAGGCATACGCAACCGTATGAGCCGTTTGCGCGACCGTGCCACAGCTCTGGAGATACAAATCAATGCAGACCTGTTCGACGGTGCCCATGTCATCGCCTCAACACTCGTCAGCAGCAATCACCGGCTATTGAACGGGCACCGCTTCGGCACGCTTTTCATAGATGAAGCCGCACAGGCCCTGGAAGCTGCCTGCTGGATAGCCATCCGGAAAGCAGACCGTGTCGTACTGGCAGGCGACCACTGCCAACTGCCGCCTACCATCAAATGCCATGAAGCCGCACGCGGCGGATTGGAACGTACATTGATGGAAAAGGTCGTTTCCAGCAAGCCTTCTACCGTATCTTTATTGAAAGTACAATACCGGATGCACGAAGATATCATGAAATTTTCTTCCCAATGGTTCTATAATGGAGAACTGGAGGCCGCTCCCGAAGTACGTTGCCGCGGAATCCTCGATTGGGACTCACCTATCAGCTGGATAGACACTTCCGATATGGATTTCAAGGAAGAATTTGTAGGTGAGACCTTCGGACGCATCAACAAGGATGAAGCCAATCTGCTCCTCCAGGAATTAAAATCTTACATCACACGAATCGGCAGCAACCGCATCCTGGAAGAACGGATAGACTTCGGCATTATATCTCCTTATAGAGCGCAAGTGCAATACCTACGCAACAAAATAAAAACGGACGCTTCGCTGAAGCCCTACCGCAGCCTGCTGACCGTAAATACGGTGGACGGCTTCCAAGGACAAGAGCGCGACGTCATCTTCATCAGTCTGGTACGGGCAAATGAAGAAGGACAGATCGGATTTCTCAACGATTTGCGCAGAATGAATGTGGCTATTACCAGAGCGAGGATGAAGCTCGTTATTCTGGGAGAAGCCGCTACGTTAAGCCATCACAGTTTCTACCGCAAATTGATGGAATACATCTCTAAAGAATAAAGAATGCCTCCTTTCCGCAAAAAGAAAAGGAGGCATTTTTACTGTCTATGATAAACCTGATCAGTTATTTTCCGGACGAAGTTTACGAACGGTAACGGCAGTCTGCCACATCTCGCTTTCACGCAGTGCTTTCAATTCCGCATTCAGTTTTTCACGATAATCCGGCTTGGAATTGCTGTCAATGGAGATTTGGGCTTCATTACCGGATTTTACGCTGGCATACAATTTTTCTACTACCGGCTTGATGGCATCATGGAACGGAGTCATCCAATCCAGGGCACCACGCTGAGCAGTAGTCGAACAATTGGCATACATCCAGTCCATACCGTTCTTTGCAAACAACGGCATCAACGACTGAGTCAGCTCTTCAACCGTTTCATTGAATGCTTCGGAAGGAGTATGCCCGTTTTCACGCAATACTTCATACTGAGCCAACAGCAATCCCTGGATGGCTCCCATCAATGAACCGCGTTCTCCGGTCAAATCCGAAGTAGCCTCACGCTGGAAAGTAGTCTCGAACAGATAACCGGAACCGATACCGATACCCAAAGCAAGTGTCCTGTCCAATGCCTTGCCCGTAGCATCCTGATAGATAGCGTACGATGAGTTCAAACCACGGCCCTCAAGGAACATCGTACGAAGTGACGTACCCGAACCTTTAGGCGCAACCATGATTACATCAATATCTTTCGGCGGAACCACACCGGTACGGTCGCTCCATGTAATGGCAAAACCATGAGAGAAATAAAGTGCCTTTCCGGCTGTCAGATAAGGTTTCATTACGGGCCATACAGACATGACTGCCGCATCAGAGAGCAGGCACATAATAACCGTTCCCTTTTGGCATGCTTCCTCAATGCCGAACAAAGTTTCACCCGGAACCCATCCGTCAGCAATGGCCTTCTCGTACGTCTTGCCCGGACGCTGTCCTACAATTACATTGAAACCATTGTCACGCAAATTACAAGCCTGTCCCGGTCCTTGTACTCCATAACCGATTACCGCAATTGTCTCATCTTTCAAAATCTCACGTGCTTTTTCCAAAGGAAATTCTTCGCGGGTCATTACATTTTCAATAACACCGCCAAAATTCAATTGTGCCATTTTTTGTTTTAGTTTTTATTTGTGGCTTGCGCCAACGTTGATTAATAGATTTTATTTTTCAGTAAATATCACCTTAGAACGGCAAACCACTTCGGCAGCGTTCTTCTTCACCTCTACATCATAGACCCCGTCACCGATATCATCCATATAGAAGGCCAGTTCGTCACCATAGTAGCTTTCGGCCACATACGCCATTTCAAAACGGCGGATTCGCCTCTCCTTATACATTTCAATGGGGAACAGGTCGAGTATATGCTCAATATAGCGAATGCTGTTCACATGTCCGTTAATGTCAATGTCACTATACTTGGCCTCCAATATAGCTGCCGGCTCCCTTGAAGATACCTTGATGCGTGAAGGCTTTTCAATCGGGCAAGGTTCATCACAGACATAATCCACTATACTGCCACCATGAAGCGCCAGCAAATCAGCCGGTTTACGGGTATTCATGCTAATCATCGCCCATACGGAACGCGCATAACCTATTTTCTTTCCCTCTTTATTGATAACGGCAAAATTACGGTCTGTGAAAAGACGATAGACATTCTCTACCCAGGTCTGAACAGAAAAATCTTCATACTGGTAAGGCATCTCATCCAGTTCGATAGCCAGACGAGACAACACCCATGTGTAATTGTCTTCGTTCAGCGTCGCTATACCAAAACCACGGTCACTGGCATGGAATCCGGCACAGTTCAACAAATGGTTCCCAAGAACCCCCATTGTGAGGCGTCCGGTAAAATCAACATGGAACGGTTCGGCCACAAACTTATAAGTACCTATTTTATTGTTCTCACTCATTATTCTTCTTGTTTACTTTGACGATATTTCGCTTCGCGGTCAGCCAGATACTCGTTGACACGTTCAAAACAGCTGGTAGTTATGGCTACGCGCCCTGAACGGACAAACTGAAGCACACAGTCCAACACACGCAATTCCTCATAAAGATTGGTGATTTCCTCACTCATGCCGTTTTTCTCCACAATCGAAAACACAACGTTTACCTCCACGATACGCGCATTGTATTTACGGATGATTTTGGATACTTCCGGTTTTTCTTCCAAAACGGGAGTCGTTATTTTATACAGGGCAATTTCGTGCTGGTATATCTCGTCATCCGTAAAATAATGAGCCTGCAACACATCAATCTTCTTGGTTATCTGTTTGGTAACCTTTTCGATGGTAGCTTTATCCGTCCAGGCAGTAATGGTATATTTATGCACTCCCTTGATGGAAGAGGCCGATACATTCAGACTCTCGATATTTATTTGCCGACGGGTAAATACAGCCGTCACTTGATTCAACAAGCCGGCAAAGTTTTCCGAATGAACGATAATGGTATATAATGTCTTGTCACTCATGGATTAATTTATAGATTTATGATTTATAGATCTTCAGCATTCCAACAGCATCTGATTTACAGAACCGCCCGGAGGTGTCATCGGCAATACATTACCTTCCTCAACCACGCATGCTTCCAACAAGAACGGACCGTCGGCAGCAACCATTTCATCTATCGCTTTCTTCAAATCCTGGCGGGCAAGTACCCGGCGTGCCGGAATGTCATACGCAGACGCTATCTTCATATAATCAGGATTCATCATGGGCGTGAACGAATACCGGCGGTTGAAAAACATAGCCTGCCATTGACGAACATTGCCCAGGAAGTTATTGTTCAAGAGAATCATTTTTACCGGAGCTTTCTGTTCCATGATAGTGCCCAGCTCCTGCAAATTCATCTGCAAGCCGCCATCTCCCATAAATACACAGACCGTACGATCCGGACGTCCGAAAGTAGCACCAATAGCCGCCGGCAGACCAAAGCCCATTGTACCCAAACCACCGGAAGTAACAATGCTGCGTTCTTTGCTATATTTAAAATAACGGGCGGACATCATCTGATTTTGCCCGACATCGGTTACAAGAATAGCTTCGTGGCCGGTCGCTTCACTGACAGCCCGTACCACTTCCCCCATGCTTAATGCGCTGCCGGCAGGATGCAATTCGGGACGAATCACTTTTTCTTCTTCCATCTGCTCGTATGGGAGAAAGCTCTCCAGCCATTCTTCATGGGCTGCAGGTTTCAATAACTCCGTAACGGCAGCCAAAGTCTCTTTGCAATCTCCTAAAACGGCAATGTCAGCCTTTACATTCTTATCTATCTCGGCAGGGTCGATATCGAAATGAATAACTTTCGCCTGTGTAGCATAAGTCGCAAGCTTACCCGTCACGCGGTCATCAAAACGCATGCCTACGGCAATAAGTACATCACATTTATTCGTGTTTATGTTCGGGCCGAGATTCCCATGCATCCCCAACATGCCTTTATTCAACGGATGGTCTGTAGGCAAGGCCGATAGTCCCAATAATGTACAACCGGCAGGCATCCCCGCTTTCTCTATAAACGCACGGAGTTCCCGCTGCGCATTTCCCAACTCTACTCCCTGTCCGACCAACACTAACGGACGTTCTGCGCCATTTATCATATCCGCCGCCCTCTGAATGGCTTCCGGATCCATTTCCGGAACAGGAAGATAGCTGCGGATATAATCAACTTTGGTAGGAACATATCCCGTCTTATCTACTTGGGCATTCTTGGCAAAGTCCAATACCACCGGTCCGGGCCGTCCGCTTTTAGCGATATAAAAGGCGCGGGCCACAGCCCAAGCTACATCCTCGGCACGGCGGATCTGATAACTCCATTTGGTGATTGGCTGTGTGATGCCTACCAAATCCACTTCCTGGAAAGCGTCCGTACCCAAGAAATTAGTCCCTACCTGACCGGCAATGACTACCATCGGCGTACTGTCTATCATGGCATCGGCAATGCCTGTTATAGTATTGGTAGCCCCCGGACCACTGGTTACCAGACACACCCCGACTTCACCCGATACACGCGCAAAGCCTTGTGCGGCATGAGTTGCTCCCTGCTCATGGCGAACCAGAATATGATTCAAATTCATCCGGTGGTCATATAAGGCATCAAATACCGGCATGATGCTACCCCCCGGATAACCAAAGATAGTCCTTACCCCTTGATGTTCCAAAGAACGCATCAACGCTTCTGCACCTGTTATCAAAGCCTCACCCCGGCCCTCTCCCAAAGAAAGGGAGGAAGAGTTACTCTTTTTATTGTTATCAGCCATATCTTTATTCATTCATTAAAAAAATCGGAAGCCACCTGAATCAGTCAATCAGTCTCACCGCCCCCTTGTCTGCAGAACTTACCATACTTGCATAAGCCTTCAGTGCTTTTGATACCGTTCGGTCACGGGTTACCGGAGTCATGGGACGTGCCACAAGCTCCTCATCCGTCAGTTTTACATTTATAGAACGTTCCGGAATATTGATCTCAATAATATCACCGTCCTGTATCTTCCCGATATTACCACCGGCAGCGGCTTCGGGAGAAATATGTCCGATACTCAATCCAGAAGTGCCACCGCTGAAACGTCCGTCCGTAATCAACGCACATTCCTTACCTAAATGACGGGATTTTATATAAGAGGTAGGATAAAGCATTTCCTGCATACCCGGCCCTCCTTTCGGTCCCTCATGGGTAATAACGACAACATCACCACTGACCACTTTTCCTCCCAATATACCTTCGCAGGCAGCATCCTGTGAATCAAAAACTTTGGCAGGGCCTGTAAATTTCCATATACTTTCGTCCACACCGGCCGTCTTGACCACACAACCGTCCCGGGCAATGTTCCCTTTCAAGACAGCCAGACCGCCATCTTTACTATAAGCATGCTCCAAATCACGGATACAACCTCCAGCACGGTCTGTATCCAGCTCCTTGTAATAAGCGTCCTGTGAACCCAATGTCAAATTGAACCTTCCGGCGGCTGCACTGGAATATTTTTTGATTGCCTTTTTGCATACGTTCGGACTGGTAATACCATATTGGTCTATCGCTTTGGCCAACGTCATGCCATCTACCCGACGAACACCCGTATCTACCAAACCACCTTTTGCCAGTTCGGCCATGATGGCAATTATGCCTCCGGCACGGTTCACATCCTGTACATGATATTTTTGAGTATTCGGAGCCACCTTACACAGACAAGGAGCCTTGCGGGATAACCTGTCAATATCGTCCATGCTGAAATGCACCCCGGCTTCATGAGCGATGGCCAACAAGTGAAGTACTGTATTCGTGGAGCCTCCCATGGCAATATCCAATGTCATTGCATTCAGAAAAGCCTGGCGAGTGGCAATACTTCGCGGAAGCACGCTCTCATCTCCTTCTTCGTAATATTTATAGGCATTTTCCACAATCAGTTTAGCTGCATCCTCAAACAATTGCTTACGATTTTCATGAGTAGCCACAATGGTACCGTTACCCGGCAATGCCAAACCGATTGCTTCATTCAGACAATTCATCGAATTGGCAGTAAACATCCCCGAACAACAACCACAGGTAGGACAAGCATGTTGCTCTATCTCGGCAACCTCCTTGTCACTTACACTTTCGTCGGCCGACTTGATCATAGCATCGATCAAATCCAGATGCCGCCCATTCCAATTGCCTGCCTCCATAGGACCACCGGAAACAAAAACGGTAGGGATGTTCAACCGCATGGCAGCCATCAGCATGCCCGGGGTAATCTTGTCGCAATTACTGATGCAAACCATCGCATCGGCCTTATGGGCATTTACCATATATTCCACACTATCTGCAATGATATCCCGTGAAGGCAGTGAATAAAGCATACCGTCATGTCCCATAGCGATACCGTCATCAATGGCAACCGTATTGAATTCCGCAGCAAAACATCCCTGCTTTTCAATCTCTTCCTTGACAAACTGACCGATCTCATGCAAGTGCACATGTCCGGGGACAAACTGAGTAAAAGAATTGACTATAGCGACAATGGGCTTTCCCATCTGTTCTTTCTTCATGCCATTGGCCACCCACAAAGCACGTGCTCCTGCCATACGGCGACCTTGTGTACTGAACGAACTACGTAACTGATGCTTCATCTTACAATCTCCTTTTAATGAAAAAGCCTTTCCCACTACTGTGAGAAAGGCTTAACAAATTATCTTCTAACGTACGAATACATACATAACCTTTCTCACGCTCTTGATGCCACCACCACGACGCGAATAATATGCAGGACTGCCAGGTTAATAGATGTATGTAAATTCATAACTAATTGTTCTTTTGTTTAATCGTGCTGCAAAGGTAAAGGCTTTTTTATAAACTCCAAACAAATTGAAGAAAAAATTGAGATAAATATGAATAATCGTAAGAAAACATTGCTATAAAATCCTATTTTATCACTTTCTTATATTCCGTTCTTACTATATGTACGCCATTCCACCTATAAACAAAGCCAAGGAGATTTTATTAGCCTGTCGCCTCACGGCATCAACTAATAAATCCTTGGCTCATACGTTTTCAATAAAGATAAACTTAGATATTAATCAAGTTAGAAAGAATTTATCATTCGACTCTGGCGCTTTTTTACGCCTTGTTCTTTAAATTACCAACTGCCATGCTCTTTCTTATGTTCAAAGAAATCTGCCTCCCGGTTACATTCACCATTATAAGTCCACTCTATTTCATCGGTATATTCTTTTCCCTGATGGAAAACAACTGCCTTCAACACGTTCTTGCCATCATTCAACAATACCTTGTCAAATATATAATGTACATCAGTATAGCCTTTCCTGACACCGGATAGTTCTTGTCCATTGAGATATACCTTTGGAGTACCGATATTAGAATATACGGTAACGGAGGTTTCTTTTTTCTCACGCAAAGCATTGCGGCGTTGTGTCAAGTAAAGGACCGGCTCCTCACTCCAATTAGCCTTATACCAAAAATAAGAATCTTTCTTGATCTTGCGGTCAAAAGTCATCATTCCCTTCATATTGCGCGCATCTACACTGCCTCTTTTTGATGTTGGCACTGCAAAGTCAAACATATTCCATAAATAAGAGGCAACGATATAAGGATGCCGGGCAATAATACTCCATTGATATTCATGTGTCTTGGTCTGGAACGTTTCCGGGTAAAAAGGACTTGTCCAGTTCAGCGCATCCCCCAAAATCTCTGTCTGATGAGCAATGTTGGCATCTGCACCATATTCTGTCAACATCAGACGTTGCCAAGGATATTCTTTTTCCATTTTCTCTATCCACGGCTTGATATCCTGTATCTTCCTTTCATACCAGCCGAAATAACGGTTCATGCCCTGTATATCTGCATTTTGATTGACGGGATGGTCTGCATTGCCATAACCGTTCACCGACACTGTATAACGGTCTGAATCCTCAAGCTTGCAAAGGTCGTGAATGGATTGTGTAAGAGCGGCTGTATAACCATGCGGATGATATACTTCATTATGAATACCCCATACATAGATAGAAGGATGATTAAAACTCTGACGGACCAATTCACGCATTTGCTGATGTGCATTGTCCCACTCTTGTCCGGTTACCCGATTGACAAAAGGAATTTCCGCCCAAATCACCAAACCCAATGTGTCACAACGGGAATAGATATAATCAGACTGCTGATAATGCGCAAAGCGGACAGTAGTTGCACCTATATCCATAATCTGCGCCAAATCGAAATCGTGTTCTTTATTGGTCAAGGCACTGCCTAACTCCCACCAATCTTGGTGGCGGGTTACACCATACATTGGATATTTCTTTCCATTCAAGAAGAATCCCTTGCCTGCCACCACTTCATATTTCCGGAGCCCCAGCGGCTGGACAACTTCATCCAGCACACGGCCGTTCTGCATGAGACGTGATACCACCTTATACAGATAAGGATCTTCCCGTCCTTGCCACAAATGAGGATTGTTCAATCTAAATTGTGAGGAATAGTCTTGTACGCCCTGTGGGGTCAGTTCAAAAGACTGGCTATGTTTTTTCACCAGCTTGCCATTGCCGTCATATATAGCGTTCTCCAAAACCAACGGAACAGGAGCCAACGTTGCATTATCCACTTTTACTTTTACAGCCACTTCAGCAGATTTCTTCGAAACATCCTTCTGAGTGATATACACGCCGGAAGAAGCGCAATCATTCACAACAATGCTGCAAGGTTCCGTTACCACCAACCATACAGGACGATAAATTCCTCCATAAACACCAAACAGAATATGATTAGTAGGAATAACATCGGGACGTGCCGTGTTGTCCGCTTTCACTATTATTTCATTCTCTTCACCGAACTTTAGCTGCGAACCGATTTCACAGACAAAAGCAGAGTAAGCACCCTTATGCGATCCTGCAAGGTAGCCGTTGATATAAACCTCGGCACATGAGCCAACCCCTTCAAAACGCAGAAAGACGCGCTTGCCTTTCATGCTTTCAGGGAAAGTACATTTTTTCCGATAGTAACCCACACCCTCATAAAAAGCAGATACTTTCTTCTGCATATCTTCCGCATTCCAAGTATGAGGAACAGTAACTTCCTTCCAATCAGCATTCCACTTGCGTGCAGACTGCATGGCATCCTTCGAAAACGGTCCTTTTTTAAATTCCCAACCATCGTTGAATGATGTCACATCACGAGCGTCAACCTTACCGGATATACCCAACATCAATAAAACGACCAACAAAAACAATGTGTTATTTTTCATTATCAGACAATTGATTTATTTCACTTTCATTTTCCACGACAACCACTGACAGAAAGATTATTTACCTGCCATTTTATAAATCTGACATCCGGACAACAGAAATGCACCCACGCCATAAACTTCGGTCATATCCCGCGTTACCTTGCGCGGATCAGCACCAATCGGTTGTACATAGCCCAACTTACCATCCGGTTCCACCGCATCCACCAAAGCCTTCCAGCCCTTTTCAATGACCGGGATAAAAGCGGCTTTATCAAGCAATCCCTCATTTACCCCATAGGCCAATGCATAAACAATAAAGCCGGTTGCGCTTGTTTCCGGTGACGGATAAGATGCAGGATCCAATAAACTGGCATGCCAATACCCATCCTCACTTTGTAAGCCGGCCACACGCGTAGCCAATGTTACGAACAAGTCCTGATAAAAGGTACGTGAAGGTTCGTCTTGAGGCAAGACTTGCAGAATCTCTACCAATCCTCCCAATACCCAACCGTTGCCGCGTCCCCAAAAAACTTTCTTCCCATTGGCTTCCCGTTTGGCAAAGAACCGGCGGTCACGGTAGAACAAATGTTCATCTTTGTCGTACAAATATTCATAAGTGGCCTTGTATTCCTTATTCAAGAAGTCCAAGTATTTCCTATTCTTGGTCAACGCATAAAGCTTGGCATATACAGGGGGAGCCATAAATAAAGCATCACACCAAGACCAACGGTCCAAAGTTTCCAATTTCCCATAATCCAACTCCAAAGTGGTCTCTGCCGGATTCTCTACAACCCAATTGGCACGTGCCATAACTGGAGCTATCATTTTTTTATTGCCATATTTTACGTAAAGGTCGATAAAAGGCTGTCCTACGGCAATAAAATCAGCATGATACATCCACTTTCCCACTTGAAAATGGTTACGTCGTCCGATACGCATCAACCATTGATAATAGGAATCATCCCCATCTTCTTTCTCTGTAAGTTCCGCCCAATCCAACATACCCATATACAGGGCGGCATGCGTCCAGTCCAAATCATCGTGTTCGGCACCCTTGTTGGGATTAGCGATCTGCCAGTCAGCCACCTGTTTCATGATGGATTTTATGGTAGTTTTATCAAAATCAGTCTGTGCAGTGACCTGCATGACGGTTATTAAGAAGAATAAAGTAAAAAAGAAAAGCCTCTTCATGACAATTATATAATTAAAAGGTTAGAATTCTCAGTTTAAGGTTAAAGACAAAAAAATACCAATAAAACCATCCATAAAGAATCAGGTCAGCGCATCACGATACTTATCTGCAACGCCCGCATTTTCCTCTATCTGCAATTTGATGACAAAGGGACCTTCAGGATCCTTTGCCGGCATATCTACATTATATTCATTACGCGCAGTCTCTTTTACAGCAACTTCTTTTCCATCCAATAAAGCCGCTTTCACCACTTTTGTTCCTTTAGGTGTCTTTATCACCAAATGCTTGGAGTAAGGAGGATTAAAGACAACCATATATACATCTTTCCCTTTGCGAGTGTAATATCCCCAAGACTGTTTATCCCAACCGGCATAGTCACAGCCATAGATACATTCACCATATTTCTGCATCCATTTTCCAATGGCATCAGCCAATTCTTTTTCTTCAGGACGGAAGTCACCGTCAGCCTGAGGGCCAAAGTTTACCACCATATTACCTCCCATAGCAACAGCATGTACAATGCGTTCCAACACTTCCAAAGGAGTTTTCACATAGCTCAAAGACCAGTCTTTGTGATATCCCCACTGGTTTTCAGGTACCGTCATACAGGCTTCCCAATCCCATCGGGTTACTTTCAAGTCTTTTACCGGATCGGGCAAACGACGCTCATAACCGGATTCGTAATCACCCATCAGATGACCATTGCTGTCAAAATGTCTTTTACCATAATCGTCAGCGCGCAAACGGCTATTAATCGTAACTCCCGGCAGCATGTCTTTCAACATCTGTTCCACATGGGCTGTCCACCAACCATTCTTCTTGATACTGGCATCCCAAGTTCCATCAAACCAGAAATCCTTTACAGTAGGATAGCGAGTAGCAAGTTCTTTCAACTGATTGTCCGTAAACTCCAGAAAACGATTGAAGGCAACCGCATCCTCTTCCGACTTAATATCATATCGGTAGTCTGGATGGCTCCAGTCCATCACAGAGAAATAGAAATGAACATCAATACCTTCATCATTGTAAGCTTTTACCAACTCGCCCAATATATCTTTTTTATAAGGTGTTTGTGCTACTGTATATTTACTGTACTTACTCGGCCACAAGCAAAATCCTTCATGATGCTTAGTTGTTATTTTCACATACTTCACACCCATTTTCTTGGCCATCTTTGCCCAAGCTTTAGCGTTAAACTTTTCTGGATTCCATTGATCCATTAATTTCAACCATTCATCCGCAGGTACTTTTGCCCATGACTTCAACCATTCGGCAGCTCCATTATATACTTTTCCATTCCATTCTCCTCCCGGAATGGCATAAAGTCCCCAATGTATAAATGCGCCTAATCTATTGTCACGAAATTTTCGCATGGCATCATCCGTACGTTTTCCTAAACGGTCGGCGCCATACTTTAAAGAAATTTCCTGATCGGCAGGCAATACTTGAGGTTGTTTTTGGGCAAAGATTTCTACACCCAATACCCAAAATAAAACAGTTATAAACAATGTCTCTTTCACGTTACTATTTTTTTGCAAAGAACTGAATTTCAGATTCCAGTCTTTTACTCTATTTAGTTTTTGTTTTACCTAAATCGTTCTTTAAATACGTCTCACACATTTCCAGATACTTCTAAATCACAATTTACATTCCTTACTAAGATATAACTCTCTCTTCAAAATCAATTTGTCATAAGCTCTCATTTAACTCACTAACTTACAGTTTGCTCTTTTAAGAAAAGAATAATCGCAATTCTCAACAGTGTCCAAGCGAATAAGCCGACGACAAAGGGTATTTACAGTTCTATAACCTCCAACAGAAAAGACAAATTACAATCTGTAACTATCACCGTTCCTTCCATAAGATATCTTACCACAAACCATATAAACTATAGAAACAATCTCACTTCCAATTAAAAACCAACATGACAGAATTTGACATACATATCCCCCAAACAAAGGTTCATTCCGCTATTGGGTTATCAATTTATAAATTTCACATCCTGCCATGAGAAAAGCCCCAACACCGTATACTTCGGTCATGTCACGAGTCACTTTCCTTGGGTCGGCACCGATAGGCTGTACATATCCTAATTTTCCATCCGGCTCCACTGCATCAAACATAGCCTGCCACCCCCTCATTACAACCGGCAAGAACTGTTTACGATCTAATAACCCCTCATTGATGCCATAAGTTAAAGCATACACAATAAATCCTGTCGCACTAGTCTCTGGTGAAGGGTAAGAATCCGGATCCAATAAACTGGCATGCCAATAACCATCTTTTCCTTGCAAACCAGCCAAACGGGTTGCTAAAGTCACAAACAAATCTTTATAAAAAGCATAATTATCTGCCTCTTTAGGCAAATCTTTCAACATCTCAGCCAAACCTCCCAGGACCCATCCATTACCACGTCCCCAAAACACTTTCTGCCCATTAGCTTCTCTTTGTTTAAAATAGCGGTAATCACGATAAAACAATGATTCTTCTTTATCATACAAAAAATTATAGGTGGCTCTATATTCTTCATCCATGAATTGAAGATATTTACGGTTACCCGTCAAACGATACAATTTAATATAAACAGGAGGTGCCATAAACAATGCATCACACCAAGTCCAACGTTCCAAAGTAGAGCCATCCCGATAATCCAACAAAAACGAGCCATTCGATGGATGATTCACCACCCACTCTGTACGTGCCAACAAAGGAACAATCATTCTTTCTTTTTTATATTTCCCATACAAATCAGCAAAACATTGTCCCACCGCTATGTCATCAGCATGATACATACGTTTAGCCATTTGCCAACCATTCTTTTCACCAATGCGTATCAACCATTTATAATAAGAAGTATCATTATCCTCTTTCTCTGTCAACTCAGCCCAATCTAACATTCCAACATAAAGAGCAGCATTCGTCCAATCCAACTCACCATGTTTCTTAATCTTTTCCGGATTTGCAATCTGCCAATCCACTACTCGTTTCATTACAGATTTTAAAACAACTTTATCTATGTTCTGTTGTGCAACCATTGACATAGAAACAATCAGCGCAAGAAAAATAAAGAAAGATTTCTTTTTCATAATATTGTTCCGTTAATATTCATAAGTGCCTACAAAGGAAGATGATTTCTCTATTTATCTTTTGCTCAATTTATCTTTTGTTTTATCTAAATTGCTCCTTGAAATTATTTTTTATGTTTTGCAGCAAATGCTGTAGGTGTTTCGCCAAATACTTTTTTGAAAGAATTGGTAAAATATGCTTGACTCTCTATTCCTATCTGCATCATCACTTCCCTCATCGTCATATTTCCTTCTAAAATCAATTTAGCCGCCTTACGCAGACGACAATTCAGTACAAACTCCACAACCGACTTTCCTGTTAAGCTCTTAACCTTCGTATAAAGTTTGCTTCTACTCATCAACAACTCCTCGGCTATCAGATTAACGTCCATATCCGATTGATCCATATTAGCTTCAATAAAATCTATCAATTTCTTGAGAAATTTACTATCCTGTTCATTGGAAGCCAGCTCACTACTATCCGCATAATAGTTTTTAGCATAATGCTCTTTCAACTGTTGTTGATTTCTAAATATATTCTGAATAGACAATTTCAAATAAGTAAAGTCAATCGGCTTCTCAAAATAGAGATCCGCTCCCGAATCAACCCCTTCAATTTTACTTTCCAGACTAGTCTTGGCTGTCAATAAAATCACAGGGATATGAGATGTGTCAACATTCGTCTTTATATCATTGCATAGAGCCACTCCGTCCTTATTAGGCATCATAATGTCACTAATAATCAAATCAAATTCTACATCTGCTACCAATTTCAAAGCCTCTATTCCATCACTTGCCTGCATTACTTGAAATTCATCCGAAAGAGATTCAGCTATCAGTTTTCTCAAATCCTCATTATCCTCAGTTATCAATATTTTCTTTTTAGTTGAAGGCAAAAATGTCTCCTCCACATTCTTCATCTCACCATCATCTTTCTCTTTATCTACTGATTGGGTATAGACTTCAGGTAACCGCTTTAAAAAATCCGCCTCATTAAAAATTTTATAGTCAAGAGGCAAACAAACAACCATGTCTGTTCCTTTCTCCCTCTCGCTGTAGATAGAAATAGAACCTTTATGTAACAAGACCAAACTTTTCACCAGTGCCAGCCCGATACCTGTACCTAGATGAGAATCAGCATTTACCGTATTCACTTTATAAAATCGTTCAAAAACACTATGTATAGACTCACTTGAAATTCCAACACCAGTATCACTAACTATGATAGAGAAAACATCACTAATACCCTCGCCTACTGTATAACCATTTTTATACCGAGACACAAAATTCTTTCCCGACCTTATCTCTAAAAGGATTTTTCCCCCATCTCTAGTATATTTAAAAGCATTATTCAACAAGTTCATCACAATTTTTTCAATCACATTTTTATCAACATAAATATTGGTTGGTAATGCTTCGTCACATTTTATCTTAAAATCAATATTTCGCTGCCCTGCATAATCTATAAAATCATTAGCAATTTCCCGTACAAGACAATTAATATCCAGCAATTGTAATTCCAATTTCATCATGCCGTTCTCTACCGTTCTGAAATCCATCAGTTCATTTACTAAATTCAATAGCCGTTGTACATTACCATTCAATATACGATAATAATATTCTTTCAGGCCTTCACGCCTCAGTTTATCCAAAGCGGCAAGAATAAGAGATAGCGGAGTCCGAAAATCATGAGATATATTGGTAAAGAAACGCAATTGCGCCTGATGTATCTGCTCTTTCTTGTCTTTCTCTATACTTTCTTGATACAATAATAATTTCAACTTTTTCTTTTCAGCATAATGACGGAAAATCAAGAACATGATTCCTATCACGCTCAATAAATAGACAATAAAAGCAGGAATACTGAACCAAGGTGCAGTTTTTCTAACCACTTTTATCACAGTTGGGTGTTCACTCCAGACACCGTCATTATTGGATGCATAAACTTCAAAATAGTAAGTCCCAGCCGGAACCTTAGAATAAACAGCCATCCGCTGTTGAGCATTTGCAAAAATCCAAGAATCATTATAGCCTTTTAAACGATATTTGAATCTATTCTTTTCTGGAATTCGATAATTGTCAGAAGAAAACTGAAAACCAAAATTTACTTGGTCGTAATTCAATACAATAGTTTTAAGTGAATCATCTTGCACATAACTAGGCTGTACAGCCTCGTGATCAATAAAAAAATCGGATATAATAGCCTGAGGGTTATAATTATTATAAGACATCTTCTCCGGGTCAACAACAGTGAAGCCATCAGTCCCACCAAAATACAGCAATCCATCCTTTCCCTTCATAGATGCTAATGGATAATAAACCTGTCCTTGTGTGTTATCTCTTTTATCAAACTCCATAAGTTGGTTACTTTCTATATTATAACAACACAGTCCATCGTCAGTTCCCATCCAGACATTGCCCTTGTCATAGCAAATACTATAAATAGAATAAATATCTGTTCGCAGAGCACCTTTTTGTGAAATAAAGTCCGAGGTATTTGTATCAAACCTAATGAGACCATTTCCGATGGTGCCTATCCAAATATTACCAGAATCATCCAAACAGAATGTGAATAATCCCAGATATGTAGAATCATTGGGTATTATTTTTTCTACAACGTGTGTACGGGTATCCATGCGATAAAGAGCTTCATTACTAATCGCCCACAATGTATTCTCTCCCTGCCTTAAAATGTCGAACAAATAATTATAATTATGTGTATTGTCCAAACTATAATGAGTAAATGTTTTACTATGGAAAGAAAAATAAGATATTTTCGGTATAGGATACTGATAGGCTATCCACATCCCTAAATCTCCATCAATAATTGTTTTACGAATATTATTTACCAATAGAGAAAGAGAATCTTTTTTAGAATACCTATAATTCCTCACCTTACGATGTTCAGAATCATACATATCTATACCTTCCCTAAACGTGGAAACCCACAAATTATGGTTATTGTCTATCAACAATGATTTTATATTATTGGAAGTAAATTTATCCTTATCTGCATAAGAAGTAATTTTCCCTGTAGCTTTCTCCATTCGGTTAATCCCTCCCCCCTCTGTACCTATCCAGATATAATCTTGTTCTTCCGCAAAAGCACTTACCGGAGCATAATTCAATCCACTATTTTGAGTATGATAAGTTTTGAATGCACTATTCTCATTTATATTGACATAGCACAACTTTCCAGAATAAGTTCCTATCCAAACATTGGATTGTCTATCTTCACTTATCTCCCAAACAGAATTGTTAGGAAGACTAAAAGGATCCGTAATTGAATGCTTATAATGTGTTATTCTCTTATCAGAAGGATCAAGTATATACAATCCATTTATTGTACCAAACCAAATATTGCCTTTTTTATCAATATAAAATGATCTTAACGAATACCCATCATATTCAGGCAAAGGTTCATAATGATCTTCGATTTTGAAAGTAGATAAATCTATTTTGTACAATCCATCTTTATCCACAAATACCCACAGTTTTCCCATATACGTTTGTGCGAAACGAATATAGCCATTAACAGTATCGGGAAGTGTCAAACAAAGTACAAACCGATTCTCCGCATAATTAAAACGATAAACTTTCCGGTAAACAAACGTATATAAATCTTCATTATGCAGACAAAAAGAGGTATTGCCATAATCTGGTATTTTTTTATCATATTTCGGCGTGTTTAGTGTGCTCGTATTCGTATCTAATATTCCCCACTTATTCTGATACCTAACCCAAACATTATTGTTGCCATCTATCCTCACATGTGATACAGCATCAAATATTTTCTCCAATCTGTTGGAACTCTGTTCATAACGATAAAGTCCATTATTTGTATTCACATACAAGTACCCCAAAGAGTCAGATGCCATATTATTAAATATCCATCTCTTTGTTGGAGCCATTGAGGCAAAATAAGGATAATACTTTTTATAATGATAGCCATCGAAACGATAAAGTTCATAGTCCATCATCACCCAAAGGAAGCCTTCTTTATCCTGCTCTATCGCTTTTACTCCATCATAATAAAATCCTCCGTCAGGTGACATTGTTCTAAACTTATACACTTCTGCACTTGCAACTCCCTGTAATAACTTTAAAAGGAAAACACAAAGTAACAAACATCTGCTTTTCATAAAATCTATCCTGTTAGACTGTCCGGACAAAGGTAACAAAAATTCAATAAGCAAGCTCTATTCCATCAATCAATTGAAAGATATCTTCACTCATTAATCACTTTTTCTTTCATGTATTTAAAATAGCATATTCAATTTTGCTTCCTTACAAAAGAGAATCATAAAAAACAAACACCACAGACTACACGAACTGTTGCATCAAGTTTTAATAAACTCTTCATCAACATAAATTCGCGTAATCTGTGGTGATTACTATTCATATACTATATCCCGGCAATGTCACTCATTCGGAATATCCATCGGCTCAATATTATTCTCTGAACCAGCATATCCCGGTGTCTGGTTAATGTGCCCCTCAACATTTGTTGAAATCGCCTTTTCAGCAATAGGCCACAATACATTATAAGGAGCAATGGTATAGGAATTACCTACCGCATTTTTCACGTCTTTATTATAGAACTCAGTACGATCCATAATACGGTTGTAAAAATAATTATTGGTCGTAAATTCTTCCATGGAATAAGTGCGTCCTTTTTCATCAGCCTTACCTGTCTTTGCAAATAAGAAAGCAATACGTGTCAACTCACACTTACGTGGCTCTTCATAAAAAAGTTCACGAGCACGCTCATCCAATACTTGACTGATGTTCACCTCATTAACAGTCAATTCGCGAGCACCGGCACGACGGCGTACAATATTCAAATCCTCCACTGCCAAATCCGGTTTATCCAGCCATACATATGCTTCAGCACGAAGTAAATATGTCTCCGCTAAACGGAATACATACCAATCTGCCCAACCTCCACGCCACCAACTTGCTTTCTGGTCAGCAACATTAGACTTATAGTGGGGCCATCCACTCCAACAACGGATGGTGTCCTGAATCAATTGTTCATCCTTATCATTATATAATCTAACATTTTTTCCATACCATTCAGAAGTACCTTTTAATGCAGGATTATTATAAGTCAAGTCTTTAACATGCACCCAGTTACCATCCTTATGACGGCAATCAGTATCATCCAAGGTCCAAATGGAATACTGATGATACCAGGTAGAACGTAATGTACAGATACCACGACCATATTGGAGCAAATAGGGATTCTTTTGCTCGTTATTATCTACAAAAGCCGCTTTACCGTCAGGAGTCAAAATTTGCCCACTAGCAGGATACCAAGGTACTAATTGACGTTTAATTTCCAATCCCGCTGCAGAACGCATATCTGAGCCTGCATCATAACGGTCAATTACCATATAAAGTACTTCCTTGTTTTCAGGCAACGCTTTATTATCTGACTGATGCAAATCCCAAACTACATCTTTTGTGTCATCATTCTTATCTACCCCGAAACGCTCAGTCATCAAATGATGTACGCCATCACCTATTACTTTATTGGCAGATTCTACAGCATCTTCAAACTCTCCCAAGGCTAAATTTATTTTGGTTAACAGATGATAGGCAGCAGCTTGAGTAACCATGCCGATATACACGTTATTGGAGAGGTAAGGAGCAGTACGATCAAGATCCTCCTTCAGATAACGCAAGATAGCCTCACGCTTAGTCGTATAGAAATCGTAACGGGGACCTGTCACCTCATGTACGATAAAAGGAACATCACCATATTGGTGTACCAAACGATAATAACGGAAAGCTCGATGGAAACAAGCCAAAGCTTCGATTTCTCCCCTCTGCTGTTCTGTCATCTCTACATTCTGCGCACGGTCATACAATGTATTAGCATCCTTGATACCTTTATATAGATAGGTCCAATAGTTGTTTATTTGCGTTGCGTTTCCTGTCAAAGAAGCAGACGGTGTAATCTGACGAACCAAATCGACTGGTGCATTAGACGCATCTGTACGAGCGTTTACTCCCATCTCCGAAAAAAAATATTCAGAAATAATACAAGGGTCAGCGCTCCCTGATGTTGGATAATAATCAAAATAACGCACATCGCGGTTCAACATATCCGTACTTGTTTTCAGCCCTTCATAGGTATTGAATGTATTTTCCGGAGTAAAGAAAGAAAGGGGTTTAGGATCTAACCAGTCAGAACATCCCGTTGCAGAAACCATTAGCCCAAGCATACCGATATGCCCCAATGTATATTTTACAATTTTATTCATTGTTGTATTTATTATAAAGTCATATTAATACCAAAAGTAATTGTTCGCGGAGTATTGCTGTCTGAATTTTCCGGATCATAGGCCGGCCACCCTGTAAAATATCCAAGGTTCTTAACAGTCAGGTTTAATCGCAAAGCCTCTAGCTTTAACGGTGTCAACAAATTCTTCGGGAAAGTATATCCTAAAGAAAGATTGTCTATACGCATAAAAGATGCTTTCTTGTATATAGAATAACTGATACCGCTTGGACTCTTCGCACTCAGACGAGGATAGTCGTTAATCGGATTTTCCGGAGTCCAATATTCACGTTTAATTTGGTTTACCGTATTCAACAAAGCATTATTATTGGTGAAACGTCCCATCGTCTTTATATGACCAAGATAAGAGTACATACTGAAAGAGATATCAAAGTTTTTAAAAAGAGTGAATTCATTACGCATGTTCCAACGCACTTTCGGAGTCGTATTGCCTAAGAACTCTTTATCTTCATTTCCGTATTTATAGTTCTTGTCTTTATCCAAAATCTTCGGGTCACCTGGTCTTTGTCCGTATTTAGCAGCCTCTTCCGTCTCATTATCCTGCCATACGCCAATAAACTTATATCCCCATACTTCATCCAAAGCATGACCTATAAAGTATCCGTTAGTAATATCATCTGCTTCTTTCTGTCCGATTACCTTGCCTGTTTCATCTTTAATATCCTCCATAATACCATATAAATGCTTAATGGTATTCTTGTTATAAGCAAGATTAAATGTAGTACGCCAAGTCAAGATATCATTGTTTATGTTAGTAGAACTCAAAGAAAGTTCAAAACCACGATTCCAAATTTCACCGATATTAGCTTTAACACTGCTATATCCAATTAAGCTAGGCAACTGACGATTATTCAGCAAATCCGTAGTGCTCTTGTGATAAGCATCAATACTACCGGTCAAGCGTCCTCCCAAGAAAGTAAAGTCTAAACCGAGATTGTAGGAGGTCGTGGTTTCCCACTTCAAATTAGGATTTGCCATATTATAGCAATAGAAAGTATTGATATTCACCAATTGTCCTGTGGCAGGATCCACATACATATATTTTCGGGGCTCAAGTTGCATCAATGCCGCATACTCCCCAACAGAACGGTTACCATTTTCACCATAAGTGAAACGCAGTTTAGCATATTCAAACCAATCAGCATTTAAGTTCTTCCAAAACGACTCTTCCGTAAATACCCATCCCAATGCTATAGAAGGAAATACTGCATGTGGATTGGCTTGACCAAAAGCCGAATATCCATCACGACGCACTGTAGCTGTCAGCAGATAACGATTATTGTAAGAATAATGCAGACGTCCCATCAAGGCATCCCCGGTACGATAAATATCACCGGCATCTACTGAAGGAGAAGTTCCATAGCCAATTCCTCCAAAGCCCAGATTGTCACTTGGCTGGAAAGCCTGATTTTTAGCAGTAGTTTTCCAACGTTGGAATTTTTCCCAATTTACCAAGCCTGTAAAGTCAAAAGTATGTTTACCAAAAGTTTTATTCCACTTCAACATATTATCCCATTGCCAATAAAAATCCTTCTGGGCATAACGGTGAACATATCCCCCTTCATCTCCTGCTGACGGATGATCAGCCGAACGATGGAACATATAATTTACCCATTCAAAACGAGGAGAATAGGTAGTCTGTACCGAAAACCCAAATGGCAAATCAACCTTCAGATAAATAGATGTATTCAGATTGTTGATATCATATTTCTTATTATAATACACTTGGTTCAAAAGAGGATTGGTAGCATTATTATTATCATTCGGATAAAGCTTTAGAGAGCCATCTTCATTATATACACTTCCATAGGGAGACAATACAGAAGACCAACTTGAATAAACAGCATTATCTGTAGTATTGAGACTACTTTCATCACGGTTCGTAAACTGAGCGTTCACACCATAAGTCAAAAACTCCTGTACTTTGTTTTCCAAATTTACACGGGCACGTATAGCACTATAGTCACTTCCTCTATTATTACTTTCATTCTTCAGATAATTGATAGAAGAATAATAAGACATCTCGTCTTTTTTGCCAGCAATGCTCACAGTATAGTCTTGGCGAAGAGCCGTACGAAGAGTCAAATCTTTCCAATCAACAGTTCTGCCAGCCATATAGTTATCAACTTCGGTATTAGTCATACGCAGACGGTTCAACCATACTTCCGTAGGATTACCTGTATCAGTTCCCAACCATTCGTCCAGTTCAGAACCACTTAGATTCGCCGGATTATCAAAATAACCTGTAGCTGCTTTTTCGTACTCAGCACTTTTCATTACAGCTTGGCGGAAATTCACAAAATCCTGTCCCTCATATACTTCAGGCAATGAATTCACCATTTGAATACCCCAGCTTCCATTAAAGCTAATAGTAGGCTTCTTGCTGCTCGTACCTTTCTTTGTAGTAATCAACACAACCCCATTGGCTGCTTGAGCACCATATACAGCGGTAGAACTGGCATCCTTCAGTACATCCACCCGCTCTATGTCGTTGGGATTGATATCGGTCATCTGTCCACTGTAGATTACACCGTCCAATACAATTAAAGGATCAGTGCTTGCGGCAATCGTTCCTTTACCACGAATCAACATAGAGGTATTACCTTTGGCGTCAGTCTCCATACCTACAGAAAGTCCTGCAACTCCCGTACGTAACAAGTCCTGAATAGACTGACGCTGCTCCTTTTCAATAGCATCACCTTTGAGAGAAGCCACCGCCCCTGTCAGATCCTGTTTTTTCATTGTACCATAACCAACTACCACGACTTCCTGTAGAAGTTCCGAATCTTCCTTCATCGTTACAATGGAAGGAATAGCATTTGCCTTCAATGTCTGTGAGGCATATCCAATATAAGAAATCTGAATATTGGATTTTGTACCTACAACCAGTGTATAACGACCATCTATATCCGTTATCACACCATTGGTTGTACCTTCTTCAAGCACATTAGCTCCGATAATCGGTTCACCCAAATTATCAACTACCTGACCCTTAATCGTAATCGTCGCACCAGACGTGTTTCCCCCTACCTGTGCAGACAGAGGCAGACAAAAGATCAGTAACAATAAAAGCGTTACATAATTCTTAAAATTCATTTTTTTTAGATTTAAATTTAGAATAATTGTGTGTTTCAATAAAAAAGAAGTATAAATAAATATCTGATTATACTCAAATAGTTTGTAACATTTTTCAAGGACAAAGTCTCTGAAAACAAATATTCTCAAATTCCATCATAAAATTTTTCTTTTTCATAATAAATTAGATTAATTGATTATTTTCACAACATAGATAACAGGAAAATATCCTGCATATCAAAGCTTTATCTTCTTTAATATTCCTACATTAAAATTAATGCCACAAAACTATGAGTATTAAAATATATGATTTTACTGTTTTAGACTTTTCTTTTACTCAAATTCAAAGCAAATAGATAACACACTGTATACCAATACATAGCATTAATCTTCCAAACAGAAGTATAACATATAAAATAACAATCTATTTTTGCTATAGTTTAAATAAAAATAAATACCTTCGCAAACATTAACAGCACACTTTTTTAATAATGAAGAAAAGTAATTGATATCATTCCAATATAAAATTTCAAATCAAACTCCCTAATGAAAAAACACATTCTAACTATCATTTTTTTTACATTTATCATGTGCACCTCCACACATATAAATCTGCATGCTACTTCTCAAGTCCAAAACAACGATTTCCAGTTGCTCATGGAGAAAATAAGACAGGACTTCGCCATCAACCCTCCGGCAGAAGAGATTGAAGAAGCATTAGCAACCTACAACGAGGCTGACGGTTCCTTTACCGACGTGGACTATGCCAGCATACAGCGTACCAACTGGCCACCGCTTACACATGTGGACCGTCTCTATGACTTTGCATTCGCTTATACCACGCCCGAAAATAAATACTATAAAGATGAAAAACTATTCACCCGGATAGTAAAGGGACTCGAATACTGGTACGAGCGGAATCCATGGTGCCATAATTGGTGGTACAATCAAATTGCCGAACCGCAACGTTTGGGCGTCATGCTGATACAATTGCGTACGGGCAACAAGCGGATTCCCGCAGAACTGGAAAGCAAAACCCTGGAACGTATCAAAAAGGATGGCGGAGACCCGGCCAAATGGACGGGTGCCAATCGCACAGACATTGCCCTCCACTGGATATACCGCGCCTGCCTTTCACAAAACGAGACAGATTTGGAAACTGCTCTTGAAAATGTATATAATCCGATTGTCTATACCACCAAGGAAGGCTTTCAGCACGACAATAGTTATTTTCAGCACGGACAGCAGCTATACATCGGAGGGTATGGCGATGAAATCCTAAAAGGCATTACGCAAGTTGCCATGTACACAAGGGGGACACGCTATGCCATACCACAGGAGAAACTCGCACTGCTGAGCAAGTTCATGCGCGAAACATATTATCCCACCATACGTGGGCAATACATGCTGTTCGATGTTTTGGGAAGAGGCGTAAGCCGTCCCAAAGTTACAGATAAATCCCACACTGCACTGTTCGCCAGACGTATGGTCGAACTGGATGGCGCACATGCCGATGAATTCAAAGCCATCATAGCCCGCCTGGAAGGCAAGCAGCCTGCCGAATACAAACTAAAGTCAGGACATACCCATTACTTCCGCGGAGACTATACCTTGCATATACGTCCGGGCTACACATTCGACGTCCGTATGGTATCTACACGGACAGCCCGTTGTGAGTATGGAAACGGTGAAAACCTGAAAACCTACTTCATGTCCGACGGATGTACCAATATCGTAACGGCAGGCAATGAATATGCCGGCATCTTTCCCGTATGGAACTGGGCACGTATTCCCGGAGTAACCGCCCCCCAATTGCAGGAAATCCCTAAAGCGGCCAGCGACTGGCAGACACCCGGCACATCCACTTTTGCAGGCGGGGTATCGGACAGCCTCTATGGCGTCTCTGCCTATTCCTATATAGATACTTACGACAGTATCCATACCGGTGCCCGAAAAGCATGGTTCTTTTTCGACGAAGAAGTGGTTTGCCTGGGTGCAGATATACATTCCGCATCAGACAAAGAAATAAATACCAGCATCAACCAATGCCTGTCGGCGCGGGAAAAGAAAGCGATTGTCTGTTCGAAAGGGAAAAGGTCCATTTTGGAAGAAGGTTCTCTCAGCTACAATTCCCCCGAGTGGATACTACACGATGGAGTCGCCTACCTGTTCCCTGAAAAGGCAGATGTATTTGTCTCCAAACAGACGCAAAGTGGAAACTGGTACGACATCAACCGGACTGCCACCAAAGAAATGCAACAGAAAGAGGTCTTTACCCTCGGCATCAACCACGGGACACAACCGTCGGACGCCACCTACGCCTACCTCGTTGTTCCCGGAAAAGACACCCCCAAAGCAATTAACAAATACAGAAAAAAGGGAAATATAGAGATTGCAGCAAATACGGCAGACGTGCAGGTTGTCAGGAATAAAGATCTAGGAATCTGGGGAATGGTGTTCTACAATGCCGGAGAATTCAAGCACCGGGACATCCAGGTGGCGGTAGATAAGGCCTGTGTGCTCATGATTAAGGAAAACGGCCCTCACACGGCCGCTCTGCACATCGCAGACCCGGGACAAACGGAGGCCGACATACAGGTCAGCCTCACACTGCCCGGCCGGTCCAAGGCCCCCCAAACCATCTTATGCAGCTTTAAGGATAGCGGCATTTATGCCGGAGCCACCAAAGCATACGACATCCGGTTTAAAAAATATTGAAAGACACTAAAGATAAAGAGCTGTGCAACAGTTACCCAAAAAAAATCGTATCTTTGTACCCTATATTTATTAATTAACAAAGATTTAATGGAAACAGTAGAAAACAAGTACATCACCGTAGCGTATAAGCTGTACACAATAGAAGACGGAGAAAAAGATTTTGTAGAAGAAGCCAATGCCGAACACCCGTTCCAGTTTATCTCCGGATTGGGTATGACTCTAGAAACTTTTGAAGGACAGATCAAGGATTTGAAAGCCGGTGACAAGTTCGACTTTACGATTCCTGCTTCCGGAGCATACGGTGAATATGATAACGACCATGTCATCGATCTTCCTAAAGAAGTATTTATCATCGAGGGAAAATTCGACAGCGAACGTGTTGTAGAAGGTGCCATCATCCCCTTGATGACCGCAGAAGGCCAGCGCATCAACGGCAGTGTGGTAGAAGTGAAGGAAGATGTTGTTGTCATGGACATGAATCACCCGTTGGCCGGATGCGACCTTAATTTCACAGGTGAAGTAATGGTATCACGTCCGGCAACCAATGAGGAACTTGCCGAAGTGGCCCGTATGATGAGTGGCGGCAGTTGCGGATGCGACAGTTGCGGCGGAGATTGCGGCGACGGAGATTGCGGTGACGGATGCGGATGTGGAGGATGCCACTAAAGAATTAAAAATGAAGAATGAAGAGTTGCCTTGCGGCCTGTTTGCATAGTGCTACTTCATTCTTCATTCTTCACTTTTCATTTCCCGTTCTTCACTCAGCTCTTGCTCGTCATTATTTCAAGCACCAGTTTATCCGTCTCATTCATTCCTTTAGAGCCTATCTTCGTCAGGTTGCGGATACTTTGGTCAACATCCTCATCGATAATCCCTTCTACAGAAGTAACATAACGGTTTTCCATTGCCATGATGGCAGAAAGGACCGCAGTAGAAACGCCGGTCGTCACTTTCAATGCACAACTGGGCTTGGCACCGTCACAAATCATGCCTGTAAGATTGGCTATCATATTCTGCACTGCGTATGCCACTTGCTCGTAGGTACCTCCCATCAGCCAAGTAATCCCGCAGCTGGATCCGGTAGCAGCAACCACACAGCCACATAAGGCCGAAAGACGTCCCAGGCTCTGCTTGATGTATATAACGGTCAGATGGCTCAGCATCAATGCACGGATAAGCTCTTCCTCCGACTTTCCATTTTCCTCGGCATAGACCAATACAGGCAAAGTAGCCGATATACCTTGATTGCCACTGCCCGAATTACTCATTACGGGAATCATGGCACCTGCCATACGGGCATCACAAGCACCGGAAGTATAAGAAAGGATATGAGAGAATATACTGTCTCCCAATATCTTATGTTCATAAGTACCTCGCAGAATCTTACCCAGGCCATGACCATAATCCCCTTCAAAAGAACGTTCGGCGGCAGCTTTGTTCAAACGGGCGGTTTCCAGAATGAACCGGATTTCGTCCAATGGAGCAGTCAAAGCAAAATCATAGACTTTGCGCAAGGTCAATTCCAATGTATGCTTTTCCGTTTGGTGGCAGGATTCAGTTTGCTTGTTGAGCAGCACTTCATTGTTATGCGCCACGTATATAAAGCAAGTATGTCCGCCGGCAATAATGGCGGTCGCTTTATCTTCCCCGGCCTCACAGCATACTTCTATATAAAGCTTTTCCTCTATGCCATCTTTCAATGATATTTGAATCCGCTTTTCATCAATGAAGCGTTTGCCTTCTTCCACAGCTTCAGGCGTACTATCTTTCAGTACTTCCAATTGATATTCCGACTTACCGATTAAAGCGCCCAGCGCCACGGCGATAGGCAATCCAATCATACCTGTACCCGGAATTCCCACTCCCATCGCATTCTTCAGAATATTGGCGCTCAAAAGAACCGTTATCTTTTCCGGACGCTTACCTAATATTTCCGCGGCTTTTGCCACACACAATGCCACTGCAATAGGCTCGGTACACCCAATAGCAGGAATTACTTCACATTTGACCAAAGAGATGATCTGCTGTCTTTCTATTTCTGTCATCATATATTACTTAGTTACATTCATATCTTAAAACAAGTTAGAGACGGTGCCAAATCCGGTGTTTTGCATCATTCCATTGTCAAATAACTCATATGCAAAAGTAGCCAAAATCTTTAACCAAGCAAAGCAGTTGCTGCTTTAAAAACAAAAAGCCTCCCTGTAACCTAATATTAGGTTACAGGGAGGACTGTCATACATATATAATTAGAATTCCGCTTCTTGCTGAAAGTTGTTACTGAGCATTCAATTTCAAGCCAATCTCCACGCGAGAAGTTGTATTGATAATTTCAGACAAAGACTTCAACAAGCCTTCAGCCATGCCGGCCATGCTTCCGAAGTCCGGATCGGCCTTCATCATCTCAATAAGACCAGCAACGAATTCTTCATCAGCAAACATAGGAGCTACGATACCTTTCAAGATAGGCAGAAGCAATTCAGTATCCAAATATGCAGTCAGTTTACCCTCGCTCTTTACATAGGTCAAAGGAACTCCGTCCGTTACCAAGGGAAGCAGCACTTCCATTGCCTGCGCCAACACGGTACCCATGTCAACCCCCTTTGTATTTATAGAAGCTGCCTTGGCAACACTTGCCAAAATGGCATCCAGATTGAGATATACTTTCATGTGAGAGTCGTCAAGCAAAACATACTGCGCAACATTGGCGGGAGTATTTACCGCCTCAGTGCCCCCTTGTGCGGCATCAACATAAGAAGCCGAGATATTACCGTCGGCACCCAACGTGATACTTTTCAGCACATTACACAACATTGCAGGCACGGTTGTCTTCTCTCCCTCTCCCATGTCAATCAAATCCATGTGCATAGCCATGTTGATTATGAATGAAATAGGCATTTCCGATTCGTAACCGGGGAATATTTCTATTGTAGCCTTCTTCTCCGCATCCCAAACCAGATGGATCGGGGTCTGATCATCTTCATAAGGGTCGAAAGGATTAGGCACCCAAGTGGTACCTGCCAAAGCACTGTTCTTCAAAGTGACGTTTGTCAAATCAAGCTGCATTTCAGTAGTAGATACCTTCCCGGCGTAAGAGAAAGTGCAATAGGTTGTCTCGCTTGTACCGTCAAAAGAACATTCACCATTTTGAATCTTCAGAGTGACAGGCAAAGTAACAACCGGACTTCCCGGCAAAACACCCGCCCCAATAGACTGATTGTCGGCTTTGGACGTAAGCGCGCCCGACAAATCCAAATTGCCGGATAATATCAAAGTAGCCTTGGTAGGATCAGAAGCATCCGGGGTAAATGTTACCTTCTTGCCTAACATCTGCTCACCATTATAATTCAACTTCAATCCATTGGCAGCAGTAAATTCCGTTTGAGGAACAGGACATGACTTGTCATCGTCATCGTCACTACAAGCCGTGAACAATCCCATTGAACAAATCAATGCAAACAAATAAAATAAATTCTTTTTCATACTTTTATGAGTACTTGTTTAGTTAATAAAAAGCCCTTTAAAGAGCAATCAATTTCCCTTTTTATATCAAGGGTGCAAAATAACACCTTTTAAAATTGCTGTGCAAGGTCTTTTCTAAAAAAAGGATGTTCTTTTTTTCACATCAAACAGTTGCCTTAATGAAGAGATATCCACCATACGCCCCCTCTCCGTCTTATCTAATTCATTCTCCAGGATATCTATACTATACAAACTACCTTGGACTGATGCCGCGTTTGCCAATATTTAATCGTCCGACAATCGTTTTCTTTTCGTCCGACAGTTGTCGGACGATAATTAGACAACTGTTGGACGATAATTAGACAACTGTTGGACGATAATTAAACAGCTGTCGGACGATTATTTTTTAGTAGATACACCCATAGACTATACGATTCTTACATCCAATCTCCGGCATTCCTCTTTATACTTCCCGCTACAACCCCTATATCCAAGCCACCAAAAACACATTTCTTATATAAGATAAAACGTTTTTAAAAAGAAATTGTTATCTTTATAGTGCCAAAAGTTTCCATTATCAAGCAACAGATGGCGCATTAGCTTCATATATAAACCTTTAAAGCATTTGATATGTTCAATTCATTTGGAAATATTCTTCGCCTTACCAGTTTCGGAGAATCACACGGTAAAGGCATAGGAGGTGTAATAGACGGATTTCCCGCAGGGATAACCATCGACATGGATTTTGTGCAGAAAGAGCTGGACCGTCGTCGTCCCGGACAATCAAGAATCACCACTGCCCGGAAAGAAGGCGATAAAGTGGAATTCCTTTCCGGCATATTCGAAGGCAAATCCACCGGCTGCCCTATCGGCTTCATTGTATGGAATGAGAACCAGCATTCCGACGACTACAACAATCTGAAAGAAGTATATCGTCCTTCACATGCCGATTACACCTATAAAGTAAAATACGGCATCCGCGACCACCGGGGAGGTGGCCGGTCTTCCGCCCGCGAAACCATCTCGCGCGTCGTGGCCGGCGCCTTGGCCAAAATGGCCTTAAACCAGTTGGGCATACACATCACGGCATACACCTCACAGGTAGGTCCTATCCGTCTGGAAGAAAACTATACGGCATACGACCTCGACCTCATCGAAACCAATCCGGTGCGCTGCCCCGACCCCGAGAAGGCCCAAGAAATGGAGGACCTCATCTTCAAGATCAAAGGTGAAGGAGATACCATAGGAGGCGTAGTGACCTGTGTTGTAAAGGGATGCCCCATAGGATTGGGACAGCCCATCTACGGGAAACTGCATGCCGCACTGGGCGCAGCCATGCTCAGCATCAACGCCGCCAAGGCATTTGAATACGGTGACGGTTTCAAGGGGCTGAAGCAAAAAGGCTCTGAGCAGAACGATGTCTTCTATAACAACAACGGACGCATTGAAACGCGTACCAACCATTCCGGAGGTATCCAAGGCGGCATCAGCAACGGACAAGACATCTACTTCCGTGTAGCCTTCAAGCCGGTGGCTACCGTACTGATGGAACAGCATACGGTGAACATTGACGGTGTAGATACCACCCTGAAAGCCCGCGGACGCCATGATCCCTGCGTGCTGCCCCGTGCCGTGCCCATTGTCGAAGCAATGACTGCCTTGACGCTGCTGGACTATTATCTGATAGACAGGACAACCCAACTTTAAAAATCTTATATGATTATGGAAATAAAGAAATACATCACAGAAAACGAACCGCGGATGCTGGAAGAATTGTTCAGCCTCATCCGCATCCCCAGCATCAGTGCAAAGCCGGAACATCACGACGACATGCTCGCCTGTGCCCGGCGTTGGGCGCAATTATTGCTTGAAGCCGGAGCAGACGAGGCATTCGTGATGCCCTCGGCAGGCAATCCGATTGTATTCGGACAAAAGACCGTTGACCCGAAGGCAAAAACCGTACTGGTATATGCCCATTATGATGTAATGCCTGCCGAACCGCTGGAGTTATGGAAAAGCCAGCCGTTTGAACCTGAAATACGCGACGGACACATCTGGGCACGGGGTGCCGACGATGACAAAGGGCAATCTTTCATACAAGTGAAAGCCTTTGAATATCTGGTAAAGAACAATCTGCTGAATACAAACGTAAAATTCATCTTTGAAGGTGAAGAGGAAATCGGCTCTCCAAGCCTCGAAGGTTTCTGCCGGGAACATAAAGAACTGCTGAAGGCGGATGTGATATTAGTATCAGACACCAGCATGCTCGGTGCCGATCTTCCTTCATTGACCACCGGACTGCGCGGACTGGCTTATTGGGAAATAGAAGTTACAGGTCCCAACCGTGACCTGCATTCCGGACACTTTGGCGGCGCTGTAGCCAATCCTATCAATGTGCTTTGTCAGATGATCAGCCAGGTGGTGGATGCTGACGGGCGTATTACCGTACCCGGTTTTTACGACGATGTAGAAGAGGTGCCGCAAGCTGAACGGGACATGATAGCCCACATTCCTTTCGATGAGGAGAAATATAAGAAAGCCATTGACGTGAAAGCACTGTTCGGCGAAAAAGGTTACAGTACGTTGGAACGCAACAGTTGCCGTCCGTCTTTTGATGTATGCGGCATCTGGGGAGGATATACAGGGGAGGGCTCTAAAACCGTACTTCCTTCCAAAGCTACCGCAAAGGTATCTTGCAGGTTAGTACCCCACCAAGACCATCATAAGATTTCACAACTGTTTGCCGATTATATCCTAAGTATCGCACCCGATACAGTAAAAGTGAAAGTTACGCCTATGCACGGCGGACAGGGCTATGTATGCCCCATCACGCTACCCGCCTATCAGGCAGCGGAAAAAGGATTTGAGAAAGCGTTCGGCAAGAAACCATTGGCCGTACGCCGCGGGGGAAGTATTCCCATTATTTCCACCTTCGAGCAGGTATTGGGAATCAAGACAGTACTGATGGGCTTCGGACTTGAATCGAACGCTATCCATTCGCCCAATGAGAATATACCCTTAGACATCTTCCGCAGAGGCATCGAAGCGGTAGTGGAGTTCTACATGAACTATAAATAAACCGGCGCGGAAGCGTGCCATTCAAAATATAAATCATTTAAGGATCATGAAGAAACCAGAAGACGCATGGGAGATAATTTCCAGCGAATACCTGCATAAGGCACCTTGGCTTACCGTACGTAAAGACCATGTAGTGTTGCCAAATGGCAACCATATCCCTTCCTATTATATATTGGAATATCCCGACTGGGTGAATACCCTTGCAATCACCCGTGAAGGCCAGTTCGTGTTTATCCGCCAATATCGCCACGGAATACAGGAGACGTGTTATGAACTTTGCGCCGGAGTCTGTGAAGAAGAAGATGCCTCTCCATTGGTTTCCGCCCAACGGGAATTATTGGAAGAAACCGGTTACGGCAACGGGACTTGGAAAGAGTACATGCAAATCTCCCCTAACCCCGGTACACATACCAATATCACCTATTGTTTTCTGGCTACGGATGTGGAAAAGATTTCCGAACAACACTTGGAAGATACAGAGAGCCTGACGGTGCATCTGCTTTCATTGCAAGAAGTGAAAGAGTTATTGCGGCAAGGAAATATTCGTCAAGCCCTGATGGCAGCTCCCCTTTGGAAATATATGGCTGAAAACGGGTTATAGGTTACTCGAACGGCTTGCGGAAAGTACATCCGGCTTTCCATTCGGAACATCCGTAAGCCGTTTTCCCCTTGATAACCGTACCTTTTCCGCACAGAGGACAAGGCTTCCCCACAAAAGTATCCACCGGTACAGGGGCCGCATTTCCTTCGACAGGAAGAACGGCTGCATCCGCATCCTTTACCACTTTCTTCTCTTCCTTCGGTTTTCTCGGCGTCCTCTTCCTCGGTTCTTTTTCCGGTTTACCGGCAGTCCCGGCTTTATCGGCGGACTTACCGTTTTTCTCGGCAGCAGGCATCTGTATCGTAATATGACGGTTGCTATTATCCGAAAGCACACTCATCACTACTTCCGAAACCATCTGCTTCAATTCCTCCAGAAATTGTCCGGCATTGTAAGTACGCTTTTCTATTTCCCGGAGCTTCTTCTCCCAAATACCGGTCAATTCAGCCGACTTCAAGAGTTCCTCATGGATAATCTGTATCAATTCTACTCCGGTAGGAGTAGCCACCAGATTCTTCTTCTCCTTACGGATATAATTCCGTTTGAACAAAGTCTCGATGATGGCCGCACGGGTGGAGGGACGCCCGATACCGTTTTCTTTCAAAGCATCGCGCAGCTCATCATTATCTACCAGCTTGCCGGCAGTTTCCATGGCCCGAAGCAAAGTCGCTTCTGTATAAGGCCGGGGTGGCTGCGTCCACTTCTCATACAAATCCGGAACATGAGGGCCACTCTCTCCTTTCACAAATGCCGGAAGCACATTTTCACCTTCCCCCTCTTTATCTTCCTTCTCTTCCTGTCCGGTTCCGGCGGCAGGGGTACCGAAGACAACACGCCAGCCCGGATCCAATATCTGCTTGCCGGAAGTCTTGAATTCAATCTTCTCCACCTCACCCAATACGGTTGTAGTGGCAAACTTACAGTCAGGATAAAATACGGCTATAAACCGGCGGGCTATCAAGTCAAATACCCGGCGTTCCATATCCGTCAGATTTTGCGGATACTGCCCGGTAGGGATGATGGCATGGTGATCCGTCACCTTCGAGTTATCAAACACTTTCTTCGACTTCAGCAGGGTGGTGCCTTCCAACGGGGCTGTAAAGGTTTCATAATCCCGCAAGCCTTTCAGAATCCCGGGACACTTCGGATAAATATCATCGCTCAAGAAAGTGGTATCCACACGGGGATAGGTAGCCACCTTCTTCTCATACAGAGACTGGATCAACTTCAGTGTCTCATCGGCAGAGAAAGCGAACTTCTTGTTACACTCTACCTGCAACGAAGTCAAGTCGAACAGACGGAGCGGCGCTTCTTTCCCTTCTTTCCGGGTGATGCCGGTGATAGTAAAAGGAGCGTCTTTTATCTGCTCAAGCAATGCCATGCCACGCTCACGGTCGGCAATGGGTTCAATCCCCCGGTTCTCCTCTTCCTTTTTAGGTTTCTTCCCGGCAGCTATGGCCTCTTTCTGCTTCTCGGCTTCCAAAACCAGCTCCTCCTCACTCTTCTTGAGAATAGCAGAAAAGGTGGTATCACGATATACCGTCTTCAGTTCCCAATACTGTTTGGGAACAAAATTCTGTATTTCAAGCTGACGGTTCACGATAAGTGCCAATGTAGGTGTCTGCACACGCCCGATGGAAAGCACCTGCCTGTTTTGCCCGTACTTCATGGTATAGAGACGTGTGGCATTCATCCCGAGCAGCCAGTCACCGATGGCACGGGAAAGCCCGGCTTCGTATAGAGGTTGGAAGTCCGAAGCGTCGCGCAGCTTGGCAAATCCTTCGCGGATAGCCTCTTCAGTCAATGAGGAAATCCACAGGCGCTTTACCGGACAGCGTGCTCCGGCCTTCTGCATCACCCAACGCTGTATCAACTCTCCCTCCTGCCCGGCATCACCGCAGTTTATAATCATGTCGGCATGCTGCATGAGGGTTTCAATCGTATGGAACTGACGCTCGTAAGTAGGATTGCTGATCAGCTTGATGCCGAAGCGCGGCGGTATCATAGGCAGGCTTCCCAAGCTCCACGACTTCCAGTTAGGAGTATATTCATGCGGTTCTTTCAGGGTACAAAGATGACCGAACGTCCAGGTCACCTGGTATCCGTTTCCTTCGATGTATCCGTCCTTCTTTTCTCTCGCTCCCAATACATCGGCTATGTCACGCGCCACAGAGGGCTTTTCGGCAATACAAACTATCATTTATCTCATTTTGAATTTCAAGAGGCAAAGGTACGAAAAAGTATGGATGTGGAAACGTGCAAACACGGGAATGTGCAAATGCGGGAATAGGTAAACGCAGGAATGTGCAAATGCACAAATACAAAAGGGTTTTGGACAGGATTGCTATTCTTATGTACATTTCTTGCAATCAAAAGCACAGACGGACAAGCCCGTGAAAGTAAAAAGGTGTAATTTAGCCCCTGATAGAAAAAGACCTTTACAACAAAAATTCAATACCTAAAAAACAATAAAAATGAAACAGATTTCCACGAAGCATCTGGCATGTCTTTCGCTGCTATGCTCCTCCATGGCCGCTGCCGCCGAACGTCCCAACATCATTTACATCTTCACCGACCAACAAACGGCTCAAGCCATGAGTTGCGCCGGAAACCCTGATGTGCATACTCCCAACCTTGACCGGCTGGCCGCTGCCGGAGTGATGTTCAGCAACGCTTATTGCACCGCCCCTCTCAGCGGACCTTCACGAGGCGCCATGTTTACAGGACACTATCCGGAAACAGTAGGACTGTTGGTGAACGGTGCGCCAATGCCCGATTCATTGAAAACGCAGACTTTGGGGACATTGGTCAAGAGCGCGGGATATGATTGTGCATACGGAGGCAAATGGCATCTCCCATTGCTTGATATTCCGGACAAGGTGTACGGCTTCGACCATATTTACGAGCATAATGATGACGGATTGGCGGAAGCCTGTGCCGGATATCTTGCACGTAAACACAAGAAACCTTTCTTCCTGGTAGCCTCCTTCGACAATCCGCATAACATCTGCGAATACGCCCGCAGCCAGAACCTGCCCTATGGCAACATCGGTGAAGCCGACTTGCGCGACTGCCCGGGTGTACCTGCTAATTTTGCCAAAAATCCATACGACGCGGATGTCATCGAGCATGAAAGGAACAACAACTACAACGTATATCCCACTACCCGCTTCACCCCCGATGATTGGCGAAAGTATCGCTACACCTATTATCGCCTGGTAGAAAAGGTGGATGCCGAAATCGGGAAAATCGTGGACGCTATTGACAAATACAATCTTTGGGAGAATACAATAGTGATATTCTCCAGTGACCACGGTGACGGAGTGGGTGCACACCAATGGAACCAAAAGTCAGCATTATATGAAGAAGTGACCAATGTTCCGCTTATTGTTACCCTACCCGGTAAGAAGCATGCCGGTAAAAGACTTCCGCAACTCATCAGCAACGGAGTGGATTTCTTCGCCACCATCTGTGACTGGACGGAAGCCATTGCCCCTAAATACATTGATGGAACCTCTTTCCGTGCTATAGTGGAAGCTGGCAATCCACAGAATCCCCATCAAGAATATGTCGTTACCGAAACTCAGTTCGACGGTGGAAAGACCAGAGGATGGTGCATTCGTACCGACCGTTATAAATATGTACTTTACGACAAAGGACGTTATCGTGAGCAGTTGTTTGATATGCAGGCCGACCGTGGTGAGATGCGAAACCTTGCTGTGGAAAGCACTTATGGGAAGGAGCTTCAGAAACATCGTGACATCCTCCGTCAATGGATGAAAAGACATCACATTCGTCCTACAAGGCTGAAAATAAACGATGTGCCGGAAGGGGAATGAACAAATTTGAAATTCGGAAAAACAAAATCGAAAGCAAATTGCACTTTTTTCAAGAAAGAAAAAACAAGAGAAAAATGGCATTCCGCCATAATCGGATTTCTTTGCCGATAGAAACAAGAACCTGAAAAATATCATGAAAAGAAACTTATTTATTGCATTATTTTTCTTTGCGGCTTCCGTGCCGTTGCAAGCACAACAATCACCGTTCATCCGGCTGACGGAAACTTCCCTCATGCATGAGTCGCGTGCCACTCCTTCTCCTTTAGATAAAGAGGTGGTGAACGACCGCTTCGTCTCATTCCAATGGCCACTTCCCTTGGAAGCCCGGCCAGAGGGAGCTCCTATGGACGGCTTTGAGCACTTGGTCAAAAAGGTAGATAAAAGCAAACTGGCTTATAAGATACGTTACGCACAAGATGCCGACTTCAAGAAAGGATTAGTGCAGGCAGACACCCGCTGGCCCTTCTTCAACCCGGAGAAACCACTCACACCGGGCATTTGGTATTGGCAATATGGTTATGTGGACAACGGACAGACCACTTGGAGTAAGGTACTGCAAGTCACCGTAGGCGACAGTAAACAGAAGTTCTGCCCACCTTCGTTGAAGGCCTTGCTTGCCAAAGTTCCCAAAACTCATCCGCGTGTGTGGGTGGAGAAAGAGAACTGGCACTCGTTCATCAGTCAAAGCATGAACAAACCCGAACGCCAATGGTACTTGGAACGTGCGGACAAGGTACTGGCCACTCCCATGAAGAGTGTGAAGGATATCAACACCAGTCAGGTGAAGAACCTCACCAACCAAATGCAAATCAACTCTTACCTCACTCGTGAAAGCCGCCGCATCATTGATGCCGAAGAGTCAAACACGGAGGCCGTTATTCGCGCATACATTCTCACCAAAGAAAAGAAATATGCAGATGCTGCCGTCAAACGAGTATTCACCATGATGGACTGGGACAAGGACAAGAATGTAAAGGGTGACTTCAATGCTTCCGCACTGCTCTCGCTCTGTTCCATGGCCTATGACACCTTCTATGACCAACTCTCTGATGCACAACGCAAGCAATTGCTCAATGCCATCAAAGAGAAAGGAACGGATATGTACAAGCACTTCAACAACTATCTGGAAAACCACATTGCCGAGAACCACATCTGGCAGATGACCTTGCGTATCCTCACTATGGCTGCTTTCAGCGTCTACGGCGAATTACCGGAAGCCGACATCTGGACAGACTACTGCTACAACGTGTGGCTGGCACGTTTCCCGGGACTGAACAAGGACGGCGGATGGCACAACGGAGACTCTTACTTCACCGTCAACACCCGTACGCTCATCGAAGTACCTTACTTTTACAGCAGGCTCACCGGTTTCGACTACTTCTCCGACCCCTGGTACGGAAACAACGTCATGTACACCATCTTCCAGCAACCCCCTTTCTCCAAATCGGGAGGCAACGGAAGCTCGCACCAGAACGTAGCTCGTCCCAACAGCATCCGCATTGGCTACTTGGATGCACTGGCCAAACTGACCGGCAACACCTACGCCGCCGACTTCGTACGCCGCACCTTGGTGAAAGAGCCGGACTATATGAAGAAAGCTTTGCTGAACAAACCCGGCGACTTGGCTTGGTTTCGCCTGCAATGCAACAAGCCGTTGCCCGAAGGTCCGGGACTCACGGCACTACCTTGGGGATATGTCTTCCCCGAAACCGGGCTTGCCTCTTTCCAGACCAACTGGGACCGCGTGGGCAGCAATGCCATGTGGAGTTTCCGTAGCAGTCCCTACGGTTCTACCTCGCACGCACTTGCCAACCAAAATGCCTTTAACACCTTCTACGGTGGGAAACCCATTTTTTACAGTAGCGGCCATCATATTGAGTTCACCGATGCACACAGCATGCTGTGCCACCGTGCCACACGCGGTCATAACACCATCCTGATAAACGGTATGGGACAACGCATCGGTGTGGAAGGTTACGGCTGGATTCCCCGCTACTATGCCGGTGAAAAGATTGGTTATGTGCTGGGAGATGCCTCCAACGCCTACGGTAAGGTCACTTCCCCGCTTTGGCTGAAGCGCGGCGAACAGTCCGAAGTTGCCTATACACCGGAAAACGGTTGGGACGATGTTCCCCTAAAAACCTTCCGCCGCCACATTGTACATTTGGGTAATACGGGATATATCTTTATCTATGACGAACTGGAGTCATCCGAACCTGCAGACTACACCTTCATGCTCCACACCGTGGCAGAACCGATGACCGTGGACCAGAACAACGGCAAGTATGTACATGTACAGGGATTGTCGGGGCGTGGCGGAGCATCCGATGCCTACATTTTCTCCAGTGGTGCATTGCAGACCGACACTACCAGCCGTTTCTTTGTGCCGGCGCACAACTGGTTGCGTGCCGATGACAAAGGAAACTTCAAGAAATATCCCAACCACTGGCACTTCATGGCAAAGTCGGAGAAGTCGAAAGTATATCGCTTTGCCACCATTATCAATACACACGCGTTGAAGCATCCTGCCAAAGCGCCGGAGATTCTGTCCGACGGACGCATCAAAGCGGGTGGCTGGCTCATCAGTGTGAATGTGAAGACAGAAGGAAATGCCCAGTTCTTCATCCGCAGTACCAAAGAATCCGTGAGCATCAGCTACAAGGCAGGGCAAGAAACAGTGGTCAACGAAAATGGCTATGAGACGCGGATGTCTGACGTTTTGCCCGAACTGGAGATTTAAGTAACACCGACCACGTTGTAATCTTCTTAATTGGACAGTTTTAAAAGTTATATACACGAAAATAAAGATAATTTCAACAGTCCTGACAGAAGAAACAACGTGGGTGAAATATCCGAGAGCAGTTAACTATTACATTTGTTACCGGGAAATACGAAAAAAAATACAAGAAACCGAACAATCGGAATATCATGAAAACAGGAGATACCAAACGACGTATGATACATATCAGATTTCCAAAATGTACATTGACGGCAGTTGCCGGACTGATGGTTTCGACCACCCTGCTGGCACAGACTCCGGCAAAACCCAAAGTACAGACTTCGGCAAAGCCGGAGCAGACAACAGTCTTTGTAGGAAATACCAAAGGTGGTGCCTCAAAAACAGCCAAGGCAAAGCCGGAGGAGAAAAACACAAAGAATAACAACAATAAAACAGCTAAGGCTAGACAAGGCGGCAAAAACGCCAAGGCATCCTTGAAGCGAGGCAATAAGCGTGGAAGCAAGGAGAGCCTGAACGGACGCTATGTAGCACTGAAGACTAACGTGGCCTACGACGCATTGGCACTGATGAATCTGGGGTTGGAAATACAAGTAGCACCGAAGGTCAGCGTGGAGTTGCCTGTCATCTGGAGCTTGTGGGACTACGAGCAGGAACACGGCATCCGCACCGTAGCCATCCAGCCGGAAGCACGTTGGTGGATGGGTCGGGAAACGGGATACGGACACTACTTCGGACTGCATGCCCACGTGGCATGGTTCAACGTGAAGTGGAACGATACACGTTATCAGGATACGGAACGCCCCTTGTTGGGAGCCGGACTGAGCTACGGTTACAAGCTGCCCTTGAGCGAACACTGGGGAGCAGAGTTCAGCCTCGGACTGGGCTATGCCAACATGAAGTACAACACCTATTATAATATAGACAACGGAGCATGCCTGGATACGCGCGTCCGCCACTATTGGGGCATCACCCGCCTGGGAGCTTCGCTGGTCTATCGTTTTTAAGAACTATCAATAAGCATATACCATGAACAAGATATTGAAGAAACTGTTCCGTCCAGCCGGCCTGCTTGTCCTGACAAGCTTGATGGCAGGATGTACCCTGCACGAAGAGCCGGAACTGACCGCCGATGGCGAAGTGGGCGTAGACCCTACGTCGGTCCTGCTGACTGCCAACCTGAATGTGAACATAAACATGGGTGAACGTCCCCTTACACGTGCCGAAGCCGAGAAGGATGGCTACCTGCACCGCTTCATTGTAGAGGCATACCTTAACCGGCAGCCGGTAGCACGTCAGACTGTCGTAGAGGAGGTGAGCGACCGCACCCACTTATCACTGCCCGTCAACATGAAACTTCATGCACGCAACTACCAACTGGTAGTGTGGTCGGATTACGTGAAAGCAGATGCACCGACGGAGGACTTCATCTATGATACCGAAGAACTGGTACCGCTGATTCCCGTCAGTTCCACGCACTGCGGTAACACCGAATACAAGGATGCTTTTGCCGCCAGTGTCCCACTGGATTTGACCGCTTATAGCAACCAATGGAATGCCGAGGTGAGCGTAGAAGTGGAACTTGCCCGCCCGGTGGCGCGCTACGAACTGGTGGCAAACGACGTAGCTTCCTTTTTGCGTAAAGTGGCTGCGGGCGAGATTACCGGTGACAAATTCACCGCTCGTATCAAGTACAACGACTATCTGCCTGTGGGCTACAATGTGCTGGATGATGTTCCCAAACACTCGTTGCGCTATATGCAATACTCCAAGACTTTCAGCCTGCCCGAAGCGGGAACGCGCGAATTGAGTCTGGGATTCGACTATGTATTCGTGCAGACAGGAGAAAAGACTACCTATATTCCAGTAGAGATAGAGGTGGTGGATAGCAAGAACAAGACCGTTGCCGGTTCTGTGGTACGCATCCCTTGCGTACGTAGTAAGAACAGTGTCGTGAAGGGTGCATTCCTCACCGTATCGTCAGATGACGGTGTCGGCTTCGAGCCCGATTTTGATGGCGAGGTGGACTTGGATGTAGAGATAAAACCTCTGTAAGAACAATCGACTCAAGGACTAAAAACAAAAATAAATAACAATCTTTTAATCTAAGAAAATCATGAAGAAGAATTTTTTGTATTCAGTAATGGCTCTTTTTGTCATATTGCTCGCATCTTGCAGCCAGGAGGAAATTATTTCCGAAAACAGCGAGAATGGTAAGATTACAGTCAGTGTAGGTGTGCCGGGCAGCGCTACTACCCGTGCTGGAATGCCTGAAGTAGAAAGTATGACACGCCGTTGCATCATGCAGGTAGTAGATGAAAACGGAACAGCCATTGAGGGCGAAGAAATGAGACAAACAACAGAAGTAACCGGAGACAAGGTGAATTTCTCGTTCACCGAACCCGAGGGGGAATACTCTGTTGTATTTTGGGCAGACTATGTGACCAGCATTGCTAAGGACAACTGCTACAACACCGCAGCACTGCCTAATGTTACTCTTGCCCACAATAAAAACACCATGTTTACAGCAGCCGGTGATGCTTTTTGCGGCAAAATGGCCAAAGGAGGCTCTACCAGTATTGTTTTGAAACGCCCGTTCAATAAGATTGTGGTAGGTTCTACTAACAAAGAGGCATTTGGTGAGTGCAAAGAAATACAAATTGCAGAGTTTTCAGTCCCCGATGGATACAACATAATGAGCAAAACCTGCTCTGCCGCTAAAAACATCAAACGGGAGAGAATTGCCATGAACGATGCCACTACCGGAGAATGGACCAGCTTCTTTGTATTTGCTCCCAGCAACCAGACTGATACAAAGCTGGAATTGCCTATCATGCTATACAAGGAGGGAGATGCTACAGATGCACCTGCTATTAAATTTACGGCTTCTACATCTGCTCCAACCGATGAGAATATGATTGGAAGCATGGATATTCCGAATATTCCTGCCGACAAGGTTGATGTGGAAATTTCTTTCGATGACAAGTTTACAAACGACGGCTCTACCGAACCTGAAGAACCGGTTGTACCCGGTGAAATGAAAGTAGGCAGCTACATCAATGCGGCAGGTGAAGTAGTGACTGATGCTGCAAATGCTGTAGGCATTGTGTTTGCACTTGAAGCATTAAATGGTGATGTTGCAGCCAATTATCCGGAAACACTGAAAAGCAAAACTATCAAGGGATATGCAGTTGCTATCTCGAATGCAGCCCCTACCCGTCAACAGATTATTGCTGATAAAGAAACACTTACTTTCACTATGTCTGAAAAACCGACAAACGGCACACAAACCACTGAAGCTCTTTTAAACGGTATCGGAAGTGAAAAGGCTTTTGTTACTACCTATAACACATGGGTAAACGAGCATGCCCTGACTGGCGCAAACCTAAGTGCATGGTATATTCCTACATTCGACCAACTGAAATACTTTGCAAATATGCTTTTCACCATCGGTGATATAACAGCTACCGGAAGCGCAGAATTTAAGGCTCTTCCTGAATTTGCTTTTGAAAACGGCAAGATATTCGACCGAACTCCCATTGTAGCAGTAAACTACGCTTCCAGTAGTATCAATGCCAATAGTAATATTTCCGTTATGCAGTTTGACCCAAATGGAACTGCAAAAGGAACACAAGCTGTTGTCACCGGCGATGCAACAAAAGCTACAGCAATCATCTGCCGTCCCTTCCTAACCATTTTTGGAGAATAACCCATCCCAATAAACAGCAACGACCTTAATCATTCATCTTGAAAGGCAAGGCTCCCCCACGCCTTGCCTTTCTTCCCTTTTATAACATTGCCCATAACATCCTCACCATGAAACACTCCTCCCCACTTCATACACTCTTCCGCCTCGTCATCCTATTGATGTGTTGCAGCGCCTGCTCTTCGGATTCACTGCCCGAACCGGAGCCACCCACGCCCGAACCGCCGGTAGAATCCCCCGATGCCTATCAGGACAAGATACGTACCCAACCTTACCCCAAAGCAGACAATGAGCTGTTTCTAAACCCCGCTCCCCTCATTGTACCGCAAGCCATGAAGACCGGCGAAAGGCTGCAATTCGCCCTTTCCCGTTCGGAAAACTTCGACAGTAGCGAAACCCTTACCACTGCACCGCAAGAGTGGTGCATGTACAATCTGCACCGCCCGTTGGAATCCGGTACCTGGTACTGGCGCTTCCGTTCCACCGCTGCCGACGGCAGCACCCCCGGCGAATGGAGCCGGACCTACAGCTTCGAAGTGAAAAGCGAAACGCCTGAGTTCCTGACTCCCCCGTTCGCCACCTTCCTCGAAAACGCCCCTCGCACCCATCCTCGCCTTTACTGCTTCCTCAACGGACGCATCGACGAAGCGCGGAGCAAGGTCGCTTCACACCCCGAATACCGGCAGTTGCAGGCACGTGCCGCCACCGCCCTGTCTGCCGACTACAGCACAACGCCCGACTACAGCCGTGCCGAAGAATTCAAACAACACGCTATCTGCCTCTACCAGGCCTATCATCTGACCTTGCAGGAGAAGTATGCCTCCAAGCTGCACCAACTGCTGAAAGTCATGACCGCCGTTCCCCCCACGGACAGCCAGCTATTTATTGATAACTTCACTGCCACCAACATCGCCCTCTGCCACCTCAAAGCCTACGACCTGCTCCATCAAAGACTCTCGGAAGCAGAACGCACGGCTGCCGAACAACTGATGTTGCGTGTGATACGTCGTTTCTACAAAGAAAACTGCGGCTATCAGGAAAACCACATCTTCGACAACCACTTCTGGCAGCAGAACATGCGTGTTCTCTTCCAAGCCGCCTTCATGCTCTATGACAAACCTGCCTATACTGCCGAGATACTGCCCATACTGGAATATTATTATGAACTTTGGACCGCCCGCGCACCGGCTTCCGGCTTCAACCGCGACGGCATCTGGCACAACGGCACCGGCTATTTCAGCGCCAACGTCAAGACACTGACCTATATACCCGCCCTCCTCTCCTACATTGCCCGCAAGGATTTCCTGCAACACCCGTGGTACCAAAATGCAGGGAAAGCCCTTGTATACAGTTTCCCGCCGAACTCCAAAAACAACGGCTTCGGAGACAAAAGCGAGAAAGGTAATGCTCCCAACCGACTCACTGCCGCCTTTGCCGACTACTTGGCACGCGAAACCGGCAACGGCTATGCCGGTTGGTATGCCGGAGAATGCCGGTCGCTGATACAACAGGATTACGAACTACGCCTCTACCGCATGTGTACCGACCGCAACTATGACACTGCTTTACCTGAGAATACTCCTAAACTGTTATGGTACAAAGACATCGGCGAAGTAACCATGCACAGCCATCCCGGTCAAACGGAGAATAACCTCGCCCTTTCGTTCCGCTCCAGCACCTTCGGTTCGGGTAGCCACACCACAGCCAGCCAAAATGCCTTCAATCTGTTGTTCCGGGGAGTAGATGTGTATCGCAGCAGCGGTTACTACCAGAACTTTGCCGATGCCCACAACTTGATGTCCTACCGCCACAGCCGAGCTCACAACACCATTCTGGTGAACGGCATCGGGCAGCCCTACTCCACCGAAGGCTACGGTTATGTGGCGCGTGTCCTGGGCGGTAGTCATATCGGCTATTGCTTGGGTGACGCTTCAATGGCTTACGGTGGCATCAGCAACGACCCCATGTGGATAAACTATTTTGCCCAAGCAGGTATTGCACAGACTCCGGAGAACGGTTTTGGAGAGACACCGCTCACCAAGTACCGCCGTCACGTACTGATGCTCTATCCGGACATCGTCGTACTCTACGACGAGTTGGAGGCTTCCGAACCGGTACGCTGGGACTGGCTGCTCCACAGCCCCACTACTCTTGAGGCCGATACGGACGGACAGATAATCTATTCCCGCAACGAAGCAAAGCAATTCATCGCTGCCACGCAACTCTTTTGCAAAGAGAAAATAACGTTGAACATTACCGACCGCTTTCTGATACCTCCTGCCATCTCCGGTGAAGCCTATCCTAATCAGTGGCACTGTACGGCACAAGTGTCCGACAGCCGTGCCACCCGCCTGCTTGCCATTATGCAAGTGAGGGACGAGGCAGAAGGCATTTCTGTCATCCGCCAAGAAGGCAACACATTTCGGATAGACGACTGGGTGATTGAAGCCGAACTGGATGCTAGGGCACCTGTTTTGCTGAAAGTGAGCAGTCTAGCCCATCCTGCCACCTTCGACTATGGAACAGACGGCTCTGCCACTTCCCTCCTCTACGACGAGACAGATGGTAGTTACCACACCGTAGAAATGACCGACTGCCTACCTGCATTGACAAGATCAGTACAACAATAGAGAGGGAAAAGGGAAGCAAATGAGGGGCAAAATCCCCCTCTCATTGCTTGTTTTTACACAGAAACGAAACTGTTTCGCACATTTTTTAAGGAAACGAGAGAGCAATGCCAGCTAAAGAATACATATTTAAACGGTTGGAAAAGAACCGTTCTTTATCTTTGCAGCAGAATTTTCATACAATTTAATAATAAAAGTTTTTATGAACTATAACTTTAAATTTCTAATTATCACATTCTCTTTACTCATCAGCATCGGTACGTTGCAGGCACAAAGCCTGAAGGTGACCGGAAAGGTGATAGACCATGAAGGACTGGAAGTGATTGGTGGTACTGTAACCATCAAAGGAGTAAGCGGAACGGGAACTGTGACCGACATCAACGGACAGTATACTATCCAAGTGAACGATGCCTTGAAAGATGTACTGGTATTCTCGTACATCGGATTGCAAAGCATAGAAGTACCTGTGAAAAACCGCACGAAGATTGATGTGACTATGAAAGCTGACAACCTGTTGCTGGAGGAAGTAGTTGTGGTAGGTTATGCCACCGTGAAACGGAAAGACCTGACCGGCTCCGTCGCTTCCGTCAAGAGCGACGAACTGTTGAAAACCCCCACAGCCGATGCCACACAAGCATTGGCAGGCCGTCTGGCAGGTGTACAAATCATACAGACCGACGGGCAGCCGGGTGCCGAAGCATCCATCCGCGTGCGCGGTGGTATCTCTATCACACAAAGCAACGAGCCGCTCTACGTCATTGACGGATTCCCCACAGAAGACGGCATGTCAAGCCTTGATCCCGCTGACATCGAGAGCATCGACGTACTGAAAGACGCTTCTGCCACTGCCATCTATGGTGCGCGGGGTGCCAATGGTGTAGTCCTGATTACCACCAAAGGCGGCAAGAGTAACGATGGCGGCAAGGGAACCGTGACATTCGATGCCTACGTAGGCTTCCGCAAACTCGCCAATCCCCTGAAAGTACTTAATCCCGAAGAGTTTGTGCTGGCAGACTACGAACGCAGCATGTATCTTCTCAATGAGGAAGGAATGATCAGTTGGCAAAAAAGATACGGCAGCTTTCTGGAGATAGGCGAGAACTACCATAACCGTCCGGGACTGGACTGGCTGGACGAAACCATGGGACGCACCACCTGGACACAGAACTATCGTGCAGCCTTCAGTGGCGGAAACGACCGTACCAAGTACAGCCTTTCCTACAACTACAACAAAGACGAGGGCGCCATGGTACATAGCGGAAGCGACAAGCATAACATCTCGTTCAATCTGAACAGCAAACTGAACGACCGCCTGAGCGTGAACGGACGTATCACTTACGACCAGCGCAGCATTTACGGTGCAGGGGTTGCCGGCAACGGTACCAACGATGGCGGCAGCAACACCGATGCACGTTTCAACAAGATGGCGCAGATTCTGCAATACCGTCCCACCATCGGCATACAGGGCAGCGACCAGGATTTGCTGGAAGGCGAAGACCCGGTTTTGGTGGACGAGCAAGGCAATACGATGCAGAACCCGCTTATCAATGCTGCCGAAGAGAAGGACGACCGCGAAATCCGTACTTTCCAGGCAAACGGCGGACTGACCTTCAAACTGATGAAAGGGCTGACTTTCCGCAATTCCACCGGTATGCGCTACCGCGCCCAGCGTCGCGAACTGTTCTATGGCGACCAGTCCATCATGGGCAAGCGTAACGGCATTTACGGCTCCATCCGCAATACCGAGGAAGGCAGTTTCCAGACATCCAACGTATTGACCTACGAGAAGACTTTCAATAAGAAACACGATTTGACCGCCCAACTGGGTCAGGAGTATGTACACCGCTGGACCCGCTACGTGCATACCGAGGTAAGCGACCTGCCTACCGACGACTTCCAACTGGACGACATAGGCTTGGGCACTCCGTCTGCCTCCGACTCTTTCTTGAACGACGACGACAACCTGCTCTCTTTCTTCGGACGTGTCAACTACGACTATGCAGACAAGTATCTGTTCAGCACCACGCTTCGTGCCGACGGATCGTCCAAATTCAGCAAGAACAACAAGTGGGGTATCTTTCCTGCCGTATCGGCAGCCTGGCGTTTGGGCGAAGAAGAGTTTATTAAAAACCTGAACATCTTCTCCGACTTGAAATTCCGCATCGGCTATGGTCTGGCAGGCAACAACCGTATCGGCAGTTACAACAGTCTGGCTCTGTTCAACTCCATCCTTACCGCTATGGGCAGCAGTCTGGTACCGGGTTATGCCTCGGCTGTTATTCCCAACGATGATTTGAAGTGGGAAGCAAACAAGACTTTCAACCTCGGTTTTGACTTCGGATTCCTGAACCAACGCATCACCGTCTCTCCGGAATTCTACATCAACCGAAGCAGCAACCTGCTGTTGAACGCCAAGCTGCCCTTGTCTTCCGGTTACGAAACCATGGTGGTAAATGCCGGCGAAACCAAGAACATAGGTATCGACCTATCCATCAACACACAGAACATCGTGACCAAGAACTTCAGCTGGAACACCACGCTGACCTTGTCGCACAACAAGAATACCGTAGAGGCGCTGACCGGCGAACAGATACAGCTTTACGAAGCCAAGTTCGGTTATAACAGTAGCACGCACCGCATTGCCGTAGGCGAGTCACTCGGCCAGTTCTACGGATATGTTACCGAAGGGCTGTATCAAGTAAGCGATTTCGACTACGATGCCGCTACCAAGACCTACACATTGAAAGAAGGTATCGCCGCCCACCGCAAGGACGTGCAGCCGGGTGACTGGAAGTTCAAGAATCAGGACGGTAACGGCGTAATCGACGCAAATGACATGACCGTCATCGGCAATGCCTCTCCGAAGTTCTACGGAGGTCTGAACAACAATTTCACCTACAAGGGATTCGACTTGAGCGTATTCTTCACCTTCAGCTACGGCAACGAGGTGCTGAACGCCACCAAGCTGGTCACAACCAAAGTGGGACGCGAGAACTACAATGCACTGGAAATGATGAACAGCCACAACCGCTGGATAACCATCGACGCGCAGGGCAACAAGGTGACCGACCCCGAAACCCTGACCACCATGAATGCGGGAAAGACCATCGCCTCCTGGCACGACAACCAACAAGGCAACATGTATGTCCATTCATGGGCAGTGGAAGATGCCTCTTACCTGCGTTTGAGCAATGTGACACTGGGATACACATTTCCCAAACAGATGATTAAGAAAGTAGGACTTAGCAACATCCGCCTTTATGCAACCGGAAGCAATCTCTTTGTCTGGACTCCCTATACAGGCTTTGATCCTGAAGTGTCCAACATGAGAAGTCCGTTGACCCCCGGTGTGGACTTCGGTGCTTATCCACGCAGCCGTTCCTTCATTTTCGGTATAAACATTGCATACTAACCTCTTAACCATTACAAGATATGAAAAAGTATAACTTACTATATACAGCACTCACGCTGCTGACCGTGTTCTTTGCTTCATGTGAAGACATGCTGACTGAAAAGCCTAATTCAAGCTATGACAAAGACGGATTCTTCAGTACGGAGGCAAAAGCGGACATGGCCATCATGGGTATTTATAATTCCATTTCAGACTACCGCCACTACGGGTATTACGAAATGGCCGCACACGCTTCAGACGACACTTACTATCTGGCACGTACGGGTTCGGACAACCAGATTTGTGACATGGTACACTATACCACAAGCTCTACCAACGAATGGGTAAAGTGGCTGTGGGCGCTGAAATATCAAGGCATCGACCGTGCTAACATGACCATCAGTGGTATTCAAGGTATGGACGGTTATGGAGAGAACAAGAACCTGTATGCCCTGGAAGGCGAAGCCCGCTTCCTGCGTGCCTTTCTTGCCTTTGATCTGGTGAAGTATTGGGGTGACGTACCTTTTAAGACCGACTACTCTTCCGGTTATGACGACGCTTTCGGTGGCAGAGTAAACCGTGAGCTTATCTATGACCAAATTATCGAAGACCTCAACTTTGCCAAGAGCAACTTGGAGTGGGCCACTGCCGCCTCGTCGCCCGAACGGGCTACGCAGGGTGCTGCCCGCGCCTTGCTGATGCGTGTATGGCTACAACGTGCCGGCTACAGCTTGCAGCAAAACGGGCAAATGACCCGCCCAGATGATGCCACTCGCAAGCGCTACTTTGAAGCCGTGCTCAACGAGTGGGAAGAGATTCAGAAAAACGGTTATCACGATTTCTATGACGGCGGCTACGAGGCTCTATTCAAATCCTATTCCGAGGGAGTACTCAATAGCAAGGAAAGCATATTCGAGATAGCTTTCTTCCATCAGCAAGGCAGCCGTAACGGTGGCGCATGGGGAATCTATAACGGACCGCAGGTAGCCGAGCCAACCGGCATCTCTCCTACCGAAGCGAACAACTACATGGGACGTGCCAACGGCTTTTTCATTACCGTGCCCGAATGGAAAGCCTTCTTTGAGGAGAGCGATGCCCGCCGCGACGTAAGTATCTGCACCTACCGCTATACATGGGCGAACAATCAACATACGAAACAAGAACGGAGTGCCGGTTCGTGGTATCCGGGCAAATGGAGACGTGAATGGATGACTCCCGAAACACGTAACAAAAACATGAACTATGGTGACGTGAACCTTTGTGTACTGCGCTATGCCGACGTAGTGCTGATGGCTGCTGAAGCCTACAACGAAACAGGCAGTACTCCTGAAGCCTGGCGCTTGTTGAACAACGTGCGCCAGCGTGCCGGAGCCACCGCCTACACCGATGCCAACTACGAAGAACTGATGGCTGCCCGCAAGAAAACCCATGCCTTGCCTTTCATCAGCGACGGCGATGCACAAGGCAAGTTCCGCACCGCCCTCTACTGGGAACGCGGTTTCGAGCTTTCCTTTGAAGGACAACGCAAGTTCGACCTCATTCGTTGGGGAGTACTTGCCGATGCTTTGAAACTTTTTGGCGAGAAGAGTTCTGTCAACAAGAAAGATAACAAACCCTATCCCGCTTATCAGAATTTCGTGACAGGCAAGCACGAACTGCTGCCCATCCCCTTGGCCGAAATACAAAGTAACCCGAAACTGGAGGGAAAGAACAATAACGGATACTAAACAGACTTTAATCCTTTATAATGCAGAAGAAGCTGTCACTTCAAAATAGAAAACCAAGACAGCCTCTTCTGTATTATCAGCACAACAAGCAGACCGGCTCTGCGCTTTCCTCAGCAAACACAAGCAGGCAGCCGATTCAATCACTAACCTTTAAAACCGGCAATCGATTCGGTTTCCTTCCATCGTCAATACATTATCATTCAATGTACTACCACTAAAAAACTTTGCAAATGATATGCACCAACCTTGCAGTGAGGGCACAGACAATATCGGCATATAGTTCCCGGAAACCAAAGCTCCTCTTGTCTTTTTATAATTCCCCTATGCCGGCATCTTCTATCCCATATAAGTAAAGAAGAAAAGAATGAAGATAAAACACCTTTTTATTGCCATTCTCCCCGATAATTTCTACTTTTGTGACAGAACTTTTACACGCACCGTAAAATGACAAGAATCTTACTATGCCTTTTAGGGATTAATCTGCTGGTTTTCTCACTCCGTGCACAAAAACCGGCTCCCATTAATTTTGTGCATATCGGACTCAACGAGGGATTATCGCAAAGCACCGTAGTCGACATCACACAAGACGAACAAGGCAACATGTGGTTCGCTACCCACAACGGGCTGAACAAGTTCGACGGCTACGACTTTACCGTCTATCAGCACAACGAACAGGATTCTTGCAGCATAGGCAACGACGTCATCCGTACCTGCATCACAGACCGGCAAGGCCGCATCTGGGCAGGAACCAACGAAGGGTTGTCCCTCTATGATGCCGGCATGAATCGCTTCGAGAACTTCAGCTTCACGGAGGAAGGAGAAAAACTTACGGTAAACAGCATCGTGGAAATAGACGACAAACTGCTGCTTTGCATCCGGAAAAAGAGACTGTTGCTGTTTGACACGAAAACCCGGCAGTTCTCCGAAGAACTGCCCTCCCCCGCCCTCTCCTCCATTGTGCCCACCACCATTTACCGGCAAGACGAGCATATTTATATAGCCACCATGCAAGGGCTATTCATATATTCCACCCAAACAGGCAAACTGGAAAGCTTTGCACCGGAAGCACTGAAAGGCAAAGAGATATACTCCATCCTGCAACAGTCTCCCATAAGCCTATGGATAGGGACCGAAGGAAACGGGCTGTTCCGCATCAACCCCCAAACCCGGGAAATAAAGAGCTATACCCATCAGCCTGAAAGCAAGAACTCCATCAGTTCCAACTATATCCGCTCGCTTTGCCTCGACTCGCAAAACGAATTGTGGATAGGAACGCTGAGTTCACTGAACATCTATAACGAGGAAAACGACAATTTCTACGTTTATGCCAGCAACCCGCTGGAAAGCGGCAGCCTCTCACAAACCTCCGTGCGGGACATTTTCATGGATGCACAAGGCGGTATGTGGCTGGGTACCTATTTCGGAGGATTGAATTATTATCATCCCTTCAAAGACCGTTTCACCAATATCCAATTCACCGCCAAAGGAAATTCACTGAACTGCAACATCATAGGATGCATCCGGGAAGATGGACAAAGAAACCTCTGGATAGGCACAAACAGCGGTGGAGTGAATTTCTACAATCCTCGTACCCGCAGCTTCCGGCATTACACAAAAAAAGAAGGATTGGGATCCAACGATATAAAGGCAATCTATATAGACGAAAAGAACGACCTGGTGTATATAGGCACGCATACCGGCGGCCTCAGCATCCTGAACCGGAAAACGGGGCATATCGAAACCATCAACCAACCCAAAAGCCACAACATCTACACACTCGAGCCTACAGAAAACGGTGAATTCTGGGTGAGCGGAATAAGCCAATTGCTGCGTTTCAACCCTAAGAACAGGACATACACGCAAGTCAACACTCAAGCAGACGGAACTCCCTTCCAGCATAACCAAGTAACCGACATCCTGCGCGACAGCAAACGCCGCCTCTGGATGATAGGCGAGAAAGGACTGGCTGTATATACCGAAAAGGATGGACAGTTGCTGCATTGCCCCATCCTGCCGGAACAATCTCCCGTCACCCGCAAAATCATCAATTGCGTACGCGAATCCAAACAGAACGGTGTATTCTGGATAGGTACCCGTGACGGCTTCTACCGTTTCGACGAGAAAACCCAAGAACTGAAACAATACACCACGTCACAAGGGCTTCCCAACAACATGGTGCATGGCATCATGGAAGACTCATACGGCTATCTTTGGCTAAGCACGGACAAAGGGCTGAGTCGTTTCCAACCGCAGACAGAGAAGTTCAGAAACTATACGAGCAATGACGGCATACAGAGCAACCAGTTTGCCAACAACGCCTATTGCCACACCCGTGAGGGACTGATGTATTTTGGAGGTATCAACGGGATTACGGCCTTCCAACCGGAACAGTTGCCGGACAATCCCTATACACCGTCCGCCGTCATCAACCGCCTGAAACTGTTCAACAAAACGGTCAGTCCGGGAGACGGCAGCGGCATATTGAAAAAAAGTATCAACGAGACCAAAAGCATTACGCTGGCTGCCACACAGTCCATGTTCTCATTGGAGTTCGTGGTGTCTAACTACATATCCGGCAATCACAACACCTTTGCCTACATGCTGGAAGGGTATGACCGGGAATGGTATTATACCAACAATTCCCGCATCGTCTCCTATTCAAACCTGCCACAAGGCACTTACCGCTTTCTGGTAAAAGCCGCCAACAGTGACGGAAAATGGAATGAAGTTCCCACGGAGCTGGAAATCAAAGTTCTTCCCGTCTGGTACAAGACCTGGTGGGCCATCCTGTTGTTCATAGCCCTCTTCGTCGCGACCACGGCTTTCGTTTTCTACTACTTCTGGATGCGCAAGAGCATGCAGGCGCAGATACGTATGGAACTTGCCGACAAGAAACGGCAGCAGGAGCTGAACGAAATGAAACTCCAGTTCTTCATCAACATCTCACACGAGCTGCGTACCCCGCTTACCATGATACTGGCTCCTCTGCAAGAGGTACTCGACAAAGTGAGTGACCGATGGGTACACAAGCAACTGGAACATGTACAGAAGAATACCAACCGCTTGCTGCATCTGGTCAACCAACTGATGGATTACCGCCGCGCCGAACTGGGGGTGTTCCACCTCAAAGTAAGATATACTTCCATACACCAGGTAGTCAAAAAGAACTTCCTGCTTTATGACAGAACGGCACTGCGCCGGAACATCACTTACAGCTTCCGCTCCGAATTGGAAGGCCGGGAAGTCTTGTGTGATCCCAACTATATAGAGCTGATTACCAACAATCTGATTTCCAACGCATTCAAATACACCAATGAAGGGCAATCCATCACCGTCACGCTAAAAGAAGAAAACGACAGACTGATGCTGCAAGTAAAGGATACCGGACAAGGCATTCCCCTGCACAAGCAAAGCAGAATCTTCGAACGATTCTACAAGGTGGATAGCGAACATATCGGCACCGGCATCGGACTTTCCCTGGTACACCGCCTGGTGGAATTGCATCACGGAGAAGTCAAGCTGGAAAGTGCGGAAGGAACCGGAAGCACTTTCACCATTTATCTGCCCTGCCGCAAGGAGGCTTATAAAACCGAAGAGTTCGCCACTGAAGCCGATACGGAAAACGAACAGCCCATTCGCTCCGCCAACAGCGTGGAAATGTTCATGACAGACGCAGAGACCGGAGAAACGGAAACGGCTGCGAAAGAGACCGCTGCGAAAGGCGCTGCGGAAGGCTCCGCAGAAGAGCCAGGCAAGCCCAACCGTGAAAGCATCCTTATCGTGGAGGACAATGCCGACATCCGCCAATACCTGAGCCGCGAACTCGGGAAATCTTACCGGACACTGGAAGCGGAAAACGGCGAAGAAGCCCTGAACATACTGAAGGAGCAAGAGATAGACCTTATCCTGACCGATGTGATGATGCCTGTTATGGACGGTCTGAAGTTGTGCAAGCACATCAAGCAGAATTTGTACACCTGCCACATCCCGGTGATAATGCTCTCCGCCAAAACAGACTTGAAGGAGCAAATAGAGGGCTTGCGGATGGGTGCGGACGATTACATACCCAAACCTTTCTCGATGGCGCTGGTTACGACCAAAATCAGAAACCTGTTCCGCACAAGGCATCGCGCCATCGAGCATTATTCCAACTCCCTGGAAATAGAACCGGAGAAAGTAGCCCTCAATCCGCTGGATGAGGAATTGCTGAAAAAGGCGGTAGAGGTGGTAGAGAAACATTTGGATGACGTGGGATTCTCTACCGACGAGTTTGCCCGCGAAATGTTTATGAGCCGGTCCAACCTGCATCTGAAAATGAAAGCCCTGACCGGTGAATCGACCAATGAATTCATCCGGAAGATACGTTTCAACAAGGCCTGCAAGCTGTTGAAAGAAGGACGATATACGGTATCGGAAGTAAGCACGATGGTAGGGTTCAACACCGCCTCTTACTTCGCGACCAGTTTCAAGAAGTATTTCGGCTGCCTGCCGTCGGAGTACGGAAAGAAAGGAGAGAATCAACAAGATTGAAAATACAGCGGAAAGGCTTGGCAAAACGCCTCCAATACAAAGATCACCCCTGTCACAGGTTTAAGACCGTGACAGGGGTGATTTCGTTTTAGAAAGGGGCATCGGCTACTCCGCAACAGGCATATTACACAAAAGTGCAACCATGCAGGACGTAATTGAAAGCTTTTTGCGCCATATCAAAACACGCCCACACAAACCGAGAAGCCCCTTACCTCCCGATTCTCTACATTTGCCCATGAACTAAAACACAGAAGTTATATTATGAAAAACCTGTTTACGACATTGTTCTTATTATGCACATTGTTCACTCAAGTATGCGCGAATAACCCTATGCGCACAATCCCCTATCCGCAACAGGAACATACCATTTATATAAATCCCGCTCCGTTGCTGGTTCCGAAAGCTTCAAAACAGTCAGATTTCTTACAGTTCAACCTGTCAATGGACAAAGAGTTCAAAGACAGCCGCAGCATCTTGTCAAAACCGGTGCCCTGGTGCGTATTCAATCCGCACCAGATACTTGACTCCGGCACTTGGTACTGGCGTTTCCGCTCGGTCAGCAAGTCGGGCGAGGAAATGCCCTGGAGCCCAACCTACAGTTTTACGGTGACAGAGGACACCCCTCAATTTGCCACTCCTCCATTCAGCACTTTCTTCAAGAATATCCCGGAAGAATATCCACGCATTTACTGCTTTCTGAAAGACAGCCTGGAAGAGGCACGCAAGAACGTACGCTCACATCCCGAGTTCGAAGCCATGATAGATGAGGGCCGCAATGCACTCGGCATGAACTATACTAATGATACCAAGCCCTACAGCCGGATTACCCGCATAGCGGAAGATTGTGACAAGCTGAATACAGCCTACCAATTGCTGCAACGTGATCTCTATGCCGAGAAAATGGTAAAGAACGTGCGTTGCCTGCTGGCAGCAAAGACCGATTCCAAGGTCATTGCCAACGACTTCAATGCCGGAGAACTGGTCTATACCCTGGCATGCACGTATGAGACTTGTTTCAACCGCTTCACTCCCGAAGAGCGGAAACAGATGGAAACCATCATCATGAATACGCTGACCCAATATTATACTTCACGCATATTGGGACGTGAAGAAAACATGTTTTTCGATGAACATTTCTGGCAATTCTCTTTCCGCCATTTCCTGCAAGGCGCCCTGGTGCTGCATGACAAATATCCTTTGGCCAAAGAATATCTGGAATACAGCTATGAACTCTGGACTTCCCGTGCTCCCGCCTCCGGTTTCAACCGGGACGGCTCATGGCACAACGGTCCCAACTACTTCAGCGCCAACGCCGTCAGCCTAGCTTATGTGGCCACGCTCTTCAGCTATCTGACGGGAACAGACTTCTTACAACACCCATGGTACAAGAATGCCGGTCTGGGTGTGGCCTATTGCTGGCAACCGGGCTCACTGAGCAGCGGCTTCGGCGACGGACACGAAAACACCAACAGCAAGCCTCTGCGCATCCGCAGCGCCTTTGCCGATTTTCTGGCACGCAATACGGGAGATATATATGCCACTTGGTATTCTTCTATCAACGAACGGTACAAAACCGAATTTGAAACACGCCTATACCGCATGGCAAGCGGCAAACAGCGTCCGGTCCAGCCCCAATTGCCCGCCAATGCCCCCAAAGCCGTATGGTTCCAGGATTGCGGTGAAATGATAGCCAACACGGATCTCCACCACCAGAAGAAAAACATCAGTCTGAGTTTTCACTCCAGTCCTTTCGGTTCGGGCAATCATACTCACTCCAATCAAAACGCATTCAACCTGCACTATGGCGGTGAGGCGGTTTATCGTGCAGTAGGCCATTACATGAAGTACGACGATCCGCACAACCTGTTGTCCTACCGCAACACCCGTGCATACAATACCTTATTGATAAACGGCATCGGACAGCCGTTTACCCAACGCGCCAACGGTTATATCGTGCGCATGTTCAACGGCGACCACATCTCATACGCATTGGGTGATGCCTCCAATGCCTACTGCGGCATCAGCGAAATCAACTATTGGAAACGCGCCTTCGCCAAGCACAAGCTGGAACAGTCGCCCGAGAATGGTTTCGGGGAAACACCGCTGAAGAAATATCGCCGGCACATATTCTTGTTACACCCCAACACCGTGGTTATTTATGATGAACTGGAAGCGGAGAAAGCTGTACGTTGGGACTGGCTACTGCACAGCCCTACCCGGTTTAATATTGATGAGGCGACCTCCACTTTGGTTACGGAAAACGACAGGAAGCGTTTCAAGTCCATAGCCAGAATCTTCAGCGAACAAGCATGCAGCATCAGCCAGACAGACCGGTATGCCGTAGAGCCGGACCAGACAAGAGCCGAACGCGGTGAAGACTTTACAAAGCCATGGTCACTGACGGCAAGCTTCGGCCCCACCAAGGCAAACCGCATATTAACCGTCATCCAGATAGAAGCCGACGGAATGCAGGCGGTCGAAATCACCCGTACGGGCAACCATCTGGAATGCGGTGACTGGACGATTGAAGCGGAACTGAACCCGAAACGTCCGGCAAGCCTGTCCATCCGGAACCGTAAAAACCAGGCCGCATTCAGCTTCGGCAAAAAGGAAACGACGATAAACGGCCGGAGCTACCAATGCCGGAAAGCGGATGCCTCCGTTATTTACGATGCCATGGACGGAACTTGGAAAACCGAAGAAATGAGCGACCGGAAAATACAGAGTATGGGCAGATGGTAAATCCTGAACATACTTATACACCAATAGTAATCATAAAAAGAAGAATAGAGGATATGAAAAAGTTATTAACCGTCCTGCTGGTATGCTGCCTGACTTTAATCCGGTCGGCATACGCAAGCTGTCCCGGACAGATTCACGAAAACGTACGAGAAACGCCGTTTCCGCAAAAGCACAACACTTTATACATAAACCCTTCTCCGCTGTTAGTGCCGTTGGAAATGAAACAGTCGGACTATTTACAGTTTAACCTGTCGCAAGACAAACGATTTGAAAGCGCAGGCAGTATCTTGTCCGAAAAGACCCCTTGGTGCATGTTCAACCCGCACAGAATACTGGAAAACGGTACGTGGTACTGGCGCGTACGCTCAATCAGCCGGTCGGGAGAGGCAATGCCCTGGAGCGAGACTTATACTTTCACGGTGACGGAGGATGTCCCTGAATTTGTCACACCGACGTTCGATGTTTTCCTAAACAACATCCCCAAAGAGCACGCGCGCATCTATTGCTTCCTCCGTGACTCACTGGACAATGCCCGCAAAGCCATGCGTCAGCATCCCGACTTCGAGCCTATGATCGCCGAATCGCGCGAAGCATTGGCCATGGATTATCGCACAGACCGGAATCCTTACAGCAAAGTGAGCCTGATGTACACCCACACGGACTATCTGAACACTGCCTATACCATGTTCCAACGGAATGTCTATGCAGAAAAAATGGTGCAGAACGTCAGATGCCTCTTGACAGCGGAGATAGATCAAAAAGTAATCGGCAATGACTTCAAGGCGGGAGAACTGGCTTATCTGCTGGCTTGCACCTACGAGACTTGTTACGAACGGTTCACCGAAAGAGAACGCATACAAATCGAAGAAATCATACTGACTGTCCTCAACCGTTACCTCCCGCATATCATCAATAAGGAAGAGGTACATATTTTCGACAACCACTTCTGGCAGTTCACATTCCGCCATCTCTTACAAGCCTCCATAGCCATCTACGACAAATATCCGCAAGCCAGGGAATATCTGGAATACAGCTACGAGCTTTGGACGGCACGTGCTCCGGCATCGGGCTTCAACCGTGACGGCAACTGGCACAACGGTACCGCTTATTTCAGCGCCAATGCCATATCCCTGTTCTACGTGCCCACCCTGTTTTCCTATCTCACAGGAACGGACTTCATGCAGCACCCGTGGTACAAGAACGCGGGAATAGGACTGGCTTACACCTGGCAGCCGGGGTCACTCAGTGCCGGCTTCGGTGACGGACACGAACAGATGAATCCGAAACCTCTGCGCATACGCAGCGCCTTTGCCGACCTCATGGCACGGACCACCGGTGATCCATACGCAGCCTGGTACTCTTCCATAAACGACCGGTACAAAGACGAATCCGAAACCCGTCTCTACCGGTTGGCAAGCGGCAAGAAACGTCCGGAAGCAACCGGACTGCCGGCAGACGCTCCGAAAGCCGTATGGTTCAAGGATAGCGGGGAAATGATTGCCAACTCGAACTTGAAGGACGGCAAACGGAACCTCAGCCTGAGTTTCCATTCCAGCCCCTACGGATCGGGAAGCCACACCCATTCCAACCAGAACGCCTTCAACCTGCACTATGGAGGAAAGGCCATTTACCGTGCCGTGGGACATTATATGAACTTCAAAGATGCGCACAACCTGCTGGATTATCGTAACACCCGCGGTCAGAACACCCTGTTGGTAAACGGTATCGGGCAACCTTTCAGCATCCGTGCGTACGGTTATATCACACGCATGTTCAACGGTGAGCATATCTCCTACGCTTTGGGCGATGCTTCGAACGCTTACTGCGGTATCAGCGAATACCCCATGTGGATAAATAACTTTAAAAGCGAACAACTTGAACAGTCCGTAGAAAACGGCTTTGGTTCCACCCCGTTAAAGAAATACCGCCGCCACATCTTCCTGTTGCATCCGGATAAAGTAGTCGTTTACGATGAACTGGAAGCCGACAAGGCAGTTCGGTGGGACTGGCTGCTGCATAGTCCGGTGAAATTCTCCATCGACGAAACGACCCGCACTCTCGTTACCAGAAACACGGAGGACAACTTCAGTTCCGTAGCGCAGCTTTTCAGCGAGCAGGCATGCAGTATTTCGCAAACAGACCGGTACAACGCCGAACCCAACGAAAAGATTGCCGTACGAGGAGAGGACTTCAGCCGCCCCTGGTCGCTGACCGCCAGCTTCGCTCCCTGCAAGAAGACCCGCATACTGACCATCATCCAAGTGGAAGCCGACGGAAAACAAGCGGTGGAAATCATCCGTACAGGCAACAGCTTTCAATGCGGTGACTGGACCATCGAGGCGGAACTGGACGCCAAACGCCCCACCGCTCTTTACATCCGGAACATCCGGAACCGGGCGACTTTCAGCCTTGGAAAGAAGAATCCGGAAATGAACGGCAAGATTTATCAGTGCCGGAAAGCGGACGCTTCCGTACTGTACGACCGGATAGACGGCGAATGGAAAACACAGGAAATGGACGACCGGGAAATGCAGATTACCGGTAAAAAGTAAAAATTACCGGCCAATAGAATGAAACTAATTTTTTATTATCATATTTTTAACCTCTTAAAAAAATTATTATGACTGGAAAAACATCTCAAAGGAGTTACCTATCGCTCCTATTGGTTTGTTGCATGCTATGTCTCAGCAATTTGGGAATAGTGGCACAAAACACTTCCTGCAAAGGAAAGGTGATTGACGCAACCACCAATGAACCTCTGATCGGAGTTTCCATCCAGGAAAAAGGAACAACCAACGGCGTTATTACGGATATTGACGGCAACTTCAATATCCATGCAAGTACGGAAGCTGTTCTCGTCTTCTCGTATATCGGTTATACCACCGTTGAAAAGAAAGCCGCGGAATGCAATGGAATCACTATTAAACTTGCCGAGGACTCAGAAATGCTACAAGAAGTGGTGGTAGTGGGTTACGGTGTTCAAAAGAAAGTGAACATGTCCGGTTCCGTATCGGCCATTGACGGTGAGCAAATCGCGGCCAAGCCCTCTACCGACGTAATGTCGGCTCTACAAGGCGAGATGCCGGGTGTAACCATTACACGCAGCAGCGGACAACCGGGATCGGAATCCGGATTGCAGATACGTGGTTTCTCTTCTGTCAACTCTACCCAGACTTTGGTACTGATTGATGGTGTGGAAGGTAGCTTATCGCAAGTGAATGCCGAAGATATCGCATCCATCTCTGTTTTGAAAGATGCAGCTTCTTGCGCTATCTATGGTGCACGTGCGGCAGCGGGTGTCGTATTGGTCACTACCAAAAATGGTACGGAAGGCAAAGCCAAAGTTTCATACAACGGATATGTTTCATTCAATGTTCCCGGTAATATGCCGGAACGTATCCCTGCCTGGGAGGAACAAGAATTCATCAATAACTCCCGCCTGGCTATCGGTGGTCCCGAATGGAATGCGGAGAAATCTTCTTGGGTGGGAAACCCGAACTTCAACTACCGTCCGTTGAAAAACGGCCGCTGGGATTTGTTCGACAGCGTAGATTGGTTGGGCGAAGGCACCAAGAACTTTACCTTGCAACACAACCATGCAGTATCCGTAAGCGGTGGAACCGAGAAGATGAACTACCTGTTCTCTGCCAACTATTTTTACAAGAACGGTCTGCTAAAGTATGGTCCCGATGATTTTGACCGCTACAACCTCTTGGCAAAAGTAAATGCCAAGATCAATAAGTACGTGGATTTGAATCTCAATATCCAGTATCAATCCAACAATCAGTCAGAGAGTTCCTACGGCTCCAAGAATATCTTCCAACTCCTGTATGAAAACCGTGGACGCCAGCCCATCATGCAGCCCGAAGCTGAAAACTATGACAACCCCTACAATGGCGACTTGCAGCTGAATCCCATCGACCTGATGGAAAACGGAGGTGAGAGAAACGTAAAAAAAGAATCATACATCGGTAAAGCACAGTTGACCATCAAAGATTTCGTCAAAAACCTGCGTATCAATTTAAGTGCTTCCCGCAGAGCCGGATATGCCTCACAAGAGAAGAATATGCGTACACTGACTTGGTACAAATGGACAGGAGATGTACAACGCACCGCCAACCCCGCCAATTCTCTGTTTAAAGAAAAATACTCTGACTTCCACGATGTATTGGAGGCCACAGCCAACTATACTTTCAGCCTTCAGGAAGCCCATAACTTCAATGTACTGGCCGGTACTTCTTACGAGAACTATCGTCTGGATAAAATTGGAGGAACTGCCAAGAATATGTTGTCCAATGACTTCTTCTCATTCAACTACTACGACAGTGCCACTGCAACCAACAGCGAATTGAGCGATGAAATCGGTACCTGGGCCATGATGTCTTATTTCGGCCGTTTGAATTATAACTACCAGGAAAGATACCTGTTCGAAGCCAATGTACGTTACGACGGCAGCTCACGCCTTGCTCCCTCCAAACGTTGGAGAGCCTTTCCTTCGGTATCGGCAGCATGGCGCATTAGCGAAGAAAAGTGGTTCAATCTAGGTTGGGTAAGCAGTTTGAAATTACGCGCTTCCTGGGGACAATTAGGTAACGGGGCCGTATTAGGCATGTATGATTACCTCCCTCTGATAGACTATAAAGATAAAAACAATAAAATCCCTGAAACCTATCAAGGCGAGAAATGGTTCTATCAGAAAAGCCTCGCCTCGGAAGACAAAACATGGGAAATCATCGAGACGACCAACGTAGGTGTAGATTTCGGGTTCCTGAACAATCGCCTGACCGGTAGCTTTGAATACTACTGGAAATACAACAACGAGATGCTTTCCGCCCTTCAGTTGCCTTCACAAATCGGCATCAATGTTCCCAATATGAATATCGGTAAACTGAAAACATGGGGATGGGACTTCAATATCAACTGGAGAGACCAAATCAAAGACTTCAGCTATCAGGTAGGCTTCAACATCTCGGACAGCAAAAATGAATTGTTGCAATATGACGGAGCCAGTGTAATAAGCGAAGGTGTCGTCAAATTATTGGAAGGACATCCCATCAACACTATCTGGGGATATGAGACTGACGGTTTCTGGTCAAGCCGCGAGGAATATATCCAGTATAAAAAAGAAAATCCCGGTTACGTATCCTTCAATGACAATATCATCAGTGGCGGAGACGTAAAATACGTGGCACAAGGCAAGGCCGACCATGTTATCGGTAAAGATGATCTGGTTTGCCTGGGTAATACGACTCCCCGCTATCTATACGGTATCAGCTTATCTGCCCAATGGAAAGGGTTTGATCTCGCAGTCATGTTTCAAGGTGTAGGCAAACGTGACGTAATGCTGAACGGTTCCATGTTCCCGCTGTTTAAAGCAGAACAGATGCCTTGGACTATCCACCGGGACTATTGGACCGAAGACAACCAAGATGCGTTCTGGCCCCGTTTGTATCAATACAAAAGTGACAAGTTCAATAGCAGACCGGCAGACAGATGGATGCAGGATGCCTCCTACTTCCGTCTGAAGAATCTGACTTTGGGTTATACCATACCCGTAGCCAAGAAGTATATGGAGAAATTGAGAGTTTACATCACAGGACAGGACTTGTTCGAATTCACCGACATATTGTCTGTAATGGATCCTGAAGCCGAAAATGATGCGACCAGAGCACTCTACCCCTTCTTCCGCAGCTGGACTGTCGGATTAAATGTTACATTCTAAAAAGAAATAAAGACCATGATAAAAAAAATATATTCCCTGCTTGTTTGCGTAATACTCGTAAGCAGTTGCTCGTTAGACAAAGAGCCGGAAACAATCCTGAGTGACCCTAAATTCTGGAAAACAGAAAAGGACTTGAGAGGTGCCTGCAACCGAATGTATGTTGAACTTCCCGGCTTTCTTGACGGAAGAGGACATGACATGCGTTCGGAAGAGTTAGTAGGAACGACTCCAGACCCCATATCATCCGGCAGCCGCAATGTGCCCGAAGAGGCAACAGAATGGACCGGTGCGTACAATAGAATCGGTGTCTGCAACAATATCATCATTAAAGGAGAGACAGCTCCCATCACACAGGCTGCCAAAAACCGATGGATAGCAGAAGCCCGTTTTTTCCGTGCCTTCCACTATTTCGACCTGGTAAAAAAATATGGGGATGTGCCTTTGATTCTGAAAGTTTTCACAAATACCACCGACCCCGAAATCACCAAGGGAAGAGATTCCAGAGAAACTGTAATACAACAGTGCTACCAGGATCTGGAGTTTGCCTCTACCTGGTTGCCTGAAATAGACGAACTTTCTGATGCTTCCAACTGGGGACGCGTGTCACGTTCGGCAGCATTGGCCCTGATTACCCGTATCGGTTTGTACGAAGGATCTTACATCAAGTATCACAACTTGCAGGAAGGTGACAGTAAAAGCCACTTGAAGAAAGCGATTGATGCAGCGGAAACCATGATTTATACCGAAAAGAAACATGAACTTTACAATGATTATCAGAAACTGTTCTACTTTGAAGGAGAAGGACGGCAGAACAAGGAAAATGTTTTCGTAAAAATCTATGGTCCCAATGGTGCTTCCAACGCAATCGCTTATCATAACCAATCGGCAAGCAAGGCTACTCAAGTAAGCCTTACTCGCCAAATAATCGACAATTATCTATATACAGATGGTTTGCCAAGGGAAAAATCAGCACATTATATCGTTGATGTAAAACACGATGATATCTTCCTGAACCGTGACCCCCGCATGAAGATGAGCATTTTCAGCTACAAGGAAGTGGCATTCAAAGGGGCTGAATACCGTCCGTTCGACCAAACAAACCACAGCGGCCGGGGATATCCTATCAAAAAAGGATATATGAACAGCGAATTCGACACCAACGGAAAAGAGACTGTGGACAAGATGATCATACGATATGCCGAGGTATTGCTCTCTTACGCCGAAGCCCTTTATGAGTATAACGGTGAAATCAGTGACACAAAGCTGAACGAGACGGTGAACCTCGTCCGCAAGCGTGCCGGCTTCAATGCCGAACTGACCAATCAGTTTGTGCAAGACCACCAGTTGGACATGCTTGAAGAAATACGCAGGGAACGTATTGTAGAATTCATTGACGAAGACATGCACTACGACGACATCATACGTTGGAAAACCGCTGAAAAAGTATTGCCGCAAGCCATGTTGGGCATCTTGTTCAACCCGGAAGAAAGTACCAAGACCGCCAAAGAACTGGGATATCAGTTTACGGATGAAAACGGTTTCTACAAAGGAGAAAAACTGTATGACCAACCCAACATCTATGTAGTAGAAAACGCTTCCGGACGCAGTTTCGACCCGGCACGTGATTATCTTTATCCGGTTCCTTCCTATGAAATCTCAACCTCCGGAGGAAACATCAAACAAAACCCTAAATGGTAATAATCAATAAACGGAAAAAAACAATATGAAAACAATACTCAATAAACTCACACTGATCTGCATCCTTACCATAGGATGCCTGTTTACCGGATGCAGCAACGACCATGACGAATGGAAAGACGGTGATCCCGCCCTGGCCCATGTCTATTATTACTGCTTTGAAAAATGGGGAGGCATTCCCGGTGGAAACGATGTCAGCTACTTTATGAAACAAGGCGAGACCATTGGAATCCCTACCCAATTCTACAGTAATTATACACGCAAATACAGCCCTGTAGTATATTACTATACCGCTCCGAGACTCCCTAAAAAGGACGAAGTACTTACGGAAGATGATATTCTGGTATGCGGTACCGATTACGTTGTAGTAGATAAGGATGGAAACGAACTGACACCCGACGCCTCGGGAGCTTATGAAATGACATGGCCCAACGCCCAGAAAGGTGTCCAGAACATCTATATCAAAAGCTTGAATGGCAAGAAAGGCTCTTTCCGCGTATTGACTTTCTCTCCGGACAAGAAGATGGATGTGACGGATGTCAGCACTACCTCCATCGTCAAGACCGATGAATATGAGGTCCGTGCCATCTCAGAGAACTATTTTGTGACGGTAGTTATCCAATAGACACTCCACACACCGGACATTGCCTCTCCAATGTCCGGTACATTCTCTATCCGCAACCTTTGAACATGTATTCAAGCTGCTTGAATACATGTTCAAAAGCTGCGAATATATATTCACAGGCTGCGAACAGAGATCATATACTGAAAGAAGGAACTTTTCTCCTTAGTGAAAGAGACTTTTCACGTAAGAGAACACAAGTTTGCAACGCCTATACATAGAACCCGTATTCTATCACCAACTTGTCCATTCAATACAAAAACTATGATTCATAATACATCACTCATGACACATCTGTTACATAAAGGAAAACAAACGGGCATCATCTGCCTGCTGCTGTTTATCGTCTTTCCTTTTCCCTCTGAAGCCAAATCTCCCGCAAACGGAGTATTCTCACTACTCAACCTTGATTATCCCGGTTTGGAAAAGGTCAAGTCACTTCATGAAGCCAGCAGAGACCATGAAGCCGCCCAAGCGCTGTTGGAATATTATCAAGGAAGAACCGGAATAAAAAATGCCAATCTGGACTTGGAACACTTGAGCATCAGCGCCAGAGAACAGAAATGGGCGGATGAGGCACTGGAGCATACCTTCTACGTACATGACGGCTATCAACCGGCATTCAACTACGGAAAAGACATCAACTGGCAATATTGGCCTGTGAAAGACAATGAATTACGCTGGCAACTCCACCGGCATAAATGGTTCACCCCTATGGGAAAGGCTTATCGTCTGACCAAAAACGAGAAGTACGCCAAAGAATGGGCCTATCAATATATGGACTGGATAAAGAAAAATCCGTTGATCTCCATTAATCAAGAAGAATATGAGCTGACCCGTACCGGGAAAGTAGAGGAAAATATCGAGAATGTGCGCTTTGCATGGAGACCTCTGGAGACAAGCCACAGGCTGCAAGACCAAATCAACCAGTTCGCTCTGTTTCTCGGATCGCCCTACTTTACCGCTGATTTTCTGACAGAATTCCTGGTGAACTACCACAGGCATGCCACACATATACAGAACAACTATTCCGCCCAAGGCAACCATTTATTGTTTGAAGCGCAACGCATGCTTTATGCAGGAACTTTTTTCCCCGAATTTAAAGAAGCGGCAGCCTGGAGAAAGAGCGGCATCGACATCTTGAACCGGGAAATCCAAGTACAGGTTTATCCGGACGGCGGGCATTTTGAACTTGACCCGCACTACCACCTTGCCTGCATCAACATATTCTGCAAAGCTTTACGCATGGCAGACATCAACGGATTCCGTAATGAATTTCCACAATCCTACATAGACACGATAGAGAATATGATCGTGTTCTATATGAATGTCTGTTACCCGGATTACAGCAACCCGTGCTTCAGTGACGCTAAAAAAGGCAATCCCAAAGATGAGCAACAGAATTACCGCGAATGGCATCTGCTGTTTCCCGACAATCAGCAAATTCTTTATTTCGCAACCAACGGACAATCGGGCAAAGCTCCCGGCAATCTTTCTAAAGGGCATCTGAAAACAGGCTTTTTCACATTCCGCAACGGATGGCAGCAGGATGCCACAGTAATGGTGATGAAAGCCGGACCGAAAGGAGAATGGCACTGCCAACCCGACAACGGTACCTTTGAACTTTGGTTCAACGGAAAAAACTTATTTCCGGATAGCGGTTCCTACGTTTATGCAGGAGGCAATGAAGTGATGAAACTCCGTAACTGGTTTCGGCAGACAGCCGTGCACAACACCTTGACGCTAGACAACAAGAACTTAGAAACAACCGAATCCGTAACCAGACTATGGAAACCGGAAGGCAAGGTGCAAATAGCGGTCACTGAAAATCCCGGCTACAAAAACCTGAAGCACCGCCGTTCCATATTCTTTGTTGACCGAAAATACTTTGTCATCGTCGATGAAGCCATCGGCAGCGCCACCGGAAATATAAACCTGCATTATCAATTATGCGACGGAAAAGTCGAGATTGATACAGAGCACTTATCCGTGACCACTGACTTTGAAGGTTACAGCCAAGTGAAGCTACAGTGTTTTGCCGACAAGGGAACAAGCTTGAAGGAAGAGGAAGGATGGTACTCTACAGCCTATCGCCAACGGACCAAACGCACTGCCCTCTCTTTCAACACGGAGAAGAAAGAAAAGGAAACCGTACGTTTTATCACCGTCATATACCCCGTGAAAGAGAAAAAGGATTTTCCAGACATTACAGCCAGCTTCAACAGCATCAATCAAGAGCAAAACACGATGGAAATAGAGGTCACCGTCAACGGGAAGAAACAATCGCTGAAATATCAGTTACAGCCTGGCAATATAAACTGATTTCATGCCTTTTTATCAAAATAGAACCGTTTCAAATGAATTTTAGACAAAAGTGACAGAGGTTTGGACTTTACTGAGGTTTCTTTCAACAAGCTTGCATCGTGCATTCCTTGAATTGCCTTATTTTTGTCCACAACAGAAATCCCCTCAAGAACTAATTTATCAAACCATAATTTATAATGAACATGAAAAAGAACATCATCCTTACCGCAGCTCTTACCATGAGCTTAGTAGCGTGCCAAAGCAACCAGCAGGAAACATGGACGGACCATGCCTTGAATGTGGCTTCAGAGCAGCTCAAAATGACCGCCGAGGAACTGACCGGTACCCATATGATACCCCGTTCCATATATGCAGGTTATGATTTGAACTTCCTTGACAGCCAGCTGCAACGTGAAGACAAGTCATACATTGACTCTTTACGTCCCAATCCGTCCGCCCAGAAACTGAAACAGAAGTACATCTGCGGCATTGAAGACTGGACCAGCGGATTCTTCCCCGGAAGCCTTTGGTATGCCTACGAAATGACCGGTGATGAAGAGTTGAAAGCCCGTGCCATCCAATATACCAATATGCTGAATCCGATACGGCACTTGAAGAATACGCATGATGTAGGCTTTATGATAAACTGCAGCTACGGAAATGCGCTTCGTCTCTCTCCCAACGACACCATCAAGGCTGTAATCACAGAGACAGCCGATAACCTGATAGCACGTTTCAATCCACAAATCGGATGTATCCGTTCCTGGGACTTCGGTAAATGGAACTTCCCCGTCATCATTGACAATATGATGAATCTGGATTTGTTGTTCACCGCCAGCAAACTGTCCGGCGATTCCAAGTATTATGAGGTTGCCGTGAAACATGCGCAGACCACCCTGAAAAACCATTTCCGTCCGGATTACACCTCTTATCATGTAGTCAGCTATAACAACGATGGAACCGTAGAAAAAAGACAGACCCACCAAGGAAAGAATGACGAATCCGCCTGGTCACGCGGACAGGCATGGGGAGTTTACGGATATACCTCCTGTTACCGTGAAACCAAAGACACTACTTTCCTGCAAGAAGCCACGCATATAGCCGACATGATTATGCAGCGCGTAAAGACAGACGACTGCATTCCTTATTGGGATTTAGATGCACCGGCAGGAAAAGACACTCCGAGAGATGCCTCAGCAGCTGCCGTCACAGCTTCAGCCTTACTTGAACTCAGCACGTTCGTACCGGATGGAAAGAAATACTTCGACTATGCCGAAACCATTCTGAAAAATCTTTCGAGCGACCACTATCTGGCAGCCAAAGGAAGCAACCAAGGGTTTGTACTGATGCACTCCACCGGTTCACTGCCCCATGGCTCGGAAATAGACGTCCCATTGAACTACGCAGACTATTATTACCTCGAAGCTTTGCAGAGATATCAAAACTTAACCAAATAATCAGATCGTTTTTAGCTGAGAATCCGTCACCGATGTATTGCATGCGGAAGTGACGGATTTTTTATTTATCAAGAAGTATATTTATGATACAGAAAAGACATGCGATAGGCATTGATTTAGGAGGCACTTCCATTAAGTTCGGTTTGATTGACTCAGACGGTCAATTTTTATATGAGGGAAAAGTGCCGTCCTATGCCGATATTTCAGCAGAAAAAATCATCAATCAGTTGATTCAAGTGGCAAAGGAAACCCAATCCTTTGCCGACAAGCACCGGTTACCAGTAACAGGCATCGGCATCGGTACTCCGGGCATAACAGATACTACCGGCCGCATGGTACTTGGGGGAGCCGAAAACCTCCAGGGGTGGCAGAACCTGGCTCTTGCCGAAATCATGGAAAAAGCGACCGGCCTTCCTGTCACACTGAACAATGATGCCAACGCTATGGGATTGGGAGAACTTGCCTACGGTGCCGGAAAGGGTTGTACAGACATTGTCTTCCTGACAGTGGGAACCGGGATTGGCGGAGCAATTGTCATTGACGGAAAATTGTTCAGCGGTTATGCCAATCGGGGGACGGAGCTGGGACATGTACCCTTGATAGCTATCGGTGAACGGTGTGCATGCGGAGCGACCGGCTGCCTGGAACATTATGCCTCAACCGCTGCTTTGGTAAGGCGCTTCACGGCATTGGCCAATGAACAGGGATTAGATTTCCACGCTGAAATAAATGGGGAATTGATTGTCCGTTTGTATCATGAATCATTTCCATTGGCCATCAAATGCATGAACGAGCACTTCTACTACTTAGGGAGAGGCATTGCAGGATTTATAAATATCTTCAGTC
>OHIU01000025.1_pt1 | contig 105573 bp, 103 predicted proteins | sample 1568281 | NCBI WGS metagenome assembly OHIU01 (sample SAMEA3879543, study PRJEB24766) | human gut metagenome | biome: human-associated habitat; feature: feces | place: USA | collected 1985/1987 | reverse complement strand
CTGATAAGATGCAAAATATACCTTAAGGAATTTACACACAAATATGGACTTGACTAAAATTTTACGCGGATTTTGGGTCATGTTGCCCTTTTCCGCGTAACCTCTGCAAATGTTTTACGCGGATTTTGGGATATGATGCCCTTTTCCGCGTAACCTCTGCAAATGTTTTACGCGGATTTTTGCTTTTTCTTTTAGTTATTTCGTATAATTACACAAAGTAACTAATTGTGTAATAAAGATATATCCTCTCCGGGTTTACATATACTCCTTACAATCCCAGACTGTCATTTACAAGAATAACATGTATTCTGTCCGTGTGGCGGGAGTATCTCGTTATCAGAAACTGGCAGCAGATGGTGTCCGGGGACTTGCAGTCGTAGCATCTGCCGGTTTCCTTACAGGGTGTTTTCACCGGAAATCTCTGGGCATTTGCGGGCGCCGCTACGTTTCTGGCACGCTTCATGGCGCTGTCCAAATCGTCGCAGACCTTATTCATGCCTACAATAAAAATAACCTTTTTCGGACCCTGTGCAATACAGGAAACCCGGTTGGAATTGCCGTCAATATTCACTAAAATGCCGTCGTTTGTCATGGCATTGGCGCTGGAAAGAAAAATATCCGCATCATATGCTGCCAGAAGTCCCTCCCTTGCATCCATTTTGTCGCGGTCCAGATAATGATAATTGCCCTTTTCCAGTGCTTCAATCAGGCCGATTTCATGGGCGCTCATACAGCCTCCCATGGCGATGGTGCTTTCTTCCGGTATCAGCTCCAGCGCCTCTTTCAACGCTTCTTCCTTATTTTCCGCATAATGCCCCGTCATGTTGCGGGACTGCAGACCCTTGATGACGGTCTGCGCCAAAGCTTCATTTCGTTTTCTCATGTTCTCATTCATACTATCTCAATCCTCTCATTTACCTGCAAATTCCGGGTTTCTGCTGTTACAATTTTACTACGCCCCTTTTTCAGGGTTTTGACCCATTATAATACAACCTGCTCAAAAAAGGTATAACGACATCGGAGACTTTTTTATGTTTGACCCTGCAATCCAAAGATGTCAAAAAAATCAAAGAAAAAACAGGGAAATAGAAGCAATATTTGACCCCATTTAAGAAAAAGCTTCTCCGAGTCAAACAAATCAAATTTTCAGAAGGTCCGATGTTTGACTCTATATAGCAAATTTCAAAAGTAAGTCAAAATAACTAAAGATAAACTCCATTTTTATTTGACCCTATTTTCTTTTGCGGAAATCTCCGGAAATCAAAAAACCACTTCAAAAACAGTTCCCCCTGACGGATTATCCTTAATGCTTATACTGCCGTCATGTGCTTTTACGATTTCATGAACCAGGGCTAATCCAAGACCTACACCACCAAGCTCCCTGCTCCTGGATTTGTCCACACGGAAGAACGGTTCAAACACTCTCTCCCTAAGTTCCCCGGGAATACCGCTTCCTGTATCGGCTACGGAAAGAATAACCTTTTTTTCCTTCTGACATGCCGTTACCGTAACCTTTCCTTCCGGATGGTTGTATTTTATGGCATTTTCAACAAGATTATATACCAGTCTGTAAATAAGAATGTCACTTCCCGTCATCGTCACAGGCTTACATTTTCCAATCAGCTCTACATTTTTTTCCGCTGCAAGCGGCTCCAGATCCTCCAGAACTTCTTCAACAAGTGCATCAACCATAATTTTTTCGTCACGTACTGTAATCCGGAGTTCACTCATGTCTAAAAGAGTCTTTACCACTTTACTGAGTCTCTCATTCTGCTCCGTAATCATTGCGATTGTATGTCCGGTACATTCGTCATTGCCCGGATGCTCCGTTGAATTATATAAATCCAGCTGTACCTGCATCAGCGCTAACGGGGTACGAAGCTCATGTGCTGCATTGGCCGTGAACTGTCTCTGCATCTCAAACGCTTCCGAGAGACGCTCCAGCATCTTATTATACGAAACACTGAGCTGGTTTAATTCCTTTACTTCATTTTCTTCTATCCTTGAATCGGACAGATTCTGTGCCTGCACCTCTTCAATTTTATCGGAGAATTTTTTAAGCGGTTTTAACGCATGCCCAACTATATAATAGGTAACAACTCCTCCTAAAAGGGCCAGCAGTGTTGAAAACAACAGGCTTCTTTTCTTGTAATCGGCCTTGTTGTTGTATACCTGATGAGAAAAATCGTTTGCGAAATCATCCCACTTATCATCGGGTATATTGATATATATTTCATCCGGTTCCTTACCGCTTTCCCCGTCTCCCTTTGCATCAACCGTATCCTGCAGCAGATCTATATAATACACGCCGTTTTTATACACAAACATGGTAAGACATCCACATATGACTGCTATAAACAATGTGGTTATGATGGTGATTCTCCACTGAAGCGACATTCTTCTCATAATTCTGATTCCTCCCGCATCTTATAGCCCTCACCAACCTTGTTTAAAATCGGATCATAGCCAAGTACAGCCTTAAGCTTCTTTCTGAGTGAGGACATGTGTACCCGGATGGCGCCGCTGAAGCTGTCCGCAGACGCATCCCATACGTGCTCCATCAGTTCTTCCTGACTTACCGGTCTGCCCTGGTTGAGAAGCAGGTATTCCAGAATTCCGTTTTCTTTTCTGGTTAACTGCACCCTTTCTCCTTTTGCATATGCTTCACGCTTTCTTGTATCAAACCTTATATCTCCGGCATTCAGACAGACATCCCTCTGTACAAATTTACGTCTGGTAAGACTTCTGATACGTGCCTCAAGCTCCTGCAGGTGGAACGGTTTTTCCATGTAATCATTTGCACCTGCATCCAGCCCTTCAACCTTATCCGCTATCTGACTTCTTGCAGACAATATAAGAACCTTTGTATCTTCGTTTTTCTGTCTGAGCTCCCGCAGGATATCCATTCCATCCATTCCGGGCAGATTCAGGTCAAGGACAATCAGATCGTAGTTCTCTGCCAGGATATACTCAAGCGCCTCTTCTCCATCGTAACAGGCATCTACCTCATACCCCGCGTCGTACAGACTTTTTGCAACCGTATCACATAACTGTTTCTCATCTTCCACAACTAATAATCTCAAAATTTTTCACCGTCTCTTAACAGAAATTTTACAACAACTATTGTATAATACAAAAGTCAGCCGGTCAACAAAGATAACAGATGAAAGGAGTGGCCATATCTTGAAGTACAGAAGAATAGCGCAATTTGTCCTGCTTCTCATGGGCGTAACCATGGTAAGCTATGGTGCAATAAGAGGAGAAGCTGCCACCGTGCTTGGTAAAGCAATAAAGTTATGTCTGGAGTGTGTAGGAATTGGATAAGAAAACAAGTATGCTATCAAAAAAAACAGCCCGCCTGCGCGGGTGGATACAGGCAGCTGCCACGCTGCTTACCAATATTCATATTCCCAATTTATTTAAGGGAAAAATATATCAGGGCAAAGCCAAAACCGTATGCGTTCCCGGATTGAACTGCTATTCCTGTCCGGCTGCGACGGGTGCATGTCCGATTGGCGCCTTTCAGGCAGTCGTGGGGTCATCCAAATTTAAATTTTCCTATTATATCACCGGTTTTTTCATTTTACTGGGTGTAACATTCGGAAGATTTATATGCGGATTTCTGTGTCCGTTCGGATGGTTTCAGGATTTACTTCATAAAATCCCCGGGAAGAAATTTTCCACAGCCAGACTGAAGCCTCTGCGATATCTGAAGTATGTAATTCTTATTGTTTTTGTAATACTTCTGCCAATGCTCGTGACAAACTCCGTGGGAATGGGAGATCCGTTCTTCTGTAAATACATATGCCCACAGGGAGTTCTCGAGGGTGCGATACCGCTGTCGCTTGGAAATGCAGCTATACGTTCTGCATTAGGAAAGCTCTTTTCCTTCAAATGTCTTATTTTGATTGCCGTTGTCGTCCTGAGCATTTTGTTTTACAGGCCGTTTTGCAAATGGATCTGCCCTCTCGGTGCCATTTATTCGCTGTTTAATAAGGTATCCCTTCTCAGCATTAAAGTCGAAAACAGCAAATGTGTCGGATGTAACAAGTGCGCAAAAGTATGCAAAATGGATGTTGATGTGCGGAAGACACCGGACCATTCGGAATGTATACGATGCGGGGCCTGCATAAAGGCTTGTCCTGTCAATGCAATCCATTACCAGTTTATGGGAAAAAAATATAAATAAAAAAGGAGTAATTTATTATGAAAACACAAAAAACAATCCTCACCATTTCCACCCTCTGCTTAGCATTATTACTGACTGCCTGCAGCGGAAAGAAAAACCCAGAAACAGAAAATACACAGAATACGACTGCCGCACCCGACATGGAACAATCCCAGGATGCTTCCGGCGTAACCCTTGATGATTTATATCAGCAGGAGAACCAGCTTTTCGCAGATCACGCAGATGCATGGAACAAAGCTTTCGGTATGGTAAATAAAAGCACCGCTGACCCCAGTGGAAATTATGCTGATTTTCTTTCCGATACTGTTGAGTCAAATAAGGATTCCTTTACGGAAGACGAGTATAAGACCCTTACAGACGATATTGAAACCATCCGTAAAATTGAAGAACAGATCGCAGAAATGGAAAATAAAAATATGTCTTCCGGTACTTCGGAGCAGACGAATGATTCCGGAGAGGAATCTCCGTTCAAAAATTTCTCCGGAACGGATTTTGACGGTAATTCCGTGGATGAAAGTCTGTTTTCCGGAAATGCGGTAACCGTTGTAAATTTCTGGTTTACCGGTTGTAAGCCCTGTGTTGCGGAATTGTCCAAGCTCAACGAATTAAACGATACCATCCGGGAAATGGGCGGAGAAGTTATCGGCATCAACACAGAAACCTTCGACGGAAACGAAGCTGCCATTAAAGATGCTGCTGCCATTCTCGAGAGTCAGGGAGCCGCATATCGCAATCTTTCCATTGATTCCGATTCTGATGCAGGTAAATATGCCGCAGATATTATGGCATTCCCTACAACCATTTTAGTCGACAGAAACGGAAATATTGTGGGCGAACCCCTGCTCGGCGGAATTGATAACCAGGACAACTATGATGCTCTGATGAAGCAGATTCAATCTGTCATCGATGCCGACAGCACAAATAAATAATACTATTCCCCGGACGTTCCGCAGAAATGCGGAACGTTTTTATTTTAAAAGCGCCTCAGCCTTTATTGGCCAAAGCGCTCTGACAATCTGTTAAAAATTTTTCTTTAATGTTCCGACATATTCTCCGTTGTTGTACACAAACGGCCCTGCTTCTCCTTCTTCACCAAAATACTCTGGTCTTAATGACAGAATACTGAGCAATTCATCCATAGTATGCACCTTCGTTGCCTGATACGGCTGTTCAAAAGCAATCTTTTCTACAAATAAATAACTGTCGCTGTATTTTATCAGGATTCCGGTGTGTCCCACAAAAACAACATCCGAATAGGGATCATGTATCACTATGCTGAGAAGAGATATCCTGTCACTGTCTACTGTAAACCCATATTGCTTCCAGCTGTCGGAAAATGCCGCTTCCGGATGTTTGTCATCCGTCACGCTTTTTTCACCGTAGAGGGTGGTAAACATATCTCTTTTCTCTTTTAGGATACTGTATCTGTCCACGTTATCTATTGCTTCCGTGTCAAACATTAAGTAGGTGCCTTCATAATTTTCTTCCGTTGATTCCGCACGCAGTATCCCATCCAGCAGAAGGAAAGCGGTCATTCTGCAGTCGGCATCTGAATAATCATGATTCTGCTCCCAGCCGTCCATACAACTGCCTACATCTGCCTTCAATTCTTCCGGATCTGACCAGGCATCCTGCAGCTGCGCATTTTTTCCGGCAGAATCCGCAAAATCAGCTACCCACTCCTGAAAGGTATCTACGTGGGAGGCTCCCGCAGAGTCCAGATCTTTGCAGACCCCGGTAATGGTATCGTTCCCACCCATATAAGTTGCTGCCGGTATCTCCTGGTTCTGAACCGTTTTTGCACAGGCACCCAGCATCATGGAGGAAATGACAATAACGGCTGATAATTTAACGGCTGCTCCGGTTTTATTTTGTCTTTTCAACAGAAAGCACCTCTCCCTCAAACGGGTCTACTTCTGAAATGGTTCCAGTGTATTTTACAGTCACGGTTTCTCCGTTGCTGACATTTTCCAGGCCTTCCGGTTTTTCTTCAAAGGTAAAACTGTATGCGGTGTCATTCTCATCCGTAATGACAAACATGAAATCCTTTATCTCATCAATTGTTCCCGTCAATTCCTTTTCTTCCGTTGATTCCTCCGGTTCCGCCGTTGTTTCCTTCTGTCCTTCAGATTCACTGCTTTCCGTTACGGTATTCTCCGGCACATTTTCCTTCTGTCCGCAGCCGGCTAATAATCCGGCACAAAGCATTGTACCGGCTACAATTGCAACAAGTTTCTTTTTCATAATTAATACCTCTTTTCTTTATTTACACGTACTCTCCGAGTACTTCCCAAACAGATTATCTTACTATCTGATTTATGTAAATAGTATAACTCCAAAATTAAAGAAATATTAACTTATGTTTACAGTGTTTCCCGGACAGCCCTAATTTCCGGACTACTATATCAGCCCCAGTTCCTTTAAGGCATATGCAATACCATTTTCATCAATATCTTTGGTCACAAAATCAGCCAGCTTCTTTACTTCCTCCAGTCCGTTTCCCATTGCAACACCAGTTTCCGCAAAGGAAAGCATATCCAGATCATTGGGTCCATCCCCAAAAGCTATGGCATCCTTCCGTGTGAGTCCCACATATTCCAGATATTTTTCCATTCCATAAGATTTGTTGATTCCCTTGCAGCAGATTTCTCCACAGTCTTCGCGGTCTTTCCGGAAGCTGGCAGCTTCAATGGTAAAAATATCTCCCAGCTCCTTTTCCAACTCTCCTATGGTTTTGTCCGAACGATGGTAAAAGAATTTTTTAATTTTACCGCACTCTTCCATGGTGGGAGTGAGAATCGCATTTCCGAGCATATTTTCAATCCGCTCTCTCGGTCTTCCGAGTCCCTTCCGTTACAGATTTTCTTTAAAAAATGTCTCCATGTCGGCAACTGCTTTTTCTTCGTCTTCTCCTTCTGCCGATACCGTAACGGTCTCACCCTTCTTTACTCCAAGACTCATAACTGCCATAAGCTTCTGTGCTTCCGCAGTTTTTCCGCCCTTGGTAATGGTAATTCTGGATGCGTACTCCTTTGCCTTTTTAGCAAGTATCCCTGCCGGACGGGCATGAATTCCTATTTCATCGGTAATTGTGTAGTCAAATGACTTCATAGTGTTTCCTCCTGTAATTTAATGGTATTTTATTGTATATTTTATACTTCAAAGCGGATGATGGCATCCTTTTCCGTAACACTTCCGGAACTGATGGGATTTACCGCTTTTAAGTCATCGGTATTGGTAACAACAACCGGAGTCACCACAGAAAGATTATGCGCTTTAATTACGCTCATGTCAAATTTTAGAAGAAGCTGTCCCTTCTTTACGCGGTCACCTTCCCTGACAAGCGGCTCAAAGCCTTCTCCTTTCAGGGAAGAGACTACCTCCTGATATACCTGCGGTACGTCGGTACCTATAACAATCTGGTACTGTCCTCCCCCATTCACTACCTTGAGTACACCCTTCAGGTTACTGATTTTTTCAGTATTGGCCGCAGTGTGGATAGGATTGTATATTATTCCATATCACATTGGTTCTTACCTCCGATATTTTCTGTCCCTGAATCACCATCAACACAAAATATCTCCATCATTTTACTTGTAATGATGGAGATATTATATTAAATACGGACATAGCCGGTAGATGGACCTGCACCAACTTTTGCAATATACCCACTCTTAACCAGATCCGTCAAAGTCCTTTCCACAGTAACTCTGCTTATATCAGGACAAAACTCCATGATTTCTTTCTTTGTTATCTTGCCAACCTTGTTATCAATAACTGCTTTAATTCTATCAGGCTTAGAAAGACTGCGATGCTTCAAATGCTCTACACGACTTTCAAATTCATTATATGCTTTCAGCATGATACCCAGATAATACTTAACAAAAGGCTCATAGCTGTTTTCGCCCTCATGCCAGCCAGTAGAACTTGCTTGAAGGGCTTCATAATATGTTTCTTTTGTTTTTTCAATCAGCATTTCCATACTGACATATTTCCCAACGATGTATCCCGCCTTATAAAAAAGCAGTAAAGTGAGCAACCGACTCATTCTACCATTCCCGTCATTGAAAGGATGGATACACAGAAAGTCCAGAATGAACATGGGAATCAGGACCAGTTTATCAATGCGGTCAGCTTCCCACGCTTCAAGGAAGCGAGTGCAAAGTTCTTCCATCGCTTCGGCAGTCTGAAATGCGGGAACCGGTATAAAACGTGCTTTCTGATGACCCTCGGCATCTGTTTCTGCAATTACATTATCGGAGTTCTTATAACTTCCACCGGCAGCACCCTGTGAATAGGAGTACAGATCTCGATGTAACTGCAAAATAATGTTCGGTCTTGGATTGATATATTCATAGCCTTCGTGAATTGTGGAAAGCACTTCACGATAACCGGCAATTTCCTGCTCAGATCGGTTGCGGGGTTCTGTTTTTTGTCTTACCAATTCTTCCAAACGCTTATCGCTTGTAAAAATACCTTCGATTCGATTGGATGCTCCCGTACTCTGAATCAATGCAACTTCTAAGAGTGTTTTCAGCTCATCTACATTGGCTTCGAGAAATAATTCCTGTTTGCCTTTATGTTCGTGGATGCTGCTAACCATCTGAACAATTTCAGGTGTCAGCAACTTCACAGGACTTGCAATATAATCAAAATCTCTCATAGGAATCTCCTTCATTTCAGATTTATCTCCATCATTTTATCATCAAATGATGGAGACTTCAATATGTATAATGGAGATAGACTCCCCTCATCCCCAGGGAATATACTGTATCATATCCGGCCACAGAAATTGCTTTCTTGAAGAACCCCGAAAATACTTATTTGGTCATTCTCACAAATTATATAACTTCTCGGTGCTCGCAAGCACCTATAAATAAAAAAAGTAGCAATGAATTGTGGTCAACATTGCTACAAAATCTGAGTGTTCCCTGCGGGAATCGAACCCACAACTGCCCCTTAGGAGAACCGGTTGGTGGTGTGAATCCCAGTCAAAGAAAATCCATCCAAGTAAAGGAAAGCCTTGATTTTTCTAACTTTCCTGTCATTCTGTGTCAATATAAGAAAATGTAAAATCATCCGAGTAAAACGTCTTTCGGTTGCAGACCGGTGGCATTGCTACCCTGAGGGTTCAGCCATTGCGTTCCATCGAGTTCACAACTATGGCTACCATTCCCACAAAGCCTACAGTAATGATAACATCATTTTTTATTAGATTACCTATGTTATAACGTGTGTGATGTCGGATGTCAATGGTTTTTTGACCCGTCCGCTGGTACTGATTTGTCCTGGTGGCGGCTATGAATTCACCTTCGACCGAAAGGCAGAAGCTATTGCTGTTCAATATATCGCCAGAGGATTTCATGCCTGCGTCCTACGATATAGTGTAGTGCCGGCAAAATTCCCGCAATCTCTTTATGAACTGGCATGGAGCGTAGCCTACTTAAGAAAGCATGCGGCGGAATATGGTATTAAGCCGGATAAAATTATCGTAGCCGGTTTTTCCGCCGGCGGTCATCTGGCAGCAAGCCTCGGTGTATTCTGGGATAAGGACTGGCTTGCAAAAGAAACAGAACTTTCCGCTGAACAGATGAAGCCAAACGGATTACTGCTTTCCTAATTATAAAGAGAAACTAATGAGCATGACCCCGGGTGATGTAACTGCTGAAATCCGTGAAACTCTGTCTGCATTAAAAGCAGCCGGTATCAGTGTTGCTTCTTCCAGCAAAAATACAAAATTTATCTTAAAACAAGTAGGGCTTGATGATGATATTCTTAAAAGCTGCAGGAATCGGAGATGCCGCTTTTTGTGAGAAAACCGATTATTCAATCTCAACTTTTGCTGATTTAAAAGATATTGTTCTTTAAACTACCCCCGGATGCGACAGTTCTGCCACACCCGGGGGCTTGTTCATCAACCCTCAAAAATACCCGGTTCCAATCCTGCAAGAATTACGGTCTTTCCAAGTCTTTCGGCAACAGACGCTGCACGATCCCGTCCCTCTTTCTGATCCGACAGGCACATGAAAATAGCATCTGCGTCTTTATACTGCCGGAGCAGCTCATCATCAAACACATCTCCGCCGGCAAGGAGTCCTGCTTTTGCAAACGGAAGATTGAAAAAATGTGACTCTTTATAAGCTGAACCACAGAGGTAAAGCTGTCTTGTCCCATCCACCGTATGAATCACATACTCTGTAAGGATTTCTCCCACCGGATTTATCACAAGAACCTCGTCATACACCCTTCCCGGCACCCTGCTTTTTTGGGCAATGCCGACAATAAGGTATATTCCATACATCCTGCAGATTTTTGACAGTCTGTCCGTAATCGTCCCGGATACCGTAACAGTGCTTTCATACACAGTTACCCCGAGGGGATTTGGCGCTATTGTAAGTTCCGGAAAGCAAATGACTTTTTTTGATTTTTGCACCGCATCCCTGCAGTATTCTTCTATAAACCGAAGTATTTCCTCAGTGGTTTTTCCTTCTCCGGGCAGGCCTGCTGCCGCCCATTGTTCCATATTCTGCTTCATTCCACTCACCTACACTCCCGAAATCGCCTTTCTCGGACAACGACTGCGGCAGAGCCCGCATCCCATACATTTATCTTTCCGGACAGAAATGTCCTGTTCCGAATTCCCGATTGCAAAGAACGGGCAGACCTGTTCGCAGAGTCCGCAGTGCACGCACTTTTCCTTATCAAATACAGGCGTCCTTTTTTCTGTCGTTCCGGTTCCGATTTGAAGCTCGGTATCCACTACCTCTTTTATGGAAGAAAAATGATATTTTTTCAGTGCAGACGGCAGTTCCTCGATTATTTTTGTATACAGGCCTCTTCCCTGTAATAGCGCCGCAGACAGAATTTCCACGGCATTGGCTCCCGCCAGCAGAAACTCCAGTACATCCTCTGCAGACGCCACTCCGCCCACACCGATAATTTCACATTCCGGTACTGCGCTTTTTATCTGATTGACAAGTGCAAGTGCTATCGGCTTGATGGCAGGTCCCGACAGCCATACCTGTCCATTGGCATTTCCAATCGGGACACTGCGCGATTCCAGATCAATCTTCATGCAGGGGCCTACGGAATTGATTGCTACAATCCCGTTTCCCCCATGTTCCATGACCATCTGTGCAAACGCCACCGGATCCGGGAAATGCGGACTCACCTTCATATAAACCGGCTTGTCCGTCAGTTCCCGCAGCATCGTCATGGTCTTTTCCATCGGTGCAAGGTCTTTGCCTACATAGTGGGTGGATATTTCATAGGCATCCGCAAAATCATCCAGTTTCGGAATCAGACATCGCATATCTTCGTCCGTGTATCCCAGACTGACAAACAGCGGCTGTTTTTTATGCTCTGCAACCTGCGGCAGAAACTGCTCTTTCCAGGTCTCAAATGTATACTCCGACCATGGCTCACAGTTCATGATATAATTTTTCTCCCCGTAAATAAACGGTCTCTTCAGAATCGGTTCATGTGTCGTAATGGTTTTCGTCACAAGTGCCCCAAGTCCCATATCTGCCAGTGTATTTAATTTTTCCGCAGTTCCGCCAATGGGTCCGGAACCCGGGAGTATTGGATTTTCCAGTGTTTTTCCTGCCAAAGTCGTCGTAATGTCCATCGCGTATCCCTATCCTTCCGTTAGAAGTTTGTGCAATCCGTTACCAGAGAGTATGCCTCCGGTCTTCTGTCCTTCATATAAGAAAGCATCATTGCATTATCCTTGATGCAGGCATCAATATCAATATCCGCATAAATGATTTCTTCTTCTCTTCCGGCTGCTGCCAGCACGTTTCCGCGGGGTCCGATAATCCGGCTCTCACCGTTTAAGGTAGAATCACCCTCAACTCCGCAACGGTTTGCACAAATCATAAATACATGATTTTCAACTGCTCTGCATCTTGTGAAAAGCTCCCACAGGTCTGCTTCCTGAATTCTCCATGCCGCAGAATCAAAAATTACATTTGCACCCATCAGCGCCAGTGTCTTTGCTGTCTCCGGGAAACAGGTATCATAACAGATCATCGTTCCCGCTTTGCACATCGGCATTTCAAATGTCGTAAATTTGCAGTCCGTGCTTTCTTTCCAGTAAAGTTTTTCCAGTCCCCATACATGAATTTTGCGGTAAACGCCCACAATTTTTCCTTCCGGAGAAATGGAAACCTGGGTGTTATAAAGTCTACCGGGAACAGAACTTTTTTCTGAAAATCCGGTGATGATATACAAACCTGTTGCCTTTGCAACCTCACATAAGAAGTCGGTGCTCGGTCCCGGAACCGGCTCTGAAATTTCATAAAATTTTTCTGCGATTAACACCGGGCTGTAACCGGTCACTGCAAGTTCCGGAAATACAATGGCGGATGCTCCTTCTTTGGATGCCTCAATGCACATTTTTTCCATCTTTTTCAGGTTTGCGGCTACATCTCCCAATACACAATCCATGTTTGCGGCTGCTGCTTTAAAAATTTTCTTTTCCATAATCGTTCTCTCCTTTTCTATATAAATAATTTTTTGATACCTGTTTTTATGTCCAATATGGCTCCTGCCAGAGATTTAACTTTGTACCTATTCCCTTCTTCAGGGCTTCCCGGTAAAGTTCATATCCCCAGGCAATATCAAATAACACCTGTCCGCTTGTTACAAAAATCTGTTTTTCCTGCGGCGTTTTTCTGCCGTAAGACGGCTCTGTAACCACATCGCCCAAACTGATTTGCTGTTCTAATACTGCCAGTCTGCCCTGTTCCATAAGTGCATACATCTTGCCCCAGCCGTTGCACGCCTTTGTGATATCGCCAAGCTTAACTGCCTCGTCATAATATGCCTCGTGCATTTTCGTGTTATCGAATACCAGCTTATTGTTCAGCCAGAATGCATCATCCGCTTCAATCGGTGATGTGAGAAGAACGGTTGCACCTTCCTTTAACCATTCATCCTTTAAATACAGCGGTTCCTTCGGTGATGCGGCAATGCTTACCACATCCCCAAGCCGGATTGCTTCCTCCATGCTTTCTTTCGCACAGCCTTCCAGTCCGAGTTCTTCCTTTGCCCATTCTACGAATGCCTGTGCACGTTCCAGATGCGCTGCTTTTGCCACGACCCGTTTCAGATTTTTCAGTTCGGACTTCATTGCCAGAAGGGTTGCCTTCTGGATAGGCCCAACACCTACCACACTGATGGTCTCCGCATCCTTATTTGCAAGATAACGCACCCCAACGCCCGGGATACAGCCTGTCCGCATGGAGCTGATTAAATTTCCGGACATATATGCCAGCGGCTCACAGGTGTCCGGGTCATTGATTGTCACATTTAAGATAGAGCGTGGAAGTCCACGTTCCTTTGGATTCTTTACATTTGAGCCATACCATTTTTCTCCGCAGACCGCAAATCTTCCGCCGAGATATGCCGGCATAGAGATAAAACGCCTCTCCGGCCCTGCAACCGGCATATGTTCAAATTTTGTTTCCTTTGGAAATACCAGAACCAGTCCATGCTCATTATGATTCGGACCTCCCATCAGATAATCTCCTTCATGTAAAATCCGAAATACTTCTTCACATACATTTATACATTTTGCCGCATCAAGAACTCCTGTCTTGATTAAATCCGGCTCTGACAAATATAAAAAATCTGTTCTACTCATACGCACGTATCCCTACTTTCTCATAAAATACAGGAATGACATCTCCTAAGATACCGTCCTGTTCTTCTAATATCCGCTGTTCCGTCAGGTTTATCTCCTGCGCCGTCATCCGTCCGTCCGCGTTTGCCTGAAATTTCTCCTTTAACTCTTCTTCCGTATAAGGTCTGGGGTTGTCAAAATCCCCTACTGCATGAAACGTTTCTATAATTTTGTTTTCTCCGTCCTTTAAGTGAAGCTCTATTCTGCCGCCCCGCTTCTCCGGAAGAAGCTCATTGTAAGAAGTATCCTCATGCAGATGAATTTTTCCCGTCCAGCGTGTAACAGCGGCATCCTTTTCACAGTTTCTAATGCTGTCCGGCGACAGGCTTCCTTTTTCAAGCAGTACCGCAAGCGACACCGGTGTTGAAAACTTTGCCGCAAGATCATTCGGAACACTCTCATCACCAATCTGTGCTGCTTTTTTATAGGTAAATACATCGATTCCTTCCACCTGATTTTTAGAAAGTCCCTGCGCAAGCTCCTCTTTTAAGACATCCGCAAACGGATGAATGAAGCGGCAGCCCGTATGCACCTTAAAATAGTTACTGCAAAGTACATATTCTGTTCCAAGACCTTTTGACAGTTTCTCGGGAAAAATATCTGCTCCCATCACTTTCCGGTAGACACTTTCCACAATCTTTCCGTCACTTTTCACTCCACGTTTTACAAGAGGAAGAAGATGGTCCGTCACAACTGCGGCAATGCCCGCATATACATCATGCAGTCTGCTTCCGTCATACACGGACTGCCATACCGATACCTGCGGCAAAGATGCCGCAAGCAAAAGCAGTTCATAGGTTTCCTCGACCGGAAGCTCCTGCATTACCGCAACTACCGCCGCCACTCCGGTTGTCATCATGGTTCCGTGTCCGAGCACATGATTAGGAAAATGAATGGCTGCACCCCAGCGGGATGCAATTTCATACGCTGCAACAAAAGCACGGTAAAATTTCTCCATCGGTTTATCCCGACAAGTTACAAACAGATACGGAAGAATATGGCACGCCGGATGTCCGACTGCCTTGCGGTTTCCCTCATAGAGTTCTGTGGAAACCATTGCTTCCGTGACAGCAATCACTGCATCATCTTTGTCTGCCGGTATTTCCTTTTCTCCAAGCCCTTTTAAAATACAGCCTATTGAATCAAGCACCACCCATGCAGCACGCTGCTTTACCGCCTGCGGAAGTTCCTTCCAGGAAAGTCTTCCTATAAATTCTGCCTGTTCATATACACCCTGCTCGAGTTCATTCATACCGCCTCACCACCTGTCCGTATCATATTGCAGTGTCTCCAAAGCTTTTCAGCCTGTTTTCTGGACTCTGCCTCTATTTTTTCTTCATCGGTCGTAAGCATTCTGCGGTCCTTCATCAGAAGGCGTCCATTGCACATTGTGGTAACCGTATCTTTTCCACCGGTGCCAAAAAGAAGATGTGCGTTGACCGTCGTTTCGTCAAGCGGTGTGGGCGGCTGATAATCAACAACAATCACATCTGCCTGATACCCTTTTTGCAGCTTTCCGATTTTTGTTTCAAAAATGGTGCTGGCAATCTGTGCATTCCCTTCAAAAATCATCTCGGGTAATTGTGTCCAGCCGCTGTTGATATCACGGGTCTTATATTTGTACAGCGCATTGCCGATTCGCCAGACAGTTGGAACGTCATGTCCAAATCCATCCATTCCAAACCCTGTGATAATGTTTCTCCTGCAAAGTTCCTCCCAGGGCGGCATATCCACACCGTTATTCATATTGGATTCCGGATTTGTGACAACCATCGCATTTTTTTCTTTTATAAGTGAAAGTTCTTCTCCGTCCAGATACACTCCGTGTGCAATTAACGTTTTTTCTCCCAACATCCCAAAACGTTCTAACCGTTTTGTAATGGAGCAGGCATAACGCTTCTGACAATCCTCCTCGTCCTCTCTGCACTCCGCAATGTGAATATGATACGCATTTTCGCTTTCCATCCGCTCTGCCGCATAAGCGAGCGTTTCATCCGACAGTGTAAAGGATGCATGGAGTCCCATCATGCCCTTCCGTATAGGATTTGGCTTTGCTTCCTTTATACAGCGGATATTTTCATTGACTGCCTGTCTTGCCGCTTCTTTTCCGGCTCTGTCCGACACTTCAAAACACAGGCAGGTACGCAATCCTATTTGTTCTGCTGCTTCACTGAACTGTGCAAGACTTCCCGTCACCGCTCCATAGGAGGCATGATGGTCAAACTCGGTTGTCACACCGTTTTTTACCGCTTCCAGAAACGAAACCTCTGCCATGCTGCGGCATTGTTCTATGGTAAACTGTCCGTCCACAAACCACCATTTGTTTCTCAGATTGTCCATAAATCCGTCCGGCACAAATCCCGGAATCTGATAGCCGCGCACCAGAGAGCAGTACGCATGTGAGTGAGGATTGATATACCCCGGCATAATCAGACCGCCTTTCGCATCGATAATATTTGCGCCCTGCGGCAGTTCCGGAATCTCACCTCTTTTTCCGACGGAACGTATCTTATCTCCCTGACAGACAACCACTCCGTCTTTTATAACCCGGTTGGCATCATCCCGTGTCACCACAGTACCGTTCATAAAAATATTGATCTCTTCCATTAGCGTTCCTCCCTGAAATAAGCCATTCCATTCGCCTTTGGTCCAAGTTTTTTCATTCCAAATGCAATGAGAATGATAAGTGTAAACAGATATGGAATCATCTGGAATATCTGATACGGAACCACACTGCTTACAAGCTGTAACCGGATCTGGAGAGCATCACAGAACCCGAAAACCAGACATGCCATAAGGATTCCGAATGGTGTCCATTTTCCGAAAATAACGGCTGACAGTGCAATAAATCCTCTTCCCGCAACAATTCCTTCGGAGTATGTATTGGTGTAGCACACCGTTAAAAATGCTCCGCCAATTGCCGCCATTGCCCCGCAGATAATACAGGAAAGGTATTTTTTCAGGATTACATTGATACCAAGCGTTTCCGCCGCTCTCGGATATTCCCCTACCGCGCGGTAGCTAAGTCCCGCCTTTGTCTTATAAAAAAATACATATGATAACGGAACCAAAAGGTATGCAAGATATACAAGCGGTGAATTTTGGAAGAAAATCTGCCCAACCACCGGAATTTTTGACAACAGCGGGATAGGAAGCGTCTTCATCGTCACCCCCTGTAACAGGGATGAAGTATTGGAAAATAATATCTTATACAAAAATCCCGCCAGTGCCGGACACAAAATATTGATTGCCATGCCATATACAATCTGGTCCGCACCGAGATTGATTGTCGCATACGCATATATCAGATTGATGCAGACTCCAACGGCGCCTGCCGCAAGAATTGCAAGCCACGGATTCTGTGTGTAATACCCTACCACGAATCCAAACAGAGCACCGATTGACATCAGACCGTCCAGACCGATATTGCACATTCCCGCGCGCTCGGAGTACAGTTCTCCAATTGCAACCAGAAGAAGCGGCGTTGCAATACGGATGGTTGCCATCAGTAAATTCAGAATAAAATTTGCATTTAAAATCTCACTCATTACACCGCTGCCTCCTTTTCTTTCCTTAAAATACGCTTTTCTCTTTTACCGCTTAAAGATTTTCTTTTTACGATTGCAGTTCCTCCCACCGCAAAAATGATGATGAGCGCCTGTATCATCTCCGCAATGGCTGTTGGAACGCCCATGGAAACCTGAAGTGCAATGGAACCTTTTCTGAGAACCGCAAATAAAAAGGATATTACAAGCGCTCCAATCGGGTTTAATTCTGCAATCAATGCAATTGCAACGCCGTCAAATCCGAAACCGGAACCAAAACCGCTTTGCAGACGGAACTGTTTTCCCAAAAGCTCTGTTGAACCTCCTAATCCTGCAATTGCTCCCGAAAGAACAAACGCCGAAAGCATTATGAAATTCACCCTAAAGCCGTTGATTTTTGTCGCCGTCAGGTTATTCCCCACTGCCCTGACTTTAAATCCATACGAGGTGTGAAACATGATGTAATAGAGCAAAAGCCCCACAATCAGTGCAATGATAATTCCATAATGAACCCGGAAGCCCGCCGATAAAAACGGGAGTTTTAAGCTGCCGTCTATTTCCGCTGTCTGCGGAATACTTCCATCCCGGAAAATGTTCGTGTACACAAGACTCATGATAAGTGTGGCAATATAGTTTAACATGATGCTTACAATCATCTCATTCAGGCCACGCCGGATTTTTAAGATTCCTGGAATCAATGCCCAGACGCCGCCGGCAATCACACTTACAAGCAGGGCACAGATGATTCCTGCCGTTCCCTTTATTCCGGTAAGCTCCAACAGTGTCACGGCTGCAACTGCTCCCATGATAAACTGTCCTTCACCGCCGAGGTTAAACACGCCGCATTTGTATGCAAAAGCCGCTGCCAGTGAAGTAAACATCAGCGGACACGTCAGTGCCAGCGTCTGCGCCAGCATGGAACTGCTTCCGAATGCTCCCATAAACAGTGCTGCATACGCCGTAAATGGATTTGTTCCGAGTTCTGCCATGATGATTCCGCCCACCAGAAACGCTAACAGCACCGCAATAAGCGGGATGATCAATCCTTCTATTTTTTTCATGCCGTCTCACCTCTTCCTGTCATTGCCATCGATATCTTGTCAATCGGAGGATTTATTCCCGGGAACGTTCCCATAATTTTTCCTTCAAACATTACAACAATAACGTCCGCAAGTTTAATAATCTCATCCAGGTTGGCACTGATTAACAAAATTCCACAGCCGCGTTTCTTTTCCCGCAGCATCTGTTCATGGACAAATTCCGATGCGCCGATATCAAGTCCTCTTGTCGGATGCATTGCAATCAAAAGATCCGGTGTGCTCTGCAATTCTCTTGCGAGAATCACCTTCTGCTGGTTTCCGCCTGACAGGCTGCGCACCGCCTGCTCCATGTCAAGGCAGCGGATATCATTTTCCTGCTGCATCTTTTGGGCGTATGTGTGAATTTTATCTTTTCTTAAATAAAGTCCCCGTCCATAGGAAAAGCGTTCTCCGTCCGTCTCCTTTAAAATAAGGTTTTCCGCAATCGTCATATCGCCTACCAGACCCATCCTGTTGCGGTCTTCCGGAATATGAGACACTTTTTTCCGGATAAATGTCTCCGGCGTAAAATGTTTTATCTTTTCCCCGTTTATGTACACTTCTCCGCTCTCCGGTACCAGATTGCCCGATGCCATCAGTGCAAGCTGTGATTGTCCGTTTCCGTCGACACCTGCCACACCGACAATTTGTCCTTTTTTAACTTCCAGGGAAATATCATTCAGCCCGTTGTGCTTGTTCTGACGATGGAAGGAAACTTTTTCGAGCTTTAACACGTCTTCCTTCTGGTCCATGGATTTCTCCACAAGCTGCTCCTGCAGCTTCTTTCCCACCATCAGATTGGTAAGTTCTTCCTCTGTCGTATCCGCTTTTTTCACCGTTCTGACAGATTTTCCACTTCTTAAAATGGTAATCCGGTCACTGATTTCCATGACCTCTTTCATCTTATGTGAAATGAAAATGACCGATTTTTTATCTGCAGTCAGCTTATGGATGATTTCAAACAGTCCGGCAACTTCTGCATCCGTCAATACGGCGGTCGGCTCATCAAGCACCAGTAAATCCACATCCCGGTACAGTGCCTTCAATATTTCTACTCTCTGCTGTTCTCCCACGGAAATGTCTGAAATCAGCTTATCAAACTCCACCTGCAGTCCATATTTTTCTGCCAGTTGTTCAATTTCGGCACGCATCTTATTCTTCTGGATAAATATACTGTTTCCTTTTGACAGCCCAAGAATTATATTCTCGAAAACCGTCATGTTTTCCACCAGCATAAAATGCTGATATACCATGCCGATTCCAAACCTTACCGCCTCTTTCGGCGATGTGATTTTTACCACATTTCCCTGATAAAAGATTTCGCCCTCATCCGGCTGGTAGAGCCCGGTCAGAATACTCATAAGAGTACTCTTTCCGGCTCCGTTTTCTCCAAGCAGCGTATGTACTTCTCCCTGTTCCACACTCAGCCAGATATTGTCGTTTGCCTTGACACCGCCAAAGCTTTTTGAAATATTTCTCATCTGCAGTATGTTCATAGTCATTCCTCTTTTTGCTTATTTGCTGATGAATGTACCGTTTTTAATTTGTTCTACGTATTCAAGATACTGTGTTTTTATATCTTCCGGCACCTGTGAACTAAATGTTCCTACCGACAGACATCCGTTTTCAACTGTTCCGTAGATTGTCGTATTTCCAAATGTGCCATCCTCGATTGCCTGCATACACTGTTCCACAAGAGCCGCATTATCGGTTACCACACTGCATATAATGACTTTATCATCTGCGGATCCCAAATCTCCCGGCTGACCGATGCTGTAGTGTCCATCGGATTCTGCAAGTGCCTCTCTTGCTCCGGTATCAACTGCGCCGGCATCGCCAAACAATACATCCACATCATAGGTAGACATCATGGATGAAGCAATTTCCTTTCCTTTTGCTGCATCGTAATAATCTCCTGCATATCCTGATGTGACATTTACATCCGGATTAACTACCTTTGCTGCCGCCTCATATGCTTCAAGCTTTGTCTTTGTCGTATCCAGTTCCATTCCTCCGATAAAACCAATATAGCCTGTCTTTGTCATCAGTCCTGCAAGCGCACCTGCCAGATAACCAATCTGTTCTGCATCCGGCATCACGGATACTACGTTATCAGAAGAGAAGGTTCCGTTTAACAGGCAGAATTTTACGTCCGGATACTGCTCTGCCACCTGCTTTACCGCATCTGAATACTCACTGCCCGGTGCAAAGATTAAATCGTAACCTAAGTCTGCATATCCGGTAAGAACCGATACATATTCGGATGTGTCCACGTTTTCCGTATAAGCTGTTTCATATCCGTATGCTTCTGCAGCATCACACATTGCCTGGTAACAGCTTGCGCCCCAGCCTCCATCGTTAATGGATGCTCCGTAAAGCATTGCTACTTTCTTATCACTGTCCGTTTTTGTTTCTGCCGCTGTTGTGGTGTCTGCGATTTTCTCTGAAGTCTGTTTTTCGTTTCCTGCCGTCTGCGATGCACCGCATCCCATTATGGTGCCCGCCATAAGTGCAACAATCATTACTGTAGCCATCATTCTTTTTTTCATAATCATTCTCCTTTCTTAAAGAAACAAAAAAAGACAAAGAAATCTTTTCAGACCTCTTTGTCTTTTCCCTCACCTGTAGGTTGACGCAAGTCTATCATCATTCCTACACTTTTTCAAGTGTTATTTTTTCGGGAAATTTGCAAAAATGATACCGTTTCGGTATTGTTTTTATGTTTCTATTTGTTTTTTGTTCTTATATAGTCAGCAAAACGACTTGCAGAACTTGACATCGCTCCATATTTCTTCCAGACTACCACTGCACAGGAGGTAAATTTTGGATTGATAATCTCCTTGCACACAATCTCCGGGGTCTGCAGTCTGCTTGCCGCCGACTTTGGACACAGAAGAATTCCAAGCCCCTGACGAACCAGTTCAAAGCCGCCGCCAAGCGCCGTATAAAGGCAGACAATATGCGGCTTCATTCCAATCATATGAAACCAGTTTTTTATCTGTTCCTCGTGGCTGTTTCTACCGGGTGCAATCAGATTTTCCTTTGCAAGCTCCACCAGTTCCAACGTGTTCGCTTCCCCTGTCGCCAACGGATTATCTTTATGAATACAGGCTATCCACGATTCCTCCTGCAGACGGATACACTCATATTTTTCGCTGTTAAACGGCTCGCGCACAATTCCGATATCAAAGATGCCAAGGTCTAATTTTCTTAGAATCTCCTCGGTATTACTGTAGCAGATATTGTACGTAATGTCCGGAAATTGACTGTGAAATTCTGTAATCCAGGTTGGAAGCACGCCCATTCCGACTGTTTCAATACTTCCAATGCTGATATTTCCGTCATATGTTCCAAACGTACTGTTCATTTCCTCTTTGAGCTTATCCGTCAGTTCCACGATTTCCCTTGCATGCTCCCTGAAATAATAGCCCGCTTCTGTCAGATGAAGTCTCCCGTTCTCCCTCTCAAAGAGTTCCACATTCAATTCTTCCTCGAGTTGCCTCATCTGTCGTGTCAGCGGAGGCTGTGACATATGAAGGCGTTCCGCCGCCTTTGATACATTCTCTGTTTCCGCAATTTCAAGAAAATAACGCATTGCCCTAATATCCATATGTAATACCTTTTTTGATATAAAATATATGTTTCTATATCTTTTTTATTTTTGACTATATCTTATCATATAATTTACAGAATGCAAGTCTCATTTTTCGTCCGTTGTAAGGAATTTTGCACTTCTTTTCCGTATGAAAAAAACGGCAATGAAACCATCTTCATTGCCGTTTCTACTGTTCCCTGCGGGAATCGAACCCACAACTGCCCCTTAGGAGTAGCCCCGATACGACATCGGGAAGTGACATCTAATGCTAAAAAATGCTTGGAAATACAGGGTTTTTCAGCATTTCAAATCCCATCTGATACTACGCTGTGATAGCTAATTCAGAGGGATTTTACACCGTCCGATTGGCTCGAAATTAGCAAGGCTTTCGATTTTTGGTGGACGTTGCAAGTGCAAGTAAATGTCACTATGTAACTGCTCGTTATGCGGAATGACAGGAAATCCAATTCATTCTCGTGTGGAGCCGCTGGTGTCACACGACACCAATTTAAGTCTGTTTAATATATCATTTCAAACCGAATTTTTCAACCAGAATTATCAGAAATTCCATATATTTTTTTGGGACGAATGATTGTATGTAACCTGTCCTGCCGAAGCAGGTACAGTATTTATCGAAGCATAGTTTCTCGATCTTCGGCTCCCAGCATATATGCGCCCTTCGCAAATTCATCCCTTGCCAAAAGCTCTGTTACATATACCCTGTCGAACAACAACCAGAGTTCTTTTTCTTCTGGTGTAAGTTTGCGGTTTCCGCTAAATAAATGCGATAACCTCAATCCCTCAAGCAGAGCCTGCTTTGCAGCTTTGTAATCATCGGCTCTATCGGAATAATCCTCATTCCTCTGGCTTGATAATTCCTCAATATCATCAGCTCGCATTTTATTATAATACTCGTCCATAAATGCTCTATCCATTTTGCACCCCCAAAAACAAAAATAAGGGCAGACCCCTTTACAAGCTATGAAAGCTATGTAAAAGGATCTGCCATTTTAATTCTATAAGGTCTTCGCCAGCGACTTCAAGAGTGCTGCCATTTCAGGGTTTTGCAGAAGTTTCAGAAGAAGCTCTTTATCATCGGTGGAGCTTTCCTGTGTGACCGGCTGTACCGGTTCCGGTGTTGCCTGTCTGCCAGAGTAAAAAGCAGCTTCCAGTCTTTCAGCGTTCAGCCTGCGGTCATCGTCGATGATATGGGAGTAAACATCCGCTACCATCTTGACCTGTGCGTGACCGGAGTCACCCTGAACGGATTTCATATCGCCACCGTTCAGCTTCAGCTTGTAAGTGATACTGGAATGTCGGAGACTATGGAAAACCACCTTCGGCAGCCCGTTCTCCTCGATCAGCTTATTGAAAGCACGGTTGATAACCTGACCCTCAATCGGCTTGCCATTGGAAGAACAGAACACCAGATTAAAGTCTACGAACTCGTCACCGAAAAGGTCTTTCAATTCTTCGATGTCAGCCTTTCGTTGCACCAACATTTCCGCTACGGTTTTCGGTAAGAATACCTTGCGGACACTGGTTTTGGTCTTAGGTGTTTTGAGAACCAATGCGGTATGCGTACTGGCAAAGGTCGGCGGGAACTTGAACATAATGTCCTTTCCGTTCAGATCTGCCATCGCTTCACGATTTACTCTCTGCAACTCCTTTTCAACGAAGATGCTTGCCTGACCAAGTTCGATACTCGCAGGAGAAATATCTACACAGTCCCAGGTCAGCCCCAGAAGCTCACCCATTCGCAGAGAACAGGAGAAAGCAAGGTTGATTGCCAGACGGAGAATATCATCGTCGCAGGCTTCCAGAGCCTTCAGAAGAACTTCCGCTGTCCAGATGTCTCTGGTCTTATGTTCTTCTTTCGGCAGCGTAGCGTGTTCTACGGGGTTTCTGGTCATCAATTCCCACTTCACTGCCTGATTGAACGCATTACGCAGAACCTTGTGAATCTCTCTGACCGTATGCGGTGTTAGATACTCATTACGAGCTTTCACATACTTCGTAGACACAGCTTTTACAGTAAGCAAATCTCTGTAATACTTGTCCATAATTCTCGGAGAAACATCCTCCAGTTTCATATCACCGATAAGCGGACGAATATAATTGGCAATCAGGCTCTTTCTGCTTTCATAAGTAGACATCGCCCAGGTGTTCACGCCGTAGATAGACATATATTCTTCCAGAAGATCGTTTACGGTCTTGGCAGAGGGTGGAATAAAGGTTCCCGACTCCTGCTCATATTCGACCTGCAACTTTCTTTTCTTTGCTTCAGCATTGGTGTCAAAGGTTTCCCATTTCTGACGCTTATTGCCGTTCTCATCGGTGTATGTATAGACCACAGAATACTTCTTTTTTCTCTTAACGATGGATGCCATGTAATCATCTCCTTTCTTGTCCATCCTCCGCTACTAATCTGTAGCGGGTCTGATTCTGATACCATTTTTCAAAACTCTCTTTGGTAGCTCGCTTATATCTGCCAACCTTGATAAGCTCAAAATCGCCATTGGCAACAATATAGTAGATGGTCTGACGATGTACCCCAAGCATTCTTGCCATTTCCGGCAGACCGTAGGTGGATGCCACAATGTCTGCATCCAGTTTTTGATCCTCTACCGTGCGATAATCGCTCTGGGATGCATACCATCTTTCAAAGCTCGCCTTGGTCACTCTACGCTTGCCCAGGGCTTCGACAATTTCAAAATGCCCTTTGGCAACCAGTTCGTAGGCAGTTGCTTCTTTCAGCCCAAGGCGCTGACCAAGCTCCTCTACAGAATATGTAGTTTTCTTCAGTTCCTCACCGGGAGGGGTTCCATCGACCTTCTGGTATTTGAACTGGTTAGCATACCATTCCTCAAAACTGTCGATCATCACCCTCATGGTGTTGCCGACAAGAATGGTCTTGAAGTAATTTTTCTTAATGAGCCAGTAAGACTCAGTTTTGCAAAGGCCAAGCATCCTGCCCATTTCAGGGACAGACATACTCGTTCGTTTTCTTGTTTCTGCCATCGCACAACCTCCTATGTAAAAAATGTAGCCATGTGTTTTCTTGTCATGGCTACATTTTATCGAACTCTTGATTTATTTTGAAGTTTGTCGCCGGGTTGTACGACACACTTGACAAATCTCACATTTGCTGATCCAGCCACTCATCAAAACTCTTTTTCGAGATTCTGATGCTGCCGCCGATGCGCACACTATGAAAAGCTTTCTTTTTCACGAGGTTATATGCGCTTGTTCTGCTGATCCCCAGGATGTCCTGAATCTCATCAACGGTATATGTTCTCTTATCGAACTGGCCTGTGGAGGCTACAATGGATTCTTCGGTACGCTGATTCATAGCAGCAATTCTTTCTTCAAACATCTATGTTCACTCCTTTTCTTTCTTCGGTTTATGTTTTGTGGAACGCTTTTTCAGCTGTTCCATTGCAAGGCTGACGGATAAGGCTTTCTCAATCGCTACCATTTCACGGGGCGTAACCTTACCTAAGTAGTTATCAATTCTGCGCTTATCAATGGTGCGGATTTGCTCCAGCTGCACAACAGATGCTTCTTTAAATGCAGGATTGTCTCTAATCAAAAGATGGGTCGGCATATTCTCCTTCTTGCGGATTTTCGTTGTGACCGTTGCCACGATCAGCGTGGGAGAATACCTGTTGCCGGTATCGTTCTGAATTACAATCACCGGTCTGATGCCACCTTGTTCAGACCCAACTACCGGGTCCAGATCAGCGCAATAAATATCGCCACGGCGATATACCCAATTTTCTTTCATCATGTGCCATGACCTCCTTTCGTTGGGTATGTAACAAACGACTGCCCGAAATAAATCGGGCAGTCATTCCAAAATCTATGTTTCCCATATTTGCCACGCACCCCTGGGAAAGAGGACGGTTGCCCTCAGGGAACCATCGAACGGCTGATTGCGAATCAGCTCCATAGGAATCTAACCTCTGCCGGGTTCTCCGCCAGCTCCGTAGAGAAGTATCATTAACCCTGACTGTTTTCATTGCCGTATTGGTAGCAACCCAATATTTACGAGCCGGTATTGATCGCTGGCACCGGATGAGAGACTACTGCGTCAATATAAGAAAAAAGTCGTTCTGTTTCTCTTTCCGATACGTTACGGCGTACCGCTGATGTGGCTGATGCTTTCGCACCGACAGCAGGAACGTATTCGATGATTGTCTATTCAGTTTTCAAGGAACAACCAGCCTTTCTCTTTGGCTGTGTCTAAATTGTACTGTTTTCACGATTCGTTTTTTATGACCTCTCACGGCGGATACCCACCGCCATACGGCGGATTTTATAATTTCATCTTCAAAGCAACCAACTGATTTATAACGGAATCCAATTCCTTTGCAGCTTCATAATTGCGAATCTCGCAGCCAATAAGTATGTAGTCAGTTGAAATACCAAAGAAGATACCAATTTCAATCAGCAGATCAATGGAGAATCCCTGAATACCTCTTTCGATTTTTCCAAGGGTACTTGTACTGATGTTTAATTTCTCTGCAAGCTGTTCCTGTGTCAGCCCTTTTTCTTTTCTAAGTGCGGCAATTCTTTTTCCGCTTTCTTTCTGGTCGTAATACATATCGTTTCCTCCGATTTCTTGAAATTTTGAAAATGAAAATTCCAAGAAGCCGGGAGGAGAACGGTTGCGGGGAATATCCCCTGAAATAAAAGAAGCGCACCCGATCTCACAATTTCTTGCAAGAACAGGTGCGCCATTGCGCTGATTCTGATTCAAATAAATACCCCCGCCAGTTACATTTTCTTAGGCAATTTTGCTCTTGCCCTGAAAACATAACTGGCGAGGGTGTTATGACCGGTGTTATGCCGGTTCGTATCGGTGTTATGACGGTGTTATGATGGTGTTATGGAAAAAATCGGGTGTTATGATGGTTTTTACTGGTGTTACGCCGGTGTTATGCCATAACACCGAGAAAAACCGGCAACTTTCAATCTTTCGATCAGCTCGTCGTATTCCTCCTCTAAGAGATTGCGCTGTGCCATCCGCAGCTCTCCTCGTGCCATCTCTGGATGATCCAACTGAAACATTGCGTAAATCATCCAATAGTAGCCATCAATGCTGTGTGGTGCAATCAGAAGCATTTTAGAAGCATAGTGCTGGATACAGACGTAATCACGTCCCAGATCAAGCGTTTTCATCAGTTCGCATACAGCACCCAGATAGCGGTACTCAAAAGCCACCACTTTGGACATAATCCAATGCTCATCCCGTGCAGAACCGAACAACGGTCCCTGATACAAATCTATTGCTTTTTTCAAAAACTCAACTTTTTCTTTATGATCAGCTGCTTTCATCGCAATACTCCACTTTTTATCAAACAGCTGAAAGTCTGTAAACACATTCAACCGGGGATTGATCTGATACCCCGTCGGAGTAGACTCAATCAGGCGGTGATCGGATAGCAATTCAAACGTCTGTCTGAATCGGTAGACCAGTCCCTTTATATTTTTAACCGTAGCTTCAATATCTTCACCCGGCCAGATTGCCGAAGCGATTTCCCGTGGGGAAGCTGTCATTTTCCCTTTCAAAAGCAGATACACCAGAAGCCTCGCTATCTTAGGCGATTTCAGTTCCTGCTCCGTCAGGACACCTTTTTCAGTTGTAATTTTGAGTTCCCCAAATAAACTGATATAAACATCGGTGGCATTTGTAATTCTCGGAGAAATGATGGTTAGTTTTCTCGTTTCCAGCAGGAAGTATTCGTTCAGCGAAGAAATAACAGCATAGTTCAGCATTCGCAGAAAACCGGTTTGATTCTTATACCTCTTTGCGTTTCTCAGAGTGAGGAAACCAGTCGGCCCTTTCCAAAAAGGAATCGCCATAACCGCATTGGCATCCAGCCTATGGTAAAGCATATATTCATCCGGCATTTCTTCTTTGATGGATTCAACATCAGGGACAATGATTGGCTCATGATCTCTCAAGCATTGTATCCAGCGTCCATATTTCTCTGACAGTTCAAATTCTTCAAACTTGGTCTGCGCCATTTCTCCAAATTCTCTGTCATACCACCAGATTGGCGTCCAGACGCCAATCTCCATATCCACATCAAGAATGCCGCACCAGTCTGCATCGTAGAACTCTGTTGCGACACGCATGATGAGCATGGCTGCTTTTCTGGGATCAATGCAGGTATTTAATTCCTTTTGCATATTATGCAGAGTACGCTCAATCTCTATTGCATATTGAACGTACTCACACTTGTCTCCGATATTATACATTTCAAATCCGTTATTCCCACAGTTTCTGTTTTGTTCCATAACGAATCCCTCCTTATGCTGAATATAGAAAAAAGCCGCAAAGCACCACTGACCCATTACGGATCATGACAGCTCTGCGGCTTGCTTAATCTGTTTTTGGTTTTGGCTGTCATATCAGTTTGATACCGGCAGTCAAGACAACTTGCTATATGAAATGCAATCTGTATTCAGTTATTACTGATATACTCAATGGGCATTCACAGGAGTTGACCTGTTTGCACAGGTTAGCTGGTGTGTCTTGCTCAGAAGCAGTAATTCCAAGATGCCTTTGTTATTAAGGTGCGTAGGTGACTTTTCGATTCTTGCGAATCACAGTCTTTGTTGTATGTATAATCTCCAGCATCGCTTGCAGCTCTGCGGCATCGCAGTCTGCAAGTTCCTCTGCAATTTTTTTGTCGTAGACAGATTTCACCTGTTCCAGACTATCACACAACAGTTCATCGACAGAAACAGACAATGTATTAGCAATCTTTACGATAGTCGGTAGAGCCACTTTGGTTTGTCCCGTTTCAATATGGCTCATATGAGAAGTAGTCAGTCCTGCACGAAAAGCAACCTCTGCCTGCTGCCAGCCCAATTTCGTTCGAGCTGTTCTGATACGCTGCCCAATTTTGATATAATCCACTTCATTTACGTCCATCGCTCCGATCACCTCCCATCCGAGTCTGTGGTTTTTATTCTATGGGCTAATTGCCTAAATGTCGATTTTGTATAGAGCGATAATGCCTATACAGACAAATTCCGACAGAATAAATTTAATTGTATGGTCACTGATTGTCTCAAAAAAAGGAAGCCCACGCACCGATATATCAGACCGGTTTTGTGGACTTCCTTATTAACTGCTTCTCTTTCTATATCATATTTCCATCTAACTGATTGAATAAGTCTCCCTCGATACCAATTATTTCGTCGATTGGGATGTGTGTGCCGCTCCGCATAATGACGGCACGTTCATAGTAGTCAATTTTTTTGATGATTCCTGTTTCCGTACAATATGCGCCACCAGACTTTCTTTCATCCGGGACAAAATACGTAATGGAGATTACCGGAGTATTCGACAGTCTTTCCTGCAAGATCTGAATCCGATCATTCAGAGCTGATTTCTGATACTCATCCAACTCAACCCAATCCTCGGTTAGTCTGGCAGTTTCCTTGACCGCTGCATCATATCCAGTCAGAGCTGCAAACGGTGAGAATTGAGCCGCACGATCAATCATTGCCATTCGAGGTCTCTTAGAAGACGTATAGTGCGGCAGATTTATTATGTCATCGTATTTGTGCATGTTGTTTGAATTGCTCATACCGCACCTCCTTCAGACAAATTACTAATCCCCATTATAGAGTGTCTCTGCGTTCTCCACTAACCACTCATAATTCGTTCTCCAGGAAGCTCTCATTCCTTGCTTGTTCTTCCATATAGCTTCAGGACCAGAAGTACGTTCAAGGTCAATGCCCCAAAATCCATCGTTCGCCTTAACTACCTGTGCAGTGCGGTTTTTGCCACACTGATAACATTTATTGATGTTATCAGATTCGAGTATTACTGCACAGAAGTTTTCCATTGCTCTAACTTTCAAAACTACAGATAGTTTTTCACGGAAGAATTTATCATCAATCTTATGGTGTCGGTTAAGAATCACATACTTTCGGCTACTGTATTTCTTTAGCCTTTTAGAATATAAAAGGCGCTGTATCTTTTCTGGTTTCAAAATGTCCATACCGTTCACTAAAAGGAAGAACACATTTGAATCCCCAACTTTTTTACAGAAAATATCATCGGAGATTTTCTCAGCGTACTGAAGAAGCTCCTCACTACCGCCAACCGGATACTTTAATTGCCAATTTTTGTTTTCTGTTTCTATTTGATTGCTGTTGTCAACTTCTGGCATTCCTTCATCAGTTCTAATCTGAAATACATACAATCCACCAGGCACATTATGTTTTGATGAATCACCACATAGATTGACAGGACTCAACCGCCCCCCATTCTTATTAAAGCCAAATACATAGTTATGCCCATTTTCAACGCTACCGTCACCACCCATGGTAACGAGTGTGTAACATTCGTTCTCAATAGCTCTTACTTTATTGTACTTGAACCACTTGTCATAAACAACATTTCCACCAGTGCTATTGATAATTAAGTCAATTCCGTATATACCATACATTCTGCTAAACAAAGCATGATTGCAGTCGTAACATATCGTCATGCCAATCAAATAACCTTTGAATAGAATTGGATCAAACAAATCTTTTGCAATTTCTGGATACCGCTCAAATTCCAGACAAGAACTCCCACACATAGTATGTTTGATGTACAAATTCAGTTCTGTTTCTCCTTCAAGGGGAGTAGCATTCGCAAACACACTATAAATCGTATCATACCTGTCGTGGCTGCTAACAATAACCGCTTTCCCAATTTCTTCGCTAAGTTTCAGACAGGCTGAAAATATTTTGTCTTGATCTTCTGTTAGTGCAATATCTGTATTGGTAATCTCATCGACAAACGGCACATAACAATATTCTGGAAAAACTATAATATCCACATCTGCGTTCGTCATAACAGGCATAATTTTATCAAATGCCTTTTTATTTTTAAGTTCATCGGTCTGCAAATACATTGCAACCTTAATGAATGGCGCTTTATTGAGATGTTGCTCAATAGAAGCAGAATCCGACACACCACTTTTATCAATAGTGCTATTTCTCAAAGCCTTTGTTAAAAGGCGACTAAGTTGTTCTGCCGCATCATCAGATTCAAAGTCGATTTGGCCATGCATGATACGCAGCAATTTGTATCCATGTTCGTAGCAAGCAATATCTCTTATACTATCATAATACGCCCGAATTTCATCTCTGTTTACTGGAGCATTATCTCTTGCTCCTATATCCTTGCAAGCCTTAATCCATAAAGAGCGATCGTATAAGACAGGAATATCTCTATATGATTCCAATGAGATTCTTCTGGCCTCGGAGAAATGCTGTCGCTCGTCATACTCGATAATCAACTTCTGGCTTTCACATACGAAATCACACCGCAAAGTAATATTTTTCTTTGCAAACGTCGTATCACCACGATACGAAGAGAGAGCGTCATATAATTTTTTATATGTACCGCTTATTATCTCTGGCGTTTTTAACCAAGGATACGTTTTTTCGCAGACAATATCCCCATCAAACAGTCGATTAAGGATCAGTTGGAGAGCATTTTTTTGCTCTATAACTTTCTTTGATGGAATTACGACTTTGTTCTCCTCTGTTTTTTTCTTTTTATGCTGTACAGTATGTTTACCGTCACCAACTGCTACTGGCTTTATTTTTTGTTCGACAATTATCTCTTTATGCAGAACACTCTTTTTTTTGCTTTTGGTCGGAGTAGTATCCTTAGAAATTCCATGATAATCCATCTCAAAACCGAGTCGCTCAAAGAATCTAACCGTTTCCATTCCTCCGCCAAAATCATTTTTACTGATTTGGACACCGTAGTGTTCCTGATATGCCATTCCTCGAATATGCTTTGCGGGTAATTTCTTTCCACCATAAACAAGAAATGTTGAACGAGGTTCAGGGTATTCTGGATTATCGGCAAGAAACTTCTCGATTGCTCCGATTACATCTTCACGAGTAATATCAATCCAATTAAATTTTGCCAAAATTCCTCCTCCTCACTTTAAGTTCCTTTGAAGATTTATCTTCAATATAATGTCAGTTATCGTTTGGGAATTCAAAGTCATCCTCCGTACATTTCCGGATAATATGCTTTGTCTTTTCCATTGGCAACGGTACTTCGTCCGCTGCAAAATATTCTTTCTTCACCACTTCAACTACAGCTTCATGGTTGTCTTTACCGGCAGGAACAATCACATAATCACCAACTTCGATTGAGTCGTCATCGGCTATGTAATAATAGCTCTTATATCCTTCATCAAAGGTCACACTGCAATAGATGATGTCGTTGCCACACCGACGCACCTTTCCGTAGACGGATGGGTTCATTATTTCGCCCCAGCCGTAAAAGGTAATGAAATCAAACACCGACTCCATAAACTCAGCCCAATCATCCGGTAAACCTTTCTTATCGTAGGTTCCCTGGATTACTTTTTCAACACCCTTTTTTGTGACAACCTTGATGGTGTAGTCTTTGCTTTCAAGTGGATTTTCAACTACATCAGGTGGATTTCCTTCAATATGTTCAAACAGGGTGTCTATATCCAAATCATCGAGCAGGCTCTCAATACCGCCTTCTACTTTGTACCTGCGAGTGACAGAGCAACCTGTGCCGATATTCTGGATGTGTTCAATGCTTTCGCTGTTTCTGTCTACGATCAAAGATTCTGTGTAATCCCAGACAGCATATTCCGTATGCTCCGAGATTGGTTCCTTCGGTTTTATCTTAGTGATGCGGTGATAGAACACTTCGATCCGATTCACAATGTCTGGCTTGTTGTTTCCATCAAAGACATACAAATCATGCATATCCAAACTGTTACGGAGTAAATCTGAAAGGTCAACACCTTGAACTACAAACTCGGAACACAAAGAACCACGAAATTTATAGGTCTTGCCCTCCGTATTCGTAAGCTCCATATTCCAGTCACCGATGTCTGTTGCAAATACCTCTGTATATTCGTTGCTGAAATATGCTGAAAATGCGAACATAATTCTTTCTGCAACAGCTTTATCAACTTTCAGGTTTTGTGTTCTGGCCTTTTCATAATGCCCATCACGGCGCTGTCCGAACACATACGCTGAAAACCACACTCGTCCTTCTGAATTGAGAGTAATGTGTTGCTCGACTTCTTCATCCGGTTCCGGGCATGGACCATAGCCAAGGCGATTAGAAACAATACGAATTTTCTTCAACTCACCGGTGAATATAAAAGGGTTCTCACCGGAAAGCACCGCCAGACGGCTCAGTGCAAGAATAAACCAGGAACGATTCTCGAACTCCAAAATGGAAGCGGCATCATACGCCCAGTGATTGAAGTATCGCCATTGTGAGTAGATTGCAGAGCCAAGCAAACTGATGTCTGTTATCTCGTCAATAACTCGATTCAATTCATCGTATTTGCTCGCAGCATTCCCGTACTTCTCTGAAAAAGCGTGACCACAATCCATTTGAAACCCAAGAGCTTCACAGTCATCAGCCATGTAGTGATCTACAAGCTCTATGTAGTTGATTTTTTGATCTCTGAATTTATCAGCCCATTTTGTGGCGAAATCATGGACTTGCTTCAAATATTCCATTGCAGTCACCTCCTGAAAACAATTAAAACTCCTCCCAAGTTCTGCCGTTTAGATCAGCTGCAATCTTTTCGGTATCAGGCATCGTTTTGTACCCAAACATATCCGCAAGGTTGAAGAACTTGCTTTTCTGGATCGGATTCTTGCTGCTTTTTCTAAAGTCAATCGGGTAGAACTTCTCGACCATAAAGTATCTGTGACTGATCGTGCGGAGGTTATAGCCGTAGTCCTCTGCACGGTGGATTGCTTCGTTAATGCGGCAGGTCTCATCCGGCGTTGGCGCTTCGCCGCTTTCTGCACGGTATGTCATTTTTCCTTCAACTTCAACCGCAATGATGGTCTTTTTCAGCTTACCGATCGCACGGATGCTCTTATCTTTGTAGAGTCCAATATATCCATGCTCTGAAAACTTGCGGGATTCCTGATCGTAGAATAAATTCAAATCCACGTTGTCCTGGAATGTTGTTCCAGCCACAATCGCTCGCATCCACTTATGACCATCCGGTATCAGCTTTTCATCAAAACAATACTTTTTGAAGTCATCCAGCACAGAAATAATCTCCGTGTCTCTGTCATCAATAATATCTTCCATCGCCTCCACAAGCTGTTCAAAGGTCAAATTAACGTGCTTGATAGGGTGAATCAGGCGACCCTGATTCTCACTGTTGTACTTTTTTAGTTCCGCATTCATTTCATCAAACAGCTGCTGCTTCATTGGTCTGGGGTCGATAGTCAGCAGAACCTTGATGTCCTCTGCGCCGAATTGCTCCAGATGATTTACAAGCTGCTGCTTATCGAACTGATTATAGAGCTTTGTCTCAACAACAATCTTAAAGCTCTTTTGGCTGATTACAGCATCCGGAACGCTTCCGTCACCAGCAACCTGTAAGTCAAATGTGATTTCAGGGCTTTCATCCTCTCCGAGAATAAGGCTGTTCAACATAGAGAAAAATTTATCCGCATTGTAATTATATAAACGGGAAAGCATCAACATGGTGTTGGATGTGTCCACATTTTCTTTTGAATGGTATCGCTGAAAGTAATGTATCTGCATAGCGCACCTCCTGAAACCTATCTGCCTTTTTCGATTTTCTGCTTGCGAGCTGATTCAACCCATTTCGCAAACTCCCAGTCCAAAGGCACCTCATCAATCACTTCCATCAGCATTTCCTCATAATCAAGATAATCCTGATAATCTGATATTCTGCTCCATGCACAGGGCAGAGGAGGGATGCCATACTGCTTCTTCGCAATGTCGATGATGTAGTTGTCCAGCGGAATATGTAAAAAACGGTAAAACGGTTCTACAACATCAGGAACCAGCACATACAAATATTTCAAAGTCATGTTGACCCATTTCTGCGCTTGTCCAATATAAAACTCGATTCCTTCCGCTTCATACATCACAACAATTTCTTCGCAAATGGAGTGGTGCCATTTTGTAAAATCCTCAGCGTCATTCACGGCAACAAGCTCAGGGATTCTTTCTTCCAAAAGCGCATCTACCGCTTTTCTCAACATATCCCCATTCTTGCCATTAAATCGGATGGTTCTGCACATATCCGTATATGCGCTCCTGCTGGCAGCTTCAAAGGGGTTATCCGTTACACCAAAGTAGAGCATCTTCAAAAAGTCCAGAATCTTGCTATCGACAGAAATCATACGGGACGGAGTGGAACCTTCTTTTTTTGCAAGAATCCGTCTGCAAAACTCATCCATCTTGTCTTTGCCATAGAAGGAGAAAGGATCGTCAACAGCGTTTCCGTCCACGTCATTCCAAGGGTCAAAAACCACGCTCCCCTTATGATAGAAGAAAACACAGTCTTTCATCAGAAAATATCCGTTGCTGTGAGCAATCCAGTCGGCCTGTTCCCATGCGTATTGCTTTGCCTTTTCAATATCGTACATCGTATCCCTCTTTTCGCTATGCTTTGTGACCGCCAATCTGTGCATTGCGGTCTTTAGCGGTTGCACCTTCCTGAAGGTTCATTCCCTTCAAAATGGCGTTCTTTCCAAATTTCTTCTTTATCGTCAATACTGCCTGTTGCATTTTCTTTTCACGCTCCAGCGCAGCATCTTCTTTCTCTTTTTCCTTCTCCAAAGCAGCATAATCAGTGAATAAATCCAGTTGTTCCACTTTATTTTCTTTCGGCACATCTGCTTCACAAATTACATGATTTGCGGATATGTTGAGTCTGCGTACCAAAAGAGATTTATCTACAATCCGGTCATATAGTTCCAAAACCACATCTGTGACCAAGCGGGTAGAAGAAGTATATCTGCCGATATTGGCAGTTCCATGTGCGTGCTTCGGCACTTGCCGTCCATATCGGTCAGTCGTTATTTGACCTTTGTATGCCTTGCGGCGCACAGGGTCAGACAGGTTTTCTATATCGTAGCCAACTGTCAACACGATCTGGTCAGTAACCATTCCCTTGTCCACCAAATCCAGCACGAGAAGATCAATCATCTCTCGAACAATCAATCGTGCTTTCTCAAAGTCATAGGGACAATGCAGCACCTGCCCGGAGCCGACGCTATTACTTTCGGGCTTATATTGCTTCACTTCCGCAATCGTACATGGCTCCCAGCCCCAGGCATGATCTATCAGCAATTCGGCATTGATACCGAACAACTTGTAAAGCAAATCTTCATTGTAATAATCATTCGATCTGCCCACCGAACAACGTGCAATATCGCCCATCGTAAACAAACCGACTTCTTCCAGTTTCTTTGCGTATCCCCGACCAACTCTCCAAAAGTCGGTGAGGGGACGGTGACTCCACAGTTGGCGGCGATAGCTCATTTCATCCAGTTCAGCTATACGAACCCCGTTTTCATCAGCCGGAATATGCTTTGCAACGATGTCCATGGCAACTTTGGCAAGGTACATATTCGTACCAATACCGGCTGTTGCAGTTATACCGGTCGTTTCCAAAACATCCTGAATCATCCGTTTTGCAAATTCACGGGCATTCAGACCGGAAGAAGAAAGATAGTGGGTGAGGTCAATAAACACCTCGTCAATGGAGTAAACATGAATGTCCTCTGGAGCAATATACTTGAGGTAGATATTATAAATTCTTGTGCTATGCTCCATATAATGAGCCATTCTCGGAACCGCAGTAATATAGGACAGCTCCAATTCAGGATGAGCAGCCAGCTCTATTGCATCACTTGATGTTCCGGTAAACTTGTGTCCCGGTGCTTTTCTCAAACGCTCTGCATTTGCTTTTTTTACCTGTTGGACTGCTTCAAACAATCTGGCACGGCCTGAAATACCATAGGCTTTCAAAGAGGGGGAGACTGCAAGGCAGATGGTCTTTTCTGTTCGGGAAGCATCTGCCACAAGCAAATTCGTGGTCATGGGGTCAAGCCCACGCTCGATACACTCCACGGAAGCATAGAAGGACTTGAGATCTATGCAAAGAAATATTCTGTTGTTCATAGTCCCAAGCCCTCCATTCTATGATTTAATGTTTTTTCGATTTCCCCTTGGTCAATTCATAACTCAGGGTAAGTAAGCCTTTTATTGTTTCGTCCGATTCTGGCCTGTCCAGCATTATGCTGATCCATTTATCTTTGTTCATGTGATACGCCGGGTAGAAACCGTTCTGCATCCGGAGGGAACCGATCATAACAGGGTCACACTTCACATTCAAAATATCGACAATGCCCTCGTCAGCCAAACCAAGTTTTCTGCGGTCAACTTCCAAGACGACGCCGTACCACTTGTTATTGTCTGTGTGGCGCAGGACAGCATTCCAGTCATTCCACGGGTAATCCGGCTCTGTTCCGTATTGCTGCCTGCACCAGTCAAATAGTTCTTGTCTGGTCATTTTATAAATCCAACTCTATTTTTTTCGATTTAGAAATTTCGACAATCAGGTTTCCGGTAATTTTAAGCAATTCTCCCTCTGCGCATACAACATGAAAACACTGTCGGTATTCATAATCATATTGGGCACCCACATTTTCATAATATGTACTTGCCCCCAAAGTAGAATCATGCTCATTCCTGAATTTCTGAATGACTCCATGGCCATAAACCCATGTGAAGTCATAGATTCCAACTGGAATATCACGGCCTATCAAGTAATCGCCAGTAGGCAACTGATTTTTCTGAACCGTAATCGGTTGATAAGGAACACTTTCTTTTTGCTGAGTGTCACCGGAAGAGTCTGTAATTTCCGGATCAATAGCTTTTTGTAAAAGCGCATCTGCTTCCGCTGTTCCTGACAACACTTCAACAATTTCCCTTTTGCCATTACGATATGTGACACTGAATTTCAACCTTGAACCGGTTGGAACTGTTTGCTCCATAACCATAGGTGCGCCAAAGGTATCACCGAAACTAAGTCCCCAATTATTTTTCTTTCCATAAAGTTGTGTCTGCTCTAACAGAACAACAGAAATAATATTTTCCAAATCAATTTTGCTCTTTTTATTGCCAAACAGCCCCATAACAATCACCTTCTTTTACAATAACGCATCAAATTCTTCAATCTTGTCAATCCACTCAAGAGGATCATTTTTTCTGTTTCCTTTTTGAGTGAGCAGAAAATCAAGCACACCACCGCCAAACAGCTTTTTTACTTCTACCTTCAGATGTGAACAGCCATCGTTATCAACATACACGCTCAGCTTAACATTAGAGTATTTGGTCAGAAGAATCCGACTCACATCTGAAAGCGCTGCATCACCAATATACTTTTTAAATCCCCTTTTAGTCACATACGGTTTTATCTCAGCTGCCACATCTGAGAGCGATCCCTTAACCTTTTCCATCTCGTTTACCTATTCCTTAATTTGCCCCCAATGCCTTGATGACGGCTTCTTCTGGACTCTTAAACAGAATAAAGTCAAAAGCAGTCGATAAATCAGCCGGAACAGCAGCTAACTCCGGCATACTGACAGCTGGCATCAGAATTTTCTTTGCGCCACTATCAAGACATACCTGGAGAGTATTGGCAAGCTCATCAACTTTCAGGAGGGTTCCTCCAATGCTCATTTCTCCCAATATCGCCATGGAGCTTTGTACCGGACGGCTCAGAGCAACCGAACATAGCGCAATAAGGGTAGGAAGGGCAAGCGTTTCGGTCATTCCAATCCCCTGCAAATCCTGATAATTTATGATATAGTCCTTTGTTGATGTACTAATGGAACCACTGATCCGGTTTCCATTTGCTTTAAGAAAATTAAACGCTGTATTCGTAGCTTCTTTGGCGCTCCTGTCTGAACCGATTCCTGTCTTATCAAATTTACCGTTACCAGGCAAAATCTGGCTTTCTAATCGGTAAACTCCAATCATGCCCGATTTTCCTCTGGAAACTGTATAAACCTGTCCAGGATTGCACATTCCATCAGGAATCAGTTTCCCGCCGCCCTGTTCCGGTACGGATACATAATGTTCCGACATATCATCAAGATCAACATACGAAAAATTCACATCGTAGAACTCCATACCGCCCAGCTTCTTCAACTGCTCCTTGACACGGCGACGCATTTCAAGAGAAATCTGGAGAACTTCTTCTAATTCCTCCTTGGAAAACACACCATCAGGGTACAGTAATTTCAAATAGCCATCTACCATACGTCGTACCGCTATGGTATCTCTCTGATTCAGATTTCTGCCCAGCCGGAAATAGTGGTCAATCGCATCGCCATATTGTTCTTTACGCAGTTCACGGATGAACTCAGCCAGATAATCACTGATAAATCCATAATCATTCGTAAAGTGTTCTGGTCTGAACTTGGGAATTTCCCATCCCGGAAGGTAACAATGAATACGGTCGAGGAACGCTGTATCGGTACCCATTTCCGTCGGGAAGGGATCGAATAGGCTGGATGTTTTCAGCAGGACATCCACGCTCTGGTTGATATTGCCAACGAATACCATAGATGCGGAAGCGGCTTTTTCTTCTTTGCCACGGGCAAAAGAGCCGGATGCCATATAGTCTTTCATGATCTGGACGCCGTCTTTGTCTTTAAACTTGATGCCAGCCACTTCATCGAAAGCCACACAGTCCCACAAGCCAACCAGACCGACTGTTTTCCGTCCCATGTTGTAAAAAAGGTTAGCGACCGTAGTTTGACCGCCAGAAACCAGGATGCTGTTTGGAGAAATCTCTTTATACAGATGAGACTTTCCGGTGCTTCTCGGACCCAACTCACAGAGATTAAAGTTATTTTCTACAAGCGGAATCATACGGGTCAGAAGCAGCCATTTTTCCCGGTATGTAAATTCATCCGGCTCCATTCCAATAGATCGGAGTAAAATGTCCAACCATTCCTCTTTTGTAAAGGATCTACGCCCCAGTTTCAGTTCATCAATGTCAATGTGTGGCATCTGGATTGGTGTCAGTTTCCGGATGCTGATCGGCGTGATCTCACGCTGCTTTTTCTGCTTGGAGCGTAGAGGGTTGCCGTCAATATCCTCAATACCGAAGTTATTATCGCCCTCGGCTTCATAATCCAACTGAACGATACACCAGATCCCTCCGCACAGCAAACGGTCAAACTTTTCCGGGTATTCATCGGCAATCGGCACTTTTCCCAGACCGAGGTTAGAAAACTCTGCAAAGTAGCAGTTCTTTTTTATATCCAAATGTACCGTCACCATATCAATAATGGTATGGCTCCCCTTTTTGCGCAGCTGAGAGAGGATTTTCTGAGCTTCATCCGGGCGCACAAAATTATCAGCAAGAATACGCTTAACATTCTGCACACCTTGTTCGATTACTTCTTCATCATCGGAACTGCAATACTGCCCAAGAAGGAACTCAAGAACATACACCGGCACATTTGCGCCTTCCTTAATTTTCTTGGTCAAATCTTTGCGAACAATCTTCCCATCAAAGTTCTGACGGAGCTTGTTCTTTATTTCTTCACGGGTACTGCAACCCTCTTCAAAAAGCTCCATTATCTGCACCTCCTGCGGTTATTAACTAAAGAAATCAAACTCATCCACCGCAAAGGCGATGTCAATCTGGAATTGCTCACGCTGGGGCATCTGCAAGCCCTGTTCATCTGCAATAACCAGATAATAGGTTGCTGTATTACTATATTTCAATGACTTCAAGTTGAAGTTGCACCGGAATGTCCGGTCTGCACCGTTGTCGCTGGTTTTATCCGCAATAATCTTCTGCACATCGCTGATCTGCTTTCCGCTTTCATCCGTAAAGTAGACCAGATAAGTTGTCGCTTCACGATTGTCGCCCACGGCATCTTTCTGATAAAAGTTCAGAGAGAAAATCATGTTGCTGATCTTGCGATTCGCAGACAGCAGGCTGACAGTCACAGGCTTCGTGTCGTATTTCTGCTTGTTGCGCTTGTATTCCATCGAATCATTTCGCAGGTATCGGTATTCAATGACAGGAACAACCATCTCCTGCAAACTAATGCCGCCATGTACGAAGTTTAACCCACCGCCGTTCATCTTGATACGGATGCTCTCTCTCGGAGCAAAGCCATCAAATTCAGATTTACCATCTAAGAATTTAACCGGCATCAGATATTTCGGTGCTGCTCCTTTCTGCATAATAGCGTAACGCCGACCGTACTCCACATCCATCCCATTAAAGCTGGTCTTGTCCACTTTATCATCCTCAGTCAGAGGGCTATATGTGTATAAGAAGCCGTGGTCGGCAGTAATCATAATTCTTGTGCCGCCAAATTCATTTACAATAATACGGACAAGATTTTTCAGTTCAGAAATAGCCTTATCACAAGCTGGGAACACGGATGTATCTGAAGTATGGCTGGCATCATCAATGGTATCGTGATAGAGATACACCACATCCATACCTTTGACCAATGCGCTTCTCTCAGCTCTTTTCATGCCAATAATGTTTTTGTATTGCAGAGCAACACTGGACGGATTCTCATTTTTTAACACTTTATCCCGGTTGGTGCTGGCTGTAGACTGAGCATCTGCAAAAACAGTCAGAATGTCGTTTCGCACCTCGGCGCTCAATTCCTTGTGAGGGAGTAAAGCCGCCATTCCAAATTTTGTGATGGACGGGAAAATGCTCTGCATACTGGACAAAGAGACCTTACTCTGGGTCTCTCTGCGAAGCTGGTCAGCAAGGCTTGCAGCAACTTCATATCGCAATGCGTCAGAAATAATTACGAACACTCTGGTATCCGAGTTCTTTATGCGGGAACGATAGAAGTCCTCCTGTTTTGCGATTTCCAGAACTTTACCATACTGTTCCAATTCGTCCGCACAAACATCTGACCAGTTATTCCCCAGCCCGCCAAGAAACCAGTGGCTGTAAAGCCCTTCCACCTTGTCTGCAACGTGCTTAAACAAGTCATCCAACAGAATGTTGGAGGTTTCCAGACTCTTTTGAAAGCTCAGATGGAACAGCCGGTAATATGTATCCATCTGATAATAGTTCTCCGTATATTCCTTCCAGATGCCTTTTGCATCAGCGGTGTGGAATCCGGCAGAGTGCTCTTTGAAGAATCTCTGCATATTGGCGACCTGAAGCAACCCGTCATAAAAGTTCTCAAACGGCTCATACCATGCGCAGGTTCTGCGCTTTTCGACCGTTGTTGAAATAGTGTCCACATCAATGATATGGTTGCTGATCTCGGTCATCAGCTTTGTCAAAATCACCTCGTTGATGCAAGGGAAGCACTCGGTATTCACCAGATCGTCTACCGCTAACTTGGCAAAACGCTGGTGTAGATGAGCTTCGTCCTCAACATAGCGGGCAACATCATACAGCTGTTCCCGATCTTCACCGTGAAGCCACTCAGAAATAAAGTCATAGCAATATGCCTGGTGGGGCATGGAAATAAAGCTGTCCAAGCCTGCCAGATATTCCGGGCGCAGAGTACGGGTGGAAGCAGTCAGAAGCAAATGGATTGCGAGCCGTCCAAGGTCGTGTTCTTCTTCATAGAATCCGCAACCCTGACGAACCATCGCCCAAAACGCATCTTCCGAGCCATAATTGATAAACTCCCGATAGGTTGCATTATTCTGCACATCCAGTCCGGCACGGAACACACTACGGATAATCTGGTTCGGCTGCGGATTTTTCAGCCCGCAAATTGCTGCCATGACAGCCATGTGCAGCTGCGCCGGGGTAGAAGGAATCTTGTTCTGAGCCACGATCCTGGCACGTCGGTCTTTGGCATTGAAGTATTTACGGTAGTGCTTGACCTGTTTACGCATCGCCGGAGTGGGAGGAATGTCCATCTCATCCATCCAAATAGAAATCAGGTCAGCCCGGAACTCTTCACTGTAAAGCTCAATATCCAAAAGCCAGTTATCATCCTGACGGTCATAGGAAACGGGGCTGTAAACCAGATAATTGCTGGTCAGATCATCATGATTCAGCAGCTTTTTGACTGCAAAAGCATTGCTGCCGGTCAGGATAACCGTTTTTGCATTTTCCAGCACGATCTCATCCAGCTTATCGGCAAACTCCTGATCCTCATCATACCAGAATATAATTCTGCGCTGATAAAACTCAGGCAGGGGCGCAGCAAATCTGCGGTTTAAGTCTTGTATTACTTTGTCGGCATCCATGCGGCTACCTCCTTATCTTTTTCAAATGAATATTGTGGCGAACTGAACAAGAGAGGCAACTGCAGCACCAAATTCTGCTGCACCTTTTATTGCACTCAATGTAGCCATTGCTGTCTTTAACATTCCCTTTTTGGGTTTCTCCGCCGCCACTTCGCTTTCGATTACTTCCAGGCACTCTGAAACGGTTTCCTTCTCCTCGGAAGTAAGGGTATTTGCAGCTGATTGTACATCGGCAATCAATTTTTTCAGTTCTCCGATGTCAACACCTACCTGGTTTGTTGCAGTAACGGTGGCGTTGTCGGTTGCGATAATTGCCTGTCCACTCTGTACCGTCACATTGTAAATCACTTTATCATCCAGTCCCATATCAATACCTATCTTTGTCAGATAACGCTCAACATGGCGGATCAGCACCATGACAAAGCGCTCATTAAACCCTTTTATCTTATCCTGAAAGCTCGACGAAGAAGAATATCCCATCGCAATCCCACGGTAAATTGAATTGTTTTTATCAACTAAGTACCGTAAAACCGCAAACACATTACGGACTTCTTCTTCGTCAGTATCGCCTGTTGAGAAAATTGTGCGTCCGTAAGATGACTGAACCGCTTTCACCTCTTCGTCCAAGTTCCAATCACAACTTCCACAGCCGTTGATATAATCAATGATGATCGGGGTGTCCTCTATGTATTTCAGGAACTTTCCAAGTACCCCCGTATAATCCTCATAATCAGCTTGAAGCAGACGATTAGAGCAGCTGTTGAAATCATACTGAATTTTTCGTAGCTCATTTCTATTCAATTTCATAGTTTTTCACCCCGCAAAACGGACAATATGCGCCCGTCATTTTTAATAATGGCTTGATTTTTGCTGTACGCTTGCAGCACGGGAATGTACATATTTCCAATGCTTCAATTCCCGAACGAATAGGGTCTTCACTCTCGTGACGAGGGCGTTTCCCCGCTTTGAATTTAACCATACTATTCTTGCTATGGCGCTCCAAGTCCTTGAACATATCATAAATCATGTCATTAACTTTATTTTTTGTCATCTTCATAGCAAGCTCCAGAACATCTTCCGTGATATAGCTGTCACTGGTCAATCCGCAGCTGGGACAGAAAATATGGAGTACCCCATCATCCTGCAAGTCCGAAGGAGTCCCCTTGAAGAATGTTCCACAGTGCTCACATTTCAAAAGGACATACCCTTCATCATCTGTAGGAATTGAAATAGTCATGTGGATTTCATCACTCACAAGTTTTCTCCTCCTTCGTTATTTTATCTTTGCCAACACATCCTGAAACTTGGCATAGTTGACCTTCACGCCATCATCAAGATCAATCGGAATCATCTGGTCAGCCAGATGGTGAATTTTTTCTTCGTAGGTGTGTAGCTCGGAAGCCTGATCCTGAATTGTTTTCAATTTCTTATTCAGCTTCACACGCTCGCTGGTCGCCGCAGAAGCAATGCGCTGCTCTAAGTCCTCAATGGCAGTGCGGTAACGACTCTGCTGTTCATGCACATAGTCGGTACGGATGCGGGCAATGGTATCCGGTTGATACCGGTGCATATAAATCAGGCACTTGAAGCCATTTTTTTTGCCGCTGTCAAACTGCCAATAAATCGGGCGCTTCTGATAAATCCTGCAATGGTCATTGTAGAAGTCGTTCAGGAAGTAGTTCCGAATGACATCCTTCGGCTGACCTTTGCCGCCCAAAGCACCTGCAATAAATTTCAGGTTTTCGTCAAGCGTTTCTGAACCATAAACGGTTTCCACGAATTTCACAAAACGCCCCACAATATCATCTTCAAAGTATTCATCATCGCAGATCGGAATAATATTGTCTTTGTCCGCCGGGAATGTATCGTACTTATCGGCAGACCACTCGCCGCCAGCATAGGCAAGGCCTGGTTCATCGAGAGAATATCGCCCGAACATACAACCCACAGCATAGGAGATCAAGGAGCGAATATCCCGTCCCAGATCAGCCCTGCGGACGGTTACATCCTTGTCCGCCACATCCGGCGTCAATTCGTCCTGCAAGCCGTAAATGTCAATGAAAATGCGGTTGAGTTCTTCTTCGTTGGATTTGAGTGCATCAAACCGTTCATCGCAAAGACGCTCCCACGCTTCGAATGCCTGCTGAATCGGTGGTGACACATGAGAGTATTCAACGGGAACAATTCCATCTATCAAATCATCCTGATAGAGCGTGACCTCTACTTCTTCATAATTCCCCCGAAGTGCAACGAGGGGATGCTGCTTGTAATCCCATGAGGTTTCAAAGGAATCCCAATCTTCCCGTGATCGTTCTACACATTTTTCTCCAATTACGATAACAGTATTCTTTACTGAGAAAAGATGCTCAGGAAGCGGAATTGCACAAATATCTTGAAGCTGAAAATTAAGCGTTGGTGCCAAAAATGAAAGGAAAAATCGTGCAACTTTTGTATTAAGCACGGCTAAAACAAAAAGTGTATCTTCATCACTTTTCTGTAGAACAGCAGTTTCTTGGTACATTTGGTCATGTTTAAGCAATCTAAAGCTTGGTGCAGCTGTTCCTATTTTTCCCCACGTTACTCCAGGCATATCCCAGAACTCTTTTCTTATAATACGACCAGCCTGATTATTCTTGTAGAACTGGCGTGCTTCAACCGACCAGTCAATTACATTTACAATATTTCCATACCACTTCCTATACTCACCGCCCATTGCGCAAGGCAACCATTTGTAATCGAATGCGCCAACAGAATTAGAATTAACTTCCCAAAAATATAGAATAAACTTTGCATTATTCGTTGTTACATTTTTCCCTTCTCCGAATGCATACTTTTTTATGCTTCCCTTACTTTCATCAAAAATAGTAAACACATTCTTTGGGAGCCAATAAGCCACCAAAGACCCTGGGATTTTTAAAAAGTTGTCCTGCGTGGAAATATAACAGTTTGTCCTGGAAAGATACAAATTCTCTTTTCCATTCTGTGAGTTTGAATCAATCAAACGGCAGTAGCTGCCCTTGAATCCGTAAATATGCTGATTTTGGAGTACAAAACTGGTAGTTTGTACTACCTCACCCCCTATTTCTTCAAAGGCACGAGGCCCAAGGTGTGCCATATTGACCATTTCCGCACGTTGTAATTTTGTACGCAGTTTTTCATAGCTGGACAAGAACATCCATGCGTGTTGAGTAATCATCGCCTGATAACGGTTTTTCCCGGTCATCTCCCAACAACGCTCAATAAACACAGCAAATAAATCGCTCTTACTGTCAGGGTAATTCTTTTTTACGAAATCAGTCAGTTTGGCACTCATACCAGAGCTGCCCATATACGGCGGATTCGTCACCACCGCATCATACTTCTGTGCCAGTGCTTCTGCCACCTGTACCAATGGCAACAGTAACCGTAATGCCGTTTCACGGGACATATCAATATCCTCAACGATCTCGTCAAAACGCTGGTAGAGAACAGACCAATCCTGCGGAGTTACGGTCAGAATAGAACCATATTCCTTGGCATCGTGCAGCTCCCGGATAATGGTATCCATCGCCGCTTTCAGCTTGGCATCTCCATTACAGAAATACTCAATAGCGAATTTATCCAGATGATTGCTTTCTACAATGGCATACACATGGGGCTGAGGTACATCGGGATTGCCATTCTCATCCTTACGGGCTAAAAAGCGACGATCATACTGGCGTGCTTTCATCATCACAGCAAAATAAGCCAGCTGTGCCGCACGGTCATCAATGTCCAGACCATACAAATTATTTTCTACGATGCTGGCAACTGCTTCACGGGTCGTGTAGCCGTAGCTCTCATAGATCTGCATCAGCACATCGAACATATAGGCAAGGATGTGACCAGAACCGCAGCAAGGATCAATGACCTTGATCTGCTCCGGGGTGAGAGCTGCATATTCTTTGCGAATTTCAGCGAGCTTGTCCTGCACTTCCGGTTCCTGCTCGGCTTCCTCCAGATAGTAGTGCCACTTGGTATCCTCCGGGTTACGGTTTCCGGCAGTATAGGCTGCCTGCTCCTCCTCGCTTGGAAGAAGCTGGCCTTTGGTATCCGGGTGCCCTTCCAACCAAAGACGGCCAAGGCTGTTTTCCACCATATAGCGCACGATCCAGTCCGGCGTGAACAGCTGGGTAGCTGCGGGGATATTCTCCTTGGTGATCTTTACATTCTTTTTCAGGGCAGCGAACACATCGTCCTTTTTCTCGCTGTTATAATACTGGTACAGCCAGCCGATGATCTGAACCGCATCTTTCCAGTCCGCTTCCGGGATTGTTGAAATCATCTGCTCAATGACGCTGCCCTGACGGAGCAGGTTGTCCGGCAGAAGCAGCTCAGTATAGTCTGCGATCCGTTGGAATATTCCCGGCAGAATCTTATTCAACGCATTGCACTGAACAATGAGAAGGTAACGGTACAGCTCGTCTGTCTTTTCAGCCTCCTTTAAGGCATAAACCTTCTCCATATCCAGTCCGTCAAGCTCCAGATGGATCGCTTCGGCAAGAATCTGGGGCTTGAACCGGTTTTCTTCATCCGTGAACACACGAACATGAGAGGGGAGGTAGCCGTTGACCTCCATGAAACGCAGGGCGGAAAAGCGGTTGAACCATGTGTAGGCAACCTCCTCCATAACCTGCCGGTATCCTTTATCCTTAATCTGGGCAATAAGCGCCTGACGCTGTTTTTTCTCGTCAGCGGACAGAACCTTGCCATTCACACTGTCAGCAGAGGCATCTACCATGTTGTCCTCGGTAATGCCATACTGTTCCGCTTTCATGGAAACACGGGCGATTAGCTCTGTCCGTGCCCAGACAGCATATTTTTTTATCGCATTTTTATCCATAATCGTCTCCTAATCTACAGAACCATGATTCTCTGTTCTTATGCTGGCACGTATTGCAAACAACGGAACCGACAGCTTTCCTTTTGCCTTTTTTCCGTCAACGCTGTGCGCTATAACTTTGCATTCCTCGAATTTTTCTTTTTGACAATGCCATTGCAGTGCATCCGCTTCCTGCTCCGATAGTGTATATATGGCATTGTGGTAGGGCAGAATAATCCGATTTTCTTCAGGCATATGGCAGTCTACTAATAACTTTTTCTTGTAACAGATTTCAAAATTCTCCAACACAAAGGGCTTTTCTCCCATGTTAAAGATTTCGATTCCGTGTTCCGAAGGGCTTGTTTTGACACGGTATTCTTTTTCTGTCAGCTCACTGTCTGGTGCAACCACCATCTGAAAGCAGAGCTTTGGTCGTTCTCGGATAACGGTTGTCAGTTCATTCAAAATCCATCCGATCACTACTCCAATAACACCAATCAAAGCAGATATAAGTTCCATCATGGTTCGGGGTCTCCTTACGGGTTAATTCAGCTTGATACCATCACAATTTTTCAGCAATGTTTTCAGTTGGGCACGAATCTTCTCCACATACTCGTCTACATCTGCTTCGCTCTCCAGCGTTTTCGCCTGGAATACAACCTGACGGTTATAAGCCTTAATCACTTTCTTCGGTACCGGTTTATCGCCTGCACCAGTATTTACCGGCGGTTTCGGAGGAGCCGGAGGGGCAAGGAGAGATTCAATCCTGTCCACGGTATTGTCCTTGTATTGACACATCGGCAGGAACATGCCATCCAGCAGAGCGAGGCTCTTGCAGTCGGCTATTTTCGTTTTGCATCCTGTAAAGTAGGTGTCAGATGTAGCAATCACGTTGGATGCCTTCACATCACCATGAGCGGCAGTATGGATTTCCTCCATACACTGACGAACGATTTCAAGAACTTCCAGACGTTTTTCATCCAGCATTTTGTCATGAGCAGTCTGTACTGTTGCCATCAGGGCATTCAGTTCTGGAATCCGCTTATAGTTAAACTTAGTGCCGGACTGGATCATAATAATCAAACGAATGGTATTCAGAGCCTTATGTGCTTCCTCGTCCTTTGCGATGTAATCCAGATCGGTACGCAGTTTCTGTTCAAAACGGACAGCAGAATCAAAGACCGCAACCTGATTCTTAAAAAAGTTCTCCACACTGACCATCGCTTCTTTGTTATCGTAAAGGGTATCCTGTTTCTTTACGACACGCTCAACAAGAGCAAGATTGTCTTTTCTTTGAGAGAGAACATCATCCATCAGACTGATTGCAGTCTGTACCAGACCTCGATCCGGATACTTGCGATCTTCATACCGATTGTTTAACTGCGTGTAATGATCCTTCTGTGCAGAAAACTTCTCAACGATAAATTTAATTAAACCATCTTCGTCATCTGGTACATCCATTACATCAAAGTAATCCCTCAGGAAGTCTTTGGCTTCTTTCATCATGGTTACGGAAACCATCTTCCGTTTGCTGATAGAAGTCTTACCGATCTCACTCTTTTTGCGAAGCATATCGGGAAGCTTCGGATCATCGGGCTGAATGGTATTCCCAGCATATTTGATGGTTACTTTCTGATCAAAAATCAAACTGGCTGCGACTGCTGCAATGTCGATTTCTTTCCAGCCGTATGGAATGCCGCTGTATCGGCTCTGAATATCTGCCATTGAAGTCGGCAGGTTCTTCATTGCCTGCATTTCCAAAAATTCTTCCATTGCGGAAGCTGCATCCCGGTTTGGTTCTGTGCCTGGAATCATCTGTTCTGACCCGTTCAGGATAGATACAATGTCTGCATCAGAAGCGGCATTCTTCGTAATCAGATCGAGCTTGCTATACACATGGGAAACCAGATACTCCAGAGCCTGATCAATCTTACTCTTAGCGTTTCCAGCCTTAATTTCCAAATGTTCGCCATCCACATAGAACTGTGCGGATTCAATCGCTGATTTCAAATCATCCATTGCTGACAGTTCATATTTGCTGGCTTCTTCCTGCTGGTCACGGATAATATCCTGCACAGACTTCGGCAACTGGCTGACATTGCGCTGTTTCACATACTTACGAATCTTCATAGCACTTTCCAGTGATTCGTAATAAGGCGTTTCTGCCAGAACAACAATCGCCTCGTTTCCCTTAGATTCTGTCATTAGATGCAGCTCTGACTTGTCAGAGGTATCGGTTGCCACAGTCAGGAAACGCAGCCGCATTCCACCAGTTGCAACACCAACAGTAATGCCATCTACCATCTGATCAAACGGGAAGTCATAAATTCCATATCGGAATTTTTTCGTGGTGAAAATATCACCGTAAATCATCTGAGCAATCCGCTCCACAATCGAAGCTGTGTCTACCGGTGTGTTCTTAATTTCACGCTGAATATCCTGTTCTTCATCCGTCAGGAAATTATAAGTATCGCCGGTTCTGCCAATATAGTTTTGGCTCATCAAACGATTCAAACATTCCCGGACAGCTTCTCTCATTGTGATTTTATCCATACGAATATCGTCTGCCATCAGAATGACGATGTTATCCAAATTTGCAGGAATATCATCAATGTAACGAATCAGATAAAGGAGCTTCAGCACATCCACATCCTGCTGTTCAATACCATCTCCATTGTCCGCAGCTTTCTGGCAACGCTCAATTACCCGGCGAATCGAACCGTCAAGGAAGGTATGTACGGTATCATAGAAACGGAAGAAGGGCACAAGTGCATACTCATCCTTCTCCTGAATTTTCTGTGCTGCTTCCTGGAAACCGGACAGCATGGAACGCTCACCGCCGGACAAATGCTTACCGGAATTTCCGTGCTTACGGATTTCTGCAAACACCTTCTGCATGATAATAAACTGATACGGTACGAATGGAAAATTCTCAGAGAATTCCATCGGACCGGAATATCCTTTAATGTCCAGAATAGAGCCGCTGAAGCTGAACAGGTTGCGAAGAACAGAATCGTTCTGATCATAAACCCGTTCCAAAATTTGACCTGCCGGCGGTGTTTTTTTCAGAATACGTTTCTGAATCACTTCATCCACAGAGGAAGAAGAAAGGCTCAAACGAACTTTAAAGCGAGCCTGAATGCGGGAGAACTCATCCGCACGTACTTTGATGATCTCATCAATGGCTTCCTGTCCGGTGCAAACGACCCAGATTTTGCCGCCACATTCACTTCCGATTTTTTCGGTCAGAGACTGGAGGTTCAACAGCATATCGGTGTCAGTACCGACATACTGACCAACTTCGTCAATCATAAACAGCAGACGGAAGTTTGCGGGTTTAGAATCCACATAGGCTTTCATATCTGCAACAAGCTGTGCTATGGAAAGGTCTGTGGCAGATTTATCATTAAACCAGGCTCGTGCATCTTCCTCGCTCATATCCAAAACTTCCATCAGAGTCGGAATAATGAACTTGCCATTAAAAGCAAAGGCACGGCGGGTTTCCATCCAGGTCTTGCCTTTCTTTTCTTCAAACACACGACGAAATTCCTCAGTCTTGCCCTGCTGATCAATATAACGCTCAAGCATAGCTACTTTCAGATTTTCCCCGTAGTATCCAAGATGGGTATAGAACATTTTTGCAAAAACACGAAGTACCGCCGTCTTATCCTTTGTGATCGATCCTTCAATGTCAATGTTAAACAGAATCGTTTCTGTCATTCCTTTTGTCGCACGGTCAATCATCATAAAGGTAGCGGGATCATCCTCAAACTTTTTCCGGAATCGCTCCACGCTACGCACACCTTTGACTTCTTTGTTCTCCAGTAAATACGATAGCATTTTCAGGAAGTGAGATTTACCACTTCCAAAAAAGCCGGAAATCCAGACACCCATATCAGAGGTCGGCTGGTCAAAGGCATCTCCGTAATAGTTGAAGAAAGTAATGAAGTGTTTCTTCAATTCCTTCGTAATCACATATTCATTTAATTCCTGCTCAATGACATCATCGGCAGCCTGGTCAACCTTAATGACTCCATTGATTTTGCGGTTGATGTCGTCCGCAAACATTTCACGAATGATCATGGCTTTTCCTCCTTAGATTACATTAAATGCCCGATAATAGTCGTTGGGCTGAAGCCTGTTAAACAGTTTTACATGACGGCCATCAAATTCTCCCGGATACATAACAAGAATCGGAATATCCGAGAAATGCGGCTGCAACGCTTCCAGAAGAGCATGGATTCTCATAAAAGGGAATACTTCGCCCACACCAGTCAGCATTAAAACATCACCAGGTTCGTGCGGTTCATACTGTATTTTCTCAATAAACTCTCCTTCTCCTACAGCAGAATGAAGCTGCTCCAGTAGATATTCACTTCCGTCCGCCTCTTCCATATCCGGTATCTCGTTTGTGATGTCCATATCATCACAAATGGACAGGAAAATATCATAGAGATTACATATTTTCAGATGACAGTTCAAGCTCTGGTCTGTTGTGAGTTGCTCGACAAAATGCCGGACTGTCATTTCTTTTTCAGGCTCATAACAGAAAATGCGTATATTTACTTCATTGCTTAATCCTTTTCCTTCCAGAAACTCAGGCTCCTGGATTAAAGCCCGGACTTTATCCAAGCGTTCCTTTATGTCACTCATAAAGATCCCTCCTATGAGAAGCAGTTGAATGCAGGCAAAGCGGATAAATCTCCATTGCTTCTGATGGCATTTTCTAAAATCGGTTGCAGCCAGACAGGATTCAAATGATCTGATTTCAAGTTATCCAGATATTCTGTTTCTACCAGAACTCTCGCAAGAACCTGCTTCAATTTCGTAATTGTATTATCGCTCCAGGTGGCAACAGTGTCATCCTGTTCCTGTAAACGCATAAAATAAGTATTCAAGTCTATCTTACCAAATGAGCTGTCCCTTAATCGGTACTTCTCACCAATCACCGTAATCATAAATTCCCAGACAAGGCGGCTTTGCTTCATCATTGCATACAGACAAATCTGTTTTGCCACATCTGTAGGCTGAATAGAAATTGCCTGAATGAGTGATTCATCCTCCATTGCTCGAAGCCGTTTTATGCAGGCTCTGGCGATTCTTGAAATCGTCTTTTCTGTCGGATACTGAAAAAGGTTTTCCTCAGCAATCCTGCTAACTACTTCTGCGTCCTCCAGTCCTTCACATATCAGTTTTGCTGTTGTACGCATTTCATAAAACAGGAATGGTTCCCTTGTCAGAGAAGCGATATATGGGTATGTACTATCCATGTTGAAGCCCCCTTATTCTTGCTCAGATGACTCCGAGACCACTTCCATGATGTCATCAAAAGAACAGTTCAGCGCACAACATATTTTTTCAAGTGTATCTGTGTTTACATTGTCCCCACGGTTCAATTTGTTGATTGTATAAGAACTGATATTTGCTTTCTCCGCCAAATCTTTCTTTTTCATGTCTTTATCAATCAACAGTTTCCAAAGCCTCTTATAGCTGACAGCCATGTACTTCACCGATCCTTTCTTGTCAACTCTGCTAAGTATACTTGCACTATTTTACATTATACCACGAACTTGCTTATTTTCAATGGATAATGTTGTGATAGCTCTGTTTTTATGGAATATCTTAATAATATCTTTGCTTATATGATCGCATTACTTTTTTGGAAGGTTTAAATACGCCCTCAGGCACGATTCACAAATTGGCAAGCAGTGTAAACCTGTACAGGTTCACTCATTTTCTCGATTTTCCCTCCGGTGCAATCTTCGCAAATTTGCTTGTTGGGGCAAGCGTCCCCAATCCCCTTTGAACGGTATCTGCGATACCGGCTGCTCGTTCATTCTGAACGTTTTCCTGAGAAAGAAAAAACCTGGACTGCCATTTGGCATCCAGGTTAAAATCTTAATTCCATTTGATTATTCTTTCTTTTCGATCCAGCCAATAAAGGTACTGACCTTTTCGAGATCCTCCTCATTCATGGTTCTCAGCTTCTCGCACAATTCACGGTACGGAGTTTTTGCATCGTCCAGTGGAGCGAAAAACTCTGCCGGTGTCATATCAAAATACGAAATGATATTGAACAGTTCCCTGAGAGACGGCAAGGCCGCTCCGCTGGTTATACCACGAATGTATGAGCCACTCTTGTCCAAATCCAAACTCATCTTGTGTTCAGAAATATTCTTTGCTATTCTCAGTTCAGTAATCCTGATACGAATAAATTCATCATACTGCGTGTTGGCCATTTCTGTCCCTCCTTCCTCAATTATTGTAGTATGAATTGGAAGGCAGTGTTGGTAGCAAGAGAATGAATTTTCGCTTTATCCTTTCTTTTATTGGTGATATAATTACCAATATCAGGTTTTGATTGGCGATACCAGTATGAAGTATCTCCAAAGGAGAGATTTTTATGAATTTATTCGCTGTCAGTTTCTTTGGACACAGAGAAGTTGATGATCCGTTTGTGCTTGAACAGCAGTTGGAAGCAATCGTCCGTGAGCTGCTTCATTCCAAAGAATATGTCGAGTTCCTTGTAGGGCGAGACGGAGAATTTGATCAGCTTGTTTCATCAACGGTTCGCAGATGCAAGCGAACCATCCGGGATGACAACAGTTCTCTCGTTCTTGTACTGCCATATATGACGGCAGAATACCGGAACAATGAGCAGTCATTTCATGAGTATTATGATGAAATTGAAATCTGTCTCGAATCCGCAGAAAAGCATTTCAAGTCCGCCCATCAAGTCAGAAATCGGTCCATGGTTGACCGTTCGGATTTGGTTATTTTCTGTGTCGAACACGATTCTGGCGGAGCTTATCAGACCATGCGATATGCAAAAAAGGCAGGTGCAAAGATCATGAATCTGCCAGATGTACCTCGTTGACTTTCGCATTATTTTTCTCGGAAAGGAAGAACATGAATAAAAAGAAACGAATAGCCATTCTATTTGCCGTCATTATTATTTTGGCAGTTGGAATCATAATTGCGGTGGCTTCACATCAGAAAAAGGAAATGGACTTCGATGAATTTGCTGACCGTTTTGAAAAGAGCGCAGAAGAAGTTCTTGGAGAAGATGTAAAGAAGGTCTCCAAAACAGAACTCGCAGCCACACTTACCTACGGAGATCAAAACGACAAGGATAATAACATTTACTACCGTATCCTTAAAACCACCTTTTACGAAGGAGACCCAGCAGAAATCCACGGATTACATACCGAAGCTCTGAAAGTTCTTTTTCCGGTGGACAGCATGGACAGCTGTGAGGAAATGATGATTCAGGACTGGTCCGGCGCTCTATATAAGAAGGACGACACGGCATTTCTGTGCTGGACGTATTCTCCAGAAGTTACTTATGTTCTGGAATACACTCCAAGCAAAATTGATGATTCAGAAATTATCAAAATGGCAGAAAGTGCCGAACTTGTAGAATAAAAAAGACGCCACGATCTACACTCCAACCGGAGCATAGACCGTGGCATTTTGATTTACCGGAGAGGTTTCTTTTCCTCTCTTTCCTGCTCTTTTTTCTTGTCGATATTCAGAATCGTTTCAACCGTCTGCTTGGCGATCAGATATTCCTGCATTTCTTTCTTCACCTGACGGTACTCCGCATAGGCTTGTTTTTTCTCAATCAGGAGCCGGTTAAACTCCTCATGCAGAACCTGACGGGAAGGAACCTTTTTTCCATCCAGCTGGTCAAAGGCTTGCTTTGCCGCTTTATGCAGCATCAGCTCGTCACGATGTTCTTCAAAAAACTTTTTGCTGTACCCAGACTTGCGATACGCTTCGTAGGTCTTTCTGGTCTTGGAGTAATTATTGATGTGTGTCTGCAATGCCCCAATCTCAACCATTCTCTTTTCAGCGGCTTTGATCGAATCCGAAAGCTCAGAAAAGCGAGTGGTCAGCTTATTTGTGAGAGCGATCAAGTCCTCATAGCTGTCCACACCTTTTTCTTTCAGAAGGCAGACTGTCCTGGCAGCTTCTTTACGGTTGTATTTCTTTGCCCACTTCTCATAACCAACCGATTTTCCTTCCGCCATCTTAGACTGAATATCAATGAGAAGATGGAACTGCTTCTGTTCAGGAGCCTCCCGGAAACCACCCTTAGACTTGTGCAGGCTTTTCCCGGAGATGACGGCACGGAGTTCTTCTTCACTGTACCCCTCACCAAGAGAACGCAGACGAATAAACCGCTTCTGTTTCTTTCCCCGAAATGCTGGCTGCTTTCCATCCTTATACTCGAATCCCAAGTTGGCAAGAGCCTGAACGAAATTCTCAAAACTCTTAGGCTTTTCTTTGAGTACCGAGTCGATAGCTTCACAAAGCTCGTCACGCTGGGTTCGCTTTTTCGGGAAAACCGTTCGTTTCTGACGCTCCCGGTAAGGCTTCGGTGTGATGATAGAAAGCCCATGCTCCGCACAAACACGGTCACTCAGCTTCTGTACCGCCAGCCCGGAAAGGAAGAAATTATTGAACTTCCGGGAGCAATCAACAGAAGTGGAATTATAAATGATATGATTGTGTATATGGGCTTTGTCAATGTGGGTTGCCACAATAAAAGCGTGTTTGCCCTTCGTCCAGCGCATCGCCGTTTCATAGCCAACCTGATTTGCTTCTTCCGGTGTTATTTCTCCGGGCTTAAAAGATTGGCGAATCTGATAAGCGATGATATTGTTCTTCTGCTGTCTGCCCGTGATGTGCTGATATTGCCGTTTGGAAAGCAGAAATTCCTCATCAGCAGTCTTGGGATCGCACTCATAAGAACTGATAAATTCACCGTCATTGGTCTTTGACGCATTTTGTGAATAATCGGTGCGGTCAGCCAGACACTGGGCAACCGTTTTTCCTTTGTTTACATGGAGCGCAATCAGTCTTGTTGCCGCCACTCACATCACATCCTTTCAAAAAGAAAAAGCCACCCGTAGGTGACTTTCTCAAAATTATCTAAGCATCTTTTCCCGATCTTCCGCACCACGCAGATACGCCAGTTTTACCAGTTGCAGCTGAAGGGTATACAGGCTGTTTATGGTGTGTTCGCATTGTTCCCAAAGGGCTGTATTCGATTTTCCCACGATACCAGCCAAAGTATGAACAGCTTCATCTGCCACGCTTTGCAGTTCTGCATACCGTTCATCATTTCCGGCAATCTCTCCGATAGCATCATTAAAAGTAACATCAAAGTAATGCTCCATAAATCCTCTGTCCATCCGTTTCTCCCATCTTAATAACAAATAAATTCCTTGATATGATTTCCCAAAGTTTCAAGTTTTACAACCGCCCATACCAACAGGAAGATTATAAGGATCGCCGTTAATCCCATACCGGCGAGGATAGCCAGGGAAGTCCACAGTGCCTTTACGATGCAGTAGATGGAGCAGCCTGCAATCACCAGGAGCAACAGAGCGATCACATAAGAGGAAATGTTGGTGATCAAATTTCCAAGGATACAAGCAATCGTTACAACAAACAACAACGGCAGTGCCAATACTTTCAAAATTATCTTCATAGGAACAACCCCTTTCTTTTGACCATATTGTACATTGAGAAGTGACGAACTGCAATGATGTCACCACCTATGTAACAGCCAAAGGGCGTTGAGTATAAAAAGAGGGCGCACTGGCTATTTGTAAACCAATGCGTCCCATTCATTCTGTTTTCAGTTCGACAAACTGAAATTTCACTCTTATTTTGATAATAGCTTTTTATACGAATTATCAACACATATCGCTCCAAAAGGTGCTGTTATTAAAATAGATATTACCGCAACCGTAAGGACAATCTCTCCACAAGACAGCCCCATCGCAAGCGGTACCGTTCCAAGCGCTGCCTGAACTGTTGCCTTTGGTGTATATGCAACCATACAGAATAGACGCTCTTTTTTATTTAGCTTTGTTTTGACAAGCGATACTGCTACTCCCATCATCCTAAATACCAACGCCAAAATTACTAACAAAATCACTACAACACCTGCCGCTAATGCATACTTCAAATCAACCGCAATCCCAACCAATACAAATAGGAATATTTCTGCTCCAAGCCAAAGCTTATTATATTTTACGGATAGACGCTTTGCCAACACATCATATTTTTGATTGATGATAATGCCCATACTCATTATTGCCAACAGCCCTGAAACCGGCACAATACCTTCCAGTCTATTTTGCAATTCAAGCAGTAGAAATGAAACACTTAGAATGATAAGCACCTTTACGGAATCACGTATGTGAAATCTTCTAAAAAACCATACAAGAATAGTTCCTACTGCTCCGCCTAAAAGAACTCCCAGCAAAATAGATGTCGGTATCTGTATGAAACTTATTGCAGATACTTCCCCTGTTGAAGCTAAAGTAGTAAGTGCGGTAAACACTACAATCACAAACACATCATCCACAGATGCTCCCGCCAAAATTAACTGTGGAATACTCTTGTCCGTACCATATCCATCCTCTATCAGTTTTATCATTCTTGGAACAACCACCGCAGGAGATACCGCAGCTATGACACTTCCTATGATTGCTGCATCCAGAATAGATACACCTAATAATAACGGTGCGAAAATTATTGTTCCCATCATTTCAATACATGCCGGTACAAAACACATTAGAATTGCCGGACGACCTACCTTTTTCAAATCAGAAAAATTTAAAGACAAGCCAGCTCTTGTCAGAATAATAACTAATGCAATCTGTCTCAAATCTCCTGATATAGTAAGTATCGAGTCATCTACTAAATTCAAACAATGTGGACTTAATACAATTCCCACGATAATCATTCCCAGCAAGCTTGGTAATTTCATTTTTGAAAATATCCATCCCACCAGTAACCCGAACAACAAAATAATAGCAATACTCGTTAACATATAATCCTCCTTATACCACAGGAACTAAAAAAGCTGACAGTTTCTGCGTGGTTTTCGCAGAAGCCATCAGCATAATTGCGGTTTAGGGGTTATTACCCATGGGAGCGCCTCATTCCCAATGTTGATATTATAATATTTTTTCTTCTCTTTCGCAACAGAAAATTCAAAGTTTCTGTTCCCTATAAAATAATCTATCGGGATTCACCAAATCGCCAGACAACGATTGATCGAACTATCAAGTTCTCTACTTGCCATGATTATGGCACATGGATATGAATAATTCTACCAGCTAAATACGGTTGTTTTCCCTATGTAAAGCCGCAGCCGAAACTGCGACTTCCCGACAAATTGTCGGATTACTGAATGGAGGACAACCTGACAAGGACTTCTTTCATGTCCGTCCAGATTTCTTCCAGACGTTCCTGCAAGTCCTTAATGTCAGCTTCGTAGATGCTACCGGTTTCATTGGCTCGTTTTGCGTACTGGTTCAGGTTGTTGGAACAGATTCGCAGAAGCGAAACCAGTGCTTTCACATCCTGCAAATCCAGATTGATACAGTAGCCGTCCAGAGCCATTTTCCGAAGATATGCCCCCATACTGCGGATACCAAGCTCGTCCATCTTCTGATGGATTCGCTCGACTTCCTCCTTGGATGCCAGGAAATGAACATCCTGGTCTCGCTTTGCCATTACAACACCTCCTCGTAGCCCTCAGAGCGTTTTGCAGGCGGGATATGCTCGGACTTGGATTTCAGATCAGCCAGAACAGAGGGGCGTTCTGCTTCTCCTTTTTCGGCTCGGTTTTCCACCGTGTCCTCCATATTGAGTGCCGCATCAAGCTCCGCAAGCCGCTGACTTTTTGCAGCAAGTTCCGCTTCCTGGGGGAATGGTTTTCCAAGTTCTGCTTTTGCCGCTTCCTGCTGATTGTAGAGATTGGTCAGCTGTTCATTGGCTCTTTCCAACCGCTCAGGAATACCAGAAAGTGCGTTATCCAGTCGGGTGATATTTCCCCTGGCATCCGTGCCAAGAGCTACACGGTGGCTCATAGAGCCTTTCAGAACGATGTCAAACTCACTTCGGAAGCTGTCATAGGAAAGCTCCATCTGGAATCCCCGGTAGCTGCCCAGCGGGACCGGATCAGCACTTTTTGTCTCCTTGCAGGCGGCAAGAATGATTTCACCGGCATCGGCTTTTTCCGCATAGTGCTTGCCCATGATTTCCATCCCACAGAATCCATCGGAGATCTGCGGATGTACCTCCACGGTCTTGATGTCCGCTTCAAAGCCATGAATATAACCAGTCTGCTTTTCAATCTCAGCCGGGAAGTATTTCAGGAGCTTATCCTCCATGCGGTACTGCTGGCTCTGGTGGTCAGCTTTCAGCACTTTCAGCCTTGCTACATCAATATCCAAGTCCATCTTTTCCTTGATGAGCGGATTACCGGCACATAATGCTTTGATCTCCGCATAGGAGAGTGCCTGCTCATCCACATCGTCACAGGAACGAACCGGAGATTTGGAGGTCATGATCTGGGAGATAAATTTCTGCTTATTCTCCAGGGTCTGATACAGATATGCGTCGAAGGTTCCCTCGGTCACATACTGATAGACCTGAACCTCTTTGTTTTGGTTGCCCTGACGGATGATTCGACCGTTTCTCTGGGTCATATCAGAGGGACGCCAGCCTACATCCAGATGATGCACAGCCACCAGTTTGTCCTGTACGTTGGTTCCTGCGCCCATTTTCTGCGTACTGCCAAGCAGCACACGCACCTGCCCGGTACGAACCTTTGCAAAAAGTTCTTTCTTTTTTGCTTCGGTATCCGCATCGTGAATAAAGGCAACTTCCTCGGCAGGTACACCGTTTGCGATCAACTTGGTTTTGATGTCGTCATAGACATTGAATGTGCCGTCATTTTTTGGTGTCGAAAGGTCGCAGAACAATAACTGTGTCAGCTTGTCTGCCTGACCTTCCTGCCAGATACGGAGGACATTTCCCACACAGGCATTGAGCTTGCTGTTCGGGTCATCCGGCAACAGCGGGTTCATCAGCCGCTGATCCAGCCCCAGCTTTCGCCCATCGCTGGTAATCTTCAGCATATTATCCACAGACGGATCAATGATACCGGCATGAACATCCGCAGCTCTTTCGGAAAGGGATGCAACCATATCCTTCTGATACTCAGAGGGCTGCACCACAACCGTCTCAAATTTCGCTTCGGGAACCGGAAGATGCAGCTGGTCAGAGGTCTTAATGTCGGCTACTTCCTTGAACATATTCATTAGTTCAGGAAGGTTGAAGAACTTGGCGAATCGGGTTCTGGCACGGTAGCCGGTTCCCTCCGGTGCAAGCTCAATCGCCGTCGTAGTCTCGCCAAAGGTGGATGCCCAGGAATCGAAATGGGTCAGGTTCTTTTTCTGGAGCGTACCGTACTGGAGATAGCGCATGACCGTGTAAAGCTCGGTCATAGAGTTACTGACCGGAGTGCCGGTAGCGAAGATAACGCCACGACCGCCGGTGATCTCGTCCATATAGCGGCATTTCATAAACATATCCGAAGATTTCTGGGCTTCGGAGGTGGAGAGACCTGCCACATTCCTCATTTTGGTGTAGAGGAACAGGTTTTTGAACGCATGGCTCTCGTCCACGAACAGCCGATCAACACCTAACTGCTCAAATGTGATGACATCATCCTTTCTGTCGGCGGCAAGAAGTTTATCCAGTCTGGCTTCCAGAGATTTTCTGGTTTTCTCCATCTGCTTGATGGTAAAATTCTCGCCACGCTGATATTTCAGTTCTGCGATTGCGCCCTCGATCTCATCAATCTGTTCCTGCAACTGCCGTTCCTGCCGCTCGGCAGACAGCGGAATCTTCTCAAACTGGCTGTGACCGATGATAACGGCATCATAGTCGCCGGTGGCAATACGGGCGCAGAACTTCTTCCGGTTTGCGGTTTCAAAATCTTTCTTCGTGGCAACAAGGAGCTTGGCACTCGGATAGAGGTGGAGGAACTCATTTGCCCACTGCAAGGTGAGGTGGTTCGGAACCACAAACATGGACTTCTGGCTCAGGCCAAGTCGTTTGCTTTCCATCGCTGACGCTGCCATTTCAAAGGTTTTGCCCGCACCAACTTCGTGTGCGAGCAGAGTATTTCCACCATAAAGCACATGAGCGATAGCGTTTCTCTGATGTTCACGGAGGGTAATATCCGGGTTCATACCGCCAAAACGGATATGGCTGCCATCATACTCACGGGGTCTGGTGGAGTTAAAAAGCTCATTGTACTTCGTAACCAGTGCTTCCCGGCGGCGGGGGTCTTTCCAAACCCAATCCTGAAACGCATCCTTGATTGCCTGCTGTTTCTGCTGTGCCAGAGTGGTTTCCTTTTTATTCAGGACACGCTTCTGCTTGCCATCTGCATCTTCAATGGTGTCATAGATACGAATATCTTTCAGGTTCAGCGTTTCTTCCAGAATCCGATAGGCATTGGCACGGTCTGTACCGTAGGTCACATACGCCGCCACATCATTGTAGCTGGGAGAGCTTTTTCCGTTGATACGCCACTCTGCGGTCATTTCGGAGAATTTCACCTCAATGGAACGGCGCAGGTAGTATGGGGTCTCAAAGGTTTCCTCCATGAACTGCTGAATATAGTCTGCATCAATCCATGTGGCACCCAGACGGACATCAATCTCAGACGCATCCAAATCCTTCGGCTGTGCCTTTTGCAGTGCCTCCACATTGATATTGAAAGCGGAATCACGGTTCGCCGCCATCTGTGCGATACGCAGCTTGCTTCTCACATCACCAGAAAGGTATTCGTCCGCAGTCTGCCAACCAGCTTCCACATCATCAGGAGCCATCGGGTCTTTGAAGATAACCCCACGCAGCTCTGTTTGAATGGCTTCATAGTCCTCAGGGGTTCCCAGGAGCTGTGCCATGAAAGGAAGATCAACTTTACCACGCTCACCAATAGAGATTGCCAGAGCTTCCGATGGGGTATCCACGCTGGTAACTCTGCGTTCCGGCTTGATCGTTCTCTTGGTGAACATATCCGCCTTGCTCTTTAAGTTGCCGTCCTCATCCACATTTTCCAGAGAACACAGAAGGTAATAGGAGGAATCATCAGAGAAAGCCTGCCCGTTTGCACGGTTGTTGATGAGACCGTTCTTTGCGGTAAAGGCATCGTAGGCTTCATTCAGCTCTGCCTGCTTCTGAGAAATCATCTCATCCGGGTAATCCTCCAACTGATATTCGATCAGCTCATTGACGATACCACGGAGTTCCACCATGCCTTTCACACGGTCTTTTGCTTTTTCGTTCAGCTCCACATGGCGCATGATGGAGTTTTCACGGAAGTACACTTCACCGTCCACCACAGCATAGGAGAAGTTCTTTACATCCGGGGTTGCAGGAATGGTCTCGGCTTCTTTGCCCTTATCAGCTTCGGGAATCTCCACTGCCTGATAGGTTCCCTTGATATGGGAAACCGCTTCTTTCAGAAGATCGGACAGCTCCGCACCCGGAATCGGACGGACGGTAATATCATCCTTGCCGTAAGGGGTGCTTTCCAGAACCGTGTCGCCCAGAACCATTTCCGGGTGATCGACAAAGTAGCTGTTCATGGTGTGACCTTCTTCAGTGCGGTTCAGATGCACCCAATCAGGAACGATGTCGATCGTATGGTCACGCTTTTGCAGGAAGATGATGTCGGACACGACTTCTGTGCCTGCGTTCTTCTTAAAGGCATCGTTTGGCAGACGAATAGCACCAAGCAGTTCCGCCCTCTGTGCCAGATACCGCCTTGCATCCGAGTTCTTGGAATCCATGGTATAACGGCTTGTCACAAAAGCGACCACACCGCCGGGACGAACCTGATCCAGAGCTTTGGCGAAGAAATAGTTGTGGATGGAGAATCCCAACTTATCATAAGGCTTATCGGATACCTTGTAGTTACCGAAAGGTACATTGCCCACAGCCAAATCGTAGAAGTCTCTGCGGTCTGTCGTTTCAAAACCGGCGACTTTGATTTCTGCGTTGGGATAGAGCCTCTGCGCAATCCTGCCGGTGATGGAATCCAGCTCCACCCCGTACAGGCGGCTACTCTGCATCTCAGGGGGCAGCATACCGAAGAAGTTACCGATACCCATGGCGGGTTCCAGAATGTTGCCGGTCTCAAAGCCCATCTGTCCAACCGCATCGTAAATAGAGCGAATCACCGTGGGACTGGTATAGTGGGCGTTCAGCGTCGAAGCTCTTGCCGCAGCATATTCGTCCTCGGACAGCAGATTTTTCAGAGTGGTGTACTCCTGCGCCCAATTTCCCTTATCAGGGTCAAAGGCATCTGCCAGACCGCCCCAGCCGACATAGTTCGACAAGATCTCCTGTTCTTCGGGAGTAGCGTTTCGGTTCTCGCTCTCCAGCTGGAACAGGGTCTTGATGGCTTCCATATTTCTTGCAAATTTCTGTTTCGGTCCACCTTCACCGATGTGGTCATCTGTGATGTGGAAGTTCACCGCAGGAACAGGAGGGACTTCTCTGGTTGCGAGGGACTGCTCAATCTGAGTGATGATGTCCATGACCTCAGGATTCTGCCAGCCGTCCACCTTTGTATAGTCCTGAATGATGGTATCTTTCCCATCCACACACTGAACAAAGTCCAGACTGCCCGGTAAAGGCTCTCTGGTATTCATCGCACCCAGAGCTTTTCGCTGTGTGTCAGGGAGTTCGTGATAGGCTCTCAGGGCATCTTCAAAGGAACTGTATTCCTTAATGTCCAACGCACCACGCTTCTGGATGTCCTCTGCTACATAGAAGTGGTCGATGAAGTGTTCCGGCTGTACCGCTTCGGCAATGCCATAGACCTGTGCGTGTGCCTTTTCATCAGGATAGTCGCCATAGATACGGATGCACTTATGCTCCTGCTGATCGTAAACGGCAGCACCGTCATACTTGAACCCGTCATCCTCCATAGTTCCGTCTACATAGCCCTGGGCAGCTGTTTCGGCTTCCTCCAGAGTGTAGTAATCCAGTTTATCATCGAAGCCGTTTTCAAAGTGATGATAAGCGGCAACCAGATAACGACGTTCCGGCTGTGCTGTTTCGGTGCGGATTTCGCCCTGATTTTCCCCTGTAACGGAGTTTTCTTCGGTATAGGCATCACCCCTTACTGCATGGTTTCTTTCGTCCTGAGAAAGCAAACGCTCGAAATTCTCACGGCTTTCTGCACGGAAGATCGGATAAAGCAGAGAGGGGTCTCTCAGCTGTACTTCCCGGTCAGTAATCTGCTCCACCAGAAAAGCGGTATCGTCCAGATAGACCGTATCGCCAACCTGATAATTCCACACCGGTGTTTCCTCATCCGGCTCTGCGATATTATCTGCGGATTCTTCAGGCTGTACTGCTTCCATCGCCGCCACAGACTGACGGACTTCCTCCAGGTAGTCATTGGCAAGCCACTCATCGTCGAAGTATTCCGTAACACCCTCATGGTCTACATAGTAGGTTCCGGTCTGTTCGTCCCAGATGGCATACTCGCCATCCTCGGTATCGACCACAGCAAAACGCTCATAGACATCTTCCAGAGGATTTGTTCTGGCATCTTCGATTTCCTGACGCTCGGCTTCCTCCTCAGGTGTGAGAAAGCGACCTTTTTTCATCAGAGCGTCAATTCTCTGCGCTACCTGTGTCCAAGACATCTGCACCTTATCGCAGCCGCTTTTGGTGTAGCGAACGCCCTTGGCATCGTGATCCTGACCGCTGTGGGTTGCACCGGAACAGGCATGGGAATGCCCGCCGGTTCCGTATTCATGCTTCAGAAACTCGGCTTTGTCCTTAACAGAATGATTTTCCTGCCAATATTCATAGATACGGCGCTTTCCACCGGCAAAGCCGCTGCCACGGGTCAGGTCTGCATTGACCTCATCATCGGTAATGAACTGACGGACAAGGGGCATCTGCATCATATCGCTCTGATATTCCCTGAGAGGAGCATCCAGTTCATTCAACCGCTTTTCAATGCCATCCAGCTTGTGATAATGAAAGCGAAGCAGAGAACGGTCGGCATCATGGGCAATCATAAACCCACGATACTCCTCTTTCATTGCCGCTAAAAACTCAGGCTGCCTGAGCTGTTCTGCCAGCCATGCGGTTTCTTCCGGAAAACCATTGCTGCGGATTTCCGACAAAGTAGGGAAGAATCCCATTGCCTTTGCTTCATCGGATAGGTCATGGTAAAGATACCAAATGGACTGAGCCATCTTTTCACGCTCAAAGCCGGGAGCTTCCACCAGTTCCACATTGGTAGCGTACTGACCGTTTTCCAGCAACTCTCCAATCCGCTTTGCGACATCCTCCCATGGGATGATCTGCGCCCTGGGGCTGTCAATGGCAGAGGAACCTTTGGCAAGATGAATCCCGTCCCCGGCATACCATGCGGAAATATTACCGCTGTCCTCCTTCAGACCAAAACCGCCATGGTAGACCTGCTTCAAGGTCTGTGCGATTTCTTCCACCGGCTTCTGCTTCATATAGTCCAGCACTACGATTTTCCTTGCATCATCGGTATTACTGCCAAGCAGGAGAAAATGGTCAATTTCTTCCTGAGAAAAAGAAAAAGCAGAGGGCTTTCGGCTCTCTGCTTCGTCGATAAATCGGATTTGCTGTTCTTCTGTGAGGAAAAGGTTCAGGGTCAGCTGTTGATAAGCTCCGTCATCACGACTTCCTCCGCCTGTGCTTTCAGGCTCTCCATGTGCTGCACCCACGCCATCTGCTGGGTCTCTTTGTCCGGTGCGGGATTGTTCTTCAGATACTGGTTCATCAGGAGTTTCACTCTGGCTTTCGCCGTCTCCTCGATCTCCCACAGGTGGGGGAACAGGGTCTCCGTCAGAATCAGGTCGTTCAGGAGCATCGGATTGTTCTGATCCAGAAACGCTCTGCGCATCCTGCCATATTTGCCCAAAGGTCTCGTTTCCTCGTTCTCCAGTTTGATGTTCGGGATTCTGTAATCCCCAGCCTGTCTGTAAGTCATTTCGCTCATAATCTGCGCTCCTTTCAGCAGCTCTGTTCTGCTCGTATTCACCAATCGCTTTCTCGATCTCCTGAAACATCCGTGAACTGATTGCATTGACTGCCGTGCCGAGGGTGTTTACCGTCTGGCGGGTGTTAAAATCAAAGACATTCAGGAAGTCCTCATGCTCGAAGTAGTTGTCAGGGTTCTCAACCAGTCGGCAGTACATCGCATAGGATACGCTGTTTGCGACTGCTCTCTTAAAAGCCACTTCGATGTTAAGTTCATCATACTCCTCAAGGAAGCTATTGGCAACGATGTCGAGGATCGGCTTCTTGTAGTCCTCCCAATACTCCGCAGAAAGAGACAGCGCAATTTCCTCCAGCTGTGCCTCCAACAGCCCATCTGCGGCAACGCCAAAGGAACGCTCCATAGCTTCCATCACATACGCACGGTTTTCCTCTGTGACTGCCCACGGTTTCAGTTCAGGGGATGAACGGCGGACACCAGTATCAGCCACATCGAACACATACCGCAGATAGGGCTTATCCCTGTTGGTCACAAACAGTGCGATGCCGGTGGAACCTCGTCTGACATATCTGCGGTACTTCTCGTCGTTCCACTCGTCATAAGGCTTGCAGAAGGTGGCATTGGGGCGCTGGGCATAAATCATCACCTGTTCCGGATAAGTGAACTCATAGTTTCGGGACATCGTTACCAGAAAGGAAGTCCAGCTATCCTTGTTCGATGTGATCTTTCCGATGGTCTCTCTTGCCAACCCGGAATAAAATCGCTCTTTTGCGTTCATCATTTCCCTCCAATCCTTAAAAATCAGGATAAAGATTCAGCCTATCAAAAGTCTCGTCATCCATACCGGACAACTTATTGAGAACAGAATCAGCCAGGGCACAAAGCTCGGCTTCCTCCTCGGAAAGCTGCTCCTTCATCTGTATGAGTGCTTCGCACAGCCCCGACTTTGTGCCGGGGCTGTATAGCATCATCAAGTTCCGTTCATCTTGTGTGAAATTCATCATTCCATATCCCTTTCCGGGTGGCTTCTGGATGGTTTGTGGGGTGTATCGAAAACCGACATTTCTTTCAGCTGTTCCAACACGGAAGGTCGATCTTCCGCAGCGGGAGCCTTCCCGTTGTTAATGATGCCATCCAACATCCCATAATCGTCCTCCATAGCCATCTCTGCATTTTTCAGATAGTTTTCGGGTTTCATAAAGTCCTGAAGCTCCACGAAACCGAAGGCATCAACGTAATAACAGGATACTTCACCGGCGACCTTGAGCGCCACGATGTCGCTGACCGACATACTGTGACCACGGAAGTCCTCCGGGTGGTCAATATTGAACCTGGTATAAAGAGCTTCCAGCTGCTCGGCAGCACCGGCGGACTGCTCAATCGGACCATTGTAAACCACCTCATAATGGTCAATGGTCGGCTGGTTTTCCAGCTTCTGAATGTGCCAATACGGCATGAAGCGAAACTCGTCGGTCTCGTCAATGTGTTTCAGCTGAAGGATTGCGTAAGAGTCCGTGGAACTTTCCAGAAACGCTACCATTCTGTCATCGGAAGTGGTATTTCCATGAACATCATCCCATTTTTCAATTTTCATAGGCGACCTCCTTATCGTTCCGGTTCCTTGTGCTTATGCGAGGGCGTGGCAGGCGAAGTCTTTTCTGCCGCCTGTGCCAGCTTTGCCATGACCGACTCACGCTTGGGCGGGTCGATCTTATCCAGCTGCCTTCTCAGCACCTTGGCAACCTCTACGGCAGTTTCCTCACGGGACTCCGCAATGGCCGTATCCAGAAACTCACGGTACGGAGCAGTATTGCCGGCGGCAAGGTCTGTCTTGATTTTCTGGATATGCGCCTGCGCATCATCGACCTGATCCATATATTCATAGGGGTCGAAGTTCTCTGCAAAACGGTCGAGTTTGAACGCAAGCTCTGCAACAGGGTCGTTCACCACAACCGCCTGCCTGCCAACCTCAAAAGCCTGCTCCATCACATCCTCATAGACCATGGCACGAAGCTCCCTGCGTTCCAGGCCAAAGGATTCCAGAATTTCTTTTCTGGCTTCGATCATAGTTAAATCCGGGTTATCCAGCTGACCACCATCTATCTCGTTGTAGTTCTCATCCAACAGAGTGTAATCGTAGCCATCCTCACAGGTCTGCACCGCCAGGATTCTGTCACGCCCAACTTTCCATGCTGCTTCATCACCCATGATTTCAGGCTCTGCCATATAGGTTGCACCGTTGCGCTCCATGATTTCTGCGAACTGGCAGATGTGGAACACATTGTAACCAACCTGGGTATGGTACTCGTCGATGAATTTGCAGGGTTTCACGACAGTTTCATCGGGATAGTGAATCTGGACACAGCCACCGTCAGGAATACGAAACAAGTCCTTATAGTGGCTGTCAATAAATCGGATGTCCTTGCCGTCCGGGTTATACTCATTCCTCATTTGCGTTTTCCTCCGTTATCAAATTCCATGTTAAACCTGGTCTTTCCGTCCTCGAATACCTCCATATAGACCGTGGCATCAAAGGTGTTTCCGGTCTTAGCTGATTTACAGCCTTTCAGCTTGATTTTCCCAGAGCCAAGCAGTTTCTGTGCCGTGGCACTGGTCATGCTCTTGCCGATACTCTCGAAGTAGCGGTTGTTCTTCCAGAGGGCGAACTTGCAGCTCCGGTTGGAACAGAAAAATGCTTTCGCCTTTTCTTCCACAGAACTGCCGCAGACAGGGCATTTCCCCACGGCATTGCTTTCCTTTGACATCAGAACTTCAGAGTCCTGAATGACCTCGTAATTCCGAATCAGACCGGCAATCACATCTTTGATCTCATCCATAAAATCCTCGCTGGCGTATTCGCCTTTCTCGATGAGCAACAGCTTTTCCTCCCAATCCGCTGTCATAGACGGGGACTGAATCTGTTCGGGCATGACTGTTACCAGAGCCGTACCCTTGTGGGTCGGAATCAGATGCTTAGTTTTCTTATCGCCTTTCCGTTCCAGGAAACCGATACGCACCAGTTTTTCGATGATACCGGCACGGGTTGCAGGGGTTCCCAGACCTTTGCGTTCCACCTCATCGGGCATCTCGTCCGCCCCGGCAGTTTCCATGCTCTGCAGGAGCGTATCTTCGGTGTAGTGCTTCGGAGGAGAGGTTTTTCCCTCCTTAATCTCCGTGCTGATGACAGCCATTTCATCGCCAACGGAAACGGAAGGAAGTGCCTGTTCCTTCTCGTCAGATTTTGTCGAATCACTTTTTCTGGCAAGTGCTTTCCATCCGTCATGCAGAATGGTTTTTCCCTTGGCAGAGAACGCTGTTCCACCGCAGTCCAGTTCAATGACTGTTTCTGCGTATCGGTGCGGATCTCCGACAGCCACGAAAAGGCGGGTGGAAATCAGCTGCAAAATTGCAAGCTCGCCCTTGGGAAGCTCGTTCAGATTGCATTTCTGCAATTCTCTGGTAGGGATAATGGCATGGTGGTCTGTGACCTTTTTGTTATCCACAACCTGCTCCACATGGACAGGTACATTATCCACATCTTCAACGGGGAATGTGTGAAAAGCCATATTTACGAGGTCTGGCAGATTGTGTGCCATATAATCTGTCAGGTATCTGCTGTCTGTACGGGGATAAGTGACCAGCTTCTTTTCATAGAGGTTCTGGGTGTAATCCAATGTCTGCTGTGCCGTATAGCCCAGCACACGGTTGGCATCTCTCTGTAAACTGGTCAGATCATAAAGTGCAGGCGGCTTTTCGCTTTTCTCTTTGCACTCTGCCTTTGTGACCGCAGCAACAGAACAATCTTTGCTGACTGCTTCGGCATCCGACTTCTTTTTGAAGCGTTCGCTTGCTGCCGCAAACCCATCCAGTCCAATCTGAACCGTATAGAAGGGTTCTGGTTTGAAAGCGACAATGGCTGCTTCACGCATGACTGCCATCGCAAGGGTGGGAGTCATGACTCGACCAACATTCAGGGTCTGCCCATAAAGGGTAGAAAAAAGTCGAGTAGCGTTAATGCCAACAATCCAGTCGGCTCGCTCTCGACACAGGGCTGCTTCATACAAAGCATCATATTCAGTTCCAGACCTGAGATTTTCAAAGCCCTCCCGGATAGCGGAATCTTCCATGGAAGAAATCCAAAGTCGCTCAAACGGCTTTCTGCACCCGGCTTTGTGGTACACCAATCGGAAGATCAGTTCGCCCTCACGACCGGCATCTGTCGCACACACAAGGCTGGCAACATCATCCCTGGCCATGAGCTTTTTCAGGATACCGAACTGCTTCTTGGTTCCGGAAGAAACCGCATACTGCCAGTCCGCCGGGAAGATCGGCAGGTCAGCATACGCCCACTTGCCGTATTTCGCATCGTAGGCTTCGGGCTGTGCCAGTTCCACCAGATGACCGACACACCAACTGACCACATATTCGTTTCCTTCAAGGTAGCCATCTTCACGCTTGTTTGCCCCAAGCACCTTTGCGATACTCTGGGCGACTGAGGGTTTCTCAGCCAATACTAATTTCATTCGCATCTGCTCCTTTCCAAAAAATAAGCAGCCACACACCAAAAGTGCATGACTGCTATGTAACAATCCCTTTTCATTTTGAAAAGCAAGCAACATTATTAAAAATCCAAACCATACCAAGTGCCGTCTGTTTGGGGTAATTGTCTTTGGCGTACTCGATTCAAAAACCTATTTCTATTTTTATGAAATGTATCACTTATAGCAATATCCCCGTTTTCTATCCACTCGTCAACTAACTCTTCCCAGCCTTGAAGTTGTCTAATATGCAAAGCCTGTTCCAATTCTAAATGTGCATTGCAAAACAATTCAACATTTATGAAACAAGGTTTGCATCCATATACATACTCGTATTTTCCACCCATTTTATATCTGGCAACTCCAGCCAATGAGTTTGGAATGTTCTCATCCAAAAGAATGTCCCTTCCACACATCATGCACTTTAATGGCTTATATTCACTTTCGTGGACATTCATGTAGTATTTGTGCGGGTATAATCCATAAGTTTGAAGTATTTTTGTATCCATATACTGCATGATTCGGATTATCTGTTGTGGTCCAAAAATAAGGTATTTATAGTTCTTATTGGCGCATATTGCATCTAAGCGATTTTGCAAACTTGTTGTGATTTCAGTAGAATAAAAACCAATAAAACCACCTGCGTTAAATTGCACCATTCTATCACTTATATTCTTTTCATCATCTTGACCCACATGATTCCCCGAACGAATATAATGCTTGCAGCTTACAATATATGTTGTATCATCATTGCTAACCAAAAAGTCTTTTCCGCCATCTGTTCCGTATGCTGGAATTGTTTGTATCGAAAATCCAGCACTTCGTAGAACATCTACTGCAAAATGTTCCCATTCCTCATCGTTCATCTTACAAAAAAAATCAAAATATCGATTCATTTTGCATTTCACCGCCCTTCAACTTATCTGTGTACTGTCATCGCCATTATACCACGAAAACAGTAATACTGGCACGTATTTTTATGTAAAGGCAATCCGAAGATTGCCCCAGGCATAATGCCTGTTATTCCTTATACCGGCTCATTATCCTCCTCGTCTGTGATAAAGTCGGCATCATCATCCTCGTATTCCTCGCTGTAACCGTAGTCCTCGTCATCGCCTACATAATCAGCGTCAGGGTCAGGCTTTGCCGCTTCTTTTTCCTTCTTCTTTTCCTGCAACTTCTTAAAGGCGAAGAAACCAACGCCGCCAGCAAGGGCAAGCAGAGCAAGGATAGCCGGAATCATATTGGTCTTAGGCTTCTCCACAGGCGCAGGCTCTGTAATCTCAGGCTCCGGTTCCGTCTCGGTCGGTTCTGGGGTGGTCTCAACCACAGGTTCGGTATACTTGGCAGCTTCTTCCTCGCTCATCAGCATCAGAAGGTCAGCTTCGTCCACCTGATTCAAGAAGTGTACGGTCTCGTTTCCTTCATCGTCACGGTCGATGATGATATAAAAGAAGTTGCCGTTCTTTGTGACTGCCGTAATAAACTGCTTGCCGGTTTTGTCAGGAGAGCCAACATCATCAACCAGTGTCAGATTGCCATCAGGAGTAAGGGCGGATTCACTGGCGTCTGCGCCGGTGTCCATGTTCTGCATGAACATGCTCATGAACATCATAAGCAGTGCCATATCCATTTCGCTGTTCTGCTCGGCTTTCTCAATCAGCTCCAGATAGTCGCTGTGAACATAGCCATTCTTTTCAGGAACCGTGATCTGATACCAGTCGCCATCAACGCCGATCACCTTTACTTCTTCGCCGGGGCGAAGCTGGTCGATGATCTCATAATCCATACCTGCACCGGTGCGCACATTCAGCTGGGAACCGTTCGTGACTACCTTGCCGGTTCCCATGCCATCGTCCTCGGTTTTCTCGGTATCATACTTCCAGTCCTCGCCATTGAAGGAGAACACCACCGTACCATCTTCAGCCACAGATACGCTGTACGGTACTTCTTCCGTTTCTTGCTCCGTGGTTTCCGCAGAGGCAGTTTCCACGGTTTCGGCACTGGAAGCCGCTGTCTCATCCGTATAGGCGAGAGCGGTTGTCGAAAACACGCTCATACACATCACAGCCGCCAGAAAAGCGGCACACAGTCTTTTAATCTTCATTCTGCATCTCCTCCTCGTTCATAGCATTGATTGTCTCAGGCTTCGGAGCCATATCCGCAGCAAACATACGGAGAAGCTCAGAAAGCTGGTCAGGGGTCAGGTTCGCAGCGTGAACCATTTCATGGATTTCGGAGTTTTCCTCCTCACGGTATCTGCGTTCCAGATCTTTTACTCTGGCATCCCATTCAGCCCGTTTCTTTCGGGCTTTCTCAAGGTCTGCACCAATTCTGTCTAATTTGGCACCCAATAGAATGTCCTCCTTAATTTCGGATTCTGCCGAAGCAGTAAAAATGCTGTTGCCAGTAACTTGTTTCAATCGAAGCATAAGAGATCGGGTTTCCACAGTGAATCATCATCCCATTGCCGACATAAATACCAACGTGCGATGCACCGGAGGTATCATAAGTGCCTTGGAAGAAGATAAGGTCTCCCGGTTTTGCAGAGCTTCGGGGAATAATGTCACATACACCCATCAGACCGTTTGCGGTCAATCTGCCAACGCTCCAGCCATTGCCGCAGTTATTGATGACCCACGAAACAAAACCGGAGCAGTCAAAGGAAGTGGAGGGGCTGCTTCCACCCCATACATACGGGTATCCCAAATACTTCTCGGCTTCCCGGATCATGTTGGCAAAGCGGGTATCCGTCAGAGCTTCGCCCGGAATGTCATAATCCAGATATGGTCCGATCGGATTTGCATAAATATCATCCTCAAACAGATACGGTCTGTTTCCCTTCGTCTGCATCAGAAGCTCATAGCGCTCTCTCTGATCGTCCGTCATGTCAAAGTTGTTAATCACACTGGTCAGGGTATGGTTCGTTGCATTAACTGTTAAGATTCTTTTGGTTTCCGTTGTGGTAACTTCCACAGTGTTGGAACCGTTACTGTCTGCAAGGTAACATTCCCATTGTTTATGCCCATGAAACGATGCCGCAATATGGCTGTCATAATAAACATCGAACTGGACGCCGTATCGGGCAAAATTACCAGTATCTTCCACCGTGTACTCCGTGCCATTCATAATGACTTTCGTTCCCATCGGGACAAACGGATGATTGGCATCCACAGCCAGCGTGTGATTTGCTGTTGGATAAACTCCGCTTGCTGTCGGTCCACCAGACCACTGACCACAGCAAATGGAGCAGTTACAGTAACCACTGGTCGTTACTGTTCCGAGGGATTCTCCCACACGAACGGTTTTCGTCTCTGTCACGGTTTCATTGGATGTGCTGCTTCTCAGGCTGTACTGAGCATCGAATATCTGACGAAGAAAACTTTTTACCTCATTCAAGGTGTAATCTTCATACAGCACTGTCAGAAATGCCGCAAGCTGCCACGGATTATGGCCGATTTCATCTACTCTCAGGCGGACTTCATCATAATCGTCGTCAGCCTCCATCCTTCGGATTTCCGCACGCAGTTCTTCTTCCATTTCACGGTAATAGTTTTCCGCACCACGAATATCTTTGTCTTCCGCAGTATAGGAAGTACCAATAACTACCTGCGTTCCACCCTGAAACATGGCAGCACAAGAGGAAAACATACTGGAGATAACCATAAAAAGCAGTCCTGCCACCAGAACAAGCAGAATGGCTTTGGAGTGCGTCGTACAAAACTCCGTCACCTTTTCCGTAACTGTCTTGGCTCCCTGGGCTGCTTTTTTCGTACCCTTGGCAGCTGTTGTTTTCGTAGTGCTGTTACCGGCTTTAGCAGCTGCGTATTCTTTCTTGATTGCCTGTTTCTGCCGCCAGCGGGAAAACGGGTTGGAACCGGCATCCGGATTGTCCTTCTTGAACTTCTCATAAAGGGCATCCACATTGGCTTTATCTGACTTTTGCACCAACTTATCAGCCTTATCATGGGCTTTCAGCTTGTGGCTGTAGATGGCGTGATCGATGGTGCAGGCAGTGGATTCCACTGCCTTTGTCGTTTCCTGTGCGGACTGAACACCGACATTATCATCTTCATACTCCGATACCGCCCGATGCACCTTGGATGTGAGTGTCACAGCCGTACCACGGGTGGCAAGCTGTTTTGCCGAAGATGGGCGATCCACAGCCACGCTGTTGTCTGCCTTGCCGAAACGGAGCTTTGCCTTCCGGGAACCGGCGGCATCTGTTTCCTGACGCAGCTTGGTTGCCTTCTTTTTGGAAGCCAGCTTATCTACCGCTTTTTCTGCTTTGTCAGCCGCTTTATCCGCACGGTCAGCAGCTTTCTTCACCTTAGAATCCGCAAGGTCATCTTCGGTGAAGCGGAGTCGTGTCGGTTTCTTCGCCATACCTTACGCCTCCTTTTCAGCCACCACCTCATGCAATTTCGTGGTCATAATGCGGTAGAGTTCCGTATCGGTCGGGAACCGGTCAATGAACGGCAGGATCACATTGCCATAAAACAGAAGCCCTTCGCCCTCGCCGGAATTGGTCACATAGGACAGCTGGTGGGGAGAGATATTCAGACGCTTTGCCAGAATCCCTCTGTCCTCGCTTGCCTGATTCAACATATAGATGAAGTCAGAGTTTTCGAGGATATTGGCAATCTCTGGGGAACGAAGCAGGTCTTTGACATTCTGGGTAATGCCGGTGGGCAAACCGCCCCATTTACGGAATCTTTTCCAGATTTCTACGGAGTAGGTGGCTGTCTGCTCCTCCTTCAAAAGCAGATGAAACTCGTCAATGTAGTATCTGGTGGATTTACCGGCACTTCGGTTGGCTGTCACACGACCCCAAACCTGATCCTGAACAATCAGCATACCGATTTTCTTCAGTTGATTGCCAAGCTCCTTGATGTCATAGCAGACCAGGCGGTTATTGATGTCCACATTGGTTCGGTTATTGAACAGCTTCAGCGAACCCTTTACATAGATTTCCAGTGCAGTCGCTACATGATGGGCTTCTTTCTCGTCCTGTTTGAGAAGTGCGTTATACAAGTCCTCAAGGACAGGCATATTTTCAGGAACCGGATTGTCAAAATATCTCTGGTAAATCTGATGCACACAACGGTCAATAACCGTCTTTTCAATGGGCTGCAAGCCGTCCTTACTTCCCATAATCAACTCGCAGAGGGAAAGAATGAAGTCTGCTTTCAGGGCAACAGGGTTATCATCCTCAGAGTAGTTGATATTGATGTCCATGGGATTGATATAGTTGGTACTGGAAGAACTGATCTTGATTACCTGACCTTCAAACTTGTGAACCAGCGCCGCATATTCTGCTTCCGGGTCGCAGATGATAATGTCATCATCCGTCACGAGGAACGCATTGGTAATCTCACGCTTTGCGGAGAAGGATTTACCGGAACCAGGCGTACCAAGGATAAGACCGTTGGGATTTTTCAGCTTCTTTCTGTCCACCATAATCAGGTTGTTGGATAAGGCATTCAGACCGTAATACAGGCTTTCGGCACCATTCTGGAACAGTTCTTGTGTGGTGAATGGCACAAAAATAGCCGTGGAACTGGTCGTCAGACCACGACGAATCTCAATCAGATTCTGTGCCAGCGGCAGACTGCTCATCAAACCCTGTTCCTGCTGGAAATCCAGTCGGCGCAGATTGCAGTTGTGCTTCTGGGCAATACTCTGTGCCTGGAACACATTGTTTTCCAGCTCCTGTTCAGTGCGCCCGGTGTTCATCACAAGGAATGTCAGCATGAACATCCGCTCGTTCTGGCTCTGTAATTCCTTCAGAAGTGCTTTTGCATCTTTGCCGTAGGTGGCAAGGTCAGAAGGAATAATGTCCATGTCATAACCGGAACGGACGGCCTTTTTCTGCTCCTCGATTTTGGAACGGTCAAGCTCCGTGATGGTTCGCTTGATGGTCTTGATGGCCGCCGTCTGGTCTACCGACTGGATGTGCATGGTCACGATCTGGCTGGACTCCATATCCAGAAAATCAGCCAGCATCCGGTCGGAAAGGTCAGAAGCGATAATTTGCAGATAGGACATCGAACCGTAGATGCTGCCCATCTGGAAGGTACGGCTGTTCTGAAAGGCAAACGCTGTCGGCGCAATAAAATCCTTTACGGACAATCCGGATTCCACAAGATACTTCCAGTCAAAGAAGAACTTATCATTGTCACCCATGTGGAACATGGAGTGCATCAGACGAAGCCGTTCCTTGCCGTTCATCGTGGATGCCATCACACCCAAACGGCGGAAGTTGTTGAGCAGGTCATTCTCGATATGGTTCAGTCTCGGTTTTGCCTGACGCATGGACTCTGCTTCGATGCCGAAGGTCAGGTATTTGGTCTTGGTCAGACCGTTATTACCCTGTGACAGCTGCTTTTTCAGAATCTGGCTGTACTCGGCACGAGAAGAATTGAAGTTGTCCTTTCGGAACGGGATACGGATGCTCTTTTCAAAGCTCTCCGCATCGGTACTCATGTTCATAAAGGACAGCTCAAACTGAACAGAGCTGTCGAAGAAATTCAGGAAACTGCACCACTCATCGAAAATGGCGGTTTTATCCTCCTGCTGTGCCAGCTGATAGTTGATGTCCTGAAACTGAATGGTCTTGGTGTAGTAGCTGTCTGTGACCCGGCAGATACCGTCCGGGAACATCCTCTGAAAGGGAATGGACTGCTGGGCGGTCTGGGGAATCCCATTGTCTTTCTTTGCCCGTTCTACAACAGCCTTAATTTCTCTCTGCTGCTTTCGATTCAGATTTGCAGGCATTTTTATTACCCTTGCCTGCGGTTTCTTTTTGAAAAACAATTCGCTCAACCTCCTTTTCAAGTTGATACTGACGCACCAGAGCGTCGTAATAGTTGTTCGTCTGATAAGGTCGAACCTTGGGACGAATAAACTTTGCCTGAATGAAATGTCCTGCAATGACTTCCAGCGGCTGACCGTCCTTTTCGTACATAGCCAGAAAGAACAGGGGAAGCATGACAATCATCATGGTCAGTGCCGCAAGGCTTACATTTCCTGTTCCTTTGACCAAAAAGAAAATCGGCACCCCAATGAGTGCCGCAGAGCCGAAACAGATCAGCTGTCGTTTTGTCAGATTGAAGAACACCTTTGTTTTTACCCTCGTCAGGTCACGGGGTACGGGGATATATGCTGCCACTGAAAACCTCCTTCCTTTAGTGGGCAGAGAACACGCCCTTTGCAAGAGAACCGGTCTTGAACAGGGTGAAGCACAGAAGAACCGTGTATCCCATTACACCCCAGATCGAAGCGATGATGTCCTCGCTGAAAGCGACCGACTGCACCAGCACCGCATAGATACCGACACAGATCATAATCAGGAAACCCTGGAACCCGATTGCAAAAAGTGACCTCAGATAGTTCTGTCCAACGCTGCTCTGTTCTCTGTTCCCGAAGGTAGCAAAAGGAATCGGAGCAAGGCTGACCATGAGATAAATCTCAATCATTCGTCCGTAAACAATAACGAAGATCACGATTGCCAATGCCGACATTGTGACCTGAACAATCAGGGATTGCAGGAACAGCCCTAATAGCGAACCGAGATCCATTGCCATCAGCGTATCTTCCATTGTTTCAAGTGCCGCCGCATCTATGGCGGTGTCTCCCGCAATGATACCGGCGCTGGCATTGATAACGTGCTGTGCCACATCGAACACAGCCATTGTGATATTGAATGTGTTTGTGATTAACATGACCGCAACGAAGGTCTTGAACACCCACTTGAAAAAAATCCATGTCTCAAAATTCGCCAGATTGTTGTGGTCGATAATCATTTGAATTAGCTCGTAACAGGCGATAAAGGTCAGTATCAAGCCTGCTATCGGGATAATCACTGACTCGGAGATGTTGCGTACCATGGCAAAGACACCCGGCGAGAAATTCGCCGGGGTCATGCCAACGGAGGTTGCTATCTCGCCAACCTGGTTGTTGACGGACTCAAACATCCCCGACAGATTTCCCATGATGGCTGAAACGAGCATTTCTTTCAGCCAGTCTGTTATCTGTTGGAGTATGCTGTCCAAAGGCGATTACCTCCTTTTTTACGGATTAACCAAAGAGACCGGAAAGCAGGGGTACAAGGGTGGTTCCGATGAGAGCGACACCGCCGCCAGCCATGAGCTGCTTCATACCCTGAGACTTTGCTCCGGGGTTGTCGTTGCCGTAGCCTTCGAGCAGGTTGATGGCTCCCCAGATGCCGAGACCTGCGCCGAGAGCGATAACGAGGGTCTGAAGAACGGTTACTGCGCTGTTGAAAAATGCCATATATTTTTCCTCCTTGATAGAAAATAGGGTTGGGAGCTTCTATCCCAACCCGTGATTGATTGGTTCTTGAGCTTCCAGCGGCTGATTAGCCGAAGAGACCGGAGAGCAGAGGTACAAGGGTAGTACCGATGAGAGCGACACCGCCACCAGCCATGAGCTGCTTCATGCCCTGGGACTTTGCGCCGGGGTTGTCGTTGCCGTAGCCTTCAAGCAGGTTGATTGCACCCCAGATGCCGAGACCTGCGCCGAGAGCAATCACGAGGGTCTGAAGAACGGTTACTGCGCTGTTGAAAAATGCCATATACGTTTCCTCCTGATATTTGAAATGGATTTTGAAATGAAAAAAGCCCTCCACAATACCGGAGAACCGGTCGGAGGGCAGAGACAACGAGACTATTCAACTGCAATCATATCTATCACCACCACCTTTCAAGGGAAATAGGGTCAATCATCTTTGCCGGTGCGATTCACCAGACCATCCCTTGCTTTTGCAATCTTCTGGATGCGGCTTGTCAGCTGAGCAATCGTTGCATTGATTTCATGCTGATTGTCCGCATAGAAGTAGCCATCATAATCGCTGCAAATAGGTTCACCTTTGCTTCGCAGGGAATTGACGATTCTTCTGATTTCTGACCCTTTTACATGAAAAACGGCTTCAAGCGTTTTACTTGAAACCGGATTGTTGGAACCTCTGTAATACTTGGACAGGTATTCACAGAATGTTTCCTCAATATTGAATTGGGGAGTTTTTTCCATTAAGACCCTCCTTTAATCGGCATCGACTACTACAAATTCATCACCTGCCTTTAATTTCAATCTACGACTCAGAAACTGTTCGATGTTGAACTCATTCTTTTTGTCGAAGTCTGATGTGTACTTATAGTTCGGATGCTGTGTCAGATCGTACTTGTCAGACAGAAACGGTCTCACACCACGCAGCTGCAAGATGCACTTACCACCATCCAGAACTGCCAGCTCATCCACAGTAGCAAGGTCTTTCCCCAGCTTCTGATAATTCATGCCGTAGGACGGGCTGTTACCTCTGGTATTTGAGGTGTTGTAGGTGTCGATGGTCTCTTTCCCAAGTGCCTGATTCAGTTCTTTCAACGTGGTCGGCTCAGAACCGCCAAGGAAAATACGGGAATCCATGTTGCCGATGATGGTGTCCGAATTGTCCTTGTAAATGGCTTTCAGCTGAGACTGCGCCTGAAGGACAAGGCAGGCAGATATTTCACGGCTTCGGATAGTCGCAACCAACTTTTCCAGATTGGGAATCTGACCGATATTTGCCGCTTCATCAATCAGACAGCGCACATGAACCGGCAGTCTGCCGCCGTATACATCATCTGCTTTCTCACAAAGCAGATTGAACAGCTGGGTATAAATCATGGAGATCAGGAAATTAAAAGTCGCATCCGTGTCCGACATAATCAGGAACAGTGCCGTTTTCTTGTCTCCGAGGGTATCTAACTGCAATTCGTCATAGGCTGTAATGTCCCGGACTTCCTGAATATCGAAGGGAGCAAGTCTCGCACCGCAGGAAATCAGAATACTCTTAGCTGTCTTGCCGGCAGCCAGTTTGTACTTCTTATACTGGCGAACTGCAAAATGATTTGGCTTTTTCTTTTCCAGAGCTTCAAACATCAGATCAACCGGATTCTGGAACTCCTCATCGTCCTCACGCACCTCCATTGCGTTTAAGAACTCAATCAGAGTGGAGAAGTTCTGTTCCTCCACCGGTGCTTCATAGTGGATATACCCAATCAGAGCGCAGTACAGAAGGGTTTCTGCTTTCGTCCAGAACTCGTCACCGGCTTTCCCGTCGCCTTTGGTGTTGGCAATCAATGTCGTCACCAGCTTCAGAATATCTTTTTCTGAATGGATATAGGCGAACGGATTGTAGTGCATCGACTTCTTAAAGTTGATGGTGTTGAAAATCTTAATGTTATAGCCATGCTTCAACAAAACATTGCCGCACTCGATGACAATGCTGCCTTTCGGGTCTGTAACCACATAGCTGGAGTGCATCTGGAGAAGATTCGGTTTCAGCCAGAACCTTGTTTTTCCTGAACCTGAACCACCGATAATCAGAACATTTTTGTTTCTGGCATTGGCAGGATTCTTCGGTCTGTTGGACATCATCAGCCGTTCCGTTTTCGTCAGGATGATGTTGTCCTCAAACTTTGGAGCAGTGAACGGCTCAATGTCTTTGGCTGTTCCCCACCGGGCAGAACCATACTCCACATTGTGCCGGTACTTCTTGGCGTTTTTGCTTTTCAGATAAACCGCAAGCCGAAGCCCTGCGCCACAGGCAATTCCCACCAGCAAATCCAGCGGGTAAAAGCTGGGAAGCGGGTTGCCCAGAGCAACCGGAAGGACATAAAAAAAGCTGAGGATTTTTGCAGAAGAATCTGCACCCTCAGCCAACCGCCATGCTTCTCCAAAATTCGTTGCAAACAATCCCACCAGAATATACGGGATGTTCAGAATCAGGAGCTTTTTCAAATTGATTCTGTTCATCACAAATCACGCTCCTGTTTCTTTTCCCGAACCTTCCTGGGGATAGCTGCTACCACCTCTTTGAACTTCTTCAGCTGTGCCAGAACGCTCGGTTTCTTATCCTTCGTCAATGACCTTGCCTGATGTTCCTTGCAGATAGCATCCAGGGCATCTGCATCCTTGGAACGGACAAAGACCAGATAACGGGGAGGATCAACGGACTTATCTTTTCTCACGGCAAAGTCCACGCCGTATTTCTTGGCGAGCCTTTCAAAATCCCGGATGCCATCCTTATCAATTTCCACATTGGTGGCACCCTGATTCTGTCCCAGCAGCTGCTTCACGGACTGTTTTCCGTGAACCGCCGTATCTCTGGTTCCTTTTCTCGCCTTGACCTTTTCCCGGTGCTGCAAATATTTGCGAATACCGGCAATGATACTTCGAGCAGTCAGCCGTGTCGTGCTGATTGCCAGATTTATCGTCCTGTTTTCAACTTCTTCCTGCATGAATCATCACCTCCTGCAAGCAGTAGAGTGAGGGTCATCGTGCCATATCTCTGCGGTCGTAATACAGATTTCCTCTGGCAACATTGGCATGACTGATAATCTTAATGTTCCCGGCTTTCTGGTTGTCCAGAGCTTTCTGATACCCGGCTTCACTCAGATACAGACGGTTTCTTTCACCTTTCCAGCCAACAAGAGATTCATTGGTCAGCACATCAAAGATAATCATATGCTTTGTTGCTTCATCGAATCTTACCAGGTCCATATAGGTGTGTCCCTGATACTCCTTGGCCCCTGCCTGTATCCTGCGGCGTTCCATCAGCTCTGCAATCGTTGAGCTTCTTTCCATGATGCCTCCTTACAGCGCATCTCGATCAGGGCTGTTCTTGCGTGGGGTAGGGTCAGCCTTGATAGGCGCATCTTCTTTTTTGACCATATCATCGGGCAACGGCAAAGCCATGATACTGCGCCCCATGCGGACGAAGGTTTCAGGCTGATGGAAGTGTTCTTCAAACTGCTTCATCAGCTCCGGGGAAAGGGAAGAAAAATCCTCCTCGCCCAAACCGACAACCAGAAAGTCACCGGCGATGATGTCGTAGATCTCGCCGTCTCCGTCCCGCAGCGCACGATTCAGGTCTTTCCCCATGATTTTTCCCTCATCGTGCATCACCAATGCGACAGGCTCATTAAAAGGGTAAACGGCTTCAATGTCGCCACCGACAGCTTTCTGCAAATCCTCCAGTTCACAGCCGATCTGAATCTGCTGGGGATACATATGGGGCTTTACCAGAAGCACCGTCATGGTTTCTGCCTGTTCCTGCTGGATTTCACGTTCCTCCGTAGTGCCAAACTCGACGCCGGTAAAGTTCTCGGAGTCCAGAATATACTCGGAATTGTAGTAGGCTGATCTGACCTGTTCCTCTGCATCAGCACGGGACTTGGCTTCCACCGTGACCGTCTTTTCCAGCGTCTCCGTGATTTTTACATCGTATTCCTTCAAACTTCATTACCTCCATTTCCTTAGATATAAGAAAAGCGGCTATCCATGAACCTGTTACAGTTCATAAATAGTCGCTTCATGTTCCCACTGGGGGACACACATAGATTCCAGTTCCTCGATCAGTTCCTCTGGGGAAAAGAACAAATCCTCCGCACTTTTCAAAATCTTTTTGAAAGCCCGGTACTCCGTCACATAGCCGGTATCGTCAGACCCGATCAGCATTGACACACAGCGGACAATGGCAAAGTTCATATCCTCCATGAGCCACAGTTCGGTTTCATAGGTGGTTTTGATTTCATCCAAAACCGCCTGTTCCACATCGGAAATAATGAGACAGGCACGCTGGTCAAACAGTTCCATGCCACGGTAATTGAAGCATTTCTCATAGCCACCGGCTACGGAATATTGATATACCGTCTGTGCCGCACCTCTCAATGCGGTGCAAACCTCCGGCAGACACAAACCACCGGCATAGCCGATCTCATCTTCATCATACCCCTCATAATCTTCGGGAGAAAACAGCTCAAACAGCCAGTCGATTGCTTTACTCATTTCTCTTTCGTTAAACATCGGGATTCACCTTACCTTTCCATAGATTTCTCTCGTTTCTTCTGCCATTGCTCCAGCAGCTGAATGATTTTATCCTCCATCTGCTTGCTGGTGTAGGACTTCGGGAAGTATTTCCGCAGGGAGTCGGTTTTGAATGTCACCCTGTCCAGCTCGCCCTTTTTGACCTCATTCATAATCTCGCACATGGCATCCAGAGTACACTCGCCCTCCTGTGCCAGTTTTTTGATTCTCTGTGCCTGTGAAAGAGAAGGCGCAGCCTGGGCAAAGTCCATAGCAGAAAGAAAATCCTGCTGTTCTTCTCTTGCGAGATAGGAAAGTTCCACGGCAGGATTGAATTTAATCTGACCGTTATCCACCATATCCAGAATTTCAGGAATAAGCTCTGTCAGACGGATATACCGCTGAATCTGTCTGCCGCTATCCGAATCAGACAGTGCATCTCTTGACTTGTGGCCAACTTGTCCACAAGTTTGCCCTTGATGCTTTATTGCATCTAATTTCATTCGGTAGGCAAATGCACGTTCACTCGGTAAAAGGGTTTCTCTCTGCAAGTTGGAATCAACCATCAAGATGATGGCTGCATCATCGTCCATATCACGGACAATAGCAGGCATGGTTTCTTTCCCGGCAAGCTCAGATGCACGATGTCTCCTGTGACCGGAAATGATTTCATAGCCACCGTAAGGATCAGGTCGGACAATCGCCGGGGTAAGAACACCGAAGTCTCGAACACTCTCCACGGTTTTCATCATTTCCTCGTCATCCACCACTCGGAACGGATGTCCCTCAAAGGGGTGCAACTCAGAAAGCGGGATTTCCTGCACCCGCTCCTGCTGGGCTTCGGCTCGTGACTGGTCGGTAGAGAAAATATCATCGTACCCCTTCAAGCTGATGTTTGCGCCTTTTTTCTGCATTGTTTAACACCTCCTTTGTCAGCACCCGGTAGGCATCAGCCACTTTGCCTTTGGGGTCGTGCTTAAAGATACTGGCTCCTTCGGCACTGATTTCCTCTGCACGAACAGAACGTGGAATGTCTGTCTTGTAGACTTTCAGCTTTCCTCCATAGCTTTCCCGGATCAGATTGCTGATGTCCTTGGAATAATTGGTTCTGCTGTCCACCATCGTCAGAAGAATACCCTCGATTTTCAATTTGGGGTTGATTTGCCGTCTGACCTTGTTGATGGTTTCCAGCAGCTGTTCCAAACCCTTTGCCGGAAGATATGCCGCCTGAACCGGTATCAGCACATTGTCCGCAGCTGCCAACGCATTGACTGTCAGCATACCCAAAGAGGGCATACAATCCAGAAGAATGTAGTCATAATTCTGCTTGACTGTATCCAGGTACTGACGGAGAATGGTTTCCCGGCTCATGGCATTGACCAGGGAAACCTCTAAGCCTGACAGTTCAATATTGGCAGGCATCAAGTCCACACCTTCCGGGTGATGAAGAATGCCTTCGCCGGGGGCAATCGGCTTTTCCATCATAATCTTTCCCATCATGTCGGAAAGGGTGGGAGACAAGGTATCCGGGAACGGATTTCCCAGACTGACTGTTAAAGAAGCCTGTGGATCTGTGTCTACCAACAAAACCTTTTTGCCCTCCATTGCCAGTCCCACACCCAAATTTTCCGTGGTTGTAGTCTTGCCTGTGCCGCCTTTCTGGTTGACTACGGCGATAACTGTCGCTTTTTTCGCCAATATTCATCACCTCGCATTCTTTTATGTGTGCACTTCATGTTTACCACCTCCCTCCAAGTTTCCCCGAAGCCATATCATGCCTGACCTTTGCGTCATAGTGGGCGCTTATGGTGTAGGGGGCGTTGTATATCGAAGCAAGTAGATACTGCTTGATATTGCGAACATCGGTTGTGTTCTCTTTGAAAGAACTCAATACAAATCTGATGTGTTCAGAATCCAGCTTCATAAAACTGCTTTTGACAATTTCAATGGGCTTATCATCACTGGCAATTCGTATTTGCTTACGGTTACTGCACATGATTTCAACAATCAGATGCAGTATCAGATCGAGTATCTCATGGTCATACGGATAATCCTGTTTCAAATAGTCCATAGAAAGCTGTTCATAAAAATACTGATAATATCGGGTGAATTCGTCAGTCTCATCGACTTCCTTTCCACAAAAACCGGAAGGAAAGAAAGGATCAGTATCACTAAAATCAATATAATTAGTATCAGTATTATTACCTTGTGCTTTTGACAGTTCTTGAATTGTGTTTTTGACAACTCCAGAATTGTCCTTTTGACAATTCAAGAATTGTCTTTCCACAGAACCGGAAATGAAATTCTTTACATAGATCAGGTTCGGTTTCCCAAGTCCCTGTCGCTTGCGTTCTATCAGACCGCATTTCTTTTCCAGCTCATCCAGCAGCTTCACCGCTTTCTTTTCAGCACAGCCTAACGCACCTTTGATTTCTTCTATGGTGAATATGATATAGACACGGCCTTCCTCGTCCAGCCAACCGTTCCGGGCTGAGAGGTTCATGCGGTCAAGCAGAATACCGTAAAGCAGCTTGGCATCGGTTGATACATTCCAGAAGCAATCCTCGGTGAATAGCACCTTCGGAACACGGTAGAATGCGAACATCTCCGCTTGCTGCCCATAGAAATAATCATACGTCACTCATCCTCACCACCTCTTTCTGCGGGAAATACTCTTTTTTCAGAGGGGTTCTGCGGAAAGTCGTATCCTTCAGTTTGTACGGACATCTGACAAAATAGCAGAAGCGGTACTTCCATCGGGGCTGATAATACTCGCAGTCTTTGCAGCATTTCGGCTTGTCACGGCGATTGCGTTCATACTCATACATATCAACGCACCCCCACTTCCTTCATAATCTTCCTGGTACACCAGCCGATGCAGGGATGATCCCGCCCATAAGGACAACCTTCACATTCCGACTTCGGCTTTGGGGATACGGAGATTAAGTAGTAACATTTTTCTTCGCCCAGACAGCAGCCCGTTTTATTGTTTTTCCAGAAATGGCAGTAACGGCAGTCGTTTGGCTTGTCTGGGGAATAGACGATCTTACTCAAAAATCAAACCTCCAATCTTTCAGATTTACCCATGAATTTTGGACATAAAAAAAGAGCGTCTATCCATCCCCGATACAGGGGCAAATAGACGCTCTATGTACATGGTAATATTCAATTTTATTTCTTATAACGGCTTAGCACTCGGAACATCCGCCTTTTGTATTAGCAAGGTTTTTAGCACGATTTTTCGCCTAATTAGCTGGAAGGGCATTTTCATTAGCAAAAACGGCCCTTTTTCTGCTAATGATTAGCAGGATTTTTTGTCTTATCACAGCAGTTCGATTTTTTAGGGCTTGTCAAAAATCAGAATTTGAAGTAAAATTTGAAAACATAATTTCGTCTCAGCAATCACACTGGAATTTGTTAAAAAAGCCGAAAACCCTTGAAAACAAAGGCTTTCGGCGTTGTTTGCTGGCGTCGCTAAGAGGATTTGAACCTCCGGCCTACCGCTTAGGAGGCGGTCGCTCTATCCAACTGAGCTATAGCGACGTATGGCCATCTATGATTATAGCCCGACAAAAGTCGAACTGCAATCCCTTATTCAATTTTTCTCCGGTGGCCGTTGTAACGTAACCTTAGGAGGGGGCTGTTATATCCATTTAACTAAGGAAACATATATAAAAATCCGTTTCGATAAACAGATTTTTACACTATGGAATTATACCATAAAAGAAAATGTCCGGTCAATCTATTCCGGAAAATTAATAAAACCCTGAAGCCAGATGATACCCTTAAAGCGGCGGCCGATTTCCGGCTCCCCATAGAGGTCCAGCTTATTGATGCAGACATCAAAGGTCAGCTCGTTGCAGTAAACGGACATCAGGTAAACTTCTTCACCGGTAAGGCTGTTCGTCACCAGATTGCACTCTTGGATTTCACCCAGGATGGAATACTGATCACACTCCACACCGTAAGGCATACAGTAGGTATCCACCAGACTGAAAACATCTTCATTCTGGATTTTCTTGGAAATCGTGGTATACATATCCATATCTTCCAGCGTCAGTGTTTCGATGGCTTCCTCATCACCACGTCTTGCCGCTGCAATCAGGTTGTTGCGCACATTAGAGTCTTTTTTGATTTTCAGCTTCTGCTGTTCATCCTTTTTGATGGGGAACATAATATTTCCCTTGATTGACAAAGCCGACAGGGTAAGTGTCGTTCCCTTAATGGGAAGCTTTCCCTGTGCCTGCGCTTTTACATAGGGAATCATGTTCTGCAGGTAAAAAATAAGGGAAACTCCTACCTTAACATCATCGCAGATGCCGGCATAGGACTCCCTGGCAGCATGTCTTTCCACGGAAACATCCTCCGTGGTAGTGATGCCTCTGCCTCTTAAGTACGGATAGTAATACTCATAAATAAATTTCTCATCGTCCGACTCGTCAAATTCTCCACAGACGGCGATGCCCATATTTTCAGCGAAATCCTTGCTGAATTCTCCTAAAAGAACCTCTTCGTCGCTGATGGTATAAGCCCTTTTGCCCGCATTCATCACAACGCTGGCAAGCAGAGCCTTCAATTCTTTTCTGTTACTGATTTTACTGAAGCCAATGGCTCTCATAAATTTATGCAAGGATTTCACCTTCTTTCTTTTCGTTCTGTGTAAATCTATTAGCCAATCTTGGAAACACCACCCATGTAAGGACGAAGTGCTTCAGGAATATTTACAGTACCGTCTTCGTTTACATTATTCTCAAGGAATGCAATCAGTCCTCTCGGAGTAGCCAATACTGTATTATTTAATGTATGCACAAAGTAAGTACCATTTTCGCCTTTTGTACGGATGCCGAGACGTCTTGCCTGTGCATCACCTAAGGTAGAACAGGAACCGACCTCGAAATACTTCTTCTGTCTGGGGCTCCATGCCTCGACGTCACAGGATTTTACCTTTAAGTCAGCCAGATCGCCGCTGCAGCATTCCAGTGTACGGACGGGGATGTCCAGGCTTCTGAAAAATTCTACGGTGTAAGACCACATCTTGTTGTACCAGTCCATGGACTCTTCGGGTTTGCAAAGAACAACCATTTCCTGTTTTTCAAACTGATGCACACGGTAAACGCCGCGTTCCTCAATACCGTGGGAACCGACTTCCTTACGGAAGCAGGGAGAATAAGAGGTCATGGTAATGGGAAGGCTTGCTTCGTTTACAATCTGACCCTTGAACTTACCAATCATGGAATGTTCGGAAGTACCAATCAGATAAAGGTCTTCGCCTTCAATCTTGTACATCATGGCTTCCATTTCGTCAAAGCTCATAACGCCGTTTACCACGCTGCTTCTAATCATGAAAGGAGGAATACAATAGGTAAATCCCTTGTTAATCATGAAATCTCTTGCATAGCTGATCATTGCGGAATGAATTCTGGCAGCATCACCCATCAGGTAATAAAAACCGTTTCCGCTGGTTCTGCCGGCGCTCTCTTTATCAAGACCGTTAATTCTTTCCAGTATATCTGCATGATAAGGTACTTCAAAATCGGGAACCTTGGGCTCACCGAATTTGGTAATTTCCACGTTCTGGGTGTCGTCCTTGCCGATAGGTACGGAAGCGTCAATAATCTGGGGAATTTTCATCATGATTGCTGTGATTTTTTCCTGATATTCCGGCTCTTTTGCTTCCAGTTCGGCAAGTCTCTTGGACTGGGCAGCCACTTCTGCCTTCTTTGCTTCTGCTTCTTCTTTTTTACCCTGTGCCATCAGAGCGCCGATTTCCTTGGAAATCTTGTTTTTCTGCGCGCGAAGCTCGTCCGCTTCCTGCTTAACCTTTCTGCTCTCTGTATCCAGAGCAATTACTTCGTCAACAAGGGGAAGCTTTGCATCCTGGAATTTCTTCTTGATATTTTCCTTTACTAAATCAGGATTTTCTCTTAAAAATTTAATGTCTATCATGAGTAGACGCCTCCTTAAATAATAATCTAATCAATCGCTTTTTCTATAAATACATTCTGTACAAGGATAAGGTCGAGAATTTTTTCTTCCGTAACATCCCTGCCATTTTTATCTTTAATAATTCTGAGAACCGGTCTGTCCGGAAACTCTCTGTTCTGTCTGACGACGATGCCTGTTTCTCCATCTCCCGTAAGCACCTGGGTTCCAACCGGGTAAACTGCTGTGAACTGAAAAAACGCATCTACTATTTTACCACTATATTTCACATTTTTAAAGGTTTTCAGATACTCTATTGCTTCATAAACCTTTACTTTTTTACAGCTGATGCCGCAAATCATTTCATCGAAGGTATCGCACACTGTTAAAATCTGCACCGGTTCTGAAATCTGTGTGGCATGCAGCGGATAACCGGAACCATCCAGCCTTTCATGATGATACAAAATCATGGCTTTTGCCGTGTCGGACAGCCATTTTTCATTTCTCAGTGCAGAATACGCATAAACCGGATGTCTTTTGAACTCTGCAATTTCTGCCCGGGACATGGTGGCAACATCTTCGTTCTGATAGCTTATAGTTAAATATTGTAATCCAATATCATGTAATAAACATCCCACACCGATATCGTGCAGGCTTTCCCTGCCGTAACCCAATTTTATAGCCGTAAGAATTGCCAGACTGCACACACTTAAGGAATGTTCAAAAATATCGGTGCTCCGCTGCTTTACATCATAAACCTTTTCCATCACTTCGTCTTCTTCCGCGATTTCCGTGATGACATGGTCCGCCGTTTCATTCAGGCTCGCGAGTTCTTCGTTATGACGGTAAGTATGCTTTTCCAGTACTTCTTTAACTTTTTCCTTCATGGAAACTTCCACATCCTCTTTTAATATGGAAATCTCCTCCTGCTGTGAACTTTCATCCTTGATATAAACTTTAGCAATCCCCAGGCTGCGCAGTTTATCTATATATTTTACCTTAATTTGGAAACCTGCCGGTAAAATCATCTGGTAATCACTTGTAAGTATATCCTGAGCTGCTATTTCATTACCCTTCAGTTCATTTACTGAAACAATTTTCATGTAGGTTCCTTTCTTAATGTAAGAATGCTATTCTCCGATAGCCATATCAAGTGCCTGCTGTTCCTCTTCGCCCAATGAAATAGCACATTCTCCATTCTTTATTTCCTTAGTGTAGGTGTAACATCCCTCCGTACTGTGCACGGAGTTCAGAATAAATCCATTGTTGTTCTCATCCAGCAGTGCAAGAGAAAAACTGAGCTTTCCACCCATCTGCTGAAATGCATCGTATTTTATCAGACCGATTTTCTGGAATGCATGCTCCATATTCTTGTAGAGTGTACGGATGTCCTTTTTGTTTTTGTCCACATTGATTTTCAAAAACTTGTTATCTTCATACAGACCTACAATATCTTTTTCCAGGCTCTTTGCATCCTTGCCTGTCATAAATTTACTTATCCTTTTCTGTAACCGGTTTAACTTTTTCATCTGCAGGATTATAATTATAAAAAGCACTACAATGAAAATAAGTAAAATCAGAAACAGGTAAGCAATATCCAGATTTCCAAGTCCGATACTTTGCAGTATATTACTATTCATTGGTATTTCCTCGTATCTTTCTGTCAGGCTTTTGTCAGTAAATCAACCAGTCTGTCCAAATCCTCATGACTGTAAAATTCGATTTCCATTTTTCCGGCACCTTTTTCTTTTCCGGTAATGGAAACCTTGGTGCTGAGCGCCTGTTTTAATTTCTCTTCAATTTCCTGATAAATAATCTTAAGAGCTTCATCGTCTATCTTCTTCTTTGCTTTTTCCGGCTTATGAAGATTTTTCACTAACTTTTCTACATCGCGCACACTGAGTTTTTCATCAAATACTTTCTGTGCAATGTTGTACTGCTCTTCCGGATTTTCAATGGCAAGAAGCGCTCTGGCATGTCCGGTGGAAAGCATGTCTTCAATCACCATCTGCTGCACTTCATCACAAAGCTTTAACAGACGCATGGAGTTGGTTACGGCAGTACGGCTCTTGGAAACTCTCTCTGCCACTTCATCCTGCTTCAGGTTGAACTCTGTCAGAAGTCTTTTATATGCCTGTGCTTCTTCAATAGGGTTTAAGTTTTCACGCTGAATATTTTCAATAAGGGAAATTTCCACAATTTCCTGTTCGGAATAATGCTTGATAATAACGGGAACTTCTTTCAGTCCGGCAATTCTTGCCGCTCTCCAACGGCGCTCGCCCGCGATAATTTCATAATGGTCGCCTCTGTCCTGTACGACTATGGGCTGAATTAAACCGTACTGTTTGATAGACTCTGCCAGTTCTTCCAGCGCATCTTCATCGAAATTTTTACGGGGCTGTTCTTTGTTGGGCTCCACCTTGGTAATCTTAACCATAGTACCCTGTTCGTTTTCTTCTCCCGCCTTTGCCGGAGCTGCTGTCTTTTTTTCTGCTGTTTCCTCCGGTATTAATGCATCAAGACCTCTGCCGAGCCCCTTTCCTAATCCACTTTTTTTTGCTGCCATTGCTATACCCTCCTCTTACTTTTTCTTTCTGTTATGTTTGATTACCTCATCAGCCAGACTCATATAACTCTCCGCACCGGCTGACTTCGGGTCATACATATGAATGGGCATGCCATAGCTGGGTGCTTCCGCCAATCTGATATTTCTGGGAATCATGGTTTTATAAATATTCTGATTTAAATGTTCCTTTACATTTTCTACCACCTGCATGGAAAGGTTAGTACGGGAATCGTACATGGTAAATACCACACCTTCCATATCTAATTCCGGGTTCAGTCTTTCTTTTACCAGGTTGACTGTATGTATTAATTGGCTCAGACCTTCCAGTGCGTAATATTCACATTGAATAGGAACCAGTACACTGTCAGCCGTTGTCAAAGCGTTAATTGTCAAAGTATTTAAAGAAGGAGGACAGTCAATGATGATAAAATCATACTTATCTTTTACCCAGTCAACTTCTCCCTTCAGAATAAATTCCTTTTTATCTACACCAATCAGTTCTATTTCCGCTGCCGCTAAATTCACGTTGGAAGGAATAATGGATACGTTTTTTATAACATCCTTTAAGATACAATCCTGAATAGAGCACTCTCCCAGCATCAGTTCATAGATGGTGTTTTCCAGTTCATTCTTATCTACACCAAATCCGCTGGTAGTATTTCCCTGCGGATCGGTATCAATAACCAGTACCTTTTTTCCCTTCACTGCCAGAGACGCAGATAAATTAATAGATGTTGTGGTCTTACCCACACCACCCTTTTGATTGGCAATAGCAATAACTTTTCCCATTTTAATATCAAGCCTTTCTTATTAATACGACCTAAATATACATAAAAATGCAAACACTCACAAGCTGCAAGCTATCGCTTGCTATTGTTCTGCTCCGCAGAACTGCTTGTTCGTTATAAGATGCGTTAAAAACAAATGTCTGTGCATAGCACAGCCGCTTGTTTTTAACTTGCACCTTATACATTATAACATCATTCTTTGGGATAGGCTATAAGAAGTTTAGTTTTGAAATGCGGATTTTTACCGAAAATGCTGGGCTTCAGATGTTGTAAAATGGCTAATTTTATGTATTTTAAGGAGTAAATCACAATATATTGATGTTTAATGTTTCACGTGAAACATTATCTTGTGTCCCAGTGTTCTTAAAATTTTATTTTCATCACCAACATTTTATTGTTCCTCCTTCATAGTGTAATTTAAATTATTTATTCATACCACTCTTCTTCTGTTTTTACAAACCCAATGGATTGGAACATGGTCTGGCTCTGTTTATTAAAGGAATATATATTTGCTTTTACCTTACTCATTCCCTTTTCTTTTGCCAATTTCAACATATCCAGCACACATCGTCTTCCGATATGTCGGTTCTGGTATTCCTTACAAACTACAATGGCGATTTCTCCATTGTCCCTCAATGAAACATCCCCTACTAATTTACCTTCATATTCTATATAGTAGCAATCCCCATTGGAACTCAGGTAATCGTACATACAATGCAAAAGTTCTAAATCATAAGGCTCGTCCCTGTTATCTACCTGCTTACATACATCTAAATCCTGATACCATAGAAGGGAAACCTCATCATTTCTATAATAAGGAAATAATTTAATTTCTTTATCTATTATTCTTTCCGTCATATTTACTACCATTTTATAAACCTATTTTTTTAACTTCATAGAACACTCTGACTCCCTATTATTAACAACATACCGCTAAATAAGGGTTTTAAAAATGTTTCACGGCATTTGTTTTTAAATGTTTCACGGATTAAATCACAAGATATAGATTTAGAAAGTTTCACGTGAAACATTATCTTGTGTTTTTAAATTCACAAATATATTAAAAACCGCAATGTTTCACGTGAAACATTACGGTTTTATTTCCGGTTTTTTTCTAATTCAAGGATATTAAATCATTTCTGATTGCAAATACTGCAGCCTGCGTTCTATCGGTTACTGCTATCTTCTTGAATATATTAAATATGTGATTTTTCACGGTTCTTTCACTTATTTTTAAGGAAGTAGCTATCTCTCTGTTGGAATTTCCAAATGCAATATTTTTAAGAACTTCCAATTCTCTCTTTGTTAACGACTTTATTTTATCTAATTCTTCATTTTTCTTTTCTATCTTAGAATTTAATAAAGGCAATAGTTCTTTCTGAATAAAGTTTTCTCCATGAATTATTAAATCAATAGCTTCTTTTAATTCTTCAAACTTTATATTTTTTGAGGCATAACCATCTGCTCCTATTTCAATTGCTCTCAGCAGATAGTCTATTTCATTATGCATTGTCAGTATCATTACCTTAATAGGTATTTCATTGTTACGGATTTCCTGTAATACTTCAAGTCCATTTTTATTTGGCATATTTATATCGAGCAATAAAATATCCGGCAATTTTTCATTCAACTTATTTAGACAATCTATACCATCCTGTGCTTCGGAAATTACTTTCATAGAACCATCTAATTCTAATAAATTCTTCAGTCCATCCCTTATCAATGCAAAATCATCTACTATCATAATTTTGGTTTTCTTATTTTTCATATATTCCCTCCCTTATATAATTTACTCCCTAAAATTAATAATTATGATATTGGTATTCTGACTGTTATTTTAGTTCCCCCTTCATCACTTTGAATGTCTAACTTTCCCCCTAACAGTTGTGCTCTCTCTTTCATTATAGATAAACCATAATGATTGGACTTATGTTCAGCTTCCCCCTGAAATCCAACACCATTATCTTTTATGAATAAATAGTAGTCATTTACCTCCTTCTTAAATTTTACCTGTAATACATTTCCCTTAGAATGTACCACCGCATTATTGCAAGCTTCCTGTATAATACGAAAAATAGAAATCTGTAAAGTAGTATTTTCTATTTTAACAGGATTAATTTCTATATCATAAGTATAATCAGGATATCTCTCTTTTAATTTATCGAAAAAATCTTCTACTGATTTTTGAAATCCTACATCATAAAAATGTACAGGATGAATACTATATATGATATCCCTCAATTCTTCCATCATATTCCGTAAGTTTTCGTCCATTGAGGTAAGCTCCACTTTTGCACGTGAAACATCCATTTCCATATATCTTTTTATCAATTCTATTTTATAAATCAGATAAGATATATTCTGTAAAGTAGTATCGTGCAAATCCTGGGCAATTCTTTTTCTTTCTTTAACCTGCACCTCTATAATAGAATAATTTGGTTTTATTTTCTTTTCCTGTTTTTCATCCAGTGCATCTTCCAATGCTTCCAGATAAACTTTTATTTTCTTCAGCCTTTCTCTCAAATAACTGTTAGTATTCTGAAGCTTTTCTATTTTTGTCTTGTTGTTTTCAATTTCTCTCTTCTGGGTATTCAATACATTTCTCGGACTGAATACTTTGAAGTCATCGGTTTCCTTATTATATAACTGGTCAAGATAATCTGTTGTTTCCTCTATAGAAAACTCATTTTCCTTGATTTCACTTTCCAGAAGTTCTGCTTCATCTAAAAAGTTCTGATAGATTTCCAGTAAAGATGTCTTACGCTCATTTGCCATATTTACCTAACCTCCGGGTAAAAATGTCTGCAAAGCAGTACGGTTATCAGTGTAAAGGTTCTTTTGCAGGAAGTCCTGCTTTACGAGGATATTTTTTTGGACAGGCAGCAACCTTTTCAATTGCAAAAAGATTACGGTAAATATCAGAGTCGGGAAGATAAATTTCCGTCTGGCTCTTTACTTTACCACCCAGAATAGCAATAGCCTTTTCTGCCTGTTTCATTTCTTCTGTAATCTTTTCGGATTTATAGGAAATGAACATACCGCCTACCTTTACAAAAGGCAAACAAAATTCTGACAGTGTTGTCATATTTGCCACTGCACGGGAAACGCACAAATCAAACTTTTCCCGGAGTAAAGAAGGCTTCGCATAATCTTCTGCACGTCCATGTATGGTTTCTATATTTGTAAGAGATAATTCTTCTATGACTGCGTTTAAAAATTTAACACGTTTCTGCAAGGAATCCAAAAGAGTAATTTTTAAATTAGGAAAAGCTATCTTTAACGGCAGACCGGGAAATCCGGCACCGGTACCGATATCAATCACAGATATATCACCGGACAGATCATATGCCTTCACTAAAGAAAGACTGTCAATAAAATGCTTCTTCATCACTTCATCATAATCGGTAATGGCAGTTAAATTCATAACTTCATTCCATTCCGTCAGCATTTCATAATAACGGATAAATTTCTGAATTTGTTCCGCTGTCAACGTGATACCTAATTCCATTAAATCTGCTTCAAACTGTTCGGTACGATACATTAAAAATCCATGCCTTTCCTGTTACTATTATTTATGCTGATGATTTCTTTGCTCTAAATATACCAGCAGAACAGAAATATCTGCCGGAGATACACCGGAAATTCTGGAAGCCTGTCCAACGGAAACCGGACGGAACTCCTTCAATTTCTGCCTTGCTTCAATGCGTAGACTGGGTACATCATCATAATCAATGTCGACAGGTAAAAGCTTCTTTTCCATTTTCTTATACTGCTCTACCTGACGGGACTGTCTCTCTATATAGCCTTCGTATTTCAATTCTATTTCTACCTGCTCTACCACATCTTTTGGCAGTACAGGTCTTTTCTCATCAATTTCCGCAAGCAGTTCATAGGATAATTCCTGTCTACACATAAGATCAGCCAAAGAAACAGCATTCTTCAAAGGATTACTTTCATGTGCTGTAAGAAATTCCTGAATTTTCTGGGAACCGCCCACTTTGGTATTTTTAAGACGTTTGATTTCTTCTTTGATAAGTTCTTCCTTGCGCAGAAGCCTCTCGTAATCTTCTTTGGAAACAAGACCTGCTTCATAACCGATTTTACGAAGTCTTAAATCTGCATTGTCCTGTCTTAAAAGCAGACGATATTCTGCACGGGAGGTCATCATACGGTAAGGCTCCCTGTTGTCCTTTGTAACCAGATCATCAATCAGTACACCTATGTAAGCCTGTGACCTGTCCAGTACAATTTCCTGTTTACCGAGCAGGGAAAGAGCCGCATTAAGTCCGGCCATCAGTCCCTGGGCTGCTGCTTCTTCATAGCCGCTGCTTCCGTTAAACTGACCGCCTGCATAAAGACCGTTTACCTTTTTGAATGCCAGTGTAGGATAAAGCTGTTTTGCGTTAATACAGTCATACTCAATTGCATAAGCATTTCTTACAATTTTACAATGCTCCAGCCCAGGCACCGTCCGGTACATGGCAAGCTGCACTTCCTCAGGTAAAGAGGAAGACATACCTCCCACATACATTTCATTGGTATGCAGACCTTCGGGTTCAATAAATACCTGATGTCTGTCCTTATCTGCAAACTTTACAACTTTATCTTCGATAGAGGGACAATATCTTGGCCCTGTACCTTCTATAATACCCGCATAAATGGGGGATCTGTCAAGATTAGACCGAATAATTTCGTGTGTTTTTTCATTTGTATAAGTCAAATAACAGGAAATCTGCTCTTTTTGAATGGATTCCGGATCTGTGGAAAAAGAAAAAGGAACAATTTCTTTATCACCGAACTGTTCTTCCATCTTGGAAAAATCAATACTTCTCTTATCCATTCTGGCAGGAGTACCGGTTTTAAACCGGCGAAGCTCAATGCCCATTTCCTTTAAGCTGTCCGGAAGATGATTCGCCGGCTGCAGTCCGTTGGGGCCGGTATAAGTAATGGCTTCTCCGCAAAGACATCTTGCCCTTAAATAAGTACCGGTACATAAAACAACTCTTTTACATTCATAAACGGCTCCAGAATAGGTAACCACACCGGTCACTTTTTTCTTAAGCTCCTTTGTGTCCTTGTCTTCTTCCTCTTCCCACAAAATCTCACAGACCTCTGCCTGCTTGATGGTAAGGTGATCCTGATTTTCCAGAACCTTACGCATAGCTCTGGAATATTCCGCCTTGTCTGCCTGTGCACGAAGGGAATGTACTGCAGGTCCTTTGGAAACATTCAACATTTTGGATTGAATAAAAGTTTTATCAATATTTTTTCCCATTTCTCCGCCGAGAGCATCTATTTCTCTTACCAGATGTCCCTTGGAAGAACCGCCTATATTGGGATTGCAGGGCATCAGGGCAATACTGTCCACACTTACCGTAAAAATAACGGTTTCCAGTCCCAGTCTTGCACATGCCAGAGCCGCTTCACAACCGGCATGACCGGCACCTATGACACAAACATCTACTTTATCCATGATAAAACGTTTTTTTTCATCCGTTGACATTTTTATAACCATGCCTTTCATAACTTATTTTCATATTATAACATACACTTTTTATTTTCCCATACAAAACTTTGAAAAAATCTCATCTACTAAATCATCGGAAACCTCTTCTCCGATAATATTTCCCAGAGATATATAGGCATTCATCAAATCAATGGAATAAAAATCTTCCGGCATATCGTCTTCCAGACTTTTTTTAACCATTAAAAATGATTCTTTTGCCTGCTGTAAAGCTTCCTTGTGACGCAGGTTTGTAATATAAATTTCATTTTCAAAAGAAATCTTTCCTTCAAAAAACATGTCCCTGATAAGCTTCTTGAATTCTTCGATACCGGAAGCTTCCTTTGCGGAAATCTTCACGATCGGAATTTCGATACCTTGCAGAAAATTTCTTATATCCTCTTCTGTAATTATCTGGCTTAAATCGGACTTATTCATCAGAAGAATAGCTTTTCTGTCCCTTAAAATATCTCTTATTTCTTCATCGTTTTCATCAAAGGGAACGGAAGAGTCCACCATGTATAAGAGTAAATCCGCTTCCCCCGCATATTTTCTGGCTTTTTCCACACCTATTTTTTCCACTGTGTCCTCTGTTTTGCGGATACCGGCGGTGTCTATTACATTCAAAGCTATGCCGTCCAGTCTTATCTGTTCCTCCAGAACATCACGGGTGGTTCCGGCAATGTCCGTTACAATCGCTTTTTCTTCACCGGACAAAACATTTAAAAAAGAAGATTTACCGGCATTTGGTTTTCCTAAAATAACGGTTTTAATACCTTCCTTTAAGAATTTGCCATCCTTAGATGAAGAAATCAGCTTATCTGTTTCCTTTATCAGATTGTCTATTTTTTCAGAAAGTCTTTCCGGGTAACCTTCCAGACTGATATGTTCGGGGTCATCTAAAGCAGATTCAATAAAAGCGATTTCATAAATGACTTCACTTCTCATTTCTTTTATCTTATTGGAAACTGCTCCCTTTAACTGGCTCACAGAAGACTTTAATGCTAATTCATTCTGTGCATGAATAACATCCATTACCGCTTCCGCCTCGGAAAGATCCATTCTTCCGTTAAGGAAAGCCCTTTTTGTAAACTCTCCGGGCTCGGCCATTCTTACTCCTGTCAGCAACACTCTTTCCAGAATCCGCTGCATCATAAGAACACCGCCGTGGCAGTTAATTTCCACCGTGTCCTCTGTGGTGTAACTTTTCGGGGCAAGCATAACGCTTACCATCACTTCATCCAAAATATTACCCTCTTCATCCGTTACAAAACCATAATGAATAGTATGGCTTTCTGCATCCTTCAGATGAAACTTACCGTTTTTTGATTTATAAAGTAAATCTGCTTTTTCCACCGCCTCCGGTCCGCTGATACGGACAATACCGATACCGGAATCCGAAAGCGCCGTAGCAATCGCAGCAATTGTATCTGTATTCATAGTACTGATTCCTTTTAATTTCTAAAAAAATAGGAGCTGTCTCCCTACAAAAGGCAGTCTCTGCCCCGGTACTACAGCTCCATCACATTATTTTTTCAAAGACACAACAACTCTTCTGAAAGGTTCTTCCCCTTCACTGTGTGTGGTTACATATCTGTCATTCTGTAATGCTGAATGAATAATTCTTCTTTCGTAAGGATTCATAGGCTCTAAAGAAACAGGTCTCTTGGTTCTCTTTACCTTATAAGCAATATTCTTTGCTAAATTTTCCAGAGTTTCTTTTCTTCTTTGTCTGTAATTTTCGGTATCTAATTTAACACGGATATAATCTGCCTGGCCTCTGTTTACCACTAAAGATACCAAATACTGTAAAGAGTCAAGGGTCTGTCCTCTCTTACCGATGAGAATACCGATTTCTTCGCCTCTCATATCAACATCAAGAGCTTTTTCAGCATCGTCGTACCTGGCATCTACTATAACTTCCATTTCCATAGCATCAAATACTTCGCCTAAGAACTTCTTTGCTGCTTCTTCTACTTCCCTTGCATCTACATTGGAAACCTTTGCTGTTTCTTTTACAAATTTCTTTTCTTCTTTCAGAACTTCTTTAACGGGTTCTTTTACAGATTCTTTGACAATTTCTTTATCTTCTTTTACTCTTGCCTTAATGAGAGCGGGCTTTGCTCCGATTCCTAAAAATCCGGAAGAACCTTCTTCTAAGACTTCATAATCCAGCTTATCACTTGTTACGAAAAAATCCTGACATGCCGCTGTAATGGCGTCATCCACTGTTTTTGCTGAGAACTCTTTATATTCCATCCCAAATACCTCCTATGAAATTTTAACGAAATTAGTTTTTATTGTTTCTTTCATTGTAATCTTTTACAAGATTTGCTTTCGCCATCAGACTTCCGGGCTTTGCTCCGGTGGAAGAGGTCTTCTTAACTTCCTTATTATCTGTATTGGCATTCTTTGTGTCCGTGGTCTTTGCAGTATAACTCTTGGTGCTTACGGTACCACCCATATTCTTGGTGTTCATATTGGCATACTGCTGAAGCTTCGCCTGATTTTTTTCAAGCTTTTCCATCTTCTTGGCACTCTTGTCTGCATTTTTGGCAATTACTTCATCCAAATCCATTTTATCAATATGTTTATTAATAACAACCTGCTGCACACTTCTTACCAGGGAACCGCTGATCCAGTAAAGACCGAGACCTGCCGGCAATGTATAGCAGAAGAAGGCTGACATGATAGGCATAATCATATTCATGGTCTTCATGGAAGATGCCATGGTATCCGTCATATCACCGTTGCCGTTTCCGGTTTCCTGCTTCGGCATCAGCATTACATTGACCCATTGGGTAACAGCCGAAAGAACAGGAATGGCAATGGCAATAATTAACATAGCTACGGTAATCTTTCCTGCATTACCGGAATTAAAGAAAGAAGTAACCACAGAGGAAGGAGAATTAGCAAGACTAAATCCTTTTACCAGAAAAGAATTGTACCTTTCAATCTGGCTCATACCCTCTGCAACGGCTGCGTTACCTGCAAAATTGTTGTTAATAAATACTTCTACATCAGAATAATTGACTCTGTTTAAGGCATTGATCAAAGTGCTTTCCGTTACGTTGTCCACATTGGTTATATAGGTGGAAGCACCCTTTACACTTTCCACAAAAGCGGAAACCTTTCCGCTGCTGATGATTTCGCCTGCCACACTGCTGAAAGCATTTCCTATTTTTGTAACAAAAGAAGGAATGCTGTAAATTACTTCATACAATGCAAACAGAATAGGCATCTGAATAAAGAGCTGCAGACAGCTGCCGGTAGGAGAAACGCCGTACTTTGCGTAAACCGCCTGGGTTTCCGCATTCATCTGCATCTGGGAATCGGTATCGGTACGATTTTTGTATTTATTGCGGATAGCCTGTAATTCCGGGTTCATTTTGGCAGATAATTTGGAGAACTTCTGCTGTTTGATGGTAAGGGGCATCATCAGTAAATAAACGATGATGGTAAATAAAAAAATAGCAAGTCCGATATTTGGGATACCAATCAAATCAAGCACATTGAAAAGTGCGTTCATGACTTGTCCAAGTAACCAGGCAACCTGCTTAATAATCGGTAAATTACCACAACTGGTTAAAACAATACTTGTCATCTTTTTCCTTTCTGCTGAAAAAATCAAGGAACAGGATCATATCCTCCTTTAGAGAAAGGATTGCACCTGCATATTCTCCAGACAGCAAGCGCTCCGCCCTTCAGGGCGCCGTATTTTTCCACCGCTTCCAGTCCATACTGGGAACAGGTAGGATAATAGGGGCATTTTGTATGCTTCATGGGAGAAATATATTTCCTATATAATTTTATGACACTTATTAAAATTTTTTTCATAAATATACTTTAATTATTTCGTGTAGCTTTGCCAGATGAAGAAGTGCGCTTTCTATTTCATAATATCCTACATCCGCTGCTCCTTTTCTCGCAACAACCACTATATCCAAACCACTATTGAATATATTTTCATGCAACCGGTAGCTCTCTCTCAAAAGCCGGGTCACATGATGTCTTACAACACTGTTACCTACTTTTTTACTGACGCTTATTCCCACCCTGTTTATACCTAAGCCATTTTCCTTTACATACATTACAAGGTATTTATTGGCGCGGAACCTGCCGTTTTTATAAACAAACTGAAACTGATGATTTTTTTTTAGTGATTCCGAAAACTGCATTCTTTAACCATGCCTTTCTCACTAATAAGAGAAATAGGTCACATTGCTGTGACCTATGCGGATAATTTATGTCTTCCTTTTGCACGTCTTGCTGCCAAAACCTTTCTTCCGCCGGGAGTACTCATTCTGGCTCTGAATCCATGAACCTTAGATCTGGATCTCTTCTTAGGCTGAAATGTCATCTTCATACTTTAACACCTCCTCTTTCATAACCTCATATATAAAGGTATTCTGATATTCATTTTATTGGAAAATAGCATATTGATTGTACTTAATAAACAGCGCAATGTCAAGCAAAATCAAGGTTTTTTTTCATTTAAAAAAATTTTTAAAAGTTATCCACAGGCATTTCATCCACCTTATTTTTACCTAAAAAAATCCACATATTGTGTATAACTTGTGGATAACTTTACTTTTCGGTGTGTATCTTGTGTGTAAAACATTATTTTTTTATTTATTTTAGGGCATTTTATATGTGATTATATTTTTCGGAGTTATACACATATTTTCCTTTTATTCTTTCCCCAAAGTGGACTTATAAACAGAGTTATCAACATATTGTGGATAACTTTGCTGATAACTTCCATTTGAATTATTTCATGATTTATATTATTATGGTAAATAGGGCAAAGTTTCGGAAAGGCATGGTTTTAAAATGGATTTTATTAGTGAAAAATGGGATGAAATAACGGACAAAATGCGGAACGAATTCAATATTTCCAATGTTTCCTTTGAAACATGGATTAAACCGCTGAAGGAATGCTGCGTCAAGGAAGACGTGGTTTACATTATTATTCCGGATGTCAATGCAGGTATGTCCGAATATATTAACTCAAAATACAAATCCCTGTTCCAGGTCACCATCTCGGAGATGTTTGATCATACTTATAATGTAGAATTTGTGATTGAAAAAGATGTTTCTTCTTTATTAAAAGGGGAAGAGTTTACTACACCCTCTCCCGTTTACAATATCAATTATGAAGCAGCCAATTTAAATCCCAAATATAAATTCGATACCTTTGTAGTAGGAAGCAACAACAAGTTTGCACATTCTGCCTGCCTTGCGGTAGCGGAATCTCCCGGAAAAGCATACAACCCTCTTTACCTTTACGGAGGAGCCGGACTGGGCAAGACCCACCTTATGCATTCCATCGGACATTTCCTTTTGGAAAAGGACTCCGACACCAAAGTACTATATGTAACTTCCGAAGAATTTACCAACGAAGTAATCGAGTCCATCCGTAGCGGTAATGCGGCAGCCATGACAAAACTTCGCGACAAGTACCGTACCGTGGATGTGCTGATGGTAGATGACGTACAATTTATTATAGGTAAAGAAAGTACACAGGAAGAATTTTTCCACACCTTTAATGTCCTGCATGCTGCCGGCAAACAGATTGTTCTTTCATCCGATAGACCTCCCAAAGAAATGGAAACTCTGGATGAACGTTTCCGCTCTCGTTTTGAGTGGGGACTGATTGCAGATATCCAGCCGCCCGATTACGAAACCAGAATGGCTATTCTTCGTAAAAACGCGGAAAACTGCTCCATGCAGATTGACGAAGACATCATCAACTATATTGCAACCAACATCAAGTCAAATATCCGGGAACTGGAAGGCGCCTTCAACAAGATTATTGCTTTCTCCAAATTAAATAAGGTAAATCCTTCCTTAGAGCTTGCGGAAGAAGCCTTAAAGGACATCATTTCCCCGGACAAGCAGAAGGAAATTACACCGGAGCTTATTATTAATGTAGTTTCCGAACATTTCGGTGTGAAGCCGGAGGACATTATTTCCAAGAAGAGAACCGCCGATCTTGCTCTTACCAGACAGATTGTCATGTATCTGTGCAGGGAATACACGGACCTTTCCTACCAGAACATTGCCAAGATATTAAACAAAAAGGATCACACCACCATTATCCACGGTGTGAACACCATTGCCGACGGCATCAAGACGGATGAGGACTTAAACAACAAGATTGATATAATTAAAAAGAAACTGAGTCCGGTTTAATTTTATTTATCAACACCTCTCTTCTTTTTACATAAAGTTGTCCACCTTTTTCAGTGGTCATACTGTGGGTAACCTGTGTAAAAAGAAGAAAGAAATGTGAATAAGTTTTATGACCGTTTTAATGGCTTCAGAAACGGTGTGAATAAGTTCAGAGTTATCCATATGCTGTTTTAGGCTTTTCCACCATGTTGTACTATCATTTTTTCCTTATAAATGCTATAATAAAAAGAGTTTTACACATATCAACATCCATTACTAAGGATACTCTTAAATATTTATAT
>OHIU01000017.1_pt1 | contig 119147 bp, 89 predicted proteins | sample 1568281 | NCBI WGS metagenome assembly OHIU01 (sample SAMEA3879543, study PRJEB24766) | human gut metagenome | biome: human-associated habitat; feature: feces | place: USA | collected 1985/1987 | reverse complement strand
AATAATTAATAAAAATACCATAAGTAAAGATTAAAATAAAAGGTTATAAAAATCGTGAAATCATTCCACATTTTCCAATTTCAATGTCCAGGCATAATGGCATGGAACCTCATTATAAGAGATGACAGGCACCTCTATCACAAGATTCTTACCGTTTTGTTTCCATTGCAATTTTTTGTCATATCCTAACATGGTAACTTTAGTCTTTCTGGTAGATTGTACATCCTTCAATATGACTTTTCCCTCCGGCAATTTAGGTAAAATGGCATATACGCTATTTTCTTTGGCTGTAAAGAAAATCTCCTTTACGGCATATCCGGGATCCGGATCTACGGTCTGTTTCAAGATAGAGTTCCCGCCCACATAGTGCTTGCTCTTGTCTTTCCAGTTCCTGTCGCCCTTGGACCACTGTTCGGTCTGCTTCCAGGCATGCGTGCCGTAAATGGCCTCACCGTTCACCTTCAGCCATTCTCCCATTTGCAATAAACGTTCCTGCATAATAGGGGGGATTTTTCCGCTTCCGTTAGGGCCGATGCCCAACAGCAGGTTACCACCTTTGCTCACGATATTCACCAAAGTAAGGATCAATCCTTGCGGGCTGGAATAATCTTCCACATCCTCATTTAAATTGTATGAGAAAGAAAATCCCATGCCGCGGCATTCTTCCCACGGTTTGTCACCGGGCATAGCATGGGTGCTGTATTCACGTGTGTAATAGTCGCCGTGCTTCTTCCCGTCTGTAAAACGTGCCCAACGGTCGTTCAATACAATGGTGTTTTTTACAGGAGATTCTGAATAGATCCATTGGAAAAGTTTCTTTGTCTGCCAGATTGAATCACTGTAGTTGTCAGGGCCGTCAGACCAGAGTAAGTCGGGATGATAGCTGTTCACAAGGTCCTTTACTTGAGGAATGAAATGGCGGGATACATAAAGATCCAGCAATTCCGGTTTATATAGCGGGCTTTCCCACTCTCTGCATGAGATGTAGAACCCTACCTTTATATCCGTCTTGCGGAGTGCATCGGTATATTCCTTTACGAGGTCACGTTTCGGACCCACTTCTACACTATTCCAAGGTCTTCCGTAATCTCTGGAAGCTTCCTTGCTGGGCCACAATGCGTAACCGTCGTGATGCTTGGTCGTGAGAACGATATACTTGGCTCCTGCTTTTTCAAAGAGTTTGGCCCAGGCATCCGCGTCATAGTCAAGTGCTTTGAACTTCCGCGCAAATTCATTATAATTAAAATCTTCGCCATACATCTTGGTATGGTAGTCATAGATTTCGGTTCCGGTGAAGTCACCGTTACCAAATAGTTTCTTGTTGTCCAACCAATATTTGTACCACTCCTGATAGGTTCCCTTAGGTGACCACATAGGCACAGAGTAGATTCCCCAATGGATAAAAATACCGAATTTGGCATCTTTAAACCATGATGGAGTAGGACGGCTGTCCAACGATTCCCATGTTTGCTCATAGGTCTTGTCTTGTGCACTTGCTCCCATCATCAAGAACAGTGCTGCAAATACTAACATTGCTTTCTTCATCATATTATTTTTTATAAAGGGTTCCTTGTGGTTTTAGTTGGTTGTATTACTCTGTTTGTTCTACCGTTCTTGTTTTTTGTGAGTAAAATCTTGACTATATTGGTCTTTCTCCGGGTTGGCAATACGGAGATTGGTCATTGCATGAACTGCTATTGTAGGGCTGTCCCTTAGGAAAAGTTGCATTTGGGCAGGTTGAGGTCTTTTTGGCATAGCTGTATTTATCATTATAATAATAAGGTTAACTATATACGTCTCATAAGTACTCTTAGAACTAACTTTATCAGCGCATTTCAAGAAGAAAAGGAGCGAAAATGATGGTTGCGTTACTTCAGCAGCAATCGTTTATTATATATAAGGTATAAAAGAATCTGTTGTTCTACCCTAATAATTATTGGTGATTGAGGCGATGTGAAGCCATTTTATCCATTTTGATAAAGGTATTCTACCATCCGATAATTTAAATAAAAAGATTTTTGGTTTCCTATTTCCCTGCTTTTATTAGAAAAATACGGGGATATGATATTTAGAAAAATAAAAAAACGGGGTAATTAAAAAATAATTTTATTAAATGTGCGTTATTAATAAAATTATTACTATTTTTGTCGCGGATATCAAAGCCTCTTTGTGTATATAGTTCTAAGAGAACTTATTGCTTTGATGCTAAAATCCTTTGGATAATAAAATGAATAAGAAAAATTAGGTGTTTTATTATAAACCTTAAATTACATTATTATGTTTAAACAATTTCGAACAGTCAGCATGTTCTTGCTCTTGTTGGGAGGTTTTACAGGAGTTGTATGTGCTGCAAGCCCTGACGTAGCAGGGGTTTATGCCACGCAACAGAGTGGTGTTTGTAAAGGTACAGTCAACGATGCTCTTGGGCCTGTTATCGGTGCCTCTGTGGTAGTAAAAGGAACTACCAATGGTGTTATTACCGACATTGACGGTAACTTCTCTTTGTCCGATGTAAAGGAAGGTGACATTATCCAAATTTCATTTGTGGGTTACAAAACGGTAGAACAGGTATGGAATGGAAAACCGCTTACTGTTACTTTGGAGGAAGATTCTGAAGTGTTGGATGAAGTAGTGATTACGGCATACGGTGGTAAGCAACTTCGTTCTAAGGTGACTAACTCTATTTCTAAAGTAAAGGAAGATGTGCTGACCAGTGGTTCGCATACCAATGCGGCACAGGCCTTGTCCGGTGCTGTTTCCGGTTTGCGTGTGCAGCAGACTTCCGGTAATCCGGGTGAAGTGCCTACTATGGTGCTCCGTGGTGGTACAAATCTTGACGGTACAGGCTCTCCGCTAATTATTGTGGACGGACAGGTACGTAATAATTTAGGTGACATCAACTCCGAAGACATTGAGTCTATGGAGGTGATGAAAGATGCCGGCGCCACGGCTATCTATGGTGCCCGTGCCAATAATGGTGTCGTTTTGATTACTACCAAGCGTGGTAAGGAAGGTTTTAGTGAAATCCGTTTCAAAACGAAAATTGGTATTAACCAGTTCCGCAGTAACTATAAATATCTTAATGCCGGTGATTATCTTTATTGGTTCCGCAAGGCGGTACAGAATTCCGCACAGTTCGTAAATGTGGACGGCAAATATTATGGATCTACTGATATGAGTTCTTTAAGTGCCGCCCAACCTTATGGTACAGGTAACGTTTACTTTAACAATGACGGTACTGTGGCAGACGGTAACTTGAATGGCAATGCTGTTTGGAGTACTATGAAGTATTCAGATGATTTGGCTTTTTTGTTGCAAAAGGGTTGGAAGACCATGATTGATCCTGTTTATGGCGATAAGTTGATTTATAAGGACTTCAGCATGTCTGATACTAATATCGAGGACAACGCTTTGAATCAGGACTACAACCTTAGCCTGACCGGTGGAAATGAAAAGGGCAATTACTACATGAACTTAGGTTACAATGATACGAAGGGTAATGCCAAGGGTAACTGGTACAAGCGTTTCTCCGCTACGTTGAATACGGATTATAAGATTCGTAAATGGTTGACTTCCAAATCGTCAGTATCTTATACAAGATCTACATGGTTCGACCTCTACGATGGCAAACAGATGATGGACGATTATACCGACAACGAAATGCTTAAAATGGATTTTGCCAATTATTTCAGCCGTGCCTTGAGTTTGCCTCCCACTTTCCGTGGCACAAATGAGAACGGTGAATATTTGTATGGTCTGCGTTGGGACTATAGCGATACCATTTCCGACAATAACCTGAACCAGTACGAACGTGACAATGTCAGTAACAAACTGAATCTGAATCAAGCGTTTGTGTTTGATATCACAGACGGGCTGGAACTGAAGGTGAGTGGTACTTTATATCGCTACGAAAAATCTTATGATTCTTTCAATAAGGACTTGTATCCACGTATGGGCACGGTGAATACTCTGCGCGAAGCTTTCGCCATGAAAGACCTTTATACGGAACAGACGTATAACGCTGTATTGAACTATAATAAGCAGCTGACTGAAGAGCATTATGTATCTGCTATGTTGGGAGCTGAATATTACGACCAGTATCGTACCGGTTTCAGTGCGTACGGTAACGGTGCTCCTACCGATGAGTTTGGTGACTTGGCCTTGACAAAACCGGAAAGCCGCAAGATTGACTCTTGGCATCAGCGTCAGCGCATCATGTCTTTCTTCGGCCGTTTAAATTATGACTATATGAGCAAGTATTTGGTTTCATTTGTGATGCGTCGTGATGGCTATTCCAAATTGTTGGGCGATAATCGTTGGGGGGTGTTCCCCGGTGTGTCTGCCGGTTGGGTCTTCAGCAAGGAAAAGTTTATGGAGTCTCTTCAACAGGTGGTTTCATTTGCTAAATTGCGTTCCAGCTATGGTTTGAACGGTAATGTTTCGGGTATCGGTGCCTACGATCTGCAGGGTGGATATGAGACTTATAAATATGCCGGACTAGTAGGTAACTTGCTGGGTAAAATTCCTAATCCTAACTTGCGTTGGGAAAAGTCACATACTTTTGAAGTAGGTGTAGATTTGGGCTTCCTGAACAATAAGTATATGTTGAACGCCACGTTCTACAACCGTCGTACAAAAGATAAGTTTGCCGATATTGTCTTGCCTTCACACTCAGGTATCGAAAAGTTTAAGACCAATAACGGTGAAATACAGAACCAAGGTATCGAATTGGACTTGACAGCACGCATTATTGACCAGAAAGACTGGAAATTCAATGTAAATGCCAATATGGCTTGGAATAAGAATAAAATTATTTCATTGCCTAACAATGGACTGGACAGAAACAGACAGGAAGCGTTCGAAGTCTATACGGGAAAGAAATTGCCGGACGGCTCATGGGAAAAAGCATGGGTAGGAGGATATCAGGAAGGCGGATGCTGGGGTGATGTCTATGGCTTTAAAGCTGAAGGTATTTACCGTGACTGGGATGACGTCAAGAATTCCGGTATCAAAAAAGATATTTCAAGTCCTAATAACAGTGGTCGTCAGATTACTTTGCTGGGTCCTGATGAATGGAATAAACTGACCGATGAGGAAAAGAAAAACACAGGTGCCGGTGGTTATCTGCCTATTCAGCCGGGTGATGTGAAATGGAAAGACGTGAATGGAGACGGTATTATCGATGACTTTGATAAAGTGAAATTAGGCAATAAACTGCCGAAAGTAACAGGTGGTATCACGTTGAACCTTTCATGGAAAGATCTGACTTTGAGTAGTCGCATGGACTATGCTTTGGGACATACTGTAATCGATACAAAGACTCCGTGGATTATGGGTGCTGCACAAGGTTCCTATAATACCATTGACTTGAGCAAGGATACTTGGACTCCGGAGAATCCAAACGCAAAATATCCTACATATGTATGGGCCGACCAGTTCGGTAAGCGTAATTATTGTCGTGATAATAACAGTTTGTTTATTTACAAAGGCGACTATTTGGCATTCCGTGAAGTTACTTTAAGCTACAAAGTGCCTGAAAATTTCATTGCCAAAGCTGGTGTGAAGACTTGCGAACTTTCTATGACAGTTCAGAATTTAGGCTATCTGACCGCGGCAAAAACTATGTTTTCACCGGAATACGGTGCTAATTCTTGGGGTGGTTACTCCCTGCCTCGTTCTATCGTATTCGGTCTGAATGTTAGTTTCTAACCTTTAAATGATTAATAATAAAATGAAGAAGATTTTATATACACTATGCTTGATGGCAGCTCCGCTGTTCTTCCAGGCATGCGATAATCTTGATTTGTCGCCCATTGATTATTCCGGTTCTGAAAATTTCTGGCAGAACGAGGCCCAAGTAAACAGCTTTATGCTGGGATTGCATAATCATCTCCGTTCGCAATTTGTGGCAGATGCCTTTAAATTGGGCGAAACCCGTGGCGAAACCTTGAAAAAAGGAACGAACAGCTGTGGCTCTTCTTCCAGTTACAGTAACTTGATTGCCAATGAAATTTCTGAAAGCAACCCTCAAACGTCAAATTGGAATGGATTTTACGGTAAATTGTTACAAGTGAACCACATGATTGAACAACTGGAAGGAGCTTGTACATTCCTGGATGATAACAGCCGTAACTATTATAAAGGGATAGCTTATGGACTCCGTTCTTATTATTATTTCTGGCTTTACCGTACTTATGGAGGTGTACCTTTGGAATTGACCGTGAAAGTGACAAATGGTAGCATCAGTGCTCCTGATCTTTATCTGAAGCGTGCTACAGCGGAAGCCACGCTGCAACAAATCAAAGATGATGTGGAAGCTTCGCTTACCGCTTTTGGACAGACGAATAAAACGACTCCCAGTTATTATTTTTGGAGTAAATCGGCTTCTTTGATGTTGAAGGCGGAAATTTATTTGTGGTCTGCCAAGGTAAAGACGGATGATCCTGAAACTCCCCATACTCCTGGTGGCGTTGCTGATCTGAATATAGCTAAGAGTGCATTGAGTGAGGTGATAGGTAAGTATTCATTGGAAAGTGATTTTTCCAAGCTGTTCAAGGAAGAAGGCAAAGGCAATAACAATGAAGTTATTCTGGCGCTTTATCTGGATAAGGACGAGTATGTCAACCGTAACCATTTCCGTACTTTCTTCTATCACATGAACTTCGCAGGAAACAATCAGGTAGATGCTGACGGTAATGATATTACTGACCCGCTGGACTTGAAGGGTGAAGGTCTGCTATACAATGAATGGAGTGAAAGTTTTGTGACATCCTTTGACAAGAAGGACTTGCGTCGTGCAGCTACCTTCTATGAATATTATTCCAAGGGTGACGGTACTCCTGATAATCCCGGTGGTAAACATGGATGTGCCATGTTGAAATACTTTGGCCAAAATGTAGATGGTACCCATTATTTTGATCCGGATATTATTCTCTATCGTTATGCTGATGCGATATTGATGATGGCTGAGATTGAAAACGGACTGGGTGGTGATTGCGCTAAGTATATTAACGATATTCGCCAGCGTGCCTATGGCGCCAATTATGATGCTGCGGTTACTTATGCCAACGGTACTTATGCCGAGAATGAATTGGCGATTTTGAAGGAGCGTGACAAAGAGTTTGTTGGAGAAGGTAAACGTTGGTTCGACTTGCTTCGTATGCATGATGCCAATAAAGAACCGTTGGTCTTTTCTGTAGAAGCAGCTTACTTGCAAGGTGACGAAACCGGTGCTATTCTGGATAAAGCTACTGAAAGCTATCGTGTATTGTGGCCCATTGAACGTTCTTTGATGAGTAATGACCCTGAATTGGAGCAAACCGTGAATTATCCGACAGCTACAGACAGTGCAAAATAAATCTATTCTGAAGGGCTACACCCTTTTGCCCGGAGGGTGTAGCCCTGACAGGCAAAGGGTGTAGCCTTAAAGTGTAAAGGGTGTAGCCCTTTTTTTCTGTTGATATGGGAAAGGATGAATATGCTATTCTGTCCGGAAAGTGGAAGCAGGTAATCCCGTCTTGTTCACTAAGTTGGCGCGAGTAAACGGTTGCCAGCCGTAGCGCACGTAGCGTGGATTCTTGATGCTTTTGTTATAGACCTTCAGGCGGTTTCCTTCTACCTCGGCAACGGCGGGTTCAAACAATCCGTCAATTTCCGCCACCTCAAAAGTGCGCAGAGGCTGACCGTCGGCGCTGTGCAATCCTTCACCATAGTCGAATGTCAGATATGCTGCACCATTACGGAACTCCACGTTGCGGTACAGAGGACCTGACGGTACCACTTGCTTGTGTCCGTAGGTACGGTTCAGTGCCCAATGTCCCAACCGTTCGCCGATTGGTTTCTTATTGCGGGGATGCACGTCCAGAGAATCTCCATGGTCACTGGAAACCGCCATGCCTGTTGCCCGGATATCCTCCATCATTTTCCGTTGGCTGTCACGGAACCATGGCCATGAAGGGCGGTCTATGCTGGAAAGTTGCACATAGTAGAAAGGTAGCTGCTCGTCATTCCAGTTCCTGCGCCAGCTATCTACAAGTAGATGGAACAGCTTTTCGTGTGTGGTGAGATTATGTGCGTTTGATTCTCCCTGGTACCAGATGATGCCTTTTATGGGGAAACTCTCCAAGGGACGGATGCCTGCCTCATAGAGGTAACAAGGTTCGTAGGGATGACGTTGCTCTTTGTAACTGGATTTTTTGATGTTCAATGCAGCACGGCCACGTACCCAGTCCTGGATAAAATCATTGCCGGTCCATTGTTTCAGTATGGCAGGAAATCGGTATTCCAATGTACTCCGGTCTATCCATGCTTCCGTAGGAGAGCCTCCTATGGCATTACAAATCAGTCCGACAGGTACTTGCAGACTGTCACGTAGCATTTTGCCGAAGTAGTAGGCTATGGCAGAGAAGTTGCGTGCCGTTTCGGGAGTGGCAGCTTCCCATTGGGTGCCTTTGTAGTATTGAAGGTGGTTCAGGGAATCGAGCACAGATACCGGCCATTCCACGGCGTGGGTAAGCCATCGGCCTTTCATGTCAAACAACCGCAGTTGGCTGTCTTTGGCGGCAGGTATGTCTTTTGAGGCGGTAGTGGCGGCTTTCAGCATGAATTCCATGTTGGATTGTCCCGAGCAGAGCCATACTTCGCCTGCCAATACGTCCTTATATAATAAGGTGGTTTTCCCGTCTGTAACAGTCAAGGTGTATGGGCCGCCTGCGGACAGAGGAGCCAATGTCACCTGCCAGTGCCCGTCACTGCCTGCCCGTGCGGTCTTTTTCTGTCCGGCTATGCTGACTTTCACTTTGGCGTCGGCATTGGCCATTCCTTTGATTTGCAAAGGACGGTCACGCTGAAGTACCATTCGGTCCGTATAAGTCATAGGCATCTGTAAACCTCCGTAATCACCGGTAATGGCAGAATAAACCGTTTGTGCCAATATTCCGGCACCTTCCGGATTGGGATGAACGGCGTCCGGTAGCATGAAAGGGTAAGGATACAGGGGCTGCTCGAAATCGGTCAGTTGTACATTGGCTACGTGTGCCACGGTCTCTATGGCTTGTTGTATTTCTCCGCGCCAGTCGCGTGTGCCCGATTCGAAACGCGGATGGCGGTCGGCGATGGGAGTCAGTTTGGCAATGATGATCCTGCAGTCCGGTTTCGCTGTCCGGAAGCTGTCAATCAATGCCAGATAGTCCCGGATAAACTCGTCCCTGTAGTTTGGCCAGTCGCGTGGGTCGGTATCATTGATCCCTAAGTGGATCACTACGATGTCACCGGCAAATGCCATCGCTTTCCGATACTCTTCCTGTTGCATGTAGGGGCGGTGTCCCCTGTTCAGCAGGGTGGCTCCTGATTTGCCGAAATTTCCCACCTGGTATGCGTCGCCCAGCATTTGTTGCAATCGTGCCGGATAGGCTTGTGTCTCACGTTCGGGTAACGTGTAACCATAAGTGATGCTGTTTCCTACGCATGCCACCTTCGTACGCTTCTGAGCCGAAGCATGCAAAGCAAGCAGCATGAGCAATGAATAAAGAATGATTTTTTTCATGGTATCTTTGTTTGAGTTTGTTATTATGGTGCAAAGTTAGCAAAAAGTAATAGATAAAATGAGAATATTTAATTATATACACCGTATAAACTAAAAAAATATATTAATTAAAAATGCATATTACATATATATATTGTATATTTGCAGAAAATCCTTTATCTAAGAACATGAAAAGTAAACTTCTGTACGTTTTTATTACTTGCTTTAGTCTGCTGTATGTCCGGGCTAATGACACTTCCGAAACTATAATCTTGAACCGGGGATGGATGTTCGCGCAGTCGGGAACCGATAAATGGCTGCCTGCTACCGTGCCGGGTACTGTACATCAGGATCTGTTGAACCATGAACTGCTCCCTGATCCTTTCTTCGGAACCAATGAGAAAAAAATCCAATGGGTAGAGAATGAGGATTGGGAATACAAGACCACATTCACCGTGACCGGAGAACAACTTTCGCGGGGAGCCGCCATGATGACTTTTGAAGGGCTTGACACGTATGCGGACGTTTATCTTAACGGTGCATTGTTGCTGAAGTCGGACAATATGTTTGTCGGTTATTCCGTCTCGGTGAAAGAGGTGCTCCGCCAAGGAGAAAACAAACTGCATGTCTTTTTCCGTTCACCTGTCAGGGAGACATTGCCGCAATGGGCGTCGAACGGATTTGACTATCCGGCGGACAATGACCATTCAGACAAGAAACTCAGTGTATTTACCCGAAAGGCTCCTTACAGCTACGGCTGGGACTGGGGAATCCGTATGGTGACCAGCGGCATCTGGCGTCCCGTCACGTTGCGTTTCTATGATGTGGCTGCCATTGGCGACTATCATGTGAAACAGCTTTCGCTGACCGACCGGCAGGCGGAGATTTCCAATGAGCTGGAGATAAACAGTATATCATCGGGAAAAGAGGAAGCCGAAATCATCGTGTCCTGTTCTTTGAAGGACGGACAGCCCCTTATCGTCAGACGGCCGGTAGTGCTGAATCCCGGCATCAACCATGTGAAAATCCCTGTAGAGATAAAGGACCCGGTGCGCTGGATGCCCAATGGCTGGGGAGAACCTGTGCTGTATGACTTTACGGCGCAAGTGGTCTGCCGGGGAAAGACGGTAGCTTCCGAACATCACCGTATCGGACTTCGTACGGTCCGTCTGGTGAATGAAAAGGATGAACACGGTGAATCCTATTACTTTGAAGTGAACGGTATCCCCATGTTCGCCAAAGGGGCGAACTTTATTCCCAATGACATTTTGCTTCCTTCCATGACCGACGAGCGATATGCCACCTTGTTCCGGGACATCAGGGAAGCCAATATGAATGTCATCCGTGTATGGGGAGGAGGCACCTACGAGGATAACCGCTTCTATGACCTTGCAGATGAAAACGGTATCTTGATATGGCAGGATTTTATGTTCGGATGTACCATCTATCCGGCTGATCCGGTATTCTTGAAACGCGTTTCCGAGGAGGTCGATTATAATATCAAGCGTTTGCGTAACCATGCTTGCCTTGCCATGTGGTGCGGTAACAACGAGATTCTGGAAGGGTTGAAGTATTGGGGATGGCAATCCCGTTATACTCCCGAAGTGTATGAGGAGTTTTACCGCAATTATGACAAGCTGTTCCGCGAATTGCTTCCTTCCAAAGTGAAGGAGTGGGACGAGGGGCGCTCTTATATCCATACTTCTCCTTATTTCTCCAATTGGGGACGTCCCGATTCCTGGAATATCGGTGACAGTCACAACTGGGGTATCTGGTACGGCAAGAAAACTTTTGAATCGTCCGACACGGAAATCGGACGGTTCCAGAGCGAGTTCGGTTTCGAATCGTTTCCCGAAATGAAGACCATCGCCACTTTTGCCTCTCCCGAAGATTATGAGATCGAGTCTGAAGTAATGACTGCCCATCAGAAGAGCTCTTTGGGCAATGACTTGATACGTACCTATATGGAACGTGATTTCATCGTTCCCGAGAAATTTGAGGATTTTGTCTATGTCGGTCTTGTACTGCAGGGACAGGGGATGCGCTATTGCTTTGAAGCGCACCGCCGCAACCGTCCATACTGTATGGGAACGCTTTATTGGCAACTGAACGACAGCTGGCCGGTCGTGTCGTGGTCGGGCATCGATTATTATGGTAACTGGAAAGCTTTGCATTATCAGGCGAAACGTGCGTTTGCTCCGTTGATCGTTAACCCTATCCATGAAAACGGGAATCTGAATGTCTATCTGCTTTCTGACAAACTGGAAGATTCGGCAGGCATGACTTTGGAAATGCGGTTGATGGACTTTAACGGCAGGAAACTGCAACAGGAGTCGGTCAAAGTGGAGGCTCCCGCCAACAGTTCCGTCAAGGTGTTTGGCAAACCTTTGGACGAGTGGGCGGATGAAGAACAACGCAAGGAGTGTTATTTGCTGCTTTCCCTTAAAGACCGGCAAGGGCGTGAGATTGCGCGTGACATCCATTATTTCGTGCCTACCAAGGACTTGAATTTGCCCCGGGCTGTTGTGAAAAGTAAGCTGAAGGTGTCGGATGGCCGTTGCGAGGTTACACTCTCTTCCTCAAAGCTGGCAAAGGATGTTTTTGTGCAGATACCTTATCAGGGGGCACGCTTTACGGATAATTTCTTTGACCTTTTGCCGGGAGAAACACGCAAGATTGTAATTACCTCTCCGGAAATAAGGAAAGGTGTGGTTCCTGAGATATCCATTAAGCATATACGTGAAACTTATTAATTTTTTTTAAACATATAAATATGAGAAACCTATTGAAGACGGCAGCAGCGATTGCCATGACCGGATGGTTATGTTCCTGCTCCGGTGAAAAAACTGAAGCAAATTACCGGGTGATTCCTATCCCTCAAGAAATTGTGATGGCTGCCGGCAGTGAGTTTACATTGAGTAGCGGTGTTAAGATTATCTATCCGGAAGGAAATGAGGCGATGCAGCGCAACGCCCGGTATCTGGCCGACTATTTGAAGAAAGCCACCGGAATGGATTACCGGGTGGAAGCCGGTACTGAAGGCAAGGGGAATATCCTGCTTCAAGTACTTCCGGATGCTGAAAAACCGGAGGCTTATCAGTTGAAGGTAAATGGTGAAGGTGTCGTGATTTCCGGTGCAAGCGAGGCCGGTGTATTTTATGGAATCCAGACTTTACGCAAGTCCATTCCCGTCGTGGCAGGCAGCACTCCCGTGCTGGCCGGAGTTGAAATCAATGACGCTCCCCGTTTCGATTACCGTGGTGCCCATTTTGACGTGAGCCGCCACTTCTTCACGGTAGATGAGGTGAAGAGTTTCATCGATATGATGACACTGCATAATATGAACCGTCTGCACTGGCATATCACCGATGACCAGGGCTGGCGTATCGAAATCAAGAAGTATCCGTTGCTCACCGAGATTGGCTCCCAGCGCAAGGAAACCGTTATCGGCCGTAATTCCGGAGAATATGACGGCAAACCTTATGGCGGTTTCTATACTCAGGAGCAGGCTAAGGAAATCGTGGCTTATGCCGCTGAACGCTATATCACCGTAATTCCCGAAATAGACCTTCCCGGACACATGCAGGCTGCCTTGGCGGCTTATCCGCATTTAGGATGTACAGGTGGCCCGTATGATGTATGGACGATATGGGGAGTCTCCGACAATGTGCTTTGTGCGGGCAATGACAGTGTGCTGACTTTCATTGATGACGTACTGGCGGAAATAATGGATATCTTCCCTTCGGAATATATACACATCGGAGGTGACGAATGTCCGAAGGTGAAATGGCAGACTTGTCCTAAGTGCCAGGCACGCATCAAGGCCTTAGGCATCAAGTCCGATGCCAAGCATAGCAAGGAAGAGTATTTGCAGAGCTTCATCATCAATCATGGCGAGAAATTCCTGAATGCACATGGCCGCCAGATGATAGGTTGGGACGAGACTCTGGAAGGTGGTCTGGCACCGAATGCCACCGTGATGTCCTGGCGTGGCGAAGGCGGAGGCATTGAAGCTGCCAAGCAACACCATGATGTGATCATGACTCCGAACACTTATCTCTATTTTGACTATTATCAGACTAAGGATACGGAAAACGAGCCTCTCGGCATTGGCGGTTACCTGCCGTTGGAGCGGGTTTATGGCTACGAGCCGATGCCCCGTTCACTTACTCCTGAGGAGCAGAAGTATATCATAGGCGTCCAGGCCAACCATTGGACTGAGTATATTCCTACACTTTCGCATTTGCAGTATATGGCATTGCCGCGTTGGGCAGCTCTCTGTGAAGTTCAATGGAGCAGTCCGGAAGAGAAAAACTACCAGGATTTCTTGAGCCGTCTGCCGCAACTCATCAAGTTGTACCAGGCCGAAGGTTACAATTATGCCAAACATGTGTTTGATGTGACCGCTGATTTCCGGGCCAATGCGCAGACCGGTGTTGTGGAGGTCAGCATGAAAACCATAGACAATGCTCCCATCCATTATACACTGGATGGTACGGAACCCACCGCAGCCTCACCCGTGGCAGACAGTGTGCTTGCCATCAAGGAGAATTGCACGTTCCGTGCCGTAGCTGTACGTCCCGAGGGCAACAGCCGTATTCTTTCCGAGGAAATCGCTTTCAGCAAATCCACCTGCAAACCTATTGTGGCTAACCAGCCTGTGAACAAGCAATATGAGTTCAAGGGGGTATCTACCTTGGTTGACGGGCTGAAAGGCAACGGTAACTATAAGACCGGCCGATGGATTGCTTTCTACCGCAACGACATGGATGTGACCATTGACTTGCAGGAACCTACCGAAATCTCCAGTGTGGCTTTCACTACTTGCGTGGAGAAGGGCGACTGGGTATTCGACGTACGTGGTATCACTGTCGAGGTGTCTGATGACAACAAGACATTTACCAAAGTCTTTTCGGAAGAATATCCGGCTATGAAGGAAACCGACCGCAACGGTTTGTATGAGCATAAGCAGACATTCGAGCCCGTCAAGGCACGTTACGTGCACATCCTTGCCCCGTCGGAACACTCTATTCCTGCTTGGCATGGCGGAAAGGGAAATCCCGGTTTTCTGTTTGTAGATGAGATTGTAATAGACTAAAAGAAGAATCAACGACAGCAGAAGAATGAAATCAGTGAACAGGTACTTGTGGGGAGCGGCTTTCGGGGCGCTCCTTGCAAGTTGCGGCACAAATGCCGTGCAGAAAGATTATGCGGATTACGTCAATCCGTTTATCGGTACCGGAGGACATGGACACACGTTCCCCGGTGCTGTTGTTCCTAACGGTATGATACAGCCGGGGCCTGATACACGTATTTATGGCTGGGATGCGTGTTCGGGCTATTATGATGCGGATACTGTCATCAACGGCTTTTCACATCTTCATCTGAGCGGAACCGGTTGTGGTGATTATGGCGAGATTCTATTGATGCCTACTGTGGGAAAACAGCATACGGAACTTTCTGCCGCAGCAGTCTCTTCTGATGCTTCATTTGCCGCGACGGGCGGTTCACCGGCTCAGACGTTACCATACGCTTCCCGTTTCTCGCACCGGAATGAGGAGGCGGCTCCCGGTTATTATTCCGTATTCCTCGACACCTATGGCGTAAAGGCGGAACTGACCGCCACTTCACGGGCGGCATTGCATCGCTACACTTTTCCCGAAAGCAGTGAGGCCGGCTTTATCCTTGATCTGGACTACTCTTTGCAGGGGCAGCACAACCGTGCCCTTTCTTTGGAAGTGGTGAATGATTCTACAATCTGCGGATATAAAAACACCAACAGCTGGGCATGGAGGCATGATGTCTATTTCAGGGCGGTGTTCTCCAAACCGTTTACTTGTGAAATCCTGACCGATTCCATCCTCCGGCCTAAAGGACAGCGCTCCCTGCCGGTGAAGAAGGCGTTGCTGCATTTTGCGACAGCCAAGGATGAGCAGGTACTGGTCAAGGTGGCCCTTTCTTCGGTAGATGCGGAAGGAGCGGTAAAGAATCTGGCAGAGATTCCCGGATGGAATTTTGAGCAGGTAAAGGCTGATGCCCGCCGTGACTGGAATAATTATCTGGGCAAGATAGATATTGAGACGGATAATGCGGAGCAGAAGACCGTATTCTATACGGCCCTTTACCATACGGGCATTTCTCCGAGCCTGTTTACCGATGTGGACGGACGTTATCGTGGCCTTGACCGTGAGATACATACGGCCGAGGCAGACAAGCCCATGTACACCATTTTCTCTTTATGGGACACCTTCCGTGCCTTGCATCCGTTGCTTACCATCATCGAACCGGAACTGAATACCCGTTTTATCAACGCTTTGCTGAAGCAGTACCGGGATGGGGGAATCTTGCCGATGTGGGAGCTTGCCGGAAATTATACCGGTACCATGATTGGTTACAACGCCGTGCCGGTGATTGTGGATGCCTATATGAAGGGTGACCGTGGTTTCGATGCCCGCTTGGCTCTGGAAGCTTGTCTGCGCAGTGCCGAGTATGACACATTGGCTCCCATCGCCACGACTGACTATCTGAAACATGCCGCATTGATGCCCATCTCCAAATATTACAAGAACACGCTGGGCTATGTACCTTGTGACAAAGAACATGAGGCAGTGGCGAAGGGATTGGAATATGCTTATGACGACTGGTGTATCAGCCGGCTGGCAGGAGCTTTGGGAGATACCGCTACCCAACGCCGTTATGCCGAATTCGGCCGTTCGTACCGCCATTATTTTGATCCGGTCGTTCGTTTCATGCGCGGTAAGGATATGGATGGAAACTGGCGTACACCATTCAATCCCCGTTCCAGCAGCCACCGTGAAGACGATTATTGCGAAGGTACCGCCTGGCAATGGACATGGTTCGTCCCGCAGGATGTGGAAGGATTGGTACAGCTGATGGGAGGCCGTGAGGGCTTTATCAATAAGTTGGACTCCTTGTTTACCGCCGATTCCGCATTGGAGGGTGACCAGACTTCTGCCGATATCTCGGGACTGATAGGACAGTATGCGCATGGAAACGAACCGAGCCACCATATCCTGCATCTGTATAATAAGGTAGGCCAGCCTTGGAAAACGCAGGCTTTGGTAGATAGTGTGCTTCACAGCCAATACTTCAATGATCCTGACGGCCTTTCCGGTAATGAGGACTGCGGCCAGATGTCTGCGTGGTATATACTGAATTCAATGGGGTTCTATCAGCTTTGTCCGGGTAAGCCGGAATATTCTATCGGCCGTCCGTTGTTCAATGCTGTAACTATTCGTCTGCCGCAAGGGAAAGAATTCCGTATCGTGGCAAAGAACAATTCAGCTGCCAACAAATATATTGAGAGTGCCACGCTGAACGGGAAGCCTCTGTCAGTGCCTTACTTCACCCATCAGCAACTGATGGAAGGGGGCATGCTGCAAGTAGTGATGACGGATAAACCGACAGAGTGGGGGACGGAATAACGTAGTGATACCGAAATACTTTAAACACCGCCTTATATGCATAAGAAAAAAATAACAGGTGTCTTCATGTTTGTGGCTTTTCTTTGGTGCGGAAACTTGCCGGCCCAGAGAGTGATTCCTGTGCCGCAACAGGTGCAACAGGAAAGCGGGACATTCCGCATCACCGGAGACACTAAACTTTATACCAATCTGAAAGGCGCGGAAAGGGGGAGGCTGATTGCCTACCTCTCTTCCCAGCCTTCTTTTCTGAATAGAAAAGTATATGCGAGGAACTCTGCAGCAGGGAATGCTATCTTTCTTCAGAAGCTTCCGGTAATTGCCGCTTCCTCTTCCGAGGGATATGTCCTGGAAGTGACTGCCGGGGGAGTTACCGTCTCTTCCGCTACGGACACCGGGCTGTTCTATGGTTTGCAGACCTTGCTTCAGCTGGCGGAACCTGCCGGAGAGAATCTGTGGCAAGTGGCTGCCGTCAAGATAGAAGATGCTCCCCGCTTTGACTATCGCGGTCTGATGATCGACGTTTCACGGCATTTCCGTACCAAGGAATTTCTGATGAAGCAGATGGACGCTCTGGCGCGTTATAAAATCAACCGTCTGCATCTGCATCTGACGGACGCTGCCGGATGGAGAATTGAAATCAAAAAATATCCCAGGCTTACGGAGTTTGCCGCATGGCGTCCGGAAACGGTCTGGAAGAAGTGGTGGAACGCCCCTGACGGGCGCAAGTACTGTGAAGGGACAGACCCCGCCGCTTATGGCGGATATTATACGCAGGATGACATACGCGAACTGGTGCGCTATGCCGCTGACCGTCATATCACCCTTATTCCCGAAATAGAGATGCCTGCCCATTCGGAAGAGGTCCTGGCGGCCTATCCGGAACTTTCATGCCAGGGAAAGCCCTATACGAGTGCGGATTTTTGTGTAGGCAATGAAAAGACGTTTGCTTTTCTGGAAGATGTGCTGACCGAGGTTATGGATCTTTTTCCGTCCGAGTACATTCATGTAGGAGGCGACGAGGCAGGTAAGCAGTCCTGGAAAACTTGCCCTAAGTGCTTGCAGCGTATGAAGGACGAGGGGCTGAAGGATCTGGACGAATTGCAAAGCTACCTCATTCACCGTATGGAGGTGTTTTTGAACAAGCACGGACGCAAGCTGCTGGGCTGGGACGAGATTATGGAAGGAGGGCTGGCACCCAATGCCACAGTGATGTCCTGGCGGGGTGAAGAAGGCGGATTGAAGGCGGTGCAGGCCGGTCATCGTGCCATTATGACCCCGGGAAGCTATTGTTACTTCGACGGTTATCAAGATGCCCCTTATTCCCAGCCGGAAGCCATAGGCGGTTATCTGCCTTTGTCCAAAGTCTATTCATACAACCCTGTCCCGGATTCGTTTACAACGGAGGAAGCCGGATTGCTGTATGGCGTGCAAGGCAATCTGTGGGCGGAATACATACCTACTGACGAGCATTATGAATACATGATTTATCCTCGTATCCTGGCTCTTGCCGAAGTGGCGTGGAGCATGCCGGAACGTAAGTCATACAGCGAGTTTCACCGCAGTGCCCTGCGTGAAGTGGATTGGCTGTCGTCCAAAGGCTATCATCCTTTCCCGTTGAAGAATGAAATCGGCAACCGTCCCGAAGCGGCACATCCCGTCAAACATCTGGCATTGGGCAAACCGGTGAAGTATAACGCTCCCTACAACGGGCATTACAAGGCTCAGGGAGATCAGTCGCTGACCGATGGCATCCGTGGGGGCTGGACTTATTCCGACGGTGCCTGGCAGGGCTTTATCTCGCGTGACCGTCTGGATGTGACCATTGACCTGGAACGGGAGGAAGAGATTCGTTCCGTCGGTGCCGATTTCATGCAGGTGGCAGGACCGGAAGTCTTTTTGCCTGCCGAAGTCATTGTTTCCGCTTCTCTTGACGGAGTGGAGTTTGCCGAACTGGCGCATCTGGAGAATGTAGTGTCCAAAGACTCTGCCATTTGTTTCAGAAACTACGGCTGGAAAGGTGAAGCCCGTGCCCGTTACATCCGCTATCAGGCACGTGCGGACAAGAATATAGGCGGGTGGACATTTACGGACGAGATTGTGGTGGATGGAGGTACCCGGCAACCGGTGGATTATGTGAATCCTTTTGTGGGAACGACCAATTACGGCACTACGAATCCCGGTGCGGTGTGTCCGCAGGGCATGATGTCTGTAGTTCCTTTCAACGTAATGGGGGCGGTGAACGGAAACATCGACAAGGACAGCCGCTGGTGGTCCACTCCATACGAGAATAAGAATACTTACTTTACAGGCTATGCGCATGTCAACCTCAGCGGGGTAGGTTGTCCCGAAATGGGTTCCTTGCTGCTGATGCCTACTGCAGGTGAACTGAACGTGGATTACATGCAGTATGGAAGTTCCTATAGAGATGAACAGGCAAGTCCGGGCTATTACTCCAACTATCTGACCAAGTACGGCATAAAGACCGAAGTGACCGCTACGCCCCGTACCGGCCGTGCCCGTTTCACTTTCCCTACCGGACAAGGCAACATCTTGTTGAATTTAGGGGAAGGATTGACCAACGAGAGTGGGGCTACCGTCCGTTTTGTGAGTGATACCGAGATAGAGGGTAGTAAATTGCTGGGAACTTTCTGCTATAATCCCGATGCGGTATTCCCTGTTTATTTCGTGATGAAGATAAACAAGGCTCCGAAGACCCGCGGCTATTGGAAACAGATGCGCAAGATGGGAGTAGAGGCTCAGTGGGACAGCACGTCGGGTACCCGAAAAATCTATCCGCACTATACCAAGGAGATGAGCGGCGACGATGTAGGAGTCTGGTTTACTTTTGATACTGCCGGAAACGAAGAGGTGGAGGTAAGTATGGGCGTGTCTTTCGTAAGCATTGCCAATGCACGCCAAAATCTGGAAGCGGAGCAGAAAGGAAGAAGTTTCGAACAGCTGCATACGGCTGCCCGCCAGGCATGGAATGATGACTTGGGCCGCATTTTAGTGGAAGGCGGAACGGAAGAACAACGCCGTGTGTTCTATACAGCCTTGTACCACTTCCTGATACATCCCAACCTCTTGCAGGATGTCAACGGGCAATACCCTGCCATGGAAGGCAATGAGATACGTACGGCGAAAGGAAACCGCTACACGGTTTTTTCCTTGTGGGATACTTACCGGAATGTACACCAGCTGATGACCTTGCTTTTTCCGGACCGCCAGCTCGATATGGTACGGACAATGATAGATATGTATCGCGAGCATGGCTGGTTGCCCAAATGGGAACTTTATGGCCGCGAAACACTCACGATGGAAGGTGATCCCTCCATCCCCGTCATCGTGGATACCTGGATGAAAGGTTTGCGTGATTTCGACGTGGAGACGGCATACAAGGCGATGTACAAGTCGGCCACCTTGCCCGGAAGGGACAATCTGATGCGTCCGGATGTCGATGACTACTACTCGTTGGGGTATATTCCGTTGCGTGAGCAGTATGACAATTCGGTTTCTCATGCATTGGAATATTACATTGCCGATTATGCCCTTTCCCGTTTTGCAAAGGCGTTGGGCAAGAAAGAAGATGCCGAGCTTTTCCATAACCGCTCCATGGGCTATAAGCACTATTATTGCCGACAGTACGGTACGCTCCGGCCCATTCTGCCGGATGGAAAGTTCTATTCTCCTTTCGATCCGATGGAGGGCGCCGATTTTGCCCCGAGTCCGGGCTTCCACGAAGGGAACTCCTGGAACTATACATTCTATGTTCCCCACGATGTTTTCGGGCTTGCCAAACTGATGGGCGGCAGAAAGAATTTTGTGGATAAACTTCAGAAAGTGTTTGATGAAGGATTGTATGATCCGGCCAATGAACCGGATATTGCTTATCCATATCTTTTCAGTTATTTCCGTGGAGAGGAGTGGCGTACCCAGAAGCTGGTCAAAGAGCTGTTGGCACGTTACTTTACCGACAAGCCGAATGGTATTCCGGGCAATGATGATACGGGAACCATGTCTGCATGGGCTATTTTCAGCATGATGGGCTTTTATCCGGATTGTCCCGGTACTCCCGATTATACACTGACGACGCCTGTTTTCGACAAGGTAACCCTTCGTCTGGATCCACGTTATTATGGGAAAGAGGCATTAATCATCCGCAAGTCATCTCCGGATTCGGACTATATCAGGGAAGTGAAGCTGGGTGAGAAGAAGCATGACGGTTTCCGCATCACGCATGAAGAACTGACGCGTGCCGGAGAACTGGTATTTGAAATGAAAGAAAACGATAAAAAGTGATGATATGAAAGGAAAATTGAAACTTGCAGTTATTTCGCTGCTGGCTATACCTATGTTGCTTCAAGCGCAGGTACGTACGGAACAGACCTTCAAGAAAGGATGGAAGTTTACCCGTGAGGACAGTAAGGATTTCAGCCGGCAGGATTATAATGATGCCAAATGGCAATCGGTGACAGTGCCGCATGATTGGGCTATCTACGGTCCTTTCAGCGTCAACAACGACAAGCAGAACGTGGCCATTGCCCAAGATGGGCAGAAAGAGGCGATGGAACATGCCGGACGTACCGGAGGCCTGCCTTTTGTCGGTGTGGGATGGTATCGCCTGAATTTCGAGGCTCCTGCTTCCATGGCAGGGAAAAAGGCTACCCTGGTGTTCGACGGCGCCATGAGCCATGCCCGTGTCTATATCAATGGGCAGGAAGCGGGCTATTGGCCCTATGGCTATAACTCTTTCTTTGTAGATGCTACCCCTTATCTGAAAGCGAATGAAGTGAACACGCTTGCCGTGCGTCTGGAGAACGAACCGGAATCTTCCCGTTGGTATCCGGGGGCGGGACTTTACCGTAACGTACATCTGGTCATTAATGAGGATGTACACATTCCTGTGTGGGGCACTGTAGTGACTACTCCGGTGGTGGAAGAGGGATTTGCCAGAGTCAACGTGAAAACGGAACTGGTAATGCCTGAAGGAAAAAAGGTATCGGACTATCGCATCGTGACTCAGGTTAAAAGAGCGGACGGGAAGATGCTGGCTTCGGATGACAGGCCGGGAAACAAACTGGATGCTACCTTCTTCAACCAGAATTTTGTGATTTATAACCCTTCGTTGTGGTCGCCCGACTCTCCTGTACTCTATACGGCGGAGACCAAGATATATGAGGGGGATGTGCTGAAAGATGAATATACGACCCGTTTCGGTATCCGTACGTTGGAGATTATTCCGGACAAAGGATTCTTCCTGAACGGGAAGATGACGAAATTCAGAGGAGTGTGCAACCACCACGACCTGGGGCCTTTGGGTGGTATAGCCAATGAGGCAGGTATCCGCCGCCAGATCCGGATTCTGAAAGATATGGGTTGCAATGCCATCCGTACTTCTCATAACATGCCTGCTCCCGAACTGATCCGTGCCTGTGATGAGATGGGTATGATGGTGATGGCAGAATCTTTCGATGAATGGAAAGGTGCCAAGGTGCAGAACGGATATCACAAGATATTTGATGAATGGGTAGAGAAGGATTTGGTGAATCTGATTCGTCATTACCGCAACAATCCGAGTATCGTGATGTGGTGTATAGGCAATGAGGTTCCCGACCAGTGGAACGGAAACCGTGGCCCGAAACTTTCCCGCATGCTTCAGGACATCTGTCACCGTGAGGATCCTACGCGTCCTGTAACCCAGGGTATGGATGCTCCGGATGCTGTAGTGAATAATAACATGGCAGCTGTGATGGACGTGGCAGGTTTCAACTATCGTCCTCATAAATACCTGGAAAACTACAAGAAACTTCCCCAATGCATTGTTCTGGGTAGTGAGACATCCTCTACGGTCAGCTCCCGCGGAGTATATAAATTCCCTGTAGAACGCCGTTCCATGCAGAAATATCCCGATCATCAGTCTTCCTCATACGATGTGGAACACTGTGGCTGGAGCAATTTGCCGGAAGATGACTGGATCTGGCATGAAGACAACACCTGGTGTATCGGAGAATTCGTATGGACGGGTTTCGACTACCTGGGTGAACCTACTCCTTATTATACGGACTGGCCCAGTCACTCCTCGCTCTTCGGTATCGTTGACCTTGCCGGACTGCCTAAGGACCGTTTCTATCTCTATCGCAGTCATTGGAATCCCGGGAAAGAGACGCTGCACATTCTTCCGCACTGGAATTGGGAAGGCCGCGAAGGAGAAGTGACACCGGTTTTTGTCTATACCAACTATCCCTCTGCCGAACTTTTCATTAATGGAAAAAGCCAGGGCAAACGCAGCAAGGATCTGTCCGTGACAGTGGAAAACAGCAAGGATTCTATCTCTACAGCCGAATTCAAGCGCCAGCAACGTTACCGCCTGATGTGGATGGATACAAGATACGAACCGGGCAGCATAAAAGTGGTTGCATACGACAAGGACGGAAAAGCGGTTGCCGAAAAAGAAATGCATACTGCCGGTGCACCGCATCATATTGAACTGGTCGCCGACCGTACAACGATTGATGCCGGTGGTGAGGACTTGTCGTTCGTTACCGTAAAAGTAGTGGATAAAGACGGTAATCTTTGCCCGCTTGCCGATAATGAAATCCGTTTCAAGGTGAAAGGAGCCGGTTTCTATCGGGCGGGTGCCAACGGTAATCCCGCTTCATTGGAAAGTTTTCAGGTTCCGAGAATGAAAGTGTTCAACGGTATGATGACTGCCATTGTCGCCGCTACCGATAAACCCGGAGAGATTCTGCTTGAAGCTACGGGTAAAGGCCTGCAAAAAGCGGTGCTGAAGCTGGAGAGCAAATAATAGGTAGAATTATCCTTGTATTAGATAAATACTATAATTTATTTAATATGGGGATAATTCTAATTATTTTTATTAATGTATCGCTGTAATTTTAAATATTGCTTATATTTGCAAACGTAAATCTTAATGATTTGCTTAAAGTCATGGATTTGCCATAGGAAAAAACTTTGATAAAATCAGAATATTATGAAGAAATCCCGCTTCTTGCTGATAAGTGTAGCTCTCCTCCCTGCCACGTTGAAGATGTATTCGGCTGAAAAGCCTTTGAAGCCTAATATAATCTTTATTTTGTGTGACGACATGGGATATGGAGATTTGGGGTGTTATGGTCAGAAATATATACAGACACCCAACCTTGACCGGATGGCTCAGGAAGGCATGCGCTTCACACAAGCTTATGCCGGTAGTCCGGTAAGTGCCCCTTCACGTGCTGCATTGATGACCGGCCAGCATTCCGGTCACGGACATGTACGTGGTAATAAAGAATACTGGCCTCAGTCTCCTGTGATGAAATACGGTGAAAATAAGGACTGGAGCATTGTGGGGCAGGAACCGTACGATGCGAATCATGTCATTTTGCCGGAAATAATGAAAAACAATGGATATACGACCGGCATGTTCGGAAAATGGGCAGGTGGTTACGAAGGTTCCTGTTCCACTCCCGACAAGCGTGGCGTGGATGAATATTACGGTTTTATCTGCCAGTTCCAGGCCCATCTGTATTATCCGAATTTTCTGAACAGATACAGCAAGTCAAAAGGAGACACGGCCACCATCCGCCTGACGATGGAGGATAATATCCGTTACCCGATGTTCGGTGATGACTATAAGAAACGTACACAGTATTCTGCCGACCTCATTCACGGGGAAGCCTTGCAATGGTTGGATGCCCAGGACGGGAAACAGCCTTTCTATGGATTTTTCACTTATACCTTGCCTCATGCGGAATTGGCGCAGCCCAATGATTCCATTCTGAAACATTACAAGAAGCAATTCTTTACAGATAAGACCTGGGGAGGAAGTGAAGGCTCGCGATACAATCCGGCTGAACATACCCATGCGCAGTTTGCCGGAATGATTACCCGTCTGGATGCATTTGTAGGCGAAATCTTTGCGAAGTTGAAAGAGAAAGGGCTGGATGAAAATACCATCGTCATCTTCAGTAGCGATAACGGGCCTCACGAAGAGGGCGGAGCCGATCCGTCCTTTTTCGGACGTGACGGGAAATTGCGTGGGCTGAAGCGCCAATGTTATGAAGGTGGGATCCGTATTCCGTTTATTGTCCGTTGGCCGGGACATGTACCTGCCGGTACGGTGAACGACCATCAATTGGCTTTTTACGATGTAATGCCTACTTTCTGCGAGTTGGCGGGCGACAAGAGATTCCCCAAAAAATACTTGAACAAGAAGATAGACGGGGATTGCTTCGACGGTATTTCTTTTGCGCCTACCCTGTTGGGGGATGATGCGCGCCAGCAGAAGCATGAATTCCTTTATTGGGAGTTTCACGAAACAGACCAGATAGGTGTCCGTATGGGCGACTGGAAACTGGTGGTAAAGAAAGGAGAAAAATATCTGTATAATTTGGCGGAAGATATACATGAGGACGTGAATGTCGCGGCGCAGCATCCCGACATACTGCAACAGATGGTGGATATCATTTTGCGCGAACATACTGACAATAAATTGTTTCCTGTTACATTGCCTCGATTATAACCATCGATTTTTATCATTTTAATCCATTAATATCATGAAAAAAGTATTGAACCTATTTCTTTTTTTCTTTTTGTGGAGCACTGCAACTCAAGTGATCCATGCTGCCGATTCTATATTTGTTCGTGAAACGCGTATCCCGATTTTGATCGAAAGACAGGATAATGCATTGTTTTATATCCGGTTGAATGCCGGAGAAAACCAGACCTTGGACAATGTGGTTTTGAATTTCGGCAAGGAAGTGAAACTTTCTGATATCCAGGCAGTGAAGCTTTATTATGGAGGTACGGAAGCCTTGCAGGACAGAGACAAAAAACGTTTTGCTCCTGTAGAATATATTTCCAGCCACAAGCCGGGAGGTACTTTGGCTGCGAATCCTTCTTATTCAATCAAGAATTCCGAAGTGAATAATCCGGGAAGTGAGGTTCTGTTGAACAGTGGCCAGAAACTTTTCCCCGGTGTGAATTTCTTCTGGATCAGTTTGCAAATGAATCCCGGAACCCGGTTGGATACAAAGGTGACGGCGAAACTGACTTCCGTTACTTTGGACGGCAAGAAAGTGCCTTTGAAAATGTTCTCTCCCGAGGGCATCGAACACCGTATGGGTGTGGGAGTGCGCCATGCCGGAGATGATAATTCCGCGGCGTTCCGTATCCCCGGCCTGGTAACGACCAACAAGGGTACTTTGCTTGGAGTATATGATGTGCGCTACAACAGCAGCGTTGATTTGCAGGAGCATGTAGATGTAGGACTCAGCCGCAGTACAGACGGTGGCAAGACTTGGGAAAAAATGCGTCTGCCTTTGGCTTTCGGCGAGACGGGCGGACTGCCTGCTGCACAGAATGGTGTGGGTGATCCTTCCATTCTGGTTGACACCAAGACGAACACTGTATGGGTGGTGGCCGCATGGACGCACGGAATGGGCAACCAGCGTGCATGGTGGAGCTCACATCCGGGAATGGATGTGAACCATACGGCACAGTTGGTGATGAGCAAGAGTACGGACGACGGAAAGACGTGGTCTGAACCTATCAATGTGACGGAACAGGTAAAGGATCCTTCCTGGTACTTCCTGTTGCAGGGACCGGGACGTGGTATCACCATGAGCGACGGCACATTGGTATTCCCTATCCAGTACATCGGTTCGGACCGTATTCCCAATGCAGGTATCATGTACAGCAAGGACAGTGGCAAGACCTGGAAAATACACAACCATGCACGTACCAATACCACCGAAGCACAGGTAGCAGAAGTGGAACCGGGCGTATTGATGCTGAACATGCGTGACAACCGTGGCGGTAGCCGTGCCGTATATACAACGACTGACTTGGGCGAGACATGGAAAGAACATGAATCTTCACGCACGGCTTTGATAGAGCCTGTATGTATGGCAAGTCTCATCAGCGTGAAAGCCAAGGACAATGTATTGAAAAAGGATATTCTTATATTCTCCAATCCCAATTCAACCAAGAACCGCAATAACATGACTATCAAGGTGAGCCTCGACGGCGGAAAGACCTGGTCGCCCGAACATCAGGTATTGGTGGATGAAGGCTATGGATGGGGATATTCCTGCCTAAGCATGGTAGATAAGGAAACTGTTGGAATCCTATATGAGAGTAGTGTAGCACACATGACCTTCCAGACGGTAAAACTGAAGGATCTGGTGAAATAAACCTGCATGCCCTTTTAAAAGAAAAATCTTTCTGCTCCGGTACTCTGATCTGAGTGGAAAGATTTTTTTGTTTGATAAATACATGAAACCTATGAAGAAGTTTGCGATATTATGCCTGATACTGGCGGGATGCGCTGCTCCCGAAGTGAAAAACGAATCTGTCTGGACTGTGAGACAGATGCAGGGTGCTCCTGCAGAAGAGGCAGGGATTGGACAGGGTGTTTCGGCCTGCTATGCCGGTGTCCACAATGGAATGCTAATGATGGCGGGCGGCTGTAATTTTCCGGAGGTACCGGCTTCGGAAGGAGGGAAGAAGCGGTTTTACCGGGGCATTTATGTGGCGGATGCTTCGGCCGATTCGGTATTCGTCTGGAAAAAAGCCGGAGAACTGCCTGTTGAGGCTGCATACGGTGTGTCTGTCTCTACTTCCCAAGGGATAATTTGTGCGGGGGGGACCAATCAGAATGGTGCGTTGGCTTCCGTTATCCGTATATCATTGGATGGAAACGGTGCCGGAGTGACCGTTGATTCCTTACCGTCACTTCCGTGTACGATAGATAATATGGGAGGAGCCGTATTGGACCATTATCTCTTTATTGCCGGAGGGAATGTCAACGGTGTACCTTCCAATACGCTGTATTGCCTGGACCTGGATCATACGGATGCAGGCTGGATACAGATGCCTGGTTTTCCCGGTGCTCCCCGTACGCAACCCGTATGTGTGGCGCAACGAAAAGGCGCGGACAGCCTCCTGTTCTTATGGGGAGGGTTTTCCGGTGCGGGTGAAGGATGTCCGGCTACTCTTTCGGTAGATGGTTATTGCTATAGCCCGGCGGCAAGGACATGGACTCCCGTGGCCGTTCCTGCGGGGGAGGATTCTGTTGGGATTTCCTTGGGAGGAGGTACCGGCATAGCCTTTGGAGATAGTCTCATACTCTGTACGGGCGGAGTGAACAAGGATATTTTCCTGGATGCGCTGAAGCGGGAAGAGAAGATGAAACAGGCGTTGGCGGAGGGGAACCGTCCGGTAGCCGATAGTCTGAAACTGGCGGCCAAGGAGTATATGTCCATGTTGCCGGAAGCTTATCGTTTCAATGATAGGATACTGGTGTATAATACGTCCGGGGACTGTTGGACGGAGGTCATGCAATTTCCGGGAACAGCCCGTGCCGGTGCGGTGTTGGCAGGAGAAAACGGTACTTTCTTCAATATAGCCGGAGAACTGAAACCGGGAATCCGTACTCCTGAGATAGTAAAGATAACAGCAGGTGGAGTTTCTGGGAAAAAAAGCCTATCTTTGCGCCCCGTTACCGAAACTAACTAATTCAGAACATTAAATATTATGGCATTTACGAGCAACATTATGATTGTCCGCCACAGATTGCTGAAGGAATTGGTCAGACTGTGGAATACCGGCAAGTTGTTGGAGGAAATAGACCGTTTGCCCATCGAGCTGAGTCCGAGAAGATCCAAGCACGCCGGGCGCTGTTGTGTGCACAAGGAGCGTGCAGTGTGGAAATACAAGTCATTGCCGTTGCTGGGATTGGACATGGAGGATGAAACGGATGAGCTGACCCCCTTGTCCGAATATGCGGCCCGTGCGCTGGACAGGGCGGAAAACGGTACACCGAAAGATAACATCATGTGCGTGATTGATGAAGCTTGCTCGGCTTGCGTGCAGATTAATTATGAAATCACAAACCTCTGCCGCGGATGTACGGCTCGCAGTTGCCAGACCAATTGTCCCAAGAAAGCCGTACACGTCAAAGAGAGCGGACAGGCATGGATTGACCACGACGCCTGTATCAGTTGCGGCATCTGTCATAAAAGTTGTCCTTATCACGCTATTGTCTATATTCCCGTTCCATGTGAGGAAGCATGCCCGGTGAAGGCCATCAGCAAGGATGCGAAAGGAATAGAACATATCGATGAAAACAAGTGCATTTATTGCGGGAAGTGCTTGAATGCCTGTCCGTTCGGAGCTATTTTCGAAATATCGCAGGTCTTTGACGTACTGCATAAGATACGCAAGGGGGAGAAGATGGTGGCTATCGTTGCCCCGTCCATCCTCGGACAATTCAAGGTAAACATCGGGCAGGTATATGGCGCATTGAAACAGGTAGGCTTTACGGATGTGATAGAGGTGGCGCAGGGAGCCATGGATACCGTGAGCAATGAGGCGCATGAGCTGATTGAAAAGCTGGAAGAGGGACAGAAATTTATGACTACTTCCTGTTGCCCGTCCTACATAGAGTTAGTCAACAAGCATATTCCGGATATGAAACCTTATGTGTCGGGCACCGGTTCGCCGATGTATTATGCCGCCCGTATCGCCAAAGAAAAATATCCGGACGCCAAGGTCGTCTTTATAGGCCCGTGCGTAGCAAAGCGCAAGGAAGCCCAACGGGACGAAGCGGTAGATTTCATCCTGACGTTTGAGGAAGTGGCTTCTATATGGGCAGGACTGGGCATTAATCTGGATATGTCAAGCCCTTATTCCATGAGTTTTACTTCCGTGCGTGAAGCCCATGGCTTTGCACAGGCAGGCGGCGTAATGGGAGCTGTCAAGGCTTATCTGAAGGAGGAGGCGGATAAGATCAATGCTGTCCAGGTAGCCAATCTTGATAAAAAGGCTATCGGTACTTTGCGTGCATACGCCAAATCCGGTAAAGCCCCGGGACAATTTATTGAGGTGATGGCGTGTGAGGGCGGTTGCATTACCGGTCCTTGCTCCCACAACGAAGTGGTTGCCGGAAAACGCCAGTTGCAGCAGGAGTTGGTTAAGCAGGAAAAGACTTATTGAGAGCCTCACACCCGATCCCTCTCCGAAAGAGAGAACTTAAAATCATGTAAATGCGGGACTTTGAAAAACGTCGCTTATGACTTTAAAAGAACGGAATGACGCTGAATACCCCACCTCCCTCTCTTCCTTCTCCTCCGGAGAGGGGTCGGAGGTGAGGCTGTGCAAACTTCTGGTTTCCGCATTGCGTCGGAATCACAAGTTGGATGCCGGAGAATACAAAGCTTTATTGCTGTGCAAGGACACGGATACCTTGAATTATCTGCAACAACAGGCGCGGGAGGTTGCGCTTGCCCGTTTTGGCAATCGTATTTTCATCCGTGGATTGATTGAGATAACCAACCGGTGCCGCAATAATTGCTATTATTGCGGTATCCGGAAGGGGAACAGCCATATTCCCCGTTATGGATTGTCGCAAGAGGAAATTTTGGCGTGTTGCCGTGACGGATACCGGCTCGGTTTTCGTACTTTTGTATTGCAGGGAGGTGAAGCGCCCGACATAAGGGATGAATGGGTGGTGGAAACGGTTGCTTCCATCCGCCGTGAGTTTCCGGATTGCGCCATAACCTTATCGTTGGGGGAGAAATCGCGGGAAGCCTATCTGCGTTTTTTCCGGGCAGGTGCCAACCGCTATCTGCTTCGTCATGAAACGTATAATGAGGAGCATTACCGTAAACTGCATCCGGAAGAAATGTCCCTGAACCATCGGTTGCAATGTCTGGACTGGCTGAAGAAGACAGGTTACCAGACGGGAACAGGCATCATGGTGGGGAGTCCGTATCAGACAGTTGACCATTTGGTGGAAGATATACTTTATATCGAACGGTTTTGTCCGGAGATGATAGGCATAGGGCCTTTTCTCCCGCATCATGATACCCCGTTTGCCTCTTTCGGGCCGGGAGATATGGAAATGACCCTGAAGTTACTTTCTATCTTCCGTTTGATGCATCCTGCTGCCCTGATACCTTCTACCACGGCATTGGCTACACTTGCACCGGACGGGCGGGAGAGAGGTATCCTGGCGGGAGCGAATGTGGTGATGCCCAACCTTTCCCCGCAGGGGCAACGCAGCAAGTATTCCCTCTATGACAACAAGGCCTCTATGGGTGCCGAATCCGCAGAAGGATTGCGGCAATTGGAGAAACAGTTGGAGACCATCGGTTACTGTCTGTCTGAAGACAGGGGTGACTATGGCAGTTGATCATTTGAATTATGGTATATAGTTATAATGTAAAATCAAAACAGGCGGAAGAGTTCATCAACCATCAGGAGATACTTGATACGCTGGAATATGCCCAGGCCAATCGTGGTAACCGTCCGCTGATTGAAAGCCTGATTGAAAAGGCTGCTTCATGCCGGGGATTGTCCCATCGGGAAGCGGCATTGTTATTGGAGTGCGACCAGCCTGATTTGACGAGCCGCATCTTTCATCTGGCACAGGAAATCAAACGGAAATTTTATGGCAACCGCATTGTCATGTTCGCTCCGTTGTATCTTTCCAATTATTGTGTAAATGGCTGTGTCTATTGCCCGTACCACGCCAAGAACCGTACCATTGCCCGCAAGAAGTTGTCGCAGGAGGAGATACGCCGGGAGGTGATTGCATTGCAGGACATGGGACATAAACGGTTGGCACTGGAAGCCGGTGAAGACCCTCGCCGTAACCCCATCGAATATATATTGGAATCTATCCGTACCATTTACGGCATACACCATAAAAACGGGGCTATCCGTAGGGTGAATGTGAATATTGCCGCTACTACGGTGGAGAATTACCGTCTTCTGAAGGAGGCAGGCATCGGTACTTACATTCTCTTTCAAGAAACCTATCATAAGGAAAATTACGAAGCCTTGCATCCCACCGGTCCCAAAAGCAATTATGCCTATCATACGGAAGCTATGGACCGTGCCATGGAGGGAGGCATAGATGATGTAGGCATCGGTGTGCTGTTCGGTTTGAATACGTACCGTTATGATTTTGTGGGACTGATGATGCATGCCGAACATCTGGAAGCTGCTTTCGGAGTGGGGCCGCATACCATCAGCGTACCCCGTATCTGTCCGGCGGACGATATCTCGACAAACGATTTTCCAGATGCCATCTCCGATGAAATGTTCTGCCGCATTGTTGCCGTTATCCGTATTGCCGTACCCTACACAGGCATGATCATCTCCACCCGTGAGACGGAAGCGGTACGCCGTAAGGTGCTTGAGCTGGGAATTTCGCAGATAAGCGGCGGTTCGCGTACCAGTGTGGGAGGCTATGCTGTGCCGGAAGTGGAGGAGGAGAATTCTTCCCAGTTTGATGTCAGCGACCGCCGTACGTTGGATGAAGTGGTCGGTTGGCTGCTCGACTTGGGACATATCCCCAGTTTCTGTACGGCATGCTATCGGGAGGGGCGCACGGGAGACCGGTTCATGTCGCTTGTCAAACGCGGGCAGATAGCCAACTGTTGCCAGCCCAATGCCTTGATGACATTGAAGGAATATCTGGAAGATTATGCTTCCTCCGGCACAAGGGAAAAAGGGATACGCTTGATTCGTGAAGAGATGGAACATATCCCCAATCCGAAAATAAAGGAGATAGCCTTGAAACATTTGCAGGAGATAGAAAATGGAAAAAGAGATTTCAGGTTCTAGGACCCCTAATGCCAACCGGTTGCACATTGCCCTTTTCGGAAGGCGGAACAGCGGCAAGTCCAGCCTTGTCAATGCCTTGACAGGACAGGACACGGCCCTTGTATCCTCTATTCCCGGTACAACTACCGATCCGGTAATGAAAGCCATGGAGGTGCATCCGCTGGGTCCTTGTCTTTTCATAGATACTCCGGGATTTGACGATGACGAAGGAGAATTGGGTGGAATGCGTGTGGAACGTACCTTGAAGATGATGGAAAGAACGGATATCGCCCTGCTTCTTTGCGAGGACGGCGGTGAGCAGGAGAAAGAGTGGCTGCGGATATTGGCTGCCCGTGACATTCCTGTTATTCCGGTCCTGAATAAGGCTGACCTTCACACGGATGTCGAAAGTCTTGCCGGACAGATTGAGAAAGAGTACGGCTTGGCTCCTGTCATTGCCAGTGCCAAAGAAGGTACGGGTATCCGGGAGATTTTCCGCGCCATCCTTGAGAAACTCCCGCCGGATTTCGGGACACAGACTATTACCGGGAGCCTGGTAAGCGAAGGGGACGTTGTTCTCCTGGTCATGCCGCAGGACATACAGGCACCCAAGGGACGTCTCATTCTTCCCCAGGTACAGACTATCCGCGAACTGCTGGACAAGAAATGCCTGGTGATGAGCTGCATTGCGGACAAGTTGAAAGAGACCTTGAAAGCTCTTGCTTATCCTCCTAAGCTGATTATTACGGATTCCCAGGTATTTCCCGCCGTCTATCGGCAGAAACCTGCAGAGAGCCTTCTCACTTCCTTTTCCATCCTTTTTGCCGCTTATAAAGGAGATATCGATTTTTTTGTGGAAGGAGCGTCGGCCATCGGCCGTTTGACGGAGCAGTCGCGCGTACTGATAGCCGAAGCCTGTACCCATGCTCCCTTGACGGAAGATATCGGGAGGGTGAAGATTCCCCGTCTGCTGAGGCAGCGTATCGGCGAGAACCTGCAAATAGATATGGTATCCGGAAGCGACTTTCCCCAAGACCTCTCCGGTTACCACCTCATCATCCATTGCGGTGCCTGCATGTTCAACCGCAAGTATGTCCTCAGCCGTGTGGCAAGTGCACGTATGCAAGGGGTGCCGATGACAAACTATGGAGTGACCCTTGCTTATTTGACTGGAATATTGGACAAAATAAGTTATTGACTGTTTTCTTTCCTCCGCTGATATGCCGGCTGACAACCCTATGTGTTAAATATTTCTAATATAAGGTACTTTGCAATGCAAGGTACTTATATAATACATATATTTGTGTCATACAAAGAAGCCGGACAATGAATGTCATGACACAGCCTATTTGTAATTCATAGTTTTTAATTTGTAAATAACCATTATGGATGTAAACAATGTAAAGTCGCAGATGCGCAAAGGCATGCTTGAGTATTGCATCATGCTGTTGCTTCACAAGGAACCGGCTTATGCTTCGGATATTATCCAAAAGTTGAAAGAAGCCCGGTTGATTGTGGTGGAAGGGACACTTTATCCGTTGCTTACTCGTCTGAAGAACGACGACCTTCTGAGTTATGAATGGATTGAATCGACCCAGGGGCCACCCCGCAAGTACTATCGGCTGACGGAGAAAGGAGAAGTCTTTCTCGGTGAACTGGAAATTTCGTGGAGAGAACTGAACGAGACGGTTGACCACATAGCCAATAGCTGACCTCTGATAAACAAGGGTGATTTCAATCGTAAATAGTCGAATCGTAAATAAAAATAGAATAGCAATGAAAAAGACATTAACTGTAAACTTGGGTGGAACAGTTTTCAATATAGATGATGATGCTTACCGCCTTTTGGATAACTACTTGAGTAATCTTAAAATGCATTTCCGTAAGGAGGCCAGTGCAGACGAGATTGTAGATGATATAGAACGCCGTATCTCCGAACTGTTCGCCGAAAAACTTTCAGCAGGTTCACAAGTGATCACTATCGCTGACGTAGAAGAGGTAATTGCCCGTATGGGAAACCCCGAAGATATGGAGATGGGAGAGGAGAGTGACAACAGTGGTGCTACTGACAGTAATTCACCGCGCCGTCGCCTTTACCGCAATCCGGACGATAAGATGCTGGGTGGTGTCATTAGCGGACTGGCTGTTTATTTGGGATGGGACGTAACTTTACTTCGCCTGTTGCTGTTCGTTATCCTTATCTGTGGTTATGGAACTTTGATACCTGTATATATTGTATGTTGGTTGGTAATTCCGGAAGCCCGTACGGCAGCGGAGAAACTGAGCATGCGCGGTGAAGCCGTTACGGTAGAAAATATCGGGAAAACCGTGACTGACGGTTTCGAGAAAGTTTCCAACGGAGTAAATGATTATATGAAATCCGACAGACCCCGTACGTTTCTGCAAAAAATGGGTGATGCCTTTGTTATGGTAGCCGGATGGTTCCTGAAGCTTTGTCTGGTGATATTTGCCATTATATGCAGCCCTGTATTGTTTGCTTTTGGAATCGCATTTGTAGTGCTGCTGTTTGTGGCAATTACGGTAGCCATCGGTGGTGGTGCAGCGTTACTTTCATTTTTCCCCATGGCCGACATTGTGCTTCCGACTTCACCGCTTGTCGCTATTGTAATGTATATAGCCGGTATCTTGTTGGTAGGAATTCCTTTGGTCAGCCTTGTATGGGCTATCTTTAGCCAGGTATTTAAATGGCAGCCGATGAATTCCGGTCTGAAATGGACGCTGGTCATCCTTTGGATTGTAAGTGCGGCTTGCTTCGGCATCTGCTTCGCAGTACAAGGAGCTACATTCCCGGAGATAGGCATCTTCCATATCTGATTACACGGTACAAGAATTTAATATGCAGTAATGCAATAAGACTTTGTACTACATAGAGTTTTTTAATACTATTGCCAGCACTCCGTCACTTTTGTATATAATTATTTGAATGTTATTAAGTTAGCGCGTGTAGGCAACCGTGTTGGCAGTGTGCTGGCAACACGGTTGCCTACACGTTTTTTTTGCTTCTTTTTACTGTTTCTGTTATGTAATTATTTTGTTGTCAGCTATTTATGGTGATTTGCATATCCCTTCTTCGATTGTGTCTAAATAACGTTTATTAACGCCGAAAATGGAGGAATTCAGCACTTTGCTTTTAAAAAGTCTCAAGATTTTGCCATGACATTCATTGTTTTTAGTCTGGTATATATGGATTGAGGCTCCTGGATATCGGTACTTTTTCACGCTCGGGCTTATGTCTGATGTGAAAAGGAATCGTGCAGAATATCCGGAAGCCTTATACAGAACTTCGTCCCACACATGAAAACCGTCCGGCACACGGCCGTAAACCGTAGGGCACACGCATGTGGGCTGTTCGTCACAGGTACGTGGGACAAAGTTTTGCGTCATCCAAAGATGCAAAATCAATAAGGAAAATGCGGATTTGTAACTTGCATTTTCTTAATAATATACTTGGTTATCAGATGATAAGCTGTATTTTTATTTAGCATAATGCTTGACTTGTGGAAGGAGGAAAGTGTTTTTTAAACGTTCGTTTAATGGACACCTGTTTTTACCCTTTTGTATATCGTGCTATTTCTATAATAACACACGTTAAAATCTTAAATTAAGGATGTGGTTAAATAACTATAAATTAAGCATATAACAACGATGTGTTGAAAAAAAATAATTTTCCTCATAAGAATATTTTGTAATTTCATTTCTTGCCATTACCTTTGTGTCCATTAAACGAACGTCTATTGAACGCAATGTTATTCCTAACTCGTTCGTTAACACGGATTTATAGACATTCTTTTGTCAGTGCGGTTTTGAAAGAGCAAATGTCTCGATCGGACCGCGAAGCGTACCCAAAACCAACCTTCTATTATTTAATTATTTTCCTCAAGTGTCTGAAACACAGAAATATTGGTTTGCAGCCCGTACATTAAGCAAACAGGAGTTTGCCGTTCAAAAGCGTATTGAGAAGCTGAAATTAGAGGAAAAAATGGACGTGGAATGTTATCTTCCTACCCGTACTGTGGTAACACAATTAAAATATCGCAGGAAGCGTAGTATTGTCCCCGTAGCCCGTGGTTTGATTTTTATCCATGCCACCAAGCAGTGTGCTTGTGACATTCCCAATATTTACGGTGTTCAAGTCTTTTATATGAAAGACCTTTCCACGCACTCCATGCTGGTAGTTCCCGACAAGCAGATGCAGGATTTCATGTTTGTCATGGATTTGAATCCCGACGGTGTAAGCTTCGACAACGAACCTCTCACTATTGGAAAGAAAGTTACAGTTATAAAAGGGGAATTCAGTGGTATTGAAGGTGAGATTGCCACAGAAGCCAATAAAACTTATGTCGTTATCCGTATTACAGGTGTTTTGGTAGCAAGCATCAAAGTCCCCAAATCCTATCTGAAGGTAATTAAAGACTGATAAATAAAAAACTCAATACAAAGATGAATTCTTTACTTTCTCGTGCTCTTGAGCTTCAACAGACAGCTCATGATCTTATGTATTTGGATACTAATGGTGAGTCTGTCTATTCCGATGATTTTTGCCGTCTGAATAAGGAGGTACTTGTCAAATCCGACTCTCTGTTTTCTGAAAAAGGTTCTGGCGTTGAAGAGGAGGCAAATCTGTGCCTTGCCCTTTTGATGGGTTACAACGCCACCATATATGATAATGGAGATAAAGGGCAAAAGAAGCAAGCTATCTTAGATCGCATCTCTGAAATTCTGGAACAACTTCCGGCTTCTTTATTGAAAGTACGTTTGTTGGCTTATTGCTATGGAGAGGTCTATGAGGCTGCTTTGCTTCAGGATGCTTATGCGATTATTGATGGCTGGAATAAGGAAAAAATGACAAAAGAACAAACGGAAGTTATAGAGGAATTGAAGAATGTGGAGGATAATCCGTATCCGTTTGAGGAAGTAGAAGAATAAGTTTATTCTTATTCTGAATAGAAAACTGATACTATCATTTAAAGTATTATCATCCCATTTGCAGAATATTTCAAAGTATTCACATTAACAACATATTATAGAAATGAAAGCATGTTTTATGGGGTTAGGATATATTGGCCTACCTACTGCAATTATTGCTGCCAAACACGGAATCCAAATTAGCGGAGTTGATATTAATCCGAAGGTGGTGGAAATGACTAATCAAGGTAAATTACATATTGTTGAACCTGGTATGCAGGATTTACTCCAAGAGGTTGTTTCGTCTGGCCAATTAAAAGCTTTTATAACTCCTCAAGAGAGCGATGCTTATTTTATAGTAGTTCCTACTCCTTTTAAAGGTAATCATGAACCTGATATATCTTATGTAGAAGCGGCTACTCGTGCTGTTATTCCTTTTTTGAAAAAAGGTGATTTATATGTAATAGAGTCAACTTCTCCTGTAGGTACAACAGATAAAATGTCTGAGCTAATTTTTAATTTGCGGCCAGAACTAAAAGACCAAATTTATATAGCCTATTGTCCTGAACGTGTTCTTCCAGGCAATGTCATTCATGAATTAGTCCATAATGATCGTGTTATTGGTGGAATAAATGAAGCTTCTACAGATAAAGCCATTGAATTCTATAGCCAGTTTGTTCAAGGTATGCTTCATCGTACAAATTGCAAAACGGCTGAAATGTGTAAATTGACAGAAAATTCCTCACGTGATGTACAAATAGCTTTTGCTAATGAGCTTTCTTTGATTTGTGACAAAGCGGGAATTAATGTTTGGGAATTGATAAATTTGGCTAATAAACATCCCCGTGTAAATATACTTCAACCAGGTTGTGGAGTAGGAGGGCATTGTATAGCTGTGGATCCTTATTTTATTACGGCAGATTTCCCTATGGAATCTAAAATTATTGCTACAGCTCGGGAAATTAATAATTATAAAGCTTTCTGGTGTGCGGAAAAGGTGGAGAATGTAATGCTGAAATTTGAATTAGAGCATCATCGCAAACCGACTATTGCTATGATGGGATTGGCATTCAAACCTGATATTGATGATTTGCGTGAAGCACCTGCCAAATATATCACTACTAAGGTAATGCAGAGTTGTAATAATGCAGACATTTTGGTTGTTGAACCTAATGTAAAGGAGCATAATGTATTTAAATTAACTGATTATAAAGAGGCGTATGCAAAAGCGGATATTGTAGTGTTTTTAGTAGCTCATTCCGTGTTTAAGACTTTGCTATATGATAAACAAAAGGTTATTCTTGACTTTTGTGGCATTTATAAAAAATAGTCTATGAATGCAGTAGATCTTTATAGAATAGAACATTGGTTATGGAAGAAGAGAGTTCCTATTCTTCCACAATTTATTCATCATCTTATTTTTTTGATGTTTAATTCTCATATTCCGGCTTCGTGTACGATAGGAAAAGGTACCCGCTTTGCTTATGGAGGTATAGGCGTTGTGATTCATGCAAATTGTGTTATTGGCGATGATTGTATCATAGGTACCAACGTTACAATTGGGGGGAGAAGTGGGCGCATAAAACCTCCAACGATAGGCAACAATATTTATATATCAACAGGAGCTAAGATTTTGGGTGATATACAGATTGATGATAATGTAATTGTAGGTGCGAATTCGGTTGTTATAAAAGACGTGCCTCGTAATGCTATTGTAGTTGGGGTGCCAAGTAGAATAATAAAGTATTCTCCTGAGGGGAGTAGATTAATTCCGTAGAAGTAGAAAATGAAAAAGATAATGTTAGTTTTCGGCACTAGACCGGAAGCAATTAAAATGGCTCCTTTAGTAAGGGAATTCCAAAAAAGAACAGATAAGTTTCAAACTGTGGTTTGTGTAACAGGGCAGCATCGTGAAATGCTTGATCAAGTATTAAGGCTTTTCGAAATTACTCCAGATTATGATTTGAATATAATGAAACAAGGGCAAGACCTTTATGATGTAACAGCTAAAGTATTACTAGGGATGCGGGAGGTTTTGAAAGAATCTGTTCCAGATATCGTGTTAGTACATGGTGATACAACAACTTCTACTGCTGCTGCATTGGCTGCCTTCTATCAGCAGATATCGGTAGGGCATGTAGAGGCAGGGCTTCGTACTCATAACATTTACAGCCCTTGGCCTGAGGAGATGAATAGGCAGTTAACTGGACGTATTGCTACTTATCATTTTTCACCAACACTCTTAAGCAAACAGAATTTACTTAATGAAGGAGTGGAAGAATCATCCATTGTTGTGACAGGTAACACTGTAATAGATGCTCTTTATATGGTAATAGATAAGATAAAAACTGATAAAATACTTAATGAAAAGCTAAAGAGTATATTACGATTATCTGGATATGATATCCAGCGTTTACAAAATGGTCGAAAGATGGTTTTGATAACAGGCCATCGCCGTGAAAACTTTGGCGAAGGCTTTATATCTATGTGCCGAGCTATTAAAAAACTGACTGAAAAGTATCCAGAAGTTGATTTCATTTATCCAATGCACTTGAATCCCAATGTACGTAAACCTATTCATGAAGTTTTTGGAAGAAATCTGTCTGATTTAGGAAATATGTTTTTTATTGAACCGTTGGAATACCTTTCTTTTGTTTATCTGATGGAAAAATCTACAATTGTTCTTACTGATAGTGGAGGTATTCAGGAAGAGGCGCCTGGATTAGGAAAACCGGTATTAGTGATGCGTGATACTACAGAACGTCCGGAAGCATTAGAAGCTGGAACTGTAAAACTGGTTGGGACAGATTTTAATAAAATAGTAAATGAAGTTTCTGCCTTGTTGGATGATACAGCTTATTATGAAAAAATGAGTAAGGCAGTAAATCCATATGGCGATGGTTTGGCATGCAACAGAATTTTGAAACATTTGCAGGATTAAAAAGTGGCATCAGAAAATACGAATCGTATAGCCCGGAATACAGTCATGCTTTATTTTCGCATGATACTCATGATGTTAGTGAATTTATATACATCAAGGGTGGTATTGAATGCATTAGGAGTAGAAAATTTTGGAATTTACAATGTTGTAGGTGGGATTGTGGTTATGTTTTCTTTCTTGCAAGGAGCTACTACTACTGCAACACAACGATTTCTAAATTATGAATTAGGAACGACTGATGGAAAAAATTTATTAAAGGTTTTTAGTTCAAGTATAGAAGTACATATTTTCATTGGACTTATATGTGTGTGCATTGCTGAAAGTATAGGGTTATGGATTGTTAGTCATAAATTATCTATACCAATAGAAAGTAGGGATGCGTCTATATGGGTTTATCATTTTTCAGTTTTTACCTTTTTTATAAATATGATAAATGCTCCTTATAACGCAGCCATAATAGCTCATGAAAAAATGGGAGTTTATGCGTATATTGCTATAGTTGAAGTCATAATGAAATTATTGGTTGCTTGTTCTTTGGTATACTTCCTTTTTGACAAACTGATTCTTTATGCAGCTTTACTTTTTATTGTTGCGTTGATAATACATGTTGTTTATTTGCTTTACTGTAGAATGTGTTTTTGCGAATGCAAATTTAAATTTTATTGGGATTTTACTTTTATAAAGAAGTTTTTTTCTTTTTCAAGTTGGATGCTAATGGGATCTTTAGCAAGTTTATTGAGTACTCAAGGAGTAAATATATTGTTGAATATATTTTTTGGACCTTTGGTGAATGCAGCTCGAGGAGTTGCATGCCAAGTTCAAGCTGCAGTAAATTCTTTTGCTTTAAATTTTATGGTAGCTGTAAATCCCCAAATAGTGAAATCTTATTCACAGCAAAAATTGGATTATATGTATCATCTTGTTTTTGCTTCTTCAAAATTTTCTTTTTTCCTTTTATTTATAATATCTATTCCCCTATTGATAAATACAGATTTGATATTAACTTTATGGTTGAAAAATGTTCCAGAATATGCAGTTCTGTTTACAAGGCTTGCATTAATTGACATTTTGTTTCAAGTATTAAATATACCAATTGGAGTTATTTCACAAGCTTCAGGAAAAGTTCGTAATTATCAATTAATAATGGCTTTATTTTTTTCTTTGATTTTTGTTATAAGTTACATTGCATTTGAAAAAGGTGCACCTGCATATTCGACATTTCTAATAGCTATTTTTTGTACTGTCTTAGGTACTATAGGACGAATTTTAGTATTAAAAAAAATGATTGATTTTCCGGTGCTTATATATTTAAAGAAAGTTGTTTTTCCTGTAATTATTATATTCCTTTTTTCATTACCAGTGCTATTTTTAAGTGATATTTATTGGAACATAAAATCAAGTTTGAGCGCTATTTTGTTTTTTTCACTTTTAATCGTTTCTTTATTCTCATATTTAATTTGGAAAATCGGGCTGAGTAGTAGTGAAAGATTTTTTTTCATTCAAAAATTGCAGCAGATAAAAAATAGGTAATTTCAATGAAAATTGCAATACTAACATTTTCACAAGCTTTTAGCACAGGTGCATTGCTTCAGTGCTATGCATTAGCTACATTTTTGCAGAAAGAAGGCCATACTGTAAAACTATTGAAGAGTAATCTAAAAGTAGAGAATAGTTGGATTTATTATTTGAATTCAATTACTCGATGTGCTAATTTTAGGCATTTCCGGAAACAATTTCTTCCCCCAAATGCTAATAAAGATGAGAGTTTTGATTTATACATTGTAGGTAGTGATCAGGTTTGGAATCCAGATATTCCCGTGAAACCATTAGACTATTTCTTTTCTTTTTTACCATCTACGGCAAAAAGAATTTCTTATGCTGCAAGTTTTGGTATGGAGAATTGGGATTATAATGATGAGTTCACCCAGCAGGTGAAAAACTGTCTTCAGCGTTTTTCATATATTACTGTTCGTGAAGATTCGGCAGTTAATATCTGCAATGATGTTTTTGGATGTCATGCTGATCTAGTTGTAGATCCTACTTTATTATTAGGAGATTTTGAAAATTTGTATTCCTGTTCATTAGCAACTAATAGTACACTTTTTTATTATAGAGTGTCTCATAAGGATAATTGGGGAAATTTAGTTGATGAGATAGCCAATGATCTTAATTTAACAGTATCGCAATATTTGCCTAAAAAAAGATTTTCTTTTTTGCCTATAATGTGTGGATTGAATACGATTTATCCATCTATTCAAGAATGGTTAAATGCAGTTCGTTCTTCTTCTTTTATTTTAACGGATTCTTTTCATACAGTAGTATTTGCGATTTTAAATAGGAAACCATTTATTGTGTTACCTTCTGTAAAATCTAGAATGGGGCGCATAGTTTCTTTATTATCACGATTAGGAATAATTAACCGTTACTTTTCAACTATAGAGGAAGCTAGACAAAGACGAATATGGAATGAAGTAATTGATTATGATTCTGTTTTTTTACTTTTAACTAAATTGCAGGAAAACTCTAATGCTATGTTAAAAAACATTTGTAACAAGATATGATGTTTTTTGTGCAACTAAGAAAGTGCTTTTTTCTATTAATTTGTTGTATCTTTTTGTAATATTTACCTACTAGTGGAGTTCCACTATTGCTGGTGGGTATGTTTTATGTAAAATTTTCCAGTCTTTTCTGTTGTGGTAGGAAATCTTTCTCGACTGATTAAGAGCTGATTTCATGAGTAGTGCAATGAAAAATCACGCTAATGTCACTTTAGTATCATGGGGATTAGCCTTAGTTGTTTTTTTTCAAAATCCACCATGGCCTTTATGGGGGTGTGGATTATTATTGGGATATATTTTGCCTTTGTTGCTGGTTATCTATATTTATATTCAAAGAAGAAATTGTTACTTATTACAAGGAGTTCAGCAGAAGCGCTTTCCTATTCTTTATATTTCCCTATTCTTTTTATTGATAATACCTTCGATGTATGGTTTGAAGTTGAGCAGCATTTTTATTTTTATAACATACATATTGCTTTTTCGTGTTGCTCAAGGTGAATTGAAGCATTCATTAATAGTACTAACTAATATCATTGCATATGTGGTGTTACTTTCATTACCTTTTTGGATTTTTCATGTTTTTATAAGCGAATTACCTGTATATGGCGAAATTGATATAACGGAAATGAAAGGAAATAGCTATATTTTAGATAATCACATATTTTTCTTAACATATAAAGGATTTGATTTTTTTCGTTTTTATTCAGTATTTGATGAGCCAGGTGTACTTGGTACTTTATCCTCATTTATATTATTTGGTAATCGTTATAATTTTAAACAATGGCAGAATGTTGTTATTCTCATAGGGGGGATATTTACATATTCAATGGCTTTTTATGTATTGTCTTTGTTAGGCTATTTTTATTATAATACTTGTTCTTTGAAATATTTTATAAAGTCTTTTTCTTTTTTATTATGTATTGTTTTTATTGTCTTCATTGCGTTGAAAGATGATTTAGCTTTTTCATTGTCAGTTGTTGAGCGTTTTAAAGATTTTGGTTTGAATAGAATTGAAAATAGAACAGGAGAAGAAATTAATAGGCATTTGAATGAGATGTTTTATTCTCCAATAATACTTTTTGGAGAAGGTACCTCATTTTTTCAAAAGCATAGATCAGAGGTGGGGGCATCTTATAAATTGTTTATCATAGAATATGGTATAATGGGGTTATTAAGCCTTCTTCTAATGTATTTCTCTTTGCTTTGGCAGAAGAATAGAGACACTTTGTTTTTTTTCTTTCTTTTTTTTCTTTCCTTTTTACAAAGACCTTATGCTTTTACGTCATGGCAATTAATTGTTTTTGCAGCTGTTGTTGCATCACTTAGTAAAGATATAAAATATGATTGATTTTTTTTCTAATCTTTATGCGAGCATTAGGGGCAGAAATTCTTTTTTGATTAAAACAAAAATTTATTCAATAGGACGTATTGTTACTCGCTTATCTTGTAATGTCATATTACCGATATATTTAAAAGTAACTTCTAATAATATTCAATATAAGCTACAAGAAACAAACAAGACAAAAGGTCGCATAATCGTGTCCTTGACATCTTTTAATAAGCGTATTGGTAGAGTTTGGATAGCTATTGAAAGCATTTTGAGACAAACTTGCCAACCAGATATGATAATTTTATGGTTGTCAAAAGAGGAATTTCCTGCTATAGAATGTTTGCCTAAGACTTTATTGAGACTCCAGCAAAGGGGGGTAAAAATAGAATTGCGAGATGGAAATCTAATGTCCCATAAGAAATATTATTATACTTTAGTGGAATATCCTGATGATCATATGATAACAATTGATGATGATATTATTTATCCGTCAAACTTTATCACTTCGTTATTAAATGGACATAGACAGTATTTAGAATGTGTTATTTCTCGTTTTGCCTTTAATATTAAGCGTGATGGTAACAACGTGATATTGCCTTATCATATGTGGAGTGGTAAATTGTTGGATAGGGCTACTTCACCATCCTTTGATATCTTTTTTGGCTCTGGTGGAGGTACGTTTTTTCCGGCTCATATTTTAGGGGAAGAAGCTAAGAATATTACTTTAGCAATGGAGAAGTGTAAATTTGCTGATGATGTTTGGCTAAATACAATGTGCCGTTTAAATAAGAAGAAAATAATTGTTATTAATAATCTTTTTTCGTATTTGCCTATTCTGAATTTTTCAAACTCTAAACTTGTAGCTATTAATAATGGACAAAATCAAAATGATGTTCAAATATCGAATTTACGAGAGTATTATATAAGACATTTTAAAACAGATCCTTATTCCCTCTTAAACTAGTAAAGAAATGAAGATAGCAATTATTTTACCTGCAGAACCGGAGATGGCTCCATATATTCATTATTATATTGATTTCTTTAAGAGAAAATCTATAAATTATGATTTGATAGCATGGAATAGAACCGGGAAAAATAGTAAACAAACAGAAAATCTTATAATGTATGAACAGGTTAGTCCGGATACTACATATGCTTTAGCAAAAATGTGGGGATATATTGGATTTGTACAGTTTGTGAAAAAGCAGTTGCAAAAAGTAAGATATGATTTGATTGTTGTCCATACGATATTACCTGCTGTGTTAATGAGGCATTTTCTAGTTGAGAAATATAAAGGACATTTCATTTTGGACATTCGTGATAGAGGTAGTTTATTTGTTTTATGGAAAAAGCGGTTGAAGTCATTATTAGATTGCTCTGCTTTGAATGTTATTTCTTCCGCAGGCTTCACACAATGGCTTCCAAAAAATGAATTTTGTTTGAGTCACAATATTGGTGTAAACGGCATAAAAGGGATTCCATTGGAGAAGGAGATTTCATTTGGTAAAGAAATTACAATATTGAGTATCGGGCAAATTCGCTTTTATGAAGCTAATAGGTATTTAATTGATAGCTTAGGTGGTAATCCCCGTTTTTATATGCATTATGCTGGATATGGCCCAGATAGTGATAGACTTCAAAAATACTGTAAACTAAAATCTATATCTAATGTTCATTTTTCTGGACGATATATGAAGCAAGATGAGCCTCAGATATTGGCAGAATGTGATTTTATAAATATTATTTTTCCTAGAACTAGTGGTACACTATCTGCAATGCCAAACAGGTTTTACGGGGCTGCTATGCATCGGAAGCCTGTCATTGTAACTTCAGGTGGTATTCAAGCAGAATATGTAAAAAAATACAAACTAGGTGTTATTGTAGAGGATAATGAAAATCTGCAGGAAAAAATAGATACATATATAAAAACATTTGATTCAAAAGAATACGTGAAAGGATGTGATGCCTTTTTAAGAGAAATTAGTCAAGATAATGCGGATTTTATTACTCATTTAAGTAATCTAATAGAAAAATATAGTCAATATGTCTAATCGAATAGGTTTTAAAGAACAAATATATTATTCTAGTCCAGTTTGTATTCAGAACTTACTTTGTTGTATAAAAGGCTATTTTATTAGGAAAAGAAGGTACTCAAAGGAATTTATGCAATGTTTAAAGTTGTACGAATCTAAAGCTTTTGATGGTCATGAAGAATTAAGAAGATTCTTGCAGAAAATTGCTGATGTTCCTTATTATAAACGTTTGTATAAAGAAAAGAACTTTAATCCTAATGCTGAAAATTTGCAGGAAGAGATAAGGAAACTACCTGTTTTGACACGTGCTGAAGTGATAGCTAATAAACGAGATATTGTTAACCCGTATTTTAAGGGTCCTGTGCTTTTGTCAAGTACGGGTGGAACCACAGGGGCTGGATTAGAGTTTCCACTTTCTATAGAAGCAGAACATAAACAATGGGCAGTTTGCTGGAGGTATCGTGAGAACTTAGGAATAAAATGGGATACTTGGCACGGATGGTTTGGCGGCAAAATAATTATTCCTGTACATAAGCATAAACCACCTTATTGGCGTATTAATTATCCATGTAGGCAGGTAATGTTTAGTAGCTTACATTTGTCAGAAGAAACAGTGGCTTTCTTTCATAAATGTATTTACGAAAGAAAATTATCTTGGTTGCATGGATATTCTTGCAATTTGAACTTGTTGGCTGTACTTATTTTAAAAATGGGACTAAAACCGATTGATACAGTATCGTTTGTGACTACAGGATCGGATAATTTGCTAGATAGTTATAGGAAAACAATTAAAAAGGCATTTCCTAATGCACAAGTATGTACGCATTATGCAATGAGTGAATGTGTTGCTAATATTAGTGAAACTAAGGATGGTAGAATGTTTGTGGATGAGGACTTTGCTTACATGGAGTTGCTTCCTTTTGATGATGAGAAGCCGCAGTTAAGAAAAATTATTGGTACAGGTTTTGTTAATTATGCTTTTCCATTGGTGAGATACGATACAGGAGATGTGGCTGCTATTGATTACGATAATAATGGAGAAATGTATATAACCCGTATAGAAGGAAGAGAGGCAGAATATTTGAAACTCCCTAATGGGCAGAAAATTGGGGTAACATTTATTGATAATTTTGAGTCTTTCAAAAAAATAAAGGCGGCACAAATATATCAACCTGATATAAATACTTTAATTATTAGGGTAGAAAAAAATGCAGATTATGATTTAAATGAAGAATGGAATATTATAAAAGAAGTAAAAGAGCGTTTGTCATGTCCCATGAATATCACAGTGGAGTATGTAGATAAAATAGAACGTACGAAATCAGGAAAATTACGTTTGATTATTTCTGATATTTAATTTATGCTAATATCAAAATTACAACTTCTAGTTTGTACACTTTATTATCTTAAGCCAATTCAATTTATATATAGAGGAAAATTTTTTTTGCGGAAATTATTTCCGCAAAAAAAAGTATGGCATGTAGATAGAAGTATGGAAAGTCAAATATTGATTTGGGAAGATTCTATTTATTTTCCTAAGTATTTGGCTGATGAATATACTTTTACTTTTTTGAATTTGTCACATTCGTTTCCAAACCGGATAGATTGGAATTGGTTAGGCCATGGTAAATTGTGGTGTTATAATTTGAATTATTTTGAGTTTTTAAATCAAAAAAATGTCAATAAAAATTTAGGAAAGAAGTTAATAGATGATTATATTAATCAAATATCTTTTGCTACCATTGGCTTAGAGCCTTATCCACTTTCTCTTAGATGTTTAAACTGGATTCGTTTTTTTATAAAATATAAATTGAAAGATAAAAAATGTGATGCCATATTATTTCAACAATTAGAATTGTTGGTACGTAAGTTGGAGTATCATTTGTTAGGAAATCATCTTTTGGAAAATGGCTTTGCATTATTGTTTGGAGCTTATTATTTTGATAATGAACGCTTTTATAGGCAGGCAAAAAGAATATTATTACCGGAGTTGAAAGAGCAAACGTTAGAGGATGGAGGAAATTTTGAGCTGAGTCCAATGTATCATTGCACCATCTTATTACGCATTCTTGATAGTTATAATTTAGTAAAAAATAATGTTCTTTTTTCTCGTGAACTTCTTCCTGTTTTTGAGAAGTATAGCCTAAAAATGCTGGGATGGCTTGGTGCTATCGTTTTTAGAAATGGAGATATTCCTTTGTTTAATGATGCTGCTTTTCAATCAGCCCCTTCATCATTGTTATTGTTTGATTATGCTAAAAGATTGGGGATAGTGTATGAGGTGGGAGATTTAGGTGAATCTGGATATCGAAAAATAATAAATTCAAAATTTGAAATGGTAATGGATGCTGCTAAGGTGGGACCAGATTATCAGCCAGGGCATGCACATGCTGATACTTTTAATTTTGAATTGCACGTAAATGGTCGTCCTGTAATTGTGGATACTGGTACTTCTACTTATGAAGTTAATAAAAATCGTTTTTATGAACGTTCTACTGAGGCACATAATACGGTTGTGGTAAATGGTAGAAACTCTAGTGAAGTTTGGTCTGGGCATAGAGTAGGACGAAGAGCTTATGTAACTATTCTTGAAGATGATAATCATAAATTAGTGGCCTATCACGATGGATATAAATCTAAAGGAATAAAACATATTCGTTCTTTTGAAATGATAAATGAAAAAATAGTTATAACAGATAATATAAATTCTGATGCTGTTGCTTATTTGCACTTTCATCCAGCAGAACGTGTGGAATTGGAGAGTGAAAAAGTAATTGTTGGAAAGGATTACCGTATAGAATGTGAAGGGGCAGTTTCGATAAAACTTCTTAATTCGTATTATGCTCCAGAATTTAATAAACAAGTCTCTTCTGTTAAGGCTGAGATTCATTTTAAGAATAGATTATATACAATATTTAAATGAGAATACTGTTTTTATCTTTCTATTTTGAACCAGATCTCTGTGCAGGTTCTTTTAGAAATAGTTCTTTGTTTCGAGAGTTGCAAAATAAATTGTCTAAGGATGATTTTATCTATGTAATTACAACTCATCCTAATAGGTATGGTACATTCAAAGTTCCAAGTTTAGCAGAAGAATATGGTGAAAATTATTTAATAAAAAGAGTTAGAATTCCAAAGCATGAAGGGGGAATGTTGGACCAGGCTAAATCTTTTTGGGTATTTTATTGTAAAACAATGAAAATGGTAAAATATGAAAACTTTGATTTAGTGTATGCATCTTCTTCCCGACTTTTTACAGCTTTTTTAGGTCGTCGAATATCACTTTCAAAAAAATGTCCTTTGTATTTGGATATCCGTGACATATTTGTAGATACAATAAAAGATGTTTTAAAAAAAAGAAAATATCTTCAGATACCTATTGTAACAATGGCTGAATATATGGAAAAATATACTTTTTCTCATGCTAATCACATAAATTTGGTATCAGAAGGATTTAAAGAATATTTTAATAAATATAAGTATCCAACTTTTTCCTATTTTACTAATGGGATAGATGATATTTTTTTACAGAAAAAAAGAAATATTGTACCCCCAAAGGAGCTTCCTATGATTGTTACCTATGCAGGTAATATCGGTAGTGGACAAGGACTTGAAAAGATAATACCTCAAGCAGCAAAAAAAATAGGAAATAAGTATTACTTTCGTATAATAGGTGATGGAGGGACAAAAAAACTTCTACAACAAAAAATAGAAGAATTAGGAGTCGATAATGTGGAATTACTAAATCCTGTTTCTCGAAAAGAACTTTTAGAATATTATAATCAATCAACATTCTTATTTTTACATTTGAACGATCTAGATGCCTTCAAGAAAGTTTTACCATCTAAATTGTTCGAATATGGAGCTTTTGATAAACCCATAATAGCGGGTGTAGGAGGGTACGCAGCGCAATTTATAAGAGATAATTTACTTAACTATATTCTTTTTAAGCCTACTGATGTCAATGATTTGGTATACCAATTAGAACATTACATTGTGTCTTTTAAGGAGAGAAATGAATTCAAAGAGAAATATTCAAGACAAAATATAATAAAGGATATGGCTAATAATATATTGAATGTATTGAAAGTATAAGTATTTTGAAGTTTCTTTTGTAAGTAGTCAAAAAATGGCTATTAATTGAAAGTTCTATCTTCGCTGCTAACCAAATTTTTAGAATTATGTATAGCAGTGAAGATCTTGCAAGGTTTTATTTTCAGTACCAGACGGAGGCTTTGTCTCATGGAGAATCTCTCAGAAATGATTCAAGGATACTCGCAAAAAAGTAGTTGAAGTCCGGATTGATAGCGTTCCTGTGATTAACCATGAGAATAAATCCAAGACAAGTAATCAACCTCAGACAGTATCAAAAAGCGATAATGACAATCCTGTCTGTATTTGGATTGACATTTGTATAAGCAATAGATTACATTTATCCCAAAAGAATTTAAGCTACTAGGATTTAGTTCGGATGGTAGAGAAGATGGAGAGGTTATTCTGAGCGTTACCGGTCTAAATCATTTTTATTATGTCCGTGACTTTACCGATATGCGTTGTAAGCACAGCCGTGTGTTATCTATCATTCGCGAACGTCTTCACAGGGAACCAAGTGATGGGGATGTTTTTATTGTCATGTCGCGCAATCGCAGAATAGTTCGCATGTTTTCATTCGATAATCATATGGTAATTGGGATGCCCACCGTGACTGGGGATATGCCAGGGATTATATGGAATGCATGTGGCTGATCCTTCAGCATGATGTTCCGAAAGATTTGTGATAGCTACGGGTGAGATGCATACCGTGCGTGAGTTTGTCGCTTTGGCTTTTAAGGAGGTTGGCATTGGACTCCGTTGGGAAGGTAAAGGTGTGGATAAAAAATATTGACGTGAAGACTGGAAATGGTGGAGCATGGGAAGTTGTATCTGAAGGTACAAATAAGTAAGTGATAATTAGGACATCTCCTAATCTTCAAGTTCCTTTGTGGAAAGATTAGAACGAAGGGATTCCGATTTTGTTACGGGAGAACGTGATGATATCAGATGCGCTATTTCTGGAGAGGAACTATCGGACAAGCGTCGTCCTCGTATAAAAGCCTTGTTCAAATGAAAGTTGTATTTGCACCTAAAGTTGAACGCTTACTGGGAAAATAAGGATTCTATTTTATTGATTTTCTTAAAAATAGCAGTATATTTGTACCACAAAAATGTTCCTTATTTTTTTCTGCTAACCATTGTAATAAAACGCTTTTAGAACAGGAATTTTTGAAGTTGGTAGAAATGAACTTCTATAGCTAATACTTTTTCATGAATATACTAATTACCGGAATCCACGGCTTTGTAGGTTCCAATCTTGTTGTAGCCCTGAAGGAACGTCATAACCTTTATGGTCTGGATATTGTCGCCCCTAAAAAGGAAGGGGTGGCAAGGACTTTTTCCTGGAAGGATATTGAGCCTTCCTCTTTTCCGATGCAGAATCTTCCGAAATTTGATGCCGTCATTCATTTGGCGGGCAAGGCCCACGATACGAAGAACCGGTCTGCCGCCCAGGCGTATTTTGATATCAATACCGGTCTGACCCAGAAGATATTCGATTTCTTTATGGAATCGTCTGCTGGTAAGTTCATCTTCTTCAGTTCCGTAAAGGCTGCCGCCGACAGTGTGGTGGGGGATGTGCTGACGGAGGATGTGGTGCCGTCTCCGAGAGGGCCATACGGGGAGAGCAAGATTGCTGCGGAAGAGTATATAAAGGAGCATTCCTCCTTCCGGGAAGAGGAGGGTGGGAGATGTTCCGGGAAACAGGTGTATATCCTCCGTCCCTGCATGATTCACGGTCCGGGCAACAAGGGGAATCTGAACCTGCTCTATAATGTGGTGAAGAAAGGTGTTCCCTGGCCTTTGGGAGCTTTCGAGAACAGGCGTTCTTTCACTTCGATTGACAACCTTTGCTATGTGGTGGAAGGCCTTCTGACCAGGGATGTTGCGAGTGGTGTTTACCATATGGGTGACGATGAAGCTCTATCAACGAATGAACTGATTGCCCTGATGTGTGAAGTCTTGGGTCGCAGTCCTCATATCTGGAGGATGGACCGGCGCATGATGGAAGGATGCGCCGGGTTGGGGACGCTGCTTCATCTTCCGTTGAATACGGAACGTTTGCGCAAGCTGACGGAGAACTATGTGGTGAGCAATGCGAAGATAAAGTCCGCTTTGGGTATTGAGAGGATGCCTGTACGTGCGGAGGAGGGAATCGTGAAAACGATAAGGTCGTTTTCAAATTAAAGAATTAATAATTAAAAGAGGGACAGTATAAGCATGTACTATCTGATGGTTTTGGTTCTGCTCTTCGTGGCGGAACTTTTTTATTTTAAGATTGCTGATAAATGCAATATTATTGACAAGCCGAATGAACGGAGTTCCCATACAAGAGTCACTTTACGCGGCGGCGGCATCATCTTCTATTTCGGTGCGTTGGCCTGCTTTCTGACGAGTGGCTTTGAATATCCCTTGTTCATACTTGCCTTGACGCTGGTCACGTTCATCAGTTTTGTGGATGATATCAAGTCCACCCGGCAGGTAACGAGATTGCTTTTCCATTTCTCGGCCATGGGATTGATGTTCTGCCAGTGTGGCCTGTTCTCCTTGTCTTGGTGGTGGATTGTCATTGCCTTGATTATTTGTACCGGTATCATCAATGCCTATAACTTCATGGACGGGATCAACGGTATTACGGGTGGTTATTCCTTGGTCGTGCTGACTGCCCTGGCGATCATCAATGCGGAAATCATTCCTTTTGTTGAAGGTGACTTCATTTATACGGTGATCTGTTCTGTCGTGGTCTTCTGTTTCTTCAATTTCCGCAAGCGGGCGAAATGTTTTGCGGGTGATGTGGGTTCTGTGAGTATCGCCTTTATTCTTCTTTTTCTGATAGGTAAGCTGATAATACAGACAGGAGATTTCAGTTGGATTGTCCTGTTGTCCGTCTATGGCGTTGACAGTGTGTTGACCATCATTCACCGCCTAATGCTTCATGAGAATATCGGTTTGCCCCACCGTAAGCATTTGTACCAGCTTATGGCGAATGAGTTGAAGATTCCTCATGTGGTGGTTTCCTCTGTCTATATGGCGGTTCAAGCTACTATTATAATAGGATATTTATTCTGTCTGAATCATGGCTATCTCTACCTATCGGTAGTTGTTCTGTTGCTGGGTCTGGTTTACATCTGTTTTATGAAGAGATATTTTGGGCTTCACCAATCCGTATAGTATCAATATTTTATATGTTATTCTCCTAAGCAGCCTATTATTGAGGTATGGAAAAAGAATATTTTAGTTTTCCTATTAAAACTATTTCATTTAAATACTTTTAGATGTGTTGTATATTGGAGATTGGAGTGAAATTGCATTAGAATAAATAATTATGATATGTATCAGTTTCGGAAAGATATTTTTCTTCTATCTTTGTGCTCAAATTAATAAATATCTTATACCAAAATGAACACACAAACCACTTATCTGGCTTCGAAGCCACATTATGAGATTCTTGACGGGTTGCGAGGCGTAGCGGCCGTTATGGTGATTATTTTTCATCTTCTGGAGGCACATTCAGGAGGTAGCCATCTCAATCAGATTATTAACCACGGTTATTTGGCAGTGGATTTTTTCTTTATGCTTTCGGGCTTCGTGATCGGTTATGCATACGATGATCGTTGGAACCAGATGAGTGTAGGCACTTTCTTCAAACGCCGTCTCGTCCGTCTGCAGCCCATGGTTATTATGGGAAGTATCGTAGGAGCGGCATTTTTCTATTTCCAGAAGGCTCCCTGTTTCCCGGCTATTGCAGATACGCCTGTTTCTACGGTGCTGCTGGTAATGCTGTTGGGTTGTACCTTGCTTCCTCTTCCCTTGAAATGGGATATCCGCGGTTGGACGGAAATGCATCCACTGAATGGTCCGGCATGGTCGCTTTACTATGAATACATCGGTAATATATTGTATGCTTTGTTTGTACGTAAGTTCAACAAAGTGGCGCTGACTATTCTGGTTGTGACAGCAGGTTGTTTTACGGTTTATCGTTGCCTTACAGCTCCGACCGGTGACATTGTAGGCGGCTGGGCTTTGAATTGGGAACAACAGTATGTGGGCATGGTGCGGCTGATGTATCCTTTTTTTGGCGGTCTGCTTCTGTCTCGTCTTGGCTGGCTGATACGTACTCGGAAACGTGCTTTCTGGTGGTGCAGCCTGATGGTCGTGGTTGTGCTTTCCATTCCCCGTATCGGTGGTGAGGACGGTTATTGGATGAACGGGCTTTATGAAGCTTTCTGCATTATCTGTATTTTCCCGATTATTGTTTCAATGGGTGCAGGAGGGAAAGTGACCGGTAAACGCTCCGTAGCTGTGTGCAAATTCTTAGGAGATATCTCATATCCTATTTATATCACTCACTATCCGTTGATATATACTTATACGGCATGGGCTTGCAATCATAATGCGACGATTGTTGAGGGATTGCCCTATATGATACTTGCTTTTATAGGCTCCTTTGTGGTTGCTTATGCCAGTTTGAAACTCTATGATGAGCCGGTACGTAAATGGCTAACGGATCGTTTCTTGAAAAGAAAGAAAGCATAATCAAATGGAATTGGCTATAAAAGAAATTCCCCGTTGCAAAAAGTAATGCAGCGGGGAATTCTTCTAATTACCGGTCGGCTTATTTCACGTCAATGAATTTTTTGGCCTTTTCTTTCTCTTGTTCGGTGAACTTGGGCAGATTGACATTCAAGACACCGTTTTCAACTTGGGCAGAGATTTTGTCCTTATCAACGTCATCCGGCAAAATCATTGTCTGTTGGAACTTGGAGTATGAAAACTCGCGACGAAGATAGCGGCCTTCCTTCTTGTTCTCTTCCTTGTTTTCTGTCTTTTTCTCCATGCTGATGACCAGATTGTTCTCTTCGTCAATATGAACGTTGAAATCCTCCTTTGTCATCCCCGGAGCAGCCAATTCTACTTTGTATTCTTTTTCGGTTTCAAATACATTAATGGCAGGGGCGGTGGCATTTGCTTTTACCATCCAGTCATTGTCAAAGAAATCATTAAAAATACTCGGTAACCAATTCTGGTTTCTTCTTACAGGCATCATAGTTATAGTCTCCTATTCGTTTAAGTTAAACATTCAATTTAGGTTTGGACGCCGGTTCAACTGCTTCGGGAATTGGTCTTCCGACCTTTGCCGTCTGTTTCTTGAACCATCGTTCACTGACTATATTGCAAACCTTGTGCCAGCAGGTTTTTACTTATTTTGTTGACGATTTGTCATTAGGATACTGACTGTTTTACTTATTTAATGCCATTTTTGCTATCAATTTATTTAAAATTGATAGATTTTCATATTAATTTAAAGCGCATTCTCCAACGTTTGTTTTCTTCATCCCAATCATGGCTGATGATTTTGAAGATACCTATTTCGGATGTATTTGCTACATGTGTACCGATGCAAAGGCATTCATCATATTCTCCGACTTTGACTATACGTACCGTTTCCGAAGCATCTTCAGGCAAACGTTCCAGATCAAATCTTCCTTTTGCTTCTTCTTGTGTGATAAATTCTGTTGTGACGGGCAAATGTTGTGCGATTACCGCATTAACCGTTTCTTCCAGTTGTTTCACTTCTTTTTCCGTGGGACAGGCTGCAAGGAGATAATCCAACTTACTTTTTTTCCGTTCAATATGTGCAGAGATGGAGCGCCCGCAATTGAACTGCCTTATCATGGTTTGATTGATAATGTGCTCTGTGGTGTGCATAGGTGCGATTGACACATCCTGAAACTTTGGGGCTGCTTGATTTATTTCCATAATAGACAAGTTTTCTGATAAACACTTTTTCCGGCTGATGAATTACCTTTCCGCAAGTATTTCTTCTTTCAGAATGCTGTACACATGTATGTCTGTATATTCGCCTGTGGACAGCAGTTCACCGGCACGCTCCGTTCCTTCATGATGGAAACCGAGACGTAGCGGGATGGCATTGCTTGCCTTGTTGCCGACAGCGCAACGAATCTGTATGCGTTTCATGTTTTTCTCTTTTACCACCCATTGGCATAGGCTGCGGACTCCGGTGGTTATGATACCCCGGTGCTGATATTCCGGCAGAAGCCAATAGCCGATTTCGGTACGGTGATTGGCAAAATCAGAGAAGTGGAATCCTATTAATCCGCAAATTTCATCATGATCGTTCCATACTCCGAATATGGGTTCATACCGGTCTGAAGGAACATGAAGTACACTCTCCAGAAAAGCTTCCTCATCGGCCACCGAGGACATGTTGTCCACAAAGGGTAGCCACTTCCGCAGGTATTCGCGGTGTGTGTCGATGGCATGGTAAATGGCGGCGGCGTCTGCCATTGTTACTTCACGTAAGGTAATGCCGGGTAGAATAGGGAAGGAGAGCGGAGCGGTAACGGGAGATGCAGCTTTCTTTACGGATTCCAATCTTTCTTTGATCTTCGTCCAGGCATGTGTATCAAACAGACAGCTTTCGCGCATTGTGAAATACATTTCTCTGAAGCGGGACATGGGGATGGTAAAACTCAATATGTCATTCTCAAAATAAGGACGTACAGAAGGATCAAAAAATCCCAAGAAGGTCCGTTTTCCCTGTTTCCTGTTTTCAAGGATGGCTTGGGTGACAACAGAACAGCATCCCGAACCGAATGGGGCTGCCACTGCATCCGGTGCATTGTTGTCAAAATAAGCCCATGTTGCCAGTCCCGACAGCATGTCGGGAGTAACCAGAAAAAGAATGCCCTCCGCAATCTCAAAAGAAGGAATCTTGTCGATACGGGCAAAGTGTAGATAGGTGTACTCCGTTCTGGGTACTTGCAACTCTTGGAGGAAGTCAATCACCGTTTCGGGAGTTTTCTTATATTTTTCTTTCAAGGAAACAAAGCCCGGAACGCGTTCTGGCATCTCGCTGAATCCGGTATAGAATTTGCCGCCTCCACAGGTTATGGTCTCATTGCTGAGACTGATACTTTTACCGTCTCGCACTTGCCTCATACACTTGAACAAGCAGCCGTTTACTTTCTCTATTGTGACTTCCGGCTGATTGGAGTACCAAAAGGCTATGGGAAGTTCAGCCTGTGTGCCGAATGCCTCGCGGTAGTTGGTAATGAATGTTTGTATATCCATAGCAGGTTATCCTTTTGCTTCCTGATACATAAAACGTTTGATGCTCTTCTTGGCTGTCTTTTCAAACTCCTCAAAATGTATTTTTACTTTGGTGATCTGGCAGTAGGCAGGCAGTTGCATATTCAGCTCTTTACGGTTGTCTTCCATGACTTTTTCGATGTCCGTCTGTTCCAATCCGTGGGCAAAAGCATCATCAAAGTCCGGATAGATAAGTGCAACCAGTTTCTCTTGTTGCAGTACAATCAGGGACTCGGATACATAGGGCATGTTGTTCAGTTTGCTTTCAATCTCTTCCGGATAAATATTCTGTCCGCTGGAAGTAAGTAGCATGTTCTTGCTGCGGCCGCGTACGGTTACGTAGCCGTCGGTGTCCATGGTGGCAAGATCACCGGTATGTAGCCAGCCGTTGACATCAATGATTTGTGCGGTGGCTTCGGCATTCTTGTAATATCCCAACATCAGGTTGGCTCCTTTGCAGATAATCTCGCCTGCCACATTCTGCGGATCCGGGGAGTCTATCTTCACTTCCATGCGGGTGGTTGCTTTGCCGCACGAAGCCAGTTTCAAGGTTTCCCAACGACTGGAGCAGATGATAGGGCCACATTCCGTCATGCCGTAGGCAATGGTATAGGGGAAACCGATTTGCTTGAGGAACCGTTCTACATCTGCATTGAAAGGCGCACCGCCGATAATGATTTCATCGAAGTTTCCACCGAATACATCCATTGCCTTTTTACGCATATCTGCCTTAATCTTGTCGTTGACGATGGGCATTCGCAGCAGTATTTTGCCAATGGTATTGTCTATCAGGGGCAGAATGTTTTTCTTGATGATTTTCTCTACGATGAGCGGCACACATGAGATGACACGCGGCTTGATTTCAGAGAATGATTGCGCGATGATCTTGGGTGACGGCATGCGGGTCAGGAAATACAGGTGCGCACCGGCAGAAAAACCGTATAAAAAGTCATATACCATACCGAACACGTGTCCCAGTGGAAGCATGGAAACGATATGGTCTCCCGGACGTACAGGCAGCATTTCATGACAATAGGCGATGTTGGACCAAAGGCTGCGGTAGGGGAGCATGACTCCCTTGGAATAACCCGTGGTGCCGGATGTATAATTGATGACAGCCAGTTCCTCGGGTGACTGCTCTTTACGGTAGCAAATGTGTTCGGGACGGAAATTCTTGGGGTATCGTGCGCCGTAAATAGCATTACGATGTTCGAAAGCTTCCAATAACTGTTCGTTGCGGCAGACTACCGGATTAAAATCTGTCAGCAATGCAATGCCCATCAGCAATGGCATCGCTTCCTCGTTGAGATTTTCCCATGCCTGGTCACCGACAAAAAGAAGTTTGGCCTCCGAATGGTTGACAATATTATGTATATTGTCGGCCTTGAATTCATGAAGGATAGGGACTACAACGGCACCATAGGTGAGAGTAGCGAGAAAAGCAACTGCCCAATGGGCACTGTTGCGGCCGCAGACGGCAATTTTGTCGCCGGGTTGGATTCCTGCGCTTTCCAGTACAATATGGAATTTGGCTATTTTTCTTGCTACGTCTTTGTATTGTAAGGTGATTCCTTTATAATCTGTAAGAGCGTTGCGATCCCAATTTCGGATGATACTTTGTTCTATGTAGTCGATGAACCCTTGTTCCTGTTCCATTCGTATTCTGCACACTTTAGTTAAAACTGCGCAAATATAGGGCTTATACTAATGCAAAACAAGTTCCGTTTTATCTTTTTATTCGCTGAATTATCATTTTGTCTTTTCTGAAATGAGCAGAAGCTTGTCACCGACATGTAGTTTCAAGGTACCGTTGGGAATGAGATATTCATCGCCGCGTTTCACAATCATGACGAGAGTACCTTTAGGCAGATTCATGTCTTTCAGAGTATCTCCGCGTTCCAGAATTTCTTGGGTAACTGTCACGTCACGCAGGTCGGAGTCTATTTCTTCCGGCAGTTCCACACCGAAATCATTTCCGGTTTTCTCCATAGGTGTAGAGAGGCCGAACAGACGTGCGACCCATGAAACCGTAGTACCTTGAATGATGAGTGAAACGATGGTAATGAAGAATACGATATTGAAAATGACTCCTGCACCGGGCACTTGGGCCACTACGGGATAGGTGGCGAAAATGATGGGAACGGCACCGCGTAGTCCTACCCAGGATACAAACAGACGTGACTTTAAGGTTATTTTCTTTCCAAACGGCAGCAGGCAGAGGAAAACGCTGAGAGGACGCCCGATGACAATCATGAATACACCGATGAGCAATGCTACGGCGGCAACCTCGACCATTTCGTGAGGATTGACAAGCAAACCGAGGCAAAGGAACATGATGATTTGAAAAAGCCATGTCAGTCCGTCCATAAATGTATAGATTTCCTTGCGGTACATGATTTTGTTGTTGCCTACCATCATGCCGGCGATATATACTGCCAGATAACCGTTTCCTTTCAGGAGGTCGGTTATGGAGAAAGTGAAAAATACGAATGATAGCAACAGGATGGGGTAGAGTGCCTGGTTGTCGATATTCAGACGATTGAGCATGAGGATTGCCAATTTTCCGAGCAGATAGCCGGCTCCCGCACCTACAATGAACTGTATGGCAAATGAGCCTGCTATTTGAGGGATTCCCATTCCGGAAGATTGGATTAACTGGATAAGTACGATGGTCAGCATATATGCCATAGGGTCATTGCTGCCGCTTTCCAACTCAAGCATCGGGCGTAAATTGTGTTTTAGGTTCATCTTCTGTGAACGCAGGATGGCAAAGACGGAGGCGGAATCAGTAGATGACATGGTGGATGCCAACAGTAGCGATGTGATAAGCGGCAGATGGATATTGGTCCAGCTCATGCCTGAAAGCCACCAGATGAATAATCCGGTAAATAAGGCCGTCAGCAATACCCCTACGGTGGACAGAACAATACCGGGCGTGAGAATGGGCTTTATTTCCGCAAATTTAGTGTCCATGCCGCCTGAAAACAGGATGATGCTAAGTGCAACCATACCGATGAATTGTGCCTCCTTTGCATTATGGAACTGTAGTCCAAGCCCGTCGCTGCCGAAGAGCATGCCCACTACAAGAAAAAGCAACAAGGCGGGAACACCGAACCGGTAACCTGTCTTGCCGACAATGATACTGACGAAAAGTAAAATAGAACCTGTAAGTAGTATGTTTTCTGCTGTAAATAACATATAAAGAATATTATAAGGTTATAGAAATAATGATTCCACTGTCTTCGTGGACAAAGATAAATATAATACTTAACAAATGCAACTTCCAAATAGTTCAATTAAATTTCAAGACAAAAGTAGTTTCCTTGCCGGGGAGTAAAGAGATGTTTCCTCCGGAAAGCCGCATGATTTGTCGTGAAATACTTAAACCGATACCACTGCCGCCTTCTTTGGTAGTAAAGAAAGGTATGAAGATATGTTCGGCGATGTCTTGGGGAATTGCAGGGCCGTTATTGGATATTTCAACCAAGATGGCCTCGGCTTCATTGCAATAGGCCCGGATGCAGATACGTCTTTCCTTATCCGGCATTTTGTCTGATTCTATCGCTTGTATGGCATTTTTAAGTAAATTGATGACTACCTGGGAAATCAGATTCTCATCCGCGTATAAAATCAGATCGTCCGGTGCTATGTGGGTATGGAAGGTAATCTGTAAACCTGGGTGCTGGTGGCGGGACAGCCCCACCATACGTTCTATAAATCCTTTGACATAAAACAGGGAGGGTTCGGGAGTAGGAATACGTGTAAACTTGCGGTAAGATTCAACAAAGGCAAGCAGTCCTTTTCCTGTGCTACTGATGGTTTGCAGTCCGTTACGTATTTCTTCCTTAATGTTGCAGGATTCCGTATTGTATCCTTTACTGTCTGAAGGTTCGGGACTTTCAGTGGTAAGCCCCAGCAAAGTCTCGCTTAAAGAGGTTATCGGAGTGACGGAATTCATGATTTCGTGAGTCAATACACGAGTCAGACGGATCCAGGAGTCAATCTCCTTTTCGTCCAGTTCACTGTTGATGTCATTCAGGGCAAGAATCCGCAAATGTTCTTTCCGTACGGTGATATTGCTGACGCGGACGGAAAGGTTGACGGTACCTCGCTCGTTACTGAAGGTTATTTGCAGCTTGTCACCCGGATGGCAATTGGTGAGAACCTGGGTCAGACGTGGATCGACACGGTTCAGCTGGCTGACATGGGTAAATACGCTCAGCCCCAGTAGCCGCAGTGCCTCACTGTTTTTCTGATATACTGCGCCATTGTCATTGAGTACGAGTATGCCGGTGTTGACGCAATCCAGAATAAGTTCGTAATATTTTTCTTGTTGGGCTGTTTCACTTTTTACATTATATAAGATGTGGGCAACCCGGTTCAAGGCCCGGTTTACAAGATGTGAATCCATGTTGGTCTCTGTTTCGGAAAAATGGATGGCATTATCGTTGTTCTCTATGGCATCAAGCATGAACAGCACTTTCTGTACATGGTGCCGATACAGTTTTTGTTGCCAGTACAGGACAGCCGGAAGGAAAAGTGTGCAGACAATGGCCCAAAATAGCGGATCCCCCGGACCATTTGCTACGTTACCTCCGGTGAAGATGAGTGTCCATAAGGCTCCTGCCAGAAAGGCTGCCAGTAAGCTGACCGTGACACGGAACGGATAATATTTGCATATACTTTTAAATTCCATACTTCTTCATCTTGTTATATAAGGTCTGCCTTGTGATTCCCAGCTGCGCGGCAACGGCAGAGAGGTTCCCGTTGCATTTATCCAAGGTTTTCCGAATCATCTGCATCTCCATCTCTTCAAGTGTGGATGCGGCGGTTTCTGCAACATTTGTACGGCGGGGCAACTGGAACAATTCTTCTGGCAGGAAAGCATTGTCGCAGATGATGACGGCTTTTTCGATGGCATGCTCCAGTTCGCGGATGTTGCCATACCACGGATGAAGCATCAGCTTCTCGCGGGCACCGTCAGTCAGTTTGACGGGAGCTTTGTCGTATTGCTTGCAGAAGCGGGAAATGAACCGTTCGGTAAGAGGGATGATATCTTCGGGGCGTTCGCGCAATGACGGTATCTCAAGGTGTATTGTATTGATACGGTAGAGCAGGTCCTCGCGGAATTCTCCTTTGGCTACCATTTCCGGAAGATCGCGGTTGGTGGCGCAAATCAAGCGGATATCTATGGGAATGGGTGCATTGCTTCCTACACGGACGATACTGCGGCGCTGGATAGCGGTCAGCAGTTTGGCTTGCAGGTGATAGGGGAGATTTCCGATTTCATCCAAAAAGAGTGAACTGTGACTGGCGGCTTCGAATTTACCGGCACGGTCTGCATGGGCATCGGTAAAAGAACCCTTCATGTGGCCGAACAGCTCGCTTTCAAAAAGGCTTTCGGTGACGGCACCCATATCCACGCTGACCATATCTTGCTTGTGGCGCGGAGAAAGTGCGTGTATCTCGCGTGCCAGCATTTCTTTTCCTGTACCATTCTCACCGGTAATTAGGATATTGGCGTCGGTAACGGCCACTTTCTCCACCAGCAGGCGGAGCCGTTGCATGGCGGGGCTTTCTCCCCAATACATGGCATGCGGCGTCATTGAGGCATTGTTGCTTCCCGTTGCCTTGCCGGGGATGGCAGAGGTCTTTTTATGGCTTGCCGATGCGGCGTTCAGCAATGTCTCCACTAACTTTTGGTTATCCCATGGCTTTACTATGAAATCCGTAGCGCCTTCTTTGATGCCCCGTACGGCAAGGTCGATATCGGCGTATGCCGTAAAAAGCACGACAGGCAGGGCGGGATGTAGTTTTTTGATTTCATGCAGCCAGTACAGCCCTTCGTTTCCCGTATTGATGCCTGAAGTAAAATTCATGTCGAGAAGGACGACCTGCCAGTCTCCTTCACGCAATACACTGGGTAAGGTAACAGGGGAAAAAAGAGTGGTTATCTGTTCGAAGTAGGGTTTCAGCAGAAGTTGTAAGGCGGTCAGCACGCCCCGGTTGTCATCTACGATGAGGATATTTCCTGATTTTTTTGCCATGAGTCAATCTGATTTCTTGCAGGCAAAGTTAGTGGATTTTATCGAAGGAGCCTTTCCGGTTAAATAATAATTTTCAATATCCGTACAGTTTCCCCAAAGTACGTCAAGACGCCCACGTGAGGTTTGCACGTCGTAAACCTCTACTTGGCAACCGGAAAGTAGAGGTTTACGATTACAGTACAGAGGTTTATAGCAGTTGCAGTTTCAATCCGAAAGACAAGCTTAAATAATCTTTCGGTTTGAGATATTTGTTGGTGAAAGCACTGACAACATATAAATCGCAGGTGCTCAGTTCGTAAAAGAATGTGATAGCTTTGGCCGTGAAGCGTCTCTTCGGGTCTATGTCGTAAGTGATACGCTGCCCCAGAAAGACATGGATACGCACTTTCGACGAGAAACCGTAATAACCTTTCGGATAACGTTCCGGTTCGTTAACCCAGAACTCGTCCCCGAATACGGTATTCAGATACATGCCACAAGACAGGGGTTCTGCAGAAAAACGGCTTTCCTTGATTTGCAGGTTCCAAGGTATATAGTTCTGTTTCAGGGTAAAAGTGAGTTTTGTACGATTGGATTCATATTTGGGCAGTACTCCCAGAAACAAGTCCGTTTCCCATTGGTTGTGTTTGCCATAATCCCAACCGGTACCCAAGGAGATCAGTCCCATATTGCCGGCAAACTGTATCTTGGTATGTGTCGGAATAAGAGCCTCCCAATGCTTACGGTAACGGTGCACACGGCGGTCATATCGACTGGTGCTTCCCTTGCTCTGAACCACGGTATCCCGTTTACAATAAACCCAAACGGTGTCGTGCTTCACCGGAATGACCGTGTCGCGGAAGATGCCGCACGGCTCTATATGAATGTTGCCGGACTCTTGTGCGGACAGGAAAGAAGGCAATGCGACCAGGATGGCCGCCATGCACAGCAGACGATTAGTAATAAACCACTTCACGCTCATAGCCATCAGGAGTTATGGTAAATATATAGTAGCAACGTTTTTTCATGCAGTCGCTCATGTAATACATGATTCCGTCATCGAAAATGTCTTCTTCAAACAGATGGTGTTCATGAGCGGCTGTGCAGAATTGTATCCCGGGGAATTCGGTCACGTAGCGTTGGAATACATGAGCCACGTTATTATTGAATTCTCCACAGAACGGCCGGATGTGCATAGATATGACGGTCTTGTCGAACTCATCTTCACGGTCGTGTATCTGGTTTGTAAGAAACTCAAAATCCGGAATGGGCCGGGAGTAGTCATACTCGATGGCGTTGGTGTTCAGACAGACGAACTTTACCCGCCCGGCAATGAATGCGAAGTTGGGATCACCGAAAATGGCACGGTAAGTCTCTTCTCCTGTACCGAGGCAGTCATGGTTGCCGATCAAGGTCACATAGGGTACTTTAAGCTTATTCATGATATCCCGCTGCCAAATGAATTCTTTGGTTACGCCGAAATCACTCATGTCACCGCCATGGATCACGAAATCTATGTCGTCCCGCTGATTGAGGTGGTTTACAAAATCGACAGTTTCGTCATACCAGCGTTGGGAGTCACCCATTGTCACGAAGCGGAGCGTTGTCTTACCCTTGCAGTTTTTTTCTATTTGCTCGATGTTGTGTGCGTTGACGTCTGTCTCTCCGCTGATGTGCACATCGTAAGGATGGTAGTCTATCAAGTTGCAGCTGCTTGTCAATAAACAGGACAGCAGGAAGAATAGTTGTTTTTGTAATTTCATACGTAAGGCATTTGTATTACGTTCGGGTGAAAACTGTGTGCAAAGGTAGAGTTTTCTTTTGATAAAAACTTTTCTAAAATTCTTTTTTTCTGTCCTTTGCTGCCGAACCTCCTGCTTTCTGTTGCCGGATATGCCGTGCTTCGGTAGGAGGCAGTGCGTTTTCTGGTGAGGGAAACCCCTTTTCCCGTGCCGGATTTTACGGCATGCGGGAGAATGTCTAATTCTTGGACATCGGTGTCTAATTATTAGACATCTGTATGAATGATACATATTTGCATGTTGCTGATAATCTGCTTGATAGTTGTTTTGGCACGCTTTCTGCAATATAAAAAGCAGGAAAATATATCTAATAAACTATAAACGGAATGAAACAAATCTATTATGTAATTCAGACTTTGCTGCGGGGACGTGGTTCCAATATTATCAAGATTATTTCTTTGGGGTTGGGATTGACGATGAGTATTCTGTTGTTTGCCCGTGTGGCTTATGAGCAAAGTTTCGACAAGTGTTTTAAGGATTATGACAATCTTTATCAAGTGTGGTCGGTATTTACCGTTAACGGAGAGAAATACGAGCCGTCGCAGGCAAACTTAGGGCCTTTGGCGGGAGCCATTCTTGAGAATTTTCCCCGGGAGGTGGAAGCTGCAGCCTGTATAGGACACTGGATGGTATCCCAGCCTCTTTACAATGGTAACGTGCGGTTTGACGACCGAAAGGTGTCCGCCGACTCTCTCTTTTTCCGCACGATGGGGATTGAGGTACTGAGCGGTAATCCGGAGCGCGATTTGGTACAGCCCGATGTCATTTATTTGAGCGAGCGTTTCGCGAAGAAAATTTTCGGTGACGAGAATCCCGTCGGTAAAGTTCTGAGCTACAATCATGAGATAAACCTTACTGTGAAGGGTACGTATGCCACTTTGCCCGACAACGCCACGATGAATCCCGAAGGAGTTGTTTCTCTGCCCACTTCCTTGAGTCGTGGCGGGCTGAACTATTCGTGGAGTGGGGGAGACAGCTGGACGGAATACATCCGTTTTCGCCCCGGTGCGGACAAGGCGGTTGTCAATGCGCGTATCGATGCGATGATAGACAAATACCGTCCGGCAGAGGACAAGAAGGAGGTTGGCTATACGGCTTTTGTGCAGCCTATCCGCGATACTTATCGCAACAATGAAGATGTGCGCCGCATGACGAATATCATGGGTGTCTTAGGCTTGGCCATTCTTTTTATGGCTGCGCTGAATTACGTACTGATTTCCATCTCTTCACTGATTTACCGTGCCAAAGCGGTGGGGGTGCATAAATGTAGCGGTGCCGGGAGTGGCACTATTTTCCGGATGTTTCTTCTGGAAACGGGTTTCATCATATTGGGCGCATTGTTGCTGATGGTGTTGCTGCTGGTTAATTTCCGTGATTTTGTGGAGGACACTACAGTGGCGAAACTCTCCATGCTGTTTGCGCCGGAACGTATTTGGGTATCGGTCACGGTGGTAGCGACACTGTTTGTTGTGGGTGGCGTTTTGCCGGGAAGGCTGTTTTCACGTATTCCTGTTTCGCAGGTTTTCCATCGCTACACGGAAGGCAAGAAAGGTTGGAAGCGTCCGTTGCTTTTCATACAGTTTGCCGGTGTGGCTTTCATCTGCGGGTTGATGTGTGTGGTAATGGCGCAATACCGATACGTGTTGAGCAAGGATATGGGGTACAATCCGAAGAATCTTGTCGGGGGTGAACTCTATCTGGACAAGAAAGCTTCCTGTGACGCGGCATATCAGTTCTTCAAGGGATTGCCGTACGTGGAGGCAGTAAGCAGTGCCGAAGGTACGCCGATTTATGGATACAGTGGAAACTTCGTTTATGATGAGGCCGGCAACTCGTTGTTCTCCACGCGTTTCTGCTATTTTATGCGCGAAGATTATCCGGCAATGATGGGCATACCTTTCAAGGCGGGACGCATGGCACGCGAAAAAGGCGAAGCGGTGGTGAACGAGATCTTTGCGGAAAGAATGCATTGGGGCGACGAGGTGATAGGGCGTAACGTCAACATGGGCAGGGAGAGTCTTAAAGTAGTGGGACTGCTGAAAGATTTCCAGATAGAAACCTTTACCAGCGAGAAGAAGCCTTTCATGGCAGTGCCCGGTAAAATGTTCTATGGTGCCGTACATATCCGGCTGAAGGAGCCTTTTGCCGATAATCTCCAGAAACTGAATCAAGCGGCAAAAGAAGCGTTCCCCGACAAGACGATTGATTTCAAGGGCTACGAGCAGGTGATTACGGAGCAATACAACAGTGTCCGCGTATTCCGCAATGCCACGTTGCTGGCTACTGTCACCATGTTTTTCGTCATGTTGATGGGGTTGATAGGTTATACTACCGACGAGGTACGCCGCCGTTCAAAGGAGATTGCCGTTCGTAAAGTGAACGGGGCGGAGGCGAGCATGATACTTGAATTGCTTTCGCGCGACGTGCTCTACGTGGCTGCTCCGTCAGTGCTTGCCGGTACGATAGCTTCGTGGTATGTCAACAGTATCTGGATAGATCAGTTCGCGGAAAAGATTCCGTTGGGCTGGGTGGTGTATACGCTGATTGCAATGGCGAATCTGGCGGTCATCGTAGGTTGTGTCTTGTGGAAGTCATGGAAGATCGCCAATGAGAACCCGGTAGATAGCATAAAGAGTGAATAAAACAATATATAATATAAAACAGTAAATATCATGATTGAAATTAACAACATCAGTAAAGTGTTCCGTACATCGGAAGTAGAGACAGTAGCATTGAACCATGTAAACCTTGAAGTCAAGGAGGGAGAGTTTGTAGCCATTATGGGACCGTCGGGTTGTGGTAAATCCACCTTGCTGAATATCCTTGGGCTATTGGACAATCCTACGGAAGGAAGTTACAAATTGCTGGGGCAAGAAGTAGGTGATCTGAAAGAAAAAGAACGTACCCGTGTACGCAAAGGAAAGTTGGGCTTTGTTTTCCAGAGTTTCAACCTGATAGATGAACTGAATGTCTATGAAAATGTGGAACTTCCTTTGACTTACCTCGGAATAAAGGCGGGTGAACGTAAGCGTATGGTGGAAGATATCTTGAAGCGGATGAATATCAGCCACCGTGCCAAGCACTTCCCCCAACAGCTTTCCGGCGGTCAGCAGCAACGTGTCGCCATAGCCCGTGCGGTGGTTACCAATCCTAAACTGATCCTTGCCGATGAGCCTACCGGTAATCTGGATTCCAAGAACGGTGCCGAAGTAATGAATCTGTTGACAGAGTTGAACAAGGAAGGCACTACAATCATTATGGTAACCCATAGCCAGCATGACGCTAGCTTTGCACACCGTACGGTACATCTGTTTGACGGTAGCGTGGTGGCAAGTGTGGCGGCACAAGGAATCTGATAAAAACAGGACTGCTATTATGAGACAACTATATTATACGATACAAACATTGCTTCGCGGACGTGGAAGTAATGCCGTCAAGCTGATTTCATTGACACTGGGATTGTTGGTGGGCATCCTGCTGTTTTCGCAGATTGTCTATGAACTGAACTATGACACTTTCTACAAAGGACATGAACGGCTTGCCATGTTTGGAACCCGTGAGGTTTCTGCCGAAGGCATTGCCGGACATTGGGAATATGACACTTACCGTCCTGCGGCAGCTGCGTTGGCGGAGTCTTTCCCGGAGTTGGTAGAATGTGCCACTCCTGTCTTCTTCTGGTATCAGCCGGATTTATACATAGCCGACAAGAAGTTGGAAGAGACGAAAGTGCTTTTTGGCGATACTCTCTATTTCCGGACGATGGGCATTGAGGTATTGAACGGTGATCCCCGGCAATTGGCACAGGCGGGTAATGCCTTCCTTTCGAAGAGCAAGGCACAGGAATTGTTTGGCAGTGAAAATCCTGTCGGAAAGACTTTCAGCATGGATAAACGCTACGATATTACTGTGCGGGGTGTTTACGAGGATGTACCCGGAAATATATCCTTTCCCAGCAATGTCCTTATCTCCTTGCCTACGGTAGAGCAAAACTTCGGGCGGGGCACATGGAACAGCAACGACATCTATATGATTTATGTCCGTTTGCGCCACGAGGGTGATCTGGAAAAATTAAACAGCCGAATTACCGAAGCCATAGGACGTTATACGGACGTGAAAGGCCGTTACAACGGTGAAAGTATGGAGTGCCGGGTTCTTCCGGTGACGGACTTCTACTTCAGCAGTTCGGACAATGTGCGGCGGCTGGTCATTCTTGCCGTGTTGGGCTTTTCCATCTTTTTTGTAGCCGGCATGAATTATGCGTTGGCGGCTGTTGCTACTATAGGGCGCAGGGCCAAGATGGTAGGGGTACATAAATGTTGTGGTGCGGATACCGGACACATCATGGGCATGTTCCTTTGGGAGACCGGATTGCTGATGGCGCTTGCTGTTGCAGGCAGCCTGTTGCTCATGCGGCTTTTCAGCGATCCTATAGAAGATATGCTGGGGCTGTCGCGAATAGGTGAGATTTTCACATGGCAGACGATTTGGGTACCTGCGCTGACCGTGGTCTTGCTTTTTCTTGTGGCGGGGGTACTGCCGGGACGGATGTTTGCCCGTATTCCTGTGACGCAGGTTTTCCGCCGTTATATGGACGACAAGCGCTCTTGGAAACGCGGGTTGCTGTTTGTGCAGTTTCTGGGAGTGGCGTTCATATCGGGAATGCTGGCAACCAGTGTAAACCAATATCATGACTTGATGAAACGTGACATAGGCTTTAGCTCTGAACGCCTTTGTGTAGGTACTGCTACCGCAGGCTTCGGTGAATTCTTTTCGGAAGAGTTTGTGCAAGGGGCGCAGCATGTAGCCGACGACATTCGTCGCCAACCGTTTGTGGAGACCGTAGGGTGCAGCGAGCAGAGTATGTTGGAACATTACTCTTCGCAGCCGGTGGAGGCAGAAGGAGGAAGCAAGCGCAGTCTGGTGCACTACCAGTATTTTGCCAAAGGCTTTCCCGAAGCTGTGGGGCTGGAACTTGTGGAGGGACGTTGGCCGCAGCAACCGGGCGAGGCGTTGGTAGGCGAGAATCTGGTGAAGGAGCTGAATTGGGGTGACCAGGTGATGGGACGTGAACTCCTGTCTGCCCGTCGCGGTAGCCGGGATGGGCGTGCCAAAGTCGTGGGTGTGGTACGTGATGTACGCAATATGGGTTTCTTCCAAGGAAAGACCTGTGTGGCTTTTATCCTTGATCCGTCCTTGTGCGCTACCTTCCATGTACGTCTCAAGGCACCTCAACATGAAAATCTGGTCCGTCTGAATGACTTTGTAAAGCAAGCTTATCCCCAATCCGGTATTTCTTTTCTCAGCTATGAGGAAGTGCGCAGCAATGCCAATGCTTCTGTGCTTCGTTTCCGTAATACGGTTTATATGACTTCTGTCTGTATCCTTCTTATTGTGCTGACAGGTTTGGTGGGATATGTGAGTGACGAGACACAGCGCCGTTCAAAAGAGATTGCCGTCCGCAAAGTGAACGGGGCCGAAGCATCTTCCATCTTGCGGTTGCTTTCAGCCGGCATCTTGAAGGTAGCCATCGGTGCGGTTGTGATAGGCATTGCCTTTGCCTGGTATGTTTCAGACATTTGGATGGAACAGTTTCCGGACAGCACACTGCTTTCTCCTGTATGGTTTATTCTGTTGGGCATCTGTCTGTTGACCCTTATCGTGTTGGCGGTAGTGCTGAAAGCATGGCATATCGCTAATGAGAATCCGGTAAACAGCATCAAGAGCGAATAAATATCCCGAAACACTTGACATCGGCTTTTGAATGCCGTATATTTGTAGGGTGAATTTATAGATATTTCTTATTTAATTGGTCATAAAAGGAGAGGCATTGCTTCTCCTTTTCTTTTTCCTCCTCGTCGGATCTGTTTTGCAATGTTGTGCATTTATTCCTTCAATGATACATTTTGGCAGCTGAAACCAAGCGGGTTATCTGTTGAAATGAGCGGGATTTGTACTGAAAACCTCCGTACTTCAGGTGATTAAACTTTGTACTTCCGGACGATAAGGTGTATGGTTTCGGATGATGTGTTTCAGTGAAACAGATTATCTGTTCGGGGCAAACAGATGATCTGTTCAATAGAAATGCATGATGTGTTTTGAAAAAGGAAATGATGGGAGCCGCATGCGTCTGTTAATCTTCCGTAAATCTGCTCTTGACAATATGAAGAGCTATGCCGTGCGGACCGGCAGTCTTTTTATATAGATCCACAAAGCGATGACAGCCGTCACGAACGCGAAGAAATCCGATACAGGCATACATATCCAGATACCGTCCAGACCGAAGTAATGCGGAAAAATCAACAGTCCCGGCAGCAGGTATAGCAACTGGCGTGTCAGGGAGAGGAAGATACTTATTTTCGCTTTGCCTATGCTCTGGAAGAAGTTGCCGATCACAATCTGCGCACCTACCAATGGGAATATGGCAACAGCGATGCGTACACCTCTGGAAGCGATATCTATCAACTCGTCGTCACTGGTGAATATGGCGGATATGGCATGGGGGAACAATTCGCAAATCAAGAATCCGGTACTGGTGATGCACACTCCGGCAATGATGGTCAGGCGCAGGGTGGCTTTCACACGGTCATGCTTCTGCGCACCGAAGTTATAGCCTACAATCGGCTGCATTCCCATCGTCAGCCCTAATACAATCATTACATAAAGCACCAGCAACCGGTTGATGATGCCGTATGCCCCGATAGCCATATCACCTCCGTACTGTTGCAGGCTGTTGTTTACGATGATTACAATGACACATGCCGTTACGTTCATCAGGAATGGTGACATGCCGATGGATAATATACTGCCGATTATGCGCTTCTTCATTTTCCAGAATCCGGAATGTAAACGTACCACACTTGTCTTTTGCAGGAAATGGCTCACCACCCACACCATGCCGATGAACTGTGAGATAACCGTTGCCGTCGCTGCTCCCCGGATGCCCCAGTCAAACTGGAAAATGAAGATGGGAGCGAGGATTATGTTGCAGACCACCGTTACCATGGATGTAAGCATCGCTTTTCTGGGATATCCCGTGGCACGCATGATATTGTTCAGACCAATCATGGTATAAGTGACGGGTGTACCCAGCAAAATCACTTGCATGAAGTCGCGGGCGTATGGCAGCGTGCCGTTGCTGGCACCGAAGAAGCGCAGGATATCATCCAGGAATATAAATGAGATGCCGCCGAATACGAAAGCATTGACCAGGCAGAACATCAGCGTATTTCCCAGCACCTCTGTTGCGCCTTCCTGGTCTTTTTGACCCAGACGGATGGACGATATGGTGGAACCTCCTGCCGATACCATCGTACAGAAGGCCACAACTAAATTCATCAACGGGAAAGTGATGGCAAGTCCCGCAATACCCATGGCTCCTACGCCATGACCGATGAATATACTGTCGATAATGTTGTATAACGAGGTAATCGTCATACCGATAATGGCGGGTATAGAGTACTGTAACAACAGCTTGCCAATGCGTTCGGTTCCTAAAATATGCGGATTGTTCATTGATTTTAATCAATTAAGACATGCAAAGATATGAAATATTTGCTTCATTCGATGATTATTCAGACCTTTGTAGCCCGTATAATTATGGTATTAACAGAATTAGGTAAAAGAAAGTTTATGGACACAGTGAAATCAATGGCCGTCCTTTTTGATTTTGACGGCGTGGTGGTAGATACAGAGACGCAGTACAGCCGGTTTTGGCATCAGATGGGAAAGAAGTATTTAGGAATTGACGATATAGAAGGCAGAGTGAAGGGACAGACGCTGGTTTATATCTATGATACCTTCTTTCCGGGCATGATGAAGGAACAGGCTGAAATTACGGAATGTCTGAACCGGTTTGAGCAGGAAATGTCGTTTGACTTTATTCCCGGTGTACTTGATTTTATAACCGACCTTCACCGGCATCATGTAAAGACTGCGGTCGTTACCAGCTCCAACGAGGCGAAGATGGAGGCTGTCTATCGTGTCCATCCCGAAATAAAGACGCTTTTCGACCGTATCCTTACAGCCGAGATGTTCGCCGCTTCCAAGCCCGCACCGGATTGCTTCTTGCTGGGTATGGAAGTATTCGGCGCTACTCCCGACACCACGTATGTATTCGAAGACTCGTTCAATGGCCTGAAGGCAGGCATGGCTTCAGAAGCAACCGTTATCGGTTTGGCAACCACCAACTCACGTGAGGATATCGCTCCGTTGTGCCATTATGTACTGGATGATTTCACGGGCTTTACTTACGATAAATTAACTCAATTGCACAAGTAATCAGAAAAAGGATTACCTTTGCGGCGAAAAAAAAAGAAATGAATATGGCTGGATATATTTCAGATGACAATCGTAAAGTGACTACGCACCGCCTTGTTGAGATGAAACAGAGAGGCGAAAAAATATCAATGTTGACGTCATACGACTATACTATGGCGCAGATTGTGGATGGCGCCGGTATAGATGTCATTCTTGTAGGAGATTCCGCCTCCAATGTTATGGCGGGTAATGTGACTACTCTTCCCATCACCCTGGACCAGATGATTTATCACGGCAAGTCCGTGGTGCGCGGCGTGAAGCGCGCCATGGTAGTGGTGGATATGCCTTTCGGCTCTTATCAGGGAAATGAAATGGAAGGACTGGCTTCTGCCATCCGCATCATGAAGGAAAGTCATGCCGATGCTTTGAAACTGGAAGGAGGCGAAGAAATCATCGGGACGGTGAAACGTATTCTCAGTGCCGGTATTCCCATTATGGGACATCTCGGCCTGATGCCTCAATCCATCAATAAGTACGGTACATATACGGTACGTGCCAAGGATGAGGCCGAGGCCGACAAACTGGTGCGTGATGCACATTTGTTGGAAGAGGCCGGTTGCTTTGCGCTGGTGCTGGAGAAGATTCCTGCCGCTTTGGCTGCCCGTGTATCCAGTGAACTGACTATTCCTGTCATTGGCATCGGTGCCGGTGGCGATGTGGACGGCCAGGTTTTGGTCGTACAGGATATGTTGGGCATGAACAATGGTTTCCGTCCCCGTTTCCTGCGTCGCTATGCCGATTTGCATACGGTGATGACGGATGCCATCAGCCGTTATGTATCGGATGTGAAGAACTTAGACTTCCCGAATGAAAAAGAACAGTACTAACGGACTTATGACACTGAATTTCTGGCGGGTGTGTGTAGCAAACTTGTTGCTGTTTACATCTGTTTACATGCTGTTTCCCTTACTGCCTTTTATGATGGGGCAGCAATTGGGTATTCCCGTTACGCAAACGGGTGGCATGTTTCTGGCGTTTGCTGCGGCTTTGTTTGTGGTAGGACCGTTCCATGCTTATTTAGGTGATGCATACAAGCGGAAGAATGTGTTTTTATATTCCATGCTTGTCATGCTTGCCGCTACCTTGGGCTATGCTTTTGTAGATAGTTATCCGAAACTTTTGCTGCTCGCGTTCGTGCAGGGAGGCTGTTTCGGGTTGGCTACGACGGCGGGCATTACCGTAGCCATTGATATCACTACTTCTGCACGCCGCAGCGAGGGCAATGTCATTTATGCCTGGGCTGCTCGTCTGGGTATGTTGGTAGGGGTGGCATTGGGCGTGTGGCTGTACCGGATGTACGGTTTCCGTATGATGGCTTATCTTTCCGTTGCCATAGGACTGCTCAGCATGTTTCTTGTATCAAGAGTGTATGTTGCGTTCCGTGCTCCGATGGGGATGTCCTTGTGCAGTGTGGATCGTTTCCTGCTTCCGCGTGCATGGCTGCCGGCAGCCAACGTGATGCTGATAGCCTTTGTGCCGGGGGTCTTGTTGCCGCTGATGTTCACGGGGGACTACTGGTCTTTGTTGGCTTTGGCTGTGTTGGCCTTTGTCACCGTACCGTTTACAAGAATGTTCGTGAAGCTCTCTTATCACTGCCAGCGGGGAACGGCAAATACCACCTGCCAGTTGTCAATGGAAGCCGGTTTGCTGATTGGTGTCGCAGTGTCATGCCGTATGATGGATGTTACTGCGATTTATCATGTTGCCATGACGGCGGCCATATTTTCCATATTCTTCTTTGTCCTGCTGACCTATCCTTATTGTAAGAAGAAGCGGGTGAGGAGACAATGATTCGCTGGTGCTTCTATTGATTCTTGAATATGAACATAATGAAGGTTAAGAAGAAAGTAAAATATCCTGCTTATTGCAATTCTTTAACATGAAGAAGGCTCTGAGAATAAATAAAGTTTGTACTTTAGTCCCATAATTTATATTAAACTAATATTTTATGTGAAAAGTACATCTATTCGGATTCTCGCTTTTGCTTGCGGGAGTTTTCTTCTCTTGTTCGTCCAAGGGTGATGGAAGCTTATCTACAGTTGATTTGGGAGATGGTAATAACCTTGTGTTATGTGACTTTAGCAAGGTAGGTGATACAATTGATGTCCCTTTGAGTGAATGGCTGGAAGACTGCATGAAAATCAGAACACGGCTTTGTTTAAATTCTGGTGGCCTGCTATTTCGGAAAATAATATCGGCATACGTCAATCGGATGGCGTATTCAGATGGTACGTTCAACAGTGATATTGAAATAGGGGAAAAGCTGAACAAACCCAAGATTGTGCTTAATGAAGACGGCAGTCTGACGATGGTTCATATCTGCTTTGAAAAGCGGAACAAGATATATGCAGCCCACATCACTAAAGATGGCGAGGTGACTACGTTTGCTGGAAAGTTTGGAGAAACAATCAATCCTATTGATAAAGATGGAAGCTTCGTAGGTTTCAATAATGAAACATGGTGTTATCAGAATGTACTGGGAATGGTTTACATGATGATGCCTAATGACACCCTGTATTCCTATGATGTACAGAAGGGGGCTACTATGCATTTCGTTCGTCTGAAGAACGATAAATTCGGCAATTTGGACGCTCCTTTCAACTTCTCTAACGGTTACTTCTTTGTGGTGTATAAACCTATGCAACTAGCTGACAAGATAGAAAAGCGTTTGGCTGAAAGCAGCTGTACGGCTCAAAACAAGAAAACACTTAACGAATTGCTGGATTCTTTGAATGAGAATGACAACAATGTAATGTTTATAGGCAAACTGAAAAAGTAGATGCTTCCATTGTCAAAATAGATAGGGAACAAAGATAATCCATCCTATAATTGCCGCCACTGCAGCGCATACAAGCACTGCTCCGGTGGCAATGTCTTTTATTTGCCCTGCCAAGGGATGTTGTTCGGGAGAAACCAAATCGACCAGTTTTTTCAATGGCGAGTGATATGTGTTTCTAAGTGGATTTCAAGGCAAGAACTGAAAATAAATAATATGAAATTTGTTTATTTATAATAAATTTACTAATATTGCATGTATCTCCAAGGATGTTTTGAATGTTTCTATGTAACCTTAATATTAATCCTTTAAATGATCTTATTATGGTAAAATGCAGTTTTACATTATTGGTAAGAAAAAGTAGCTCTTGGAGGCATGCTTTGAAATTGAGCCTGACAGGTCTTGTTTGGGGCTTGTTGGTAGTTTCTTGTTCTTCGGATTTACTTTCTGAAGGCAAATCCTATTCATCTCCTCGCTTAAATGTTTCAGATAGTTTGGCGATGGTGAATATATATAAAGCGATAGGACCTTGGGGAGGAGATTGGGATTTGAAAGACATACGCACTTGGGGAGGGGTAGAAGGTGCCCTTGATTTGGATAACAATGAATATCGGATAGTAGGCTTTCAATATTACAATGGGCGTTTCCATGGGGATTTTCCAGAAGATTTCCGCAAGTTGACGGAATTAAGAAAATTGGCGGTTTGTGGTGGCACTATGTCAGGAAGTATTCCTTCGTGGATAGGAGAACTGAAGCACTTACAATATTTGGCTTTTGGGGAGAATAGAATGTCTGGGGAAATTCCCGAAGAAATCGGAAATTTGGTTAACCTGCAAAAATTGGTAATAACGCATAATTTTATTGGTGGAAAGCTGCCGGAATCTTTGGGAAACCTTGTGAAGGTATATCGTTTGACTATTAATCATACGTTTGTTGAGGGAGAAATTCCTAAAAGTTTGAAAAATATGAGCAGTGTGGAGGTAATGGATTTGAATGACAATCGTTTATCTGGAAGATTCCCTATTGAAATACTGAGAAATGAACGTTTGGCTGTAGATTGCACTAATAATAATATTACTGAACTTCCTTTTGAAGTATGGAAGGACGACTTTGTAGGTGCTCCTCCCATATTAGAAGGCAATATGCTGAACGGTATATTACCGGATTGGATATTTGAAACAAAGAAGTGGGATGTTTATGGTACTATGTCTACAGATTGTCAAAAGAAAGGTTATGGATATGATAATTTTAAAAAGTAGAAATTATGAAGAAGATATTTTTGTTTATAAATATCTGTTTGGTTTTATGCAGTTCTTGCCAAGATGGTATAATGAATGATATTGAAAACCAAGAATCAGAAAATATTATTGTGACAACACGGAATGTTACGTCTTTTGATATGTGTGAGAAAGCGGTCTTAGGTAGTGGACGTGAAGTAAAATTACCTTGGAGTATTTCTTCAACCAGTTCAATTCCTGATGAAGTAAGAGTAGATGTTGCTGAAGCAGATGGTTGGAGAGTGTTGTATTCCACAATGCAATTTGTGGGATGTGATATGGATGTAACAGATGCTGATGTTGGAACTAATTATTTGTTGTTGTATAATATATATACAGGAGTTCTAAAGGGGTTTGTATATGTAGAGGGAGATATTCCTTCTAATAATTGTGCTTTTTGGATGCTTACAACCGATAAAAGAACAACATTATTTAATTTCTCTGGATCTTTTGCCAAACCTATGGACAGCCTTGATTCTCCTCAAACTTTGTCGCTTTCGACAGTTTCTAAGAATGGAATAACACAAGGATTTGAAAAAGGATGGAATTGTTTTATGACAGAACTTGCTTATGATGAAAATAGCATAAATGAACAACTTTCTGTATTAGGTTATGCTTTGAACGAATCAAGTTTCACATTTACAGGATCTTATCAATCCACAAGCTCTGGTACTATTGTTACTTCTACTCAAAATAAATCATCTATTATAGATGGAATAGCCACAGGATTTGGGCAGGCTAGTAAAGAATGGCTTAAAGAGGAGATAGGAACCTCCGATGATAAAGTAATAAAATTTGGTTCTACCGTATTGCAATCTGTGATGGAAAAAGGTATTACGGGCATCGTTAGTACAGGATTATACAAAGTTTTTGGATCTTTATTGGGAACAACAAAAACTACGTATGATGTAAATTTCACAACAAATGGTACAATAAAAATAGAAGGGAAATCAACTACTCCCGCTTCCGGGTTGATAGCTCCATTATCAGGAATCCCATTGAACGGTTTGAACCAAAACCTTGGAGTATGGAATTTGGTTACAAATCCAGTGTCGACATTGGATGCGTATGCTGAACTTCAAAAATGTAATGATATAATTGGTGGCACAATGTATTACTATAAGGTAAAGCACTCTCCATCAATGGAATTTAAAGTGAATCCGGCTGTTGTAAGTAGTATAACTCCTTCAATAGAAATGGTACAATATGAGAGAAATATAGAAGTGCCAATGACAAGACCGGATGGCACTATTAATATAGCATATAGGGATGGAAATGACAAAATCCTATATTGTGATGATGCTGCAACAATTAAAGAAACAGAGAATAGTTATAATGTATGCATTGCTAATGTTTTGCCTAAAAATACAGTGAATCCATCTATTCCAGCTTTCAATATGAGAGATAATAGATATTATATTAATGATAAATTAGTATTTAAGGTGAAAACGACAATGGGAGGACCGCATTTTATATACTCGGCAAAAACATTTATTCCTAAGTTTAAATATAAGGCCAGTCAATCGGCTAGACCATATACGTGGACTTTGCAGGAGCTTATTAAATTGGGATATCATACAGGAATTAAATAAGGCACGAATACCATCCATCCTATAATTGCCGCTGCTGCAGCGCATACAAGCACTGCTCCGGCGGCAATGTCTTTTACTTGTCCGGCCAAGGGATGTTGTTCGGGAGAAACCAAATCGACCAGTTTTTCGATAGCGGTGTTGAACAGTTCCGCTGCTATCACCACACCGATGCAGAGGAGGATAATCATCCATTCTGTCCGGGTGATACCCAATATGAATCCGGCTGTCACCGTAACCATCGTGGTAATCAGATGGAAGCTCAGGTTCTGCTCTTTTCCTACGCAGCAACGGATACCTTTCCATGCATAACTGAAACTGCGTAGTTGCTTTTTGAGATCGTATTTCATATTCTATAGCTCCTTTACATGATTAATTCCTTTCCACTTGTTTCACTCCCTTCACTGTCCTCAACTTCTTGACCAGCGCTTCCAATCGTCCCGTGTCACCTACCATAACGGTCAGTGTGCCGGAGAACAAGCCGTCATGAGAGTCGATTCCGATGCTCCGCAACGTAATTCCCGTCTCCTTGGAGATGATGGAGGTAATGTTCGTCACGATACCGATATCATCATGGCCTACCACACGCAGGGTAATGGGATATTGGGTACCTTGTGATTTTCCCGCCCAGCGCGCCTTTACAATACGGTAGCCGAAGCGTGAGTGCAAATCACTGGCGTTGGGGCAGTCGCAGCGATGTATCTTGATGCCGCCCGTGACACTGACAAAGCCGAATACGTCATCCCCATAAATAGGGTTGCAGCAACGTGCCAGTTTGAAATCCAGCCCTTTCAGGTTCTGGTCGATGACAAGAACATCTTCCTTGCTTCCCGTCTCTTCCGGCAAACTCTGCTGCAGGTTGTAGCCTTCGGCGGAACGGTAGGTTATTTCGTCACGCACATCATTGTCACGCTTCTGCTGTTCCAGATATTTGTCGATGATGTTGTTCACATCAAGTGTCTCATCGGCAATGGCCTGGTAGAAGTCCGTCACTACTTTGAAACCGAGACGTTTGATAAGGCGCATCATGGTTGCCTCGTCATACTCTATCTTCCGGTTCTTGAACTTGCGCTCCAAAGTTTCCTTGGCAAAGGCATGCTGGCGGGCAGCCATTTCTTTCAATGCCTGGCGTATCTTGGTACGGGCTTTGGAAGTAGTCACGATATTCAGCCAGTCCTGTTTGGGAGTCTGGGTGTTGGAAGTCATGATTTCTACCTGGTCGCCGCTTTGGAGTATCTGCTTCAGCTGTACGTTCTTGCCGTTTACTTTGGCACCGATGCATTTGCATCCTAACTTGCTATGGATATGGAAAGCAAAATCGAGCACGGTAGAACCCTTGCCCAACTTGAACAGGTCACCTTTAGGAGTGAAGACAAAAACTTCGTCTTCATATAGGTCCAATTTGAAGCGGTCCATTGCCTCCAGTCCGTTGTCGGAGTTTTCAAGGGCCTCGCGTACGGAGGTCAGCCATTCGTCCAGGCCGGTTTCACCCTTTATGCCTTTGTAACGCCAGTGGGCGGCAAGACCGCGTTCCGCAATCTCATCCATGCGTTCGGTACGTATCTGTACTTCCACCCATTTGCCTTCGGGACCCATAACGGTAATATGCAGTGACTCGTATCCGTTGCTTTTGGGAACGGAGAGCCAGTCGCGCAATCGTTTGGGATTGGGCTGGTACATATCCGTCACGATGGAATAAGCCTGCCAACATTCCAGTTTCTCTTTTTCCAGGGGTGAGTCCAGGATGACACGTATGGCAAACAAATCATATACTCCTTCAAAAGGACATTTCTGCTTCTTCATCTTCTGGTAGATGGAATGAATGGATTTGGTACGTCCTTTGATGTGGAAGCTAAGTCCGGCTTCTTCTAATTTCTTCTGTACCGGAGCAATGAAAGCGGCGATATACTTGTCACGCGATGCTTTCGTTTCATTCAGTTTTTCCTTAATATGGTAGTAAACCTCTTTTTCGGTATATTTCAGCGAGAGGTCCTCCAGTTCGGACTTCAGTTTATATAGGCCTAACTTATGGGCGAGGGGAGCGTAGAGATATGCCGCTTCATTGGCTACTTGCCGGCGTGCTTCGTCATTGCCGCAATCTTTGATTTGCCGCATGATGTTCACGCGGTCGGCAATCATGATGAGTATGACGCGCATATCTTCAGCGAAGGACAACAGCAGGTTGCGGAAGTTCTCGGACTCGATGGTGGGACTTTTGGAATACAGGTCGTTGACGCGTATCAGTCCGCGGATGATGCCTGCTACATCCTCTCCATAATTCTGTTCCACCTCTTCGGCGGTACAAGTGCCGCATCGTACGGAGTCGTGCAACATGAGCCCCAGAATGGAAGCCCGCTTCATGCCGATTTCCTCTGCAACGATAACCGCTGTCTGCATATCCTTGATAACCGGATTCAGGCCAAACGTATCCCGTCGGATATAGTGGTTTTGTATAGTGTTGACAAGATGTGTTTTCAGCTTCCTGCAGTCACCCTTCAAAAGAGTTTCTCCGGAAAGCTGCAATAATTTTCGATAGAGAGAGAAAAGTCGTTTTTTCTCGTCAGTAGTGAAAAAATCATCTGTTTCCATAATCGTCCGTATTTTGTGCTTCAAAGGTAAGTGAAAAAAATAAATAAACGGTGTATATCCCCGCACAATTAAGGGATATACACCGTTTTTAAATAGATAAAAAGATTATTTACCGCAGATGGTTCCAGTAATCCATGTTCGTAATGATTTCCACTATGATTTTACGGTCTCCTTCCCGTATCTCATTGGAAGCATCTTGCGAGGCGTAAGATATTTTTTTGCCGACTCCTCTTGATTTCAGCATTTCTTCGGGAACACCTTTTTGCAGGAGGGCATTGACAACGGCGTCCGCACGTCTCCGTGACAACCCCATGTTGTATTGCGGTGATCCTTTGGCGTCCGTACATCCTGTTATGAGGTATCTTTTAGTGGTGTCGGCCAGCATGATTCGGGCTATCTGGTCGATAACAGCATCCGATTTCTCTGTTATTTCTGCCTTGTCGAACTCAAAATATATATTGTTGAACAAATCACACAATACGTTTGCATGGGCGAGAGCTTGCACCACTTTCTCCATGATTACAGGCTTTTCCACTACTTTCTCTACTATCTTTTCTACATATTGGATTTCCGGTTTTGCCTTTTTGGATTTGCCTCCAATACGCCATATAAGCCTCACGGTTCCTTGCCATGAATTGGCGATGTGCTTGTATGGCATTATGAGATAGTCTGCTTGGAGCCCCATGCCGAATTTGTCATTCAACCACATGTTTACTCCCGCTCCCAACGAAACAGGGACCAGATTATGCTTGTCGCTTCCTTCTTTGTTGTAGTCGTTCGACAAATTCCAGCCCATTTCCTTGCTGTCGAACTCTTCTATCCCGTTGTAATTGACGTTGAAGTTCTTATACATGTAGTTCACTCCTGCCCGCAGAAAAGGATCGATATAGCTGGAGTGAAAGTACTCACCCAAGCGCCATTGAAGTCCCAGGCCTGCCATACCTACCCATCTTGACTCGTGTCCGTTGCGTACGGGGTCTGAACTATAATCCAACATCCCCTGCAAATCCAGGTAAAAATGAGAGTTAAGTTCCCGGGCAACATACAGGTGTCCTCCAAAAAGGAGATCCTTCTTGCTGGTATTTATGGTATAGCCGCCTTTGTGGTTAGTCTGGAAATTAATCACATTGAACCGTGTCATTTGGAGTCCTGTACCTCCTACACCAATTTCCCAGGCTTTTTTAGTGCGTTCCATGCCTGTATGTACATTGTCTTCCTCTGCACTGTTCCCTGAGGACTTTTGTGCATTGGCCGGTACGCCGATGCACAAAGCAGGAACAAGGAATAGTGTTGCATAAATCTTATGTATGTATATCTTCTTCATATTCTTATTCTTCATAGGTAACTTCTACTTCTGGTAATTCATAGGAACTGTTATAGTTTTCAACAACGAATGTCTTGTCATCCTTTCCTTTTTTGAGCCGACCTTGGGTGTACGAGTAGAAATATACATTGTTATTATTATTTATGCCAATGGTTGCGTTGAGGAATGGTGCAAACACTTTAAAATTCGGGACTTCGGCAGAAGAAGTGTTGTTGGAACTTGATGCCGTCTGTGAACCGGCTGATGAAGTATAATTGAATGTAACGTATGCCATTTTAAGTTTTCTAGCTTCTTCTTCCGTATAGGTAACGGGTTCTACATAATCCATCTCGTTTTCTTTTACGGTACGTTTAGTTGATGACTTATAGATTTTTGTAAAATCCATCTTTGAAAAATCAAATTCACCTTCAACAGATGAGAAACTGGGTGCCTCACCATTTGAGATTGTTTTCAACTTTAGCTTTTTTAATGTAGGTCCCATCTGGTAAGGAGCCAATAAACATACACCGTTCCATTGGAAACTTTCTCCATAATAAGGATCTCTGGATTTTACCGTGTAGTAAACATCGGTACCGTCCCAATATTCAGATTGGCTGTTCTTGAATTTTCCGGGATTCTCCTGAACAAACCGATAAGTATAAATATAGTAATAATACCCTCCACTACTTGAACTACTACTTTGAGATGAATATAATTTTTTATCTGATAAAATACTTTTAGGGTTATTTTTATCGGAGATTCTATAAGCATCCAGATATCTTGAAGCACTGTTCGGCAAATAGGAAGGAATTTTCTGCCACTCATCCTCCGGGTTTAGTCTCCGCTGTATATAAAAATATAAATATTGATAACTGCCTAATGAGTTAGAGTTGTCCTTAAGGACCATTCTCATGCGTACTCTATTAGGTACATACGTGTTTTTGGCAGATTGCTGTGGCTCTTTTCCTGCTATGGTGACTTCTTTTACCGTTCCCCAACGCAGGTTTATATCCTGAATTTCAGGCAGGTCTTCTTTAGGGACGATGAACTCTCCCTTATCATCGGCGGTATATACCTTTTCCGTGCTGATACCTGGCATGCCTTTCACTTGGGCTTTGGGCGCGATTTGTCCGGTTTCGTCATAGACTTTATAAAGTACTCCACCGTCAGAGGTACGTACATACTCACCATATTCCGATTGGGAATATTGCGCAATGACATTGGGTATTCCTTTGATGATGGTTACTTCCGTTCCCGGTTTGCCCGGTTCTCCCGGTTTTCCATCTTTACCGTCTTCACCATCCTTACCGTCTTTTCCGCGCAGGTAGTCGTAAAAATCATCCGGAGTATTTTTGTCACAGTCCCAGACGCCACCGTTTCTATGGTCGGTAAGCGCGTCTAATGTTCCGCAACGTTTGGCTAAGTCGTTTTTCCATAATTCATAGGCTGATAGACCGTTCGTTCCGTTTATGCCGTCTTTTCCTGCCAGATAGTCGAAGAAATCCTTTTCTGCTACTTTATCGGAAGGCCATTTCTGTCCGGGGTTCTTGGGGTCATCCACATTGCCTGCAGTTACGGTTTCTTTCCATAGCTCGTAAGCTGATTTTCCGTTACTGCCGTTTGTTCCACTTAGATAAGTGTAAAAATCTGCCATTGTGATTTGATCCTTTGGCCATGGAACATTGTTCTTGTCTTTGATTTTGTCATTTTTGACGTCATTTACCCATAATTCATAGGCAGATGCTCCGTTCACTCCATTTTCACCCCGTGCTTTTATCCCGGTATCCTTGTTTCCTATCCACCAGTTGCCGTTAGTGCCTATTTGTGGTGATACTCCGTCATCTCCTTTGGGACCTTGTGCTGCAATTCCGGTATCTTCGTTTCCTATCCACCATGTTCCATTCTTGATGACCGGAGTAAGTCCGTCTTTACCGTTTTCCCCTTGTTCCCCTTTGGGACCTTGTGCTGCAATTCCTGTGTTGGAGTTTCCTATCCACCAATACCCATCCTTGATATAAGGAGTAAGTCCGTCACTGCCTTTTTCTCCTTGGGCCTTTACTTTTGTATCAGAATTATTGATCCACCAGTTTCCGTTCGGACCTACATAGGGAGATGCTCCGTCTTTACCGTTTTCCCCTTTTTCTCCTTGGGCAGAGATACCGGTATCGTGACTGCCGATGTACCAGTTACCATTTTCACCCACATGCGGAGTGATACCGTTCTCACCATCTTTCCCCTTAAAGTATAAGAAGAAATGTTCCATGGTTGTTTGGTCCTTGGGCCAGTCTATACTTCCTTCAACAACAGATTGTTTCCATAATTCATAGGCGGAAAGCCCGTCTTTTCCGTTGATTCCGTCTTTCCCATCCTTGCCTGTAGCCTTTATGCCGGTATCTTTATTACCGATGTACCAGTTTCCGTTTTCGCCGATATGAGGTGTCTGTCCATCCCTTCCGCTGAGGAAATCCCAGAAATCAGATTCTGTATTTTTTGAGGAAGGCCAATTTTGGGAAGGATCATGAGGGTTGGTTACATTGCCTTGGGCGAGCATGGCTTTCCATTGCTCGTATGCAGACATACCGTCTGCTCCCTTGTCTCCTTTTTCCCCCTTGATGTAAACCAGAAAGTCAGTCAGGTTGATTTTATCGGAAGGCCAGTCTATATGGCCGGCCTCCACTTCTTCTTTCCATATTTCATAGGCAGACTTACCGTTGGGGCCTTGAGGACCCTGAGGCAGTTCAAAATCAATACTACTACATGAAGAATAGAGAATACATAGTAGTAATACCAACAAATAGTTTTTACGTTCTTTTTTTGTATGCATAATTATAAATAATTAAAATAAAACATTTCCCAACAGGCGGTTTGATTCGTTTTACATCTTAAACTACTGTGCTTATGCGATTTGTATCGCAATGATATCAGTGCTTATATCGGTGCAAATTTCTTTGTTTTGCCATAAAGGAGAGTTTCATATCACAGAGATACGGTTGCGTATAACCGTATCTTTCTTTCATATTTATGCAGAATTTGTTTCTTATTTTATGGAAGATGGTGCAGATACTGACACGGTTCCAGTCAGTTTCTGAGAACATATTTCCTATGCCTTGTCCTTCAGCGGTAATACGATATTATCTATATTTGTTGTCTTTTGAGACATTGAATGCTGGCTTGACATTGTCTGTGGCTGCATTATTCAAGGGGAGTTTGGCATTTCAGCACTTCTCCCTTTTTACGTATTTCATTGGGTGTGGCTCCAATATTTCTTTTGCAATAGGTGGTGAAGTGGGAAAAAGTCTTGAAATGATAATCCAACATTATCTGTTTAATAGGCAATGTGCTTTCTTTCAGTTGGAATTCAATGTCGCAAGATGTTTGCTTTTGTAACCATTGATACGGGGTAGTTCCATGAAAACACCTTTTGAATAATTGAGTGAAAACAGGTTCATTGTATCCACATAAAGTAGCCAATTCTTTAGCTGTTCTGCAACTCTTATAGTGCGTCATGACAGCAACGAAGAACTGCAAGTCGTTTGATAAGGCATCATGAAAGATAGAAGCTATCTGATGCTTGCTGTAGCAAATCTTGAACAATGAGAACAGTTCATATTCCTTCGCCCTGTGTAAATCCGGGATTTCCGTTCCGTTTTTCATATAATCCACCAATAAATCCAGGAAAGAGCGCATCAGTGGATGGACAGGAAGTACCTCTATGGGTTTTATATCCTTTACTGTTACGTCTTTCAGATATTCTATTATCCTGTTGTGCAGATAAGGAGCCACAATGTTACATGCATGGACAACGATTTGTACGTCATTCATGGCCTTGATTTTACATTTATGTAAACTGCTGATAAAGAAGAATTCATTCTGGATTGCTATCAGCGGCATCGACTCAATTTGATCTTTGAAGAGGCACAATGAGCCTTTTAGCACGAAACAAACTTGGAATTCATGATTTTCGTTTAGGTCCTGGATTATTTCCCCTTTGCTCATCTGAAAACATCTGAATTGACTGAATCTGGATAACGCAAGAGGATCACGATATAATTTCTCTAATAAAAATAGCATTTCCATATAATATTAACATTTAGGAGTGGAAAAAAGTTCTGATGCATCTTTTTTTAGCAAATATAATTGGATATTTAGAATGTTTTAAAGTTGAGAAAGGATATGAAACCAAATCAATACTAATATGAAATCAAATCTCTATTTTAGGAAAGAAACCGCAAGATATGAATACTGTGACGCTATATAAAGAAAAAAATAACTTTTGCATTTTCTTTTGGAGAGTCGGTTTATTTTTTTGTATTTTTGGGCATAAATTAATAAAACAAGATATTATGATGACACTGCAAGACAAAGAATTGCTCGCAAAGAAGGGTATCTCTGAACAACAGATTGCCGCCCAGTTGGCTTGTTTCAAAAAAGGTTTTCCTTATCTGAAGCTGTTTGCAGCCGCTTCTGTGGAGAATGGCATACTGGCTCCGGATACTGATGAACAAAAGAAATATTTGGATGCATGGGAGGCATATACTCAAACGGACAAGACGGTAGTGAAGTTTGTTCCGGCTTCGGGAGCTGCCAGCCGTATGTTTAAGAATTTGTTTGAGTTCTTGGGAGCTGATTATGATACTCCCCAGACCAATTTTGAAAAGACTTTCTTTGAAAGAATAGAGAAGTTCGCCTTTTATGATGATTTGAATGCCGCTTGCCAGAAAACTGCCGGGAAAGAGATTCCTACCTTGGTGGCTGAAGGTAACTACAAAGCCGTAGTCGCTGCGCTGCTTGAAGGGGCGGGACTGAACTATGGCGCTCTTCCCAAAGGTTTGCTGAAGTTCCATAAATATGAGGACGGCAACCGTACTCCATTGGAAGAACATCTGGTGGAGGGTGCGCTGTATGCGGCCAACAAGAACGGCAAGGTTAATGTACATTTCACGGTTTCTCCCGAACATCGCGCCCTGTTCAAGGCATTGGTTGACGAGAAAGCAGCCGCATACGCCAAAAAGTATGGTGTGGATTACAGCATTTCTTTCTCTGAACAGAAGCCCAGTACTGATACGGTGGCTGCCGATATGGAGAACAATCCGTTCCGCGATAACGGTAAACTGCTGTTCCGTCCCGGTGGTCATGGTGCGTTGATTGAAAATCTGAATGATCTTGATGCGGATGTTATCTTCATCAAGAACATTGATAACGTGGTGCCCGATAAACTGAAAGGCGATACCGTATTATATAAGAAATTGATAGCCGGTGTACTGGTTGCTTTACAGCAGCAGGCCTTTGCTTATCTGCAGTTGCTGGATAGCGGTAAATACACGCATGAGCAGATTCTTGATATTCTGCAGTTCCTGCAGAAGAAGCTTTACTGTAAGAACCCTGAGGTCAAGAACCTTGAAGATTCTGAACTGGTCATCTATCTGAAGGAAAAACTGAACCGTCCGATGCGTGTCTGTGGCATGGTGAAGAATGTGGGTGAACCCGGTGGCGGTCCGTTCCTTGCATACAACAGTGACGGTACCATCTCTCTGCAGATTCTTGAGAGTTCACAGATTGACATGAATGATCCGGAGAAAAAGGATATGTTTGAAAAGGGTACCCATTTCAACCCGGTAGATTTGGTATGTGCCGTAAGAGATTATAAAGGACATAAATTCGATCTTGTAAAGTATGTGGATAAGGAGACTGGCTTTATCTCCTATAAATCCAAGAACGGCAAGGATCTGAAGGCTCTTGAACTTCCCGGTTTGTGGAACGGTGCCATGAGCGACTGGAATACGGTATTCGTGGAAGTTCCTTTGACTACATTCAATCCGGTGAAGACGGTGAATGATTTGTTGAGAGAACAACATCAATAAGGTTATAAAATCGTTAAATCGTAAATAAATAGATGAAGAAAATTTTATTGTTAGGTTCCGGTGAGCTGGGCAAGGAGTTTGTGATCTCCGCCCAACGCAAAGGCCAGTATATCATTGCGTGTGATTCGTATGCCGGAGCTCCCGCCATGCAGGTGGCAGATGAGTGTGAAGTGTTCAGCATGTTGGATGGTGACGCCTTGGAACGTGTGGTGCGTAAGCATCAGCCGGATATTATTGTACCGGAAATAGAGGCTATCCGTACGGAACGTCTGTATGACTTTGAAAAGGAGGGAATCCAGGTGGTACCCAGTGCACGTGCCGTAAACTTCACCATGAACCGTAAGGCTATACGCGATCTTGCCGCCAGAGAACTCGGATTGAAAACCGCTAGATATTTCTACGCCAAATCTTTGGATGAGTTGAAAGCCGCTGCCGAGAAAATAGGCTTTCCTTGTGTGGTAAAGCCGCTGATGTCTTCTTCCGGTAAAGGACAGTCACTGGTCAAGAGCGCCGACGAGTTGGAACATGCCTGGGAATATGGGTGTAATGGGAGCCGGGGTGATATCAAGGAACTTATCATTGAAGAATTTATCAAGTTTGACAGTGAGATAACTTTGCTCACCGTGACTCAAAAGAATGGTCCCACTTTGTTCTGTCCGCCTATCGGACACGTGCAGAAGGGTGGGGACTACCGTGAGAGTTTCCAGCCTGCCCATATCGATCCCGCCCATCTGGTAGAAGCACAGGATATGGCAGAGAAAGTGACCCGTGCATTGACCGGCGCAGGACTTTGGGGAGTGGAATTTTTCCTCAGCCATGAAAATGGAGTTTACTTCTCCGAACTTTCTCCGCGTCCGCATGATACAGGCATGGTAACTTTGGCGGGAACACAGAATCTCAATGAATTCGAGCTCCATTGCCGGGCAGTGCTTGGTTTGCCTATTCCGGGTATCAAGCAAGAGCGTATCGGTACCAGCGCTGTAATCCTTTCACCGATTGCCAGTCAGGAACGTCCCAACTATAGCGGTCTGGAGGAAGTAACCAAGGAGGAGGATACTTATCTTCGGATCTTCGGCAAACCTACTACCCGTGTGAACCGGCGTATGGGGGTTGTATTATGCTATGCACCGTTGGGCAGTGATCTTGATGCCTTACGCGATAAATGTAAGGGTATTGCCGCCAAAGTGGAAGTATATTAAACAATTCGTACTTGATGATTAGTGTGGGCGGGTAATCTTATCATATGATTGCCAACCCACTTTAATCATTACCCATAGATTATCATTCAAATTTCCCTTGATAGACAAATGCCTTTTCTCCAAAATTCACTTCCGGTAATGAAGCGTCTTCTTTAAATATTCCATAAACCGATGATCCGGATCCACTCATGGAGGCATAGATAGCTCCTTGCCGATACATCTCTTCTTTTATTTCTCCTATAGCCGGGAACTGGGGAAATACGCTCTCTTCGAAATCATTGACCATAATCCCTTTCCATTCTTCTACGGGCAACTGTACGATATCTTTCAAGGATCTGTCCGGGCGATGCGGTCTGATCCGGGCAAATGCATCTTTGGTTGATACGAAAATATCCGGTTTGACCAACCATATCTGATATCCTTTCAGTGAAAATGTAATGGGGGAGAAGATATTGCCAATCCCTTCGGCGTATGTAGGCTGGTTCCGGACAAAGAATGCACAGTCTGCACCCAGTCTGGCGGCATAATCTTCTAATTCCTCAGTTGCCAGTCCGAGATTGAACTTCTCGTTCAGCAACTTCAGCATGAAAGCCGCATCTGCCGATCCTCCTCCCAGTCCTGCCCCCGACGGTATGTGCTTAAACAGGTGGATGTCTATCGGTGGGAGATTGAACCGGGCATCCAATAATTTGTAAGCTTTTACCACCAGATTGTTCTCTGCCTCTCCGGCTATTTCCATACCTGCCTGATGCAGGCGGAACTTTTCGTTTCCTTCGTTCAGTATATTTATCTCCAGTGCGTCTTCAACGGGAACCGGGTAGAAGATCGTCTCTAAATTATGATATCCGTCAGGGCGCTTTTCAGTAATATTCAGCCCCAGGTTTATTTTGGCATTTGGAAAGACAAGCATGATTTGACAGGCAAATTAAAAAATGAATAATTAATAATTAAAAAGAGGAAGCGGCGGAGCAGGACTTCCGTAGGCAAAGTTAGTGAATTCTGTTTATAATAGATTGATAATAGATTGAAAACTTAACAATGATTTATTTATCGCTATGAATAAAATCGATTATCTTTGCTTCCCCTTTTTGAAAAAGGGAGAGTTCATTTAATTTCTAATTTTCAATTTTTAATTCATAAAGTGGCAGAACAAAGAAAAACATTCCGCACTCCGAAGAGCAAGAATCCGCAGCCCGTTACAGATTACGGACGTATCCAGCCCCAGGCACCGGAGTTGGAAGAGGCGGTGTTGGGTGCTTTGATGATTGAGAAAGACGCTTATTCTTTAGTAAGTGAAATTCTTCGTCCGGAGTCATTCTACGAGCATCGGCATCAACTGATCTATTCCGCAATCACGGATTTGGCTGTAAACCAGAAGCCGGTTGATATCCTTACCGTGAAGGAACAACTTTCCAAGCGGGGAGAATTGGAGGAAATAGGCGGTCCGTTTTATATTACCCAGCTAAGTAGTAAGGTTGCGTCTTCTGCGCATATTGAGTATCATGCCCGTATCATTGCCCAGAAGGCATTGGCTCGTGAACTGATAACTTTTACCAGCAATATTCAGAGTAAGGCTTTCGATGAGACTCTGGATGTGGATGATTTGATGCAGGAAGCTGAAGGCAAGCTGTTTGAAATCTCCCAGCAGAATATGAAGAAGGATTATACGCAGATTAATCCTGTCATTGCCGAGGCATACGATCTTATCCAGAAAGCTGCTGCCCGTACGGATGGTTTGAGTGGTTTGGAAAGCGGCTTCACCAAATTGGACAAGATGACTTCCGGCTGGCAGAAGTCCGACCTTATCATTATAGCTGCCCGTCCTGCCATGGGTAAGACGGCATTCGTACTTTCTATGGCAAAGAACATCGCTGTAAATTTCCGCAATCCGGTTGCGTTGTTTTCTCTTGAAATGAGTAACGTACAGTTGGTGAATCGTTTGATATCCAACACGTGCGAGATTCCGAGTGAGAAAATCAAAAGTGGACAGTTGGCGGATTATGAATGGCAACAGTTGGACTATAAGTTGCGCGACCTGTTGGATGCCCCCTTGTATGTGGATGATACCCCATCTTTGTCGGTCTTTGAGCTGCGTACCAAAGCACGCCGTCTGGTGCGTGAGCATGGGGTGAAAATCATCATCATTGACTACCTTCAGTTGATGAATGCAAGCGGTATGTCGTTTGGTAGCCGTCAGGAAGAGGTAAGTACCATTTCGCGTTCTTTGAAAGGTCTGGCCAAAGAGTTGAATATTCCTATTATAGCGCTGTCACAGTTGAACCGTGGTGTGGAGAACCGTGAAGGCGAGGAAGGCAAACGTCCCCAATTGAGTGACCTCCGTGAGTCCGGTGCCATCGAACAGGATGCCGATATGGTATGCTTCATCCACCGTCCTGAATATTATAAAATCTATACTTCTGCCGATGGCAGTGACCTGCGTGGTATGGCGGAAATTATCATAGCCAAGCATCGTAACGGTGCTGTAGGTGATGTACGCCTGCGGTTTATCGGTCAATATACCCGTTTTCAGAATCCGGAAGATGATATGGTTATCCCACCTCCAACGGAGGGGGGAGGCTATATGGTCGGTTCGGGCATGAACACTCCTATAGGGAGTCCTTCTACACCGCCACCGCCCTCATCGGACGATTTCGTTCCCCAGACAGACAATCCTTTCGGGGGAGTAGGAACGGATGGACCGTTGCCATTCTAAAGATAAGTCCAAATAAAAAGTTAATATCGTGTTTGCAGGAAGTTAATATCATGCAGACACGATATTAATTTTTTGTACTGCATGATATTAATACTTTGTGCTACATGATATTAGTAGGTTGTAGCCTAAAGATTTTCATTTTTAATTATAAAAATATTTTGTAATTTCATTTCTTGAAGCTACCTTTGCGACCATTAAGCGAATGTCTTTTGAATACAGGCTGTTCTTAATTGATTCGTTTAAGGTTTCTTTCAGGTTTGGAAGGCCACATATGTGTTTCACTGCTCTTTTTCTGTGATAGTGGGGAGTCTTGAAATAAAATGAATGCAGAATAAGTTATTGAAAATAATCGCATTACATAATTTGACCGGGAGGTATTTCACTACTCCGGTGTCCCCCGAAAATATCCTTTTCTCAGCTAATAATCGATAGCGATAATCGAGTTTTGTTTATTGACAATGAATACTTTATATAATTGGTTTGCCGTCCGTGTCACTTATGGCCGTGAATTGGTATTAAAAGCCATGTTAGATGAGGAAAAGATAGAGAGTTTCATCCCTATGCGTTATGAGTACGTTTCCAGGAATGGCAAGCGGATGCGCAAACTTGTTCCCGCTATCCACAATCTCGTTTTCATTCATTGTACCCGTAAAAAAATGGATGAAATAAAGGAATTGTTTGGTGCCAAGGTTCCTATACGCTATATCATGGATCGTGAAACCCGCCAGCCCATTGTTATCCCTGATGAGCAGATGCGTAGTTTTATTCTTGTCTCCGGCAATTACGACGAGGCTGTGCTTTATCTGGAGCCTACGGAACTTGCCTTAGTGAAAGGGCAGAAGGTGCGTATTACGGATGGCATCTTCAAAGGTGTTATCGGGGAATTTGTCCGTATCCGTCATGATCGCCGGGTGGTGGTGAGCATAGAGGGGGTGATGGCGGTTGCTACTACTTTTATTCATCCGTCGCTGGTGGAGGCGGTGGAAGGATGATGATGCAAGATTTTTGATTCAATATTTTTGTGTTGCTTTTTAGTACTGCTGTTTATGATGGTGGGGTTTGTTTTATGCATTTAAGAATAGGTGGAAATTAAAGACTAAGTTTCTGCTTTGATATATTTATATGAAGAAAGTTGCATTAATCACAGGTATTACCGGTCAAGACGGTTCTTTTCTTGCTGAGTTTCTAATTGAAAAAGGTTATGAGGTTCACGGCATTCTTCGCCGCTCTTCCTCATTCAATACAGGTCGTATCGAACATCTTTATCTGGATGAATGGGTACGTGACATGAAGAAAGACCGCCTGATTAATCTTCATTATGGGGATATGACGGACAGCAGTTCTCTTATCCGGATCATTCAGGTGGTTCAGCCGGATGAGATATACAATCTTGCTGCCCAGAGCCATGTGAAGGTCAGCTTCGATGTACCCGAATATACGGCGGAATCGGATGCCGTGGGTACGCTCCGTATGCTGGAGGCTGTCCGTATTCTTGGTCTGGAGAAGAAGACGCGGATTTATCAGGCTTCCACTTCCGAACTTTTCGGTAAGGTACAGGAGATTCCTCAAAAGGAAACAACACCTTTCTATCCCCGTAGTCCATACGGGGTGGCGAAGCAATATGGCTTCTGGATTACCAAGAATTATCGTGAAAGCTACGGAATGTTTGCCGTGAACGGCATTCTGTTCAACCATGAGAGTGAGCGGCGTGGGGAGACTTTCGTGACCCGCAAGATTACTTTGGCTGCTGCCCGCATTGCCCAAGGTTTCCAGGACAAGCTGTATCTGGGTAATTTGGATGCCCGCCGTGACTGGGGATATGCCAGGGATTATGTGGAGTGTATGTGGTTGATTCTTCAGCATGATACTCCCGAGGATTTCGCGATAGCTACGGGTGAGATGCATACCGTGCGTGAGTTTGCCACTTTGGCTTTCAAGGAGGTTGGCATTGAGCTCCGTTGGGAAGGTGAAGGTGTGGATGAAAAGGGTATTGATGTGAAGACCGGCAAATCGTTGGTCGAGGTTGACGCGAAGTATTTCCGTCCTTGCGAGGTTGAGCAGCTGTTGGGTGATCCTACAAAAGCCAGGACGCTGCTCGGCTGGAATCCTACGAAGACGAGTTTCCCCGAACTGGTGAGAATAATGGTGGAGCATGATATGCGGTTTGTAAGGAAATTATATAGAAACTAAATATTATCTTAGAGCATAACCAATATCATAATCTTATTTTGTCGTCCAGAGAGACTCTTTGATTGATAAAATAGTATGATTAATATATTTTAGTTCGTTGCCAGAATCTCTCAAAAATAGGACTGTAAAAGGTGTCAGTTGGAGCTTTATAGATAACATAGCTAGTTCTGGTATTAGCTTTCTTGTTGGGTTGATATTGGCTCGGTTACTTACTCCTGAAGAGTATGGTGTGATGGCTATGATTACAATTTTTATAGCTGTTTCTAATTCAATTATAGATAGTGGTTTTTCAAGCGCTTTGATTCGTAAAACAGATGTAAAGCGTATAGATTATAATACTGTTTTCTTTTTTAACTTGGTAATAAGTTTCTTGCTTTATCTCTTACTCTATTTTATATCACCTTCTATTAGCACTTTTTTTAAAGAGCCTATTTTAGTGGATGTAACAAGAGTGATAAGTTGGATATTGGTGATTAATGCTTTAGCTATTATTCCTAGAACTATTCTTGTAAAGAAAGTCGATTTTAAAACACAGACAAAGGTATCTTTCATATCTTCCATTATTAGTGGTATTATAGGCATTGTTATGGCCTTTGTAGATATGGGGGTGTGGAGTTTAGTGGGACAACAATTATCTCGTCAAATATTGAATACTTTGTTTTTATGGATTTATTGTAAGTGGCGGCCTATATTTGAGTATTCACAAGAAAGTTTTAAGGAGATGTTTAGTTTTGGATCTAAACTATTAGTATCTGGCTTATTGGAAACTATATATCGCAATATATATTATATTATTATAGGACGTTTTTATACTTCTTCACAACTAGGGCAATATACTAGAGCTGAGCAATTTAATAGTATATTTTCTAGTAATTTGACTGTTGTGATTCAGCGAGTAAGTTATCCTGTATTAAGTACCATTCAAGATGAGTCTGAACGTTTGCGTGAGGCTTATCGCAAGATTATTAAAGCTACTATGTTAATTACATTTGCTTGCATGTTGGGATTAGCAGCTGTAGCTAAACCATTAATTATTATATTAATTGGAGAGAAGTGGCTACCTGCTGTTTACTTTTTGCAGATTATTTGTTTTGCAGGTATGCTTTATCCTCTCCATGCAATTAATTTAAATATTTTACAAGTAAAAGGGCGTTCGGATATTTTTTTGAAATTAGAAGTTACAAAAAAAGTTATAGGCGTTTTTCCTATAATAATAGGTGTATTTGGGGGTATTGAATATATGTTATGGGGTGGTGTGTTTGTTTCGTTTATATCTTATTTCTTGAACTGTTACTGTTCGGCAAATCTTATAAGTTATACTCCAATAGAGCAAATTAAAGATATACTTCCTACTTTCGGCATTTCATGCATGGTAGCAATGTTGATGTGGTGCTTGACATTTCTTCCTTGGAATGCTTTTATATTGCTTCCTTTGCAAATTTCAGTAGGCATTTCATTGGCACTTATAGTTTACGAAAAAACCAATCTGCCAGAGTATTTGGAATTGAAAACCATGATACTCTCTTTTCTTAAAAGGAAATAATTTAATCTTTTATATTAATATGGAAAATAAAGTAATTACTGTTACTTCTCCATTATTTCCCTCTTTGGATGAATTCATACCTTATTTACAGGATATCTGGAATCGTAAGTGGTTGACAAATAATGGTCATTATCATCAAGAACTGGAGAAAGCTCTATGTGAATATTTAAAGGTACCTTATATTAGTCTTTTTACTAATGGTACTCTACCGTTGATATGTGCTTTACAAACTTTACGCATTACGGGAGAAGTTATTACTACTCCTTATAGTTTTGTTGCTACGACCCATTCTTTGTGGTGGAATGGCATTAAGCCTGTTTTTGTGGATATTGACCCTAATACATGTAACATTAATCCAGACAAAATTGAAGCGGCTATTACACCTAAAACTACAGCTATCATGCCCGTGCATGTGTATGGTAAACCTTGTGATACAGAACGTATTCAAGCGATAGCCGATAAATATGGTCTGAAAGTGATTTATGATGCTGCCCATGCATTCGGGGTGGAAGTTGGAGGTAAATCAATATTGGAAGCTGGTGATATGTCTACTTTAAGTTTTCATGCTACTAAAGTTTTTAATACGGTTGAAGGTGGAGCACTTGTTTGCCATGACGAAAAAACTAAAAAACGTATAGACTATTTGAAAAATTTTGGTTTTGCAGGTGAAACAACAATTGTAGCTCCTGGTATTAATGGTAAAATGGATGAAATTCGTGCAGCTTATGGATTATTAAATTTGAAGCAGGTAGATGCTGCAATTGATGCTCGGCATCATATAGCTATGAAATATCGTGAGGGATTGTGTAACATAAAAGGTCTTTCATTTATGGAAGATATGCATGGTGTGCGTCATAACTATTCATACTTTCCTATTTTTGTTGATGCTGAACAGTATGGCATGACACGTGATGAACTTTACTTTAAGATGAAAGAACAGAATGTGTTAGGAAGACGATATTTTTATCCTTTAATAAGCCAATTTTCTGCTTATCGAGGATTGGAATCTGCTAAACCTTATAATTTACCTGTGGCGCATAAGATTGCTGATAGTGTAATATGTTTACCTATGTATCATAATCTGAGTGATAGCGATATTGAAAGAATAACTAATATTCTGGTTTCTAATTGAAAACATAAATTGACTATATTAATTAATAATACTTAATTTTAATTATGTGATAAATTATAGTTTTTCTGTTGAGATGAAGATAATGAGGATATTACATGTGTTTCCTGATGAAAAATTCTTTGATTATGTTTCTGATTTTTTCGATGAATTGAATAATGTGGAGAATTTATATATTTATTATAATCGTGAACAGAACTATACTTTTAAATATATAAAGAATACTTCTAAAATAAAAATTGAAAGTTCTTATAAAGAATATGTTAAGTTGTTTTCGTCATCTAATATAGATATAATCTATTTTCATAGTCTTCCATTAAATGTATGGAAGTTTTTTAGATATATTGATAAAAATAAAAAAATTATTTGGTGGTGTTGGGGATTTGAAATTTATCAAAAGTGCAGGTTGATGAAGCCATTAGTACAAGTGGATTTATATAAACCATTAACTTTAGAATATGTTCGTCAAAATGAGATAAAAAGTATAGGATTGTTGCGCTTTTTGTATTGGCTGTTGATGTACCCTTATGATTATATTATCAGAAAAAAGATTATTTCCAGAATTGATTATTTTACACCTGTTTTGCCAATAGAATATCAATTAATGAAAAAGATATCTTATTTTAGAGCTAAACCTTTTATGTTAAATTCTGGTCCAGGACTTGCAAGCAAAGTGGATTTTAAATTTCATCTCATACCTCAAAATATTCTCATTGGAAATTCTCTGTCTTATACTAATAATCATCTTGATGTATTTTCAAAAATTCATTCATATCGCTTGTGCAATCAAAAATATGTCGTTCCTGTTAATTATGGAACGGATTTTAATGGCAATAAAATGTTTTTAAAAGATATAGCTAATTTACACACAGATGTTGTATGGTTAACTGATTTTATGCCATTCGAACAGTATTTTCAGCTTTTTGAAACAATAACACATGCTATATTTGGGCATATAAGGCAACAAGCGATGGGCAATATATTTGCATGTTTAGAGAAAGGAATAAAGATTTATTTGTATAAAGACAGTGTTATCTATAGACAATTAGTTGAACTCGGCTTTATTGTATTTTCTATTGACAACGATTTGTCTGAAATATCGTTGCAAAAAGTCCTCTCAAAGGAAGATGCTTATACTAATCTTACATGTTGCAGAAAAATAGGTATTCATAAAATTGAAAATGCAAATCAAGAGTTAAATACAATGTTTAAGCAGTAAATGCAATGTCTCAGAATTTTAAATTACGGAAATCTAGATTACCTGAAAAAAAGGAATGAACTCTTTGCTTTCTTGGATGATGGTGATCTTCCAATAGATAGCAATCCAACCGAACGAACCATCCGTAAACTGACCACTTGGCAGAACAACTCGTTTCATTGTGGCAGTGATGCGGGAGCGGAAATGGCAGCCACTTATCACGGTGTCATAAGTACGGTGAAGTTTCATGGTAGTTCTGCATGGAACTTCATCGGGACATTTTTCAAAAAGATCTTTAATGAATGCAAGGACTATGTTAATATGGTACCTAGCAAAATCATTTTGGCTACAAGCCAATGCTAATTTCAAAACTAATTATTAACATGACTCGGTTTAGGGTACTGCTTAGTGTCTTAAGTAAGGGATATACTCTAAATTGAGTGCTTATATATAGATATAAAAATGAAAGCTTGTTTTATGGGCTTAGGATATATTGGCCTGCCCACTGCAATTATTGCAGCTAAATGTGGTATTCAAATTATCGGAGTTGACATTAATCCAAAGGTAGTTGAAATGACTAATCAAGGTAAGTTGCACATCGTGGAACCGGGTATGCAGGAACTTCTTCAGGAGGTGATTTCTTCCGGTCAATTTAAAGCTTCTGTTACTCCAGAAGTAAGCGATGCCTATTTTATAGTTGTTCCTACTCCTTTCAAAGGAAATCATGAGCCAGATATATCATATGTTGAGGCTGCGACCAGTTCAGTGATTCCTTTTTTGAAGGAAGGAGATTTATTTGTGATAGAGTCAACTTCTCCAGTAGGAACAACAGATAAAATTGCTAAACTGATATTCGATTTGCGACCAGAGTTAAAAGATAAAATTTTTATAGCTTATTGTCCAGAACGTGTTCTTCCTGGTAATGTGGTTTATGAGTTAGTGCATAATGATCGCGTTATTGGCGGAATGAATGATGACTCAACTGATAGGGCTATTGAATTTTACAGTCAATTTGTGCAGGGAATTCTTCATCGTACCAATTGTAAGACAGCAGAGATGTGTAAGTTGACCGAGAATTCTTCTCGTGATGTACAGATTGCCTTTGCTAATGAACTTTCCTTAATTTGTGACAAGGCTGGCATTAATGTTTGGGAATTAATAAATTTGGCTAATAAACATCCTCGTGTGAATATACTACAACCTGGATGTGGTGTTGGTGGTCACTGTATAGCGGTTGACCCTTATTTTATTACGGCGGATTTTCCAATGGAGTCCAAGATAATAGCTACAGCACGTGAGATTAATAATTATAAGGCTTTTTGGTGTGCGGAGAAGGTTCAAAATGCTATGTTAAAATTCGAGTTGGAGTATCATCGTAAACCTACTATTGCAATGATGGGGTTGGCTTTTAAGCCGGATATAGATGATCTACGTGAGGCTCCTGCCAAATACATCACTACTAAAGTGATGCAAAGTTGTAACAATGCAGATATTCTGATTGTAGAACCAAATATTCAAGAACATAATGTATTTAAGCTCACTGATTATAAAAAAGCTTATGCTAAAGCTGACATTGTTGTCTTTTTAGTGGCTCATTCTGTATTCAAATCCCTTCCTTATGATGGTCGGAAAATTATTCTTGATTTTTGTGGAATCAATAAAAAATAACCGTTCTACTTTGTAGTATGAAAAAAATAATGTTGGTTTTCGGAACTCGTCCTGAAGCTATAAAAATGGCGCCATTAGTCAAAGAGTTTCAAAAGTATCCAGATGAGTTCAAAACTATCGTATGTGTTACAGGACAGCATCGTGAAATGTTAGATCAGGTATTACATATATTCGGAGTTATTCCTGATTACGACTTGGATATAATGAAACAAGGACAAGATTTATATGATGTGACAGTTCGTGTGTTAATGGGTATGAGAGATATCTTAAAAAAAACTCAACCAAATATTGTTTTAGTTCATGGTGATACTACTACTTCTACGGCATCTGCCTTGGCTGCTTTTTACCAACAGATCCCTGTAGGCCATATAGAGGCAGGTTTACGTACACACAATATATATAGTCCATGGCCGGAAGAAATGAATCGTCTGATTACAGGTCGTATTGCGACTTTTCATTTTTCACCGACTTTATTGAGTTGTCAGAATTTACTTGACGAAGGAGTGAAAAAGGAGGCTATAACTATTACTGGTAATACCGTAGTTGATGCGCTCTATATGGTAGTAGATAAGATTAAGAATAATAAAGCTTTGGATGTTAAGCTGAAGAATATTTTGATGAATGCTGGTTATGATATAAATCGTTTGAAGGATGGAAAGAGGCTGGTCTTAATTACAGGTCACCGTCGTGAAAATTTTGGTAGTGGTTTTATCTCTATATGTAATGCTATTAAATATCTTATCAACAAATTTCCTGATGTTGACTTCGTGTACCCTATGCATTTAAACCCCAATGTTCGTGAGCCTATTTATAATGTATTTGGAACAGACTTGTCTAATTGGAATAATATATTTTTCATTGAACCGCTTGAATATTTATCATTTGTTTATCTGATGGAAAAATCTACCATTGTTTTGACTGATAGCGGGGGTATTCAGGAGGAAGCACCAAGTTTAGGTAAACCTGTTTTAGTAATGCGTGATACAACGGAGCGTCCAGAAGCATTGGATGCTGGTACTGTAAAGTTGGTAGGTACAGGCTATGATAAAATTGTAGGTGAACTATCTGCATTACTTACCGATAAAATATATTACGAGAAGATGAGTAAAGCGGTTAATCCTTATGGGGATGGAAATGCTTCAAAAAGAATAAGATCTTTTGTCTGCTCTATATTATAATCTTATTTGAAGATATTAACATTTTTGCTTAATGTAAATGTTTATACAATATGGCTTTAGTCGTAGTGAACGCAACAGCTGCACGAGCTAGTGGAGCACTTACTATTTTAAATCAATTTATTGACAATATTCCTGCAAAAACAGATGACGATTTTCTCATATTTGTTTATGATTTACCATCATCTACAACAAATGAAAACGTTACATGGGTGAAACATGACACAAGCATTTGGATAAAACGTATAATATGGGATGAATTTGGTTTTAAAAAATATTTGAAAAAAAATAATATTCATCCGGATTTGATAATATCTTTCCAGAATACAGGTGTTAAATATGACAGTAGAATTCCCCAATTAGTATATTATCATCAGATGTTGCCTCTGAGTGATTATAGGTGGAATTTGTTTTCTAAAACGGAATATTTACTGTTCCTATATAAACACTTTTATCCTTTTTTTATTTTCCGGTACATAAATGTTAACACATTGTTCATTGTCCAATTACCATGCATAAAAGAAGCTTTTATAAAGCGATTTTCTTATGACCCTCAAAAAATTTATGTTATCCCTCCTGAAATGAAAATTATTAGTATGGAAAAAATTCCTTCATGGCATTTTAATGATAATTTTGTTCATATTATTTATCCTGCTACACCATTAGTATATAAAAATCATAGGGTGTTATTAAAAGCTCTTGAACTATTAAGGAATAGAAAGAAATCGCTCTTTTCAAAGGTGAAATTGCATTTTACTTTTGAAAAGAATAATTCTATAGCTATAGTTTCTCAGGCCATAATGTTAGATGTTGGAGATGCAATTGTTTATGACGGTATAATGCCTTATGATAAATTGCTTTCCTTTTATAAAGGTGCCGATGCTTTATTTTTTCCTAGCATAATAGAATCGTACGGTTTACCACTATTAGAGGCGGCAAATGTAGGGTTATGTATATATGCTTCAGATCTGCCTTTTTCTCATGATGTTTTAGGGCATTATTTGGGAGTGACTTTTATAAATTGTGATGATGTCGAATCTTGGTATTCTGCAATGATTAATGTTTGTATGAGTAACAAAAGGCGATTCCCTCATATTTTACAGTCGAAGAAAAACGGTTGGAGCGATTTTTTTGATTTGGTAGATACTGTAAAAGTGAAATAATTAAATATGTTGTTATATACTCTTATTTTTTTTATCCCTGTAGTGTCGTGGATGAATGCCAAATTAAGGAATTCTTTTCAATGGAAAATTGTAGTCTGTTCGCTAATTGCTTTATTTGTGTGTTTTGGGTATATGACAGGATCAGACTGGAGAGGGTATGAATTGACTTATTACAGTATTTCTTTTAAGGACATCCCAATAATAGAGCCGGGCTACTATATTTATTCGTTATTGATGAAATCAGTAGGTTTTTCTTTTTGGCCTTTCTTTATTATTACAAAATTACTATCTTATATTACTGTTGTGTATTTTATTGATAAATATGCAAAGCAGTATTTTTATATAGTTATAGCGTTGTCTATTTCAGGCTTCTTATTTTTATATATAGATAACCCGATGCGAAATTTATTGGCATATACAATTTTCTTGTTTAGTATAAAATATGTTTTAACAAAATCTTTTTTTAAATTTTTTTTCATAATTCTTGTCGCATTTCAATTTCATGTTACAATACTTCCTTTCTTGTTTTTGTACCCTTTTTATAATAGTAAAATTGGTACTATGAAATTAATTGCTATTTTTCTATTAGTTTATTTATTTGTGTCTCCGGATTCGATTTTTATTCAAAAAATTCTTTTATCTAATTTTATAAATTTACCGCATATTGGAGATAAGTTATTGGCTTATTTTGTATATGATTCAGCAGGTGGGTCTACGGGCACGTCTTTTACTATTGGTACTTTTATTAGATTTGCAATAACAATTTTATTACTTTATTATCGTGAGAATATCATAATGAACCAGCCATATGGTAATTGCTTCTTTAATTTTTCGTTTTTGTATTTATTGTTCTATAAATTAGGATTATCCATAATGATTTTTCAAAGATTCACTATTTACTTAGGTTTCTTCTATACTATAATTATTGTTTGTCTATTATATGAGTTTAAAGGAAAATTATTTCAACTTATATCGTTTGCGTATATATTTATAATAGGCTTTGCATCTATATATACGGTAATTACTTCATCGTATAAATATGTTCCATATACTAATTACGTGTTTTATATAAACGAAGATTTGTCATATCGAACAAGATATAATTATAATTTCATTAATAGTCCTTATGAAAAGTAGTAATGAATATCATCCTTATATGATTCTTTTTGGTCCTTTGGAGACTGATGGACGCGTATTAAGATGCCTGTCTGTATTGGCTGAAGAAAAAATGGATCCTATACTTTTAAGTTGTAAAACAGACTCAAATTTTCTATGTAGTAATATATTTTGCTCTATAAACTTAAAAATAAATCCTATAGGTTTAGTGAGATATTTAAAATTTCTTTTTTATTCACTTTTTTATTGGATAAAGTATAGAGATAAAATAAGTTTTTTTTACTTGCAGGATTATTATTCTATCCCATTTGGTCTCATTGTTTCATTTTTTTCAAAAAAGAAAATTATATATGATGCTCACGAATTATTGATGCCAAGGAGTAGAGATAAATTATCTCTACGGGATTTGCTTTTTCTTTGGGGTGAACGTATTTTGTCTAAAAGGACTTTTTGTATAATTGAAGCAAATGAGGAAAGAGAACGTATTGTAAAATCTCAATATAAAAAAACAATGATTACTAGTGTTCTTAATATATCTCAATTTAAGCCATCTATGTTAGATATTGCTTCTTGTATGCATAGAGCTAATGTTTTAGTTTACCAAGGTGTTTTAATGGAATCAAGAAAACTATCTTTTTTTATATATGCAATGAATTCTTTACCAGAAGATTATCACTTGTTATTAATTGGGGATGGACCATCTAAAAATGAATATATCAATTTAGCTAAGACATTGAATTTGAATCATCGTGTTACTTTTACGGGAAGCATATCAAATTCTGAGATGATGGATATTTTAGGTAAATGTAAAATAGGTATCATATCTTATCCTTTTTCTGATTTAAATAATATTTATTGCTCTCCTAATAAAATATTTGAATATGGCTATAAATATATACCCATGGTGGCTACAGCTCAGCCTTTTTTGCAGAAAAGTTTATGTGAGTATCATATTGGAGAAATTTTTGACCAGCAATCCGTTGATTCTTTTGTTGAAAGTGTAACTAAAATATGTACTAATTATTCATCGTATTTGCCCGGATTTAATAGATTTCTAAATGACTATAATTGGAATAATGAATCAAATAAATTGAAAGCAGTGCTGAATAAAGTTAATGAAAAATAGCACTTTTTATTGGTGCTTTTTTTAATTGTATTTTTCTACATTGTAATTATGAATAAATATTATACGATTACAAGAGCAGCATGTCGTAATGTATTCCTTTCTTTATTAGGAACTTTAGCAAAACCAGCTCCTGGAGTACATATATTAAATGCTCATCGTTTATTGGATGAATGTGAATCTATGAATAGATTTGAGAGAATTTTAGATTATCTTTCAGAATGTTCAAAATTGGTATCAATTGATTATGCTATTCATTTAATTATTGAACATGCACAACCGTCAGAACCTATTATAGCTTTTACTTTTGATGATGGTTTTATGGAATGTTATACTCATTTTGCTCCTGCTCTTGATAAGTATGGTATTAAAGGTCTCTTTTTTATTAATCCTAACTATGTTAATGGAGATAATGGTTATATAGAGTTCTTTAATAGTCAGGCGGTTTTAACTCCTAATAAAACACCTATGAGATGGTCTCATATAAAGGAGCTCCAACACAGAGGGCATATAATAGGTGCTCATACCATGGATCATTATATGATAAATGATACTAATATTGATACTTTGGACTATCAGATAGGTTATTGCAGGTCTGTTATAGAGGAAAAATTGGAACAATCTTGCGATTATTTTGCTTTCCCTTATGGTCGATTAGAGCATGCAAATCCTATTTCGATAGATATAGCTTGTCAATATTATAAATATATTTTTAGTCAGTCTGATTATAAACACTATTTCTCATACGATGGTAGAGTGATAAACAGAAGGCATTTTGAGCCTTTTTGGCCTATAAGTCATATTAAATATTTTCTAAGTTGCAAAAAATCATGAATAAGACTGTGGTATTAGTAAACCAAACTACTGGTTATTTAATGATAGATATTGTGAATGCCTATTCTATGCAATACGATAATGTTATTTTAATAGCAGGTACTATTGAGGAATATGATAGAAAACTTTCTAAAAACGTAAAAATAGAGCATATAATTGCATACAGTAAAGAAACAATAATTCGGCGGATACTTTCATGGGTTATTGCTTCTTTACAGGTGTTTTTTCTTCTTTTATTCAAATATAAAGATGCTTTGATTGTTTATGTAACAAATCCTCCAATTGTATATTTTGCATCTTTGATTTTGAAAAATAAATTTATCCAGATAGAGTATGATATTTATCCAGATGTTTTGAAAAATGTGAATATTTCAAGCGAGAGTTGGATTTATAAGACTTGGAGTAATATGAATAGACGAATTTTTAAAAAAGCTGAACGTATCTTTACACTAAGTAATGGGATGAGACAGATATTGATGCAGTATGTTGATGATTCTAAGATTCGTGTTATATCTAACTGGGCATCTTTAAATGAATTGGATCCTGTAAATCCTTCTGACAATTATTTTATAAAAGAAAATAGTATGGAGGGTAAGTTTGTGGTAATGTATTCTGGTAATATTGGATATACACACAATGTGGAAGTTATATTAGAATTGGCAGAAAGGCTTATTGCGTTTAAAGATATTCATTTTATGATTATAGGTAACGGAGGGAAAAAAACACAGTTAATAGAGTATGTTAATAGACATAATTTGATTAATTGTTCTTTTCTTGATTGGCAGCCTACTGATAAAATACGATATTCATTATCGGCAGCAGATCTTTCTATCGTTACATTGACGGAAGATACTGCTTTTGTGAGTGTACCTAGCAAAACCTATAATATTTTATCTGTAGGTTCCCCTTTATTATGTATAGCACCGAAAGAATCAGAGATAGGAATGTTGGTTGAACGTGAAAAATGCGGTAAGTGCTATGAAAGAAATGAAATAAAAGAAATGACCAATTATATTCTTCAATTAAAGGAAAATATTTCTTATAAGATTGAATTATCAAGGAATGCTTTAAATGCAGCGACTAAATACACATTTGATAATGCAAATCTATATGTTATTATATGAATAAATAAGTGGATTAATTTTGTCTTTATATCCTTATTTTTTGATTATGTATCTTTCTTTCAAGCGATTGATAGACTTTGTCATTGCGTTTAATGTGTTGGTTGTTCTCTGTCCAATACTGCTTCTTGTGACCATTTGGTTGCACTTTGCCAATAAAGGGGCAGGGGCATTCTTTACTCAGGAACGTCCGGGAAAGAATGGAAAAATTTTCCGGGTAATAAAATTCAAGACCATGACGGACGAGCGGGGTGCGGAAGGGAACCTGTTGCCGGATGCCGACCGACTGACTAAAGTAGGACGTTTTGTGCGTTCCACTTCGATAGACGAACTTCCGCAACTGATAAATGTGTTGAAGGGGGATATGGCTTTGGTAGGTCCACGCCCTTTGCTCCCTCAGTATTTACCACTATACAGCAAAGAGCAGGCAAGAAGACATGAAGTCCGTCCCGGAATAACAGGCTGGGCACAAGTTAATGGTCGCAATGCCATTTCATGGACGAAGAAATTTGAATTGGATGTATGGTACGTGGATCATTGTTCGTTTCTGCTTGATTTAAAGATAATATTTCTGACAATAAAAAAGGTGTTTGTGCGCGAAGGGATAAACTCGGATACTTCAGTGACAATGGAAGTCTTTAATGGAAATAATAAGAACTTTATAAAATGAAAGATATTGCAATTTATGGTGCTGGCGGCTTTGGACGCGAAGTTGCTTGTGTATTAAAACGAATAAATAAGAATTCACCAACTTGGAATCTGATAGGTTTTTTTGATGATGTAAATCCTAAAGGAAGCCATAATGAATATGGGAAGGTTCTTGGAGGGATAGATGAACTCAATCAGTGGGATAAAGAACTGAATGTTCTTATTGCCATAGCTACATCAGCCGTTAGAAAAGATATTTATGGGAAAATCAAAAATGAGAAAATACTTTTTCCTAATTTGCTATTTGCTTTTTCTTGTGCAGATACAGAAAACTATTCTTTAGGGAAAGGCAATATTATATTGGATACCTTTATTTCATGCAATGTGAGGATTGGTGATTTTAATGTATTTAATGGTGGCGATGTATTGGGGCACGATGTGCTTATGGGATCATATAATACTATAATGCCGGGAACAAGAATCTCAGGAAATGTATCTATTGGTGATACTAATTTTTTGGGAGTTGGCTCTATTATTTTACAAAAACTTAAAATAGGAAATGGAGTGCGTGTCGGAGCTGGTAGTGTTTTGATGCGCAATGCGAAGGATGACTATTTATATATAGGCAATCCCGCTAAAATATTTAAATATTAATTTATAAATTAACAATTATGGAATTAGTAGATTTTATTGAAAATTTTGCTGCACAGTTTGATGACACGGATGCTTCCGCATTTAAGGCAGAAACAGAGTTTAAAATATTGGAAGAGTGGTCTTCTTTGATAGCCTTGTCTGTTATAGCCATGGTGGATGAAGAATATGATGTCACTTTGAAAGGTGATGACATAAGAAATGCAGTGACAATCGAGGACTTGTATAACCTTGTCAAAAATAAGGCATAATGGCGTTTTTATCTATTCCTCATGTGTCGATAAAGGGGATATCTGCCTGTGTGCCTCCTAAAGTGGAGGAGAATCGGGATATCCCGTTTTATACTTCTGATGAAGTAAACAAAGTCATAGAATCAACAGGTGTAGAAAGAAGGCATATTGTTGGTAGAGGTATCACTGCTTCAGATCTTTGTCTGAAGGCCTGTCAAAAACTGATAGATGAACTTGGTTGGGAAATAGAATCTGTAGATGCGATTTGTAATGTAACGCAAACTTCAGATTATATAAATCATCCCAATGCCTTTGTGCTTCATGATAAATTAAACTTGAAAACGGATTGTTTAGTTCTGGATCTCTATCACGGTTGTCCGGGTTGGGTTGTTGGATTAAGTACAATTGCATCTATGATGGCTTTAGGTACAATAAAACGCGCCTTATTTGTAGATGGAGATAATATAACTTCTCTCCAATATCCTCTTGATAGAGAAAGTAGGCCTTTGTTTGGTGATTGTGGTACAGCAACTGCATTGGAATATGACGAGAATGCACCTCGTATGTATTTCGATATTGGAGCGAATAGCAAAGATGGAGTTGCATTAATCCGTCAACGAGGTGGAGTCAGATTTCCTCATACCATGGAAACTTTTGAAAAAGAATTGAAAATGTTTTCTGGTGAACTTTCAACTGGAGATATTGATGATTTAATGGATGGAATGAGCGTGTTCTCTTTTGGTATTACGATGCCTCCTAAAAGCATCAAGCAGCTTTGTTCGCATTTTGATATTGATTTAAATTCTGTGGATAAAGTGGTTCTTCATCAAGCAAATTTATTCATGTTGAAGAAGATTGTGAAGAAATTGAAGATTGATTCTGAAAAAGTACCCAGTTGTCTAAGAGATTATGGTAACACAACAAGTACATCCATTCCACTTGCTATCGTATCTCAGTGTAATAAAGAGTATGTTGAAGGTGAAATACGCACAGTTTGTTGTGGATTTGGCACAGGGCTCGCTTGGGCATCCACTTATTTTGAAACAAGTCATATCGTATGTCCTGATGTAATAATCTATTAATTATGTATAATCCATATTCGTTAAAAAATAAAACAATTTTAGTAACAGGGGCTTCTTCTGGTATTGGAAGACAAACCGCCATTGAATGTGCTAAGTTAGGTGCTAATCTTGTTATTACGGCAAGGAATGAAGAACGTTTGCAAGCTACTTTTGACCTACTTGAAGGTGAGGAGCATCAGATGGTGATTGCAGATTTGTCTCATACATCACAGATAGAGGCATTGGTATCTGCTCTTCCAAAATTAGACGGATTCTCTTGTAATGCCGGTATAGCTAATACGGAACCTATCAGTTTTTATAAAGAGGAAGAAATAGAGAATGTTTTTAAGACCAATACTTTCTCTATGATGATGTTGACGAAATTTTTAGTAAAGAAGAAGAAATTAAATAAACCATCATCTATCGTATATACAGCTTCTATTGGAAATGTGTATTCTGCCGGAGTTGCAAACGGTATTTATGGAGCATCAAAGTGTGCTATTGATGGTTTCATGAGGACGGCCGCTATAGAGTTGGCTTCCAAGGGAATCAGATGCAATAGTGTAAATCCAGGTATGGTATTTACTAATATCGTAGATTCTAATGGACGCATTACTAAAGAGCAATTTGATGAAGATATGAAAAAATATCCGCTCGGAAGGTATGGTAAACCGGAGGATGTAGCGTATGCTATTGTGTATCTTTTGTCAGATGCAGCAGCGTGGGTCACTGGCACTGCTTTGAAAATAGATGGAGGGGTAACGTTATAATTATGGCTTACTTATCAATACCTAATGTGAAAATAAAAGGTGTGGCTGCTGCTGTTCCTACCAATGTCAAGGAAATAAAAGATTTATCTTTTTATACGCCTAATGATGCAGCCAAGACAATTGCGATAACGCATGTTGAGCGTACTCGTATTGTTGGAAATGGATTATGCTGTTCTGACTTGTGTTATGAGGCGGCAGACAGACTCTTGAATGAATTGTCGTGGAACAGAGATGAGGTAGATGCTATTATTTATGTGGCTTTATCTCGTGACTACCTGACACCTGCAACAGCTGGTTTATTGCAATATCGATTGGGAATTTCCAAAGAATGTTATGCTATTGACGTGCCTTTAGCATGTTCCGGCTATGTGTATGGCTTGTCCGTTGTCAGTTCCTTGATTTCTACAGGTGGTATCCGCAAAGCACTTCTGCTGGTAGGTGAAACCACTTCTTTTTTGCAATCTCCTCTTGATAAGACTTTATGGCCATTACATGGAGATGCGGGGACTGCTACAGCATTAGAATATGATGAAAACTCGGAGTGTATCCAAATGCATTTGGCAACAGATGGCTCCCGTGGGGAATCAATTATGAACAGAGATGGCGGGCAGCGTTATCCGGTAACAAGGGACTCTTTGGAATCAAGAGAATATGAGCCTGGGGTAATCCGCAATCAGATGCAGTCTAAAATGGACGGAATGAATGTGTTTTCCTTTTCTGTAAAAGACCCGCCTGCTTCCATGAGGAATTTGTGTGAGCATTTTCATATAGATATGCAATCTATTGACTATCTTTTACTTCATCAGGCTAACCATTACATGGATGAAAAGATAGGTAAGAAATTGAATATTCCGGCTGAGAAAATACCCTATTCGATGATGCAATATGGTAACACAAGTTCGGCTTCAATTCCTATGACAATGGTTGTCGGTGTGGGGAAAGAGTTAGAACAAAAGAAGGTATTGACTTTAATGTGTGGTTTTGGTGCCGGTCTTTCATGGGGGAGTGCTCTTATTACTTTGGATCATATAAAGTGTCTTGATTTAATAGAGGTGCCATGTTATGAAAAGACTTGAGGGACGCACTGCCCTTATTACAGGGTGTAATCGAGGGATAGGTAGAGCTATAATGCAAGAATTGGTTACTGAGGGAGCTGATATTGTAGCTTGTACTCGTAAACAGACTGATGAACAGGATGCTTTCTATATGCAATGTAAATCAAAATATGGAATACAGATATATCCTATCTACTTTGATTTAAATGATGAGAATGCTATACAGGTGGCTTTAAAGGAAATATATTCTTTAAAGATCGTCATAGATGTACTTGTGAATAATGCCGGTATATTGAATACGGACGGATTACTTCGATTAAAGATGGAAGATGCCCATAGGGTGATGCAAGTGAATTATTTTGCTCCTTTACAAATTACACAAGGAATTGTGAAACTGATGTTACGTTCAAAATCTGCGTCCATAATAAATGTTGCTTCAATTGCTGCTTTGAAACCGACTGTAGGTAACACTGTATATGGGGCCAGTAAAGCAGCCCTTATAAGTATGACTACTTGTTGGGCAAAAGAACTTGCTTCAGCCAAGATTCGAGTGAATGCTGTAGCACCAGGTTATCTTGATACGGATATGAGTACCTCTGTTGATAGGAAAATGATGGCTCAATTGGTTGATGATACATCATTGAAAAGATTGGGTACTACAGAAGAAGTGGCTAAGGTCGTTTCATTTCTTGCCAGTGATGACTCATCATATATTGATGGTGAAATTGTTAAAATTACAGGAGGGTATAGAATATGATTGAAAATAAGACAATTAGCTTGGAAAAAGCTTGTTATGATATGAAACTTAAAGCTCTTGAAATGGCCTTAAGTACAGGTGGCAATGGATCGCATATAGGAGGAGCTTTTTCGGCCATGGAAATATTTGCGGTACTCTATTCGGTTGCCAATGTTGATAATACATTCAATGAGAAGAGAGATCGGATTATTGTCAGTAAGGCACATTGTGTTTTAGCCTATTATACAGCCTTATGGAAGAAAGGATTGCTATGTGAGGATGATTTATCTACGTTTGATAAGAATGGTACTGCATTCCATGGGCATCCTCATCGAAATTTGGCTTATGGAATAGAATTTTCAGGAGGAAGTCTTGGCTTGGGATTGTCTTATGCTGTAGGGGTAGCTCTGGCTATGCAAAAGAAACAATTAGATAATAGAGTTTATGTACTATTGGGAGACGGAGAATGTGACGAGGGAATTGTATGGGAATCATTAATGTCTATTACTAATTTTAAGCTGAATAATCTTACAATAATAGTAGATAGAAATGGATATCAGTTGGATGGTCCTACAAAAGAAATCATGAATCAATATTCTTTAGAAGAAAAATTTAAATCGTTTGGTCTTGAAGTGAATTTGGTAAACGGACATTCTATAGGAGATTTATTACGTGTTTTGGATAAACCTTCTAATATATCAAAAGTGATTATCGCAGATACAGTGAAAGCTAATGGTATTTCATTTCTGATGAATAATAAGATGGCGCATCATTGTGCGTTGCCATTGAAGAAATACGAAAGAGCTGTAGAAGATATAAAAGCAATGTATGATGGAAAATAGCAAGATTAATCCTAAAATTTATTCAACCTTAGGACAGGGTGGAAGTATGTTTGGTATTACATTGCCCGATATAGTTCGGGAGAGGGATGATGTAGTTGTGCTTTCAGCTGACATGTCAACGCCTGCCGGACTTGATAAATTTAAGTCCTTATATCCTAATAAGTTTCTCAATTTAGGAATTGCTGAACAAAATATGATTGGAGTGGCAGCCGGATTGACAGATGAGGGGTATAAAACAATATCTGTGGCTCAAGCCTGTTTTATTTCAATGCGTTGTTTTGAACAAGTCCGCCAATTTTTGGGGTATATGCATTCAGCACAAATTCTTGTGGGAATTGGTTCAGGATTCTCATTGACATTAATGGGAAATACGCACTACGCGTTGGAGGATATTTCACTGATGAAAACCATTCCCGGTATGACTGTGATAGCCCCTTGTGATGCATTAGAGGCTATGAAAGCTTTTAAAGCGGCCATACAAATGGAAGGCCCTGTATATATTCGTTTATATGGGGGGACAGCAATTCCTATTGTCTATCATGAGGATTTTGACTTTGAAATAGGTAAATCTGTTATTTTAAGGGAGGGTACGGATTTGCAGGTTATAGCTACCGGAAGTATGGTGCATGTCGCTATGCAAGTGGCTGAGATTTTAGCAGGGAAAGGAGTCTTGGCTTCTGTTGTTGATATGCATACTGTCAAACCTTTGGATATTAAAGTTATAGATTTTAATACACCTTTAATTGTTTCTCTTGAAGAACATCGTTTGGTCGGTGGTATAGGTGATTCTATAGCAGATTATCTGTCACGGTATGATTCACATCCTAAATTGTTGAAAATAGGAGCTTCGGATAGTTTTTCCATAGTGGGTGACTATCCTTATATGATGGAACAAAACGGATTATCGGCTGATAAAGTTGCAGAACAGATTATGTCATTTATAAATAAGTAAATTATATGAGTGTAAAAGAGAAAGTATTTGAAATCGTAGCTTCTGTATGTGAAGCAGAAATTACCAATGTTAATGAGAATAGTACAATCGGCGATTTCCCGCAATGGGATTCTATGGGTCATCTGACAATCCTATCTAATGTCGAAGAGGCCTTCGATATTAATTTTGAGCCGGAAGAAATGATGGATTTGGAGGATGTCCATGACATTATAGAAGCTGTAGAAGAAAAGTTAAAATAAATATGGTGATAGAGGAGATCATATATCAACATTCAGTCGTTTCTCCCGAAAAGATAGCTGTCATTTCGGGAGAAACGGCTGTTTCTTATCATGTTCTATGGAACAATATAAAGCAGGCTGCCGCCTATTTCATTTCCAAAGGATTGAAAAAAGGTGAACGGGTTATCGTTTCAGCAAGTAAGAATATTGATTTCATTTATGCATATTTTGGAGCCCATTTAGCCGGGTGTATTTGTGTCCCGATTGATCCAGAGACCAATATAACCCGCCTAAAAAGAATAATTGATTGTGCGACTCCTTCTATGATTATCGGTGAGTTACGAAATAAGGAGGAGTATGAGGTTCTTCCGTTTACTGAAATAAGATCCGATAAGGATTTTGAAGTATTTTTTCCTCAAGGCAAGGATATTGCGGATCTCCTGTTTACTACTGGTACTACAGGTATGCCCAAAGGGGTAATGTTGTCTTATTTCAACCAGTTCTCCGCTGCAAATAATATAAACACTTTTATAGGCAATACTTCCAAGGATATTGAATTGTTGGCTTTACCTATCAGCCATTCTTTTGGATTGGGTCGGCTAAGGTGTGTATTGGTCAAAGGTGCCACTTTAGTCCTGTTGGGCAGTTTTGCTAGCATGAAGAAATTCTTCGGTGAAATAGAAAGGTGCAAGGTCACCGGTTTTGGTATGGTACCTGCCAGTTGGGCATATATTGCAAAAATGAGTGCGGATAGAATTGCCCGGTATGCTTCTCAATTGAAGTATATAGAAATAGGAAGTGCATTTATGCCGATAATGGAGAAAGAAAAATTAATGAGGCTGTTACCTGATACAAGGATATGTATGCATTATGGGTTGACAGAGGCCTCGAGAAGCGCCTTTATTAGTTTCCATGCTGATATGGAGCACCTGGATTCGGTGGGTAAGGCTTCTCCTAATACAGAAATTGCAGTATTTGATGAATGTGGCAACTTGCTGCAGTCGGGACAAGAGGGAGAGGTATGTGTAAAAGGAGGGCATGTCTGTGCCGGATACTGGGGAGTACCTGAAGATATTTTCAGCAATGATTTTTATAACGGTTATTTTAAAACCGGGGACTGGGGCTATATTGATAGTTCCGGATATCTTTATTTGAAAAGCCGTAAAAAAGAGATTATCAATGTCGGTGGGAAAAAAGTCAGTCCGATAGAGGTGGAAGAGGCTCTAAACTCAATTCCGGGCATTGAAGAATCCGCATGCATTGGTGTGCATGATGACGTGATGGGAGAAGTTGTAAAGGCTTTCATTGTTGGCAGTTTGCCCCAAGAAGATGATGAAAGAATCAAAAAGGAGATGACAGCACTGGTGGAGAATTATAAAGTACCGGTCTTCTTGGAGCATATTGATTGTATTCCTAAAACGACATCAGGCAAGATACAGCGGTTATTATTGAAATGATTATGAATGAACAAAGCATGGTTGAAGAATTATTGAACAGACCTCCTTATGATGGAAGTGAGGAATGTGAAAATCTATTTATGGAGGCTCTGTATGATGAGCTTGTTTTCCACTATGACCACAATGAGATGTATCGGCATTTTTGTGAACGGAAGAATTTTAATCCTCATAATCCGATTCATTCGTTGAGTGAAATTCCGCCTGTGGCTGTAAGTGTATTCAAAGAACTTGGATTTAATTTGAATTCTGTTCCCAAAGAAGACCTGACTTTGGCATTGCAGTCCTCTGCCACTTCTGGAATACCGAGTACCGTTGTTATAGATAAGATAACCGCAAAAAGGCAGGGAAAAGCAATGGTAAAGGTGGTTAGTGAATTTATAGGGAAGGAAAGAAAACCTTTCTTGATTATGGATATTGATCCCCGTTCTGCGTCCAGAAAGCTGCTTGGAGCAAGATTTGCGGCAGTGACCGGATATCTTAAGTTTGCAAGTAAAGTCGGTTACTTTTTGAAAGCGGATGAGAATAATCTCTCTTATTTTGATGTGGAAGGTATTCAGACATTCATAAAAGAGTTGTCTTCGGAACAGCCTGTTGTTGTTTTTGGCTTTACTTATATTTTATATCAGAATGTATTGAAGTCTGTTTTAAAATCAGGTGTTAAATTGCATTTACCCGAGGGATCCAAGATTATTCATATCGGTGGTTGGAAAAAATTGGAAAGTGAGAAGATAGGCAAGGATCTATTTAATAGACAATTGGCTCAGTGCTTTGGTGTTTGTCCGGAAGATGTCATTGATATTTATGGATTCACAGAGCAGATGGGGCTAAATTATCCGGATTGTCCTTGTGGCTGCAAGCATGCTTCTTCTTATGTGAAAGTACTGACCCGTGACACTGTCACAAGAAGTATCCTTCCGGCAGGAGAGGAGGGCATGCTTGAATTTGTCACTCCTATCCCACATTCCTATCCTGGTAATGTGGTATTGACAGATGATATAGGTGTTTTAGAGAATTCGCCTTGTCCTTATGGACGTCCCGGGCAGAGATTCCGAATTGTTGGAAGATTGAAGAAAGCGGAAGTCAGAGGATGTGGAGATATTCTTTCCTCTAAGTTGACGTTCCAGCAGAAAGTGGGGACAGAAGCAAAAACAGACTCCCATTTAGATGTTCAATATTTCAGAGGAACACTGACAGGGAATACAGGAGAGGAGCAATTGCAGAATATTATTTCTTGCCTAAATAAAAAAAAGGATTGGCTTAGGCAGCAGCCAATTGAAGCGTTGATAGGCATAATTGGTAAAGTATCAAAAAAGTGGTTGTCTGATGCTCGCTTTTCTTTCCTGAAAGACAAAGGTCTATTGTTTTTGTCAAATTGGTGTGAAGCATCTCATTTAAGACAGATTGCTGAAGAGGGGCTTAAGGGGAATATAAAGTATTGTGACACCTTCTTACATTTTCCCAATTCCCAAAAACATTTTTTAAGAGCGAATTCCCGAGGGCTTGTATGTCATTGGATGGCTGGCAATGTACAGATATTGGGTGTATTTGCTTTGGTTCAATGTATCATAACTAAAAATGTGAACTTACTGAAGGTGTCTGCAAAAGACAATGGTGTGTTCTCGTCTCTTTTGAGTGCATTTGAAGGAGTTACTTATACAACAGAAGACGGTTATACACTTGAAGGTTCGGACTTGATGGATACCGTAGCTGTAGTTTACTTTTCTAGGGATGCCAGGAGATTGGGAGATTTAATGTCCAAGTCTGCCCATGTCAGAATTGCGTGGGGAGGTAAAGAGGCTGTTGAAACGGTAGCAAACTATCCTTCTATGATTGATAGTGAAACTGTCATTTTTGGTCCTAAATTATCTTATGCGGCTATAGCTAAGGAAGAACTTTCATCGGAACAAGCCGCAAAGAAATTGGCGAGACGGGTATCTGTAGATGTCTCTGTTTTTGATCAGTCGGGCTGTGCCTCTCCTCATAATCTTTATATTGAAAAAGGAGGGATAGTCACACCCGAACGTTTTTGTGAGATTCTTGCAGAGGTTTTTCCGAAAACAGAAGTTCAGATACCAAAACCTCTCATGTCACCAGAACAGATATCTGCTGTTCACTCTTCCAGAGGAGTATATGATTTTAAAGGGAAGGTTTGGGGTAGTGATACTATGTCATGGACGGTACTTTATTCAGAGGATAATGAGCTTTGTAAACCTGTATATTCACGTGTACTTATGGTACATCCTGTGGAACATATAAATGATACATTAGTACATGTTCAAGATTATATTCAGACGATAGGTCTTGCTGCTCCCGAAGATAAAGCCATTGATTTTGCAAATAAGGCTACAATGGCAGGTGTTGCGCGATGCCCCTTGATAGGAAGGATGCTGAACTTTGAAATGCCGTGGGACGGAATATTTTTGATTGACAGATTGGTTCAATGGAATACTTTAAACGGTCCTCTTTGTTGATGGATAAAGTGGAAAAGGTTGAAATTGTTCGAATTGTCAATTCTGTATTTCAGTCTAATACTTATTTGATAATAAACAGCAATTATAGAATATGTTTTTTAATAGATTGTGGAGATTCCAGTCTTATAATTGATACCATAAATAAACGGGGGCTGTTTTTAAAGGGGGTATTCATAACTCATTCTCATTTCGATCATATATACGGCTTGAATGCGGTCATTAGTGAATATCCGGGGATTCTTATTTATATTTCTGCTTTTGGAAAAGAAGGTTTGTATTCCGATAAATTGAATTTATCGCGTTACAACTTATGTCCTTATGTACTTCAACGTTATGATAATATTAAAGAGTTGAACGAGGGAGATACTATTGATTTGTTTGGAAATATAAAAATTGAGGCTTACGAGACTCCTGGACATGATAAAAGCTGCTTGACTTATAAGTTTGGCAATTATTTGTTCACAGGTGATGCTTTTATACCTGGATTAAAAGTGGTTGCTACATTTCCTAACAGCAATAAAATGGATGCAGAACTATCTCGACAACGTATTATTTTTTTATCGAAAAAGTGTGGGTTATATCCTGGTCATGGTGAAATTTATGAAAATTTTCAGTCGGAAGTATATTTGTAAATTGTGCTGTTGGCTGTTTATACCCTATTATCTAAGGCAGAAGAGGATTTCTTCTACTGAATAAATCTGATTTATTTTATTAAAAATGGATAAGAGAATCTATCTTTGCCTTGCTCACATGAGCGGCAAGGAAATGGGCT